>Ga0310810_10006341_pt1 | contig 13349 bp, 11 predicted proteins | sample NCmetagenome_FD_207641 | JGI IMG/M metagenome (GOLD analysis project Ga0310810, IMG submission 207641) | Soil microbial communities from experimental microcosm in Duke University, North Carolina, United States - NC | ecosystem: Engineered > Artificial ecosystem > Soil microcosm > Unclassified ... | reverse complement strand
ATGCGCGATCTGTTGAAGAACGCGCTGCGAATGCGGCCGGACCGGATCATCATCGGTGAGTGCCGCGGCGAAGAAGCGCTCGACATGCTGCAGGCGATGAACACCGGCCATGACGGTTCGATGTCGACGATTCACGCGAACACGCCGCGCGAGGCGCTGACCCGTCTCGAAAACATGATCGGCATGGCCGGCATCAATTTGCCATCCCGCGCCGTGCGCACGCAGATCGCTTCGGCGATCCACATGATCTGCCAAGTGAACCGCATGCGCGACGGCCAGCGCCGCATCACGCACATTATGGAGGTGGTGGGGATGGAAGGCGACATCATCACCACCCAGGAATTGTTCACGTACCAGTTTCAAGGAGAAGGCTCGGACGGCAAGTTGCGCGGCTCGTTCGTGTCGAGCGGCATACGCCCGGCTTTCCTGCCGCGCGCTGAATATTTCGGCTTGGACCGCGCACTGCTCGAGGTGATCTGAGCCATGATGCCCCTTCTGTTGGATCCGCTAACCGTCGCGGCGCTGGCCGTTGGACTCGCCACGGCCACAGGGTTTCTCCTCGTGGCGGCTGCTGTTGAAGGACCGGTCGGACGCCGTCGCCTGGCGCGCCGCCTTGACGCCGTCAAAGGACAAAAGCGCGGCGCCGCCAGCGGCGACAAGGAAGTGCGCTCCCTGTCGATGCGCGGAAACATCAGCAAGATGGACCAGGTCGCGCGGCGCTGGATGCCGCGCCGCGAATTGCTGGTCGCGCGACTGGAGCGGACCGGCCGTTCCATCACCATCGGCCAGTACATGGTCTTCACGCTGATCCTGGCCGGTATCATCGCGGCGGGCATCACGATTGGCGCAGGCTTGCCGGTGTTGCCGAGCCTGCTTGTCGGTGTCGGGCTCGGAGTCGCCCTTCCGCACATCGTGATCGGAAAACTAGGCAAGCGGCGTGTCGCCGCGTTTATTAACCTGTTCCCCGATGCGATCGACCTGATGGTGCGGGCGCTGCGTTCGGGTCTGCCGATCAGCGAAGCGATCATCATGGCAAGCCACGAAATCGGTGACCCGATCGGTTCCGAATTCCGCACGATCGAGTCCGGGATGCGGCTCGGGCGCGATCTCGAAAGCCTGCTCTGGGACATCGGCAAGAGGATCGACGCGCCGGAGTTCCGCTTCTTCATCATCGCCCTAAGCGTGCAACGCGAAACCGGCGGTAATCTCGCGGAGACGCTCAGCAACCTCTCCGACGTGCTGCGCCGCCGGCGCACGATGCGCGCAAAAGCGCGTGCGATGGCGAGCGAGGCGCGTGCCAGCACGATGATCCTCGGCTCGCTGCCGTTCATCGTGACGATCATCCTGATGACAACCTCGCCCACCTACATCATGCCGCTTTTCGGCGACATTCGCGGGTTGGCGCTGATCGGCCTCGCTCTGTTCATGCTCGCGACGGGCATCGGCATCATGGTCAAGATGGCAAAGTTCGAAATATGAACACTCGCGTCGCAGATTTTCGGCTCCAGGATTGGCTGCCCTATTGGCTTACCGTCGATGACCTGATCGGCGCGCTGGCAGCGCTGGCGGTGCTTGCAGCCCTGATCGGCGTTTACAACGCACTGCGGGCGCACAACCCCTTCGAGCGCCGGTTCCAACAGATCGCCCAGCGCAAGGAATCGCTGCGGCGCGCGGCTCTCGATACCACCCGCACGCGGCGGCGAATGGAATCCGGGAGCCTGATGAGCGAGGCTGTCAAGCGGCTCAACCTGCTGCGCTCGCATCATGCGACCGAAGCGCGGTTGGCGCTGGCACAAGCGGGACTGCGGACCCGCGAGGCGATGATCCGCTATCTTTTCGCGCGCGCCTGCATGCCCTTGATCTTTGCCAGCGCGATGGTCGCCGACTCTTATGGCGCACACGTGTTGCCGATACCGCCGCACTATCGTTGGGCGGCGGCGTTCGGGGCGGCGATGTTCGGGTTTTTTGCGCCCGGTGTGTTTATCAAGAACCTGATCACGAAGCGGCAAAAGCAGCTGCAATTGGGCTTGCCCGACGCGCTCGATCTATTGGTGATCTGCGCCGAGGCGGGGCTCAGCCTCGATGCTTCGCTCACGCGGGTGTCGCGAGAGCTGGAGCCGACTTGGCCCGAGATCAGCGAGGAATTCGGCATCACAGCTGCCGAGCTGACCTTCCTGCCGGAGCGCCGGCAGGCTTTCGAGAACCTCAACGGACGCACCAATCTCGGCTCCATCCGAGGCGTGGTGAATACATTGCTGCAAACCGCAAAATTCGGTACGCCGCTGGCGCAATCGCTACGCGTCCTGGGGGCGGAATACCGCGAAGCACGGATCACCCGTGCAGAGGAGAAAGCGGCCCGCCTGCCGGCCATGCTGACTGTGCCGATGATTCTGTTCATCCTGCCGACCTTGTTCATCGTGCTGCTTGGACCGGCGGCGCTCAACATCGTCGACACATTCTCGGGCAAGAAGCAGTCGCAGACGACGACGGTCAAATCGAACGGCGCCGGCGCGGCGTCCTCAGGCGGCGCCACGACCGTTGTCGACAGGTCAAAGCCGACATCCTCGTCCGGCGAGTCGTCGTCGGCCGGCGGCACCGTCATCCTCGAATCATCGGACAGCACGGCGTCGGAACCCGACGCATCGCTGGTCCTCGAAAAGAATGCGCTGCGCATTATCGATCCGGTCGTCGTCGATATCGACGCGCGCAAATTGCGCACCGGCTATCAGCACCGCTTGGCCATCGTGCCTGCCGACACGCCGGACAAGGTCACGGATGCGGCGGCGTTCGCGCGCGACAGTTTCCCGGTCGAGGCGTCCCGCATGCGGGTCTACGCCGCGGCGCACAGCGCCGGCAAGAACGAGGTCCGCCTCTATTACATCCCGCATTTCGGCAACGCGCTCGTCGTGGCCGCTCGCGCGGATATCGATGTGACGGGGGGCTCGCCCGGCGCGACGCAGGCAAGCCAGCTGATCCGCGATGCGGGCACGCTCGGCGCGGCCGCCTTTGCCAGCAATTACCGCGACCGCGGTCTGACGATCGAAGGCCAATTCCTGCGCAGCGAGCCGCACACCGCCGACGAACTTGCTTCCTTGGCGCTCCTGCGCGGTGTGATCGATCCCGGCAAGTCTTATGCCGCGATCTTCCTTGGCTGGACCCAGCGGCAAACCAGCCCGGGCAGCGGCCCCGCCGAGGTGCTCTGCCTCGTGCCGGCCGACGATCCGACACTGCAGGCGCGGATGAGTTCGCTGCGGAGCGGCGAACCGTTACTGGTTCGAGGCAGCCCGACCGGCTGGGGCGCGCTGCTGAAGACCTCAGCGGTGATCCTGCGATCCTGCCAGGTGGTGCCGTAGCTCCGGCTGAGGCGAGCCGCATCTGTTGCGGCCTCGCCTCCTCGGTTTGAAATCCGGGAAGCGCGCCGCCTCAGATATCCCTCAGGAGGCGCTCGGCGAAGCGGCGCCGCTGACGAGGCCACGGATGGCGCGGCTCCGCGCCTCCGGAGAGAGACGGCGCAGAGTGTCATAAGCGGCAAGATTGTGTTGCACCGCGGCCGGCTCGAGATCCATCGAGGCAAGCTTAGTCGCGGCGACGCGGTCACCCTTTAGGCCATAGATCAAGGCCAGCGTCTGCCGCTCACGCGGCGTAGCCACCGGCCCGGCCGCCAAAGGCTGCAGCCGTGTGATCGCCTGGTCGTAATCGCCGGCGAGCGCTAGCGACAGGGCAAGGTTCAGCGTCAGGCCAGGGTCCCCAGGCGCCAGTTCCAGGCCGCGCCGGTAGCGCGCCTGTGCCTCGCCGTGCTGGTCGATAAAATCGTCCGCGACGCCGATCAGCATCAATAATTTGGGATCGTTCGGCGTCTGCTCGAAGGCGAGCGCCAAAGGCTGCCCCGCCAATTCCGGACGCGCGGTTTTCAGGTAAGCCCGGGCGACTCCGCGCAGCGCCTCAGGATCGTGCGCTTCGCGCGACAGCGCCGAATTAAACGCGATGATCGCCTCGTCGGCCTGTCCCATCTCGAGGAGCGTATTGCCGGTCGCGATGAAAGGCGCGGTTGCGTTAGGCTCGAGCGAGGCGGCGCGGCGGTAAAGGCTGAGCGCGTTGGGAAGATCCCCGCCGGCTCGCGCCGCGGCGCCGAGCCGCATCAGTGTGTCGTAATTCATCGGCATCGAACCGGTGCGGCCCTCGGTCGACAAAACATCGATCCGGTCAGCTCCCCAGCGATCAGGGTTCCACGGGACGTTCTCACACCCGGTCAGCGACATGGTCAGCGCCAACAGCGCACAGGCCGCGACTGCGGAATTCTTGTTTCTCAGTGGCATAGCCCCCTCGTCCGGCACGATGGCAGTTCCCCCTCACCACGACCGGTATCGGACGCGAATCATGAAAGGCGCTGCGCGCCGCGTCGAGAGCCGCCGAAACTTTCCAATCAGTTCAGCGGGTTAACAGTATAATTCAAGTAATTTTAGGAATTCGCGGATGGGGAATTGGCGCGAATCGGGGTGGCTCCATTGCAACTGTCAGTGTATCTCCTGTGCCACGCCAGCCCGCTCAGCCAAGACCCGCTCGACGGCCGCCAAGGCCGCCTCGGCCTGCTCGATGTCGGGCCCACCTGCCTGCGCCATGTCGGGGCGGCCGCCGCCGCCTTTCCCGCCCAGCGCCGCGGCGCCCGCGCGGACCAACTCGACCGCATTGAACCGGTCGGTCAGATCGGGGGTGACGCCGACGACGATGGCGGCCTTGCCTTCGGCGCGCGACACGATCGCGACGATGCCGGAGCCGATGCGCCGTTTCAGATCGTCGGCGAGCGAGCGCAAATCGCGCGCCGGCACATCCTCGACGAGGCGGCCGTCAAACGAAATCGCGCCGATCTGCTTCCCGTTCGCGGCGGCGCGCCGTTCGCCGTCGCGGGGCGTCCCGGCGCCTTGGCCGCCGACCGCAAGCGCGCGCCGCGCTTCGGCCAATTCGCGTTCGAGCCGGCGGTTTTCGTCGAGAAGCCGCGCAAGACGGGCCGGCAATTCGCTGGGGCTGGTGCGCAGCGCCGCCGCCGAATCGCGCAGCGCGCCCTCTTCCTGGGCGACATAGGCCTCGGCCGCAGCGCCGGTGAGCGCCTCCAAACGGCGCACGCCCGAGGCGACCGAACTCTCGCCGACAATCTTGAACAAGCCGATATCGCCGGTGCGGCGGACATGCGTGCCGCCGCAAAGCTCGACCGAATAGGGCGGAATGTCGCTGCGCTCCGGCGCGCCCACCTCGCCCATCGCAACGACGCGGACCTCCTCGCCGTACTTTTCGCCGAATAGCGCAAGGGCGCCCTCGGCCACGGCATGCTCCGGGGTCAACAGCCGGGTGCGCACCTCGGCGTTGGCGCGGATCTGGGCGTTGACCTCGGCTTCGATCGCGGCGAGGTCGTCTGCGCTCAGCGGACGCGGGTGGCTGAAATCGAAGCGCAGCCGGTCGGGCGCCACGTGCGAGCCTTTTTGCGTCACATGCTCACCGAGACGATGCCGCAGCGCCTGGTGCAGGAGATGCGTCACGGAATGGTTGGCGCGCAACTTACGGCGGCGCTCGCCCTCGACACGCAATTCGACGGCATCGCCGACCCGCAATGTCCCGTGCGTGACCCGGCCGAAATGGACAAACAAATCACCGGCCTTGCGCTGCGTGTCAGAGACCGCGAATTCGCCGGCCGTCGCGGAGAAGATCGCGCCGGTGTCGCCGACCTGGCCGCCCGCTTCGCCGTAGAACGGCGTCTGGTTGACGATAACGCCGATCTCGTCGCCGCTCTGCGCTTGTGGGACGCGCTCCTCGCCTTTGACAAGCGCCAGGATCACGCCCTCGGCGGTCTCGGTCTCGTAGCCGAGAAATTCGGTGGCGCCGAGCTCTTCACGCAGCGCGAACCACGCCGTCTCGGTCGCCGCCTCGCCCGATCCGACCCAGGAGGCGCGCGAGCGCTGCCGCGCCTCGCCCATCTCGCTGTCGAACCCGGCCGTATCGACGCGCATGCCGTGGCCGCGCAGGATGTCCTCGGTCAGATCGAGCGGGAAGCCGTAGGTGTCGTAGAGAACAAAGGCGACGCTGCCATTGAGCGTCTTTCGATCCTGCGAGAGCCCCGGACCGGGCTCGCGGCCGTAATTACCGGTCTGCTCTTCGAGAAGGCGCAGCCCCCGCTCCAGGGTCTGCTTGAAATTGGCTTCTTCGAACCGCAGCGTCTCGGCGATCAGCGGTTGGGCGCGCAGCAATTCGGGAAAAGCGGCGCCCATCTGCTGCACGAGCGCCGGCACGAGGCGCCACATCAGCGGCTCCTTGCAGCCGAGGAGATGCGCGTGCCGCATCGCGCGCCGCATAATGCGGCGCAGCACATAGCCGCGGCCCTCTTTGCTCGGCAGCACGCCGTCGGCAATCAGGAAGGACGAGGCGCGCAGATGATCGGCGATGACCCGGTGCGACACCGCGTGTGGCCCGTCCGGCGCGACGCGGGAGGCCTCGGCCGAAGCCACGATCAATGCACGGAACAGGTCGATATCGTAATTGTCGTGCTTGCCCTGGAGGACGGCGGCAATGCGTTCGAGCCCCATGCCGGTGTCGATCGACGGTCGCGGCAACGGCACGCGTTCTCCGCCCGGGTGCTGCTCGAACTGCATAAAGACGAGGTTCCAGATCTCGACAAAGCGGTCGCCATCCTGATCCGGGCTGCCGGGCGGCCCACCCGGGATCCCCTCGCCGTGATCGTAGAAGATTTCGGAGCACGGCCCGCACGGGCCGGTGTCGCCCATGGCCCAGAAATTGTCCGAACTCGCGATCCGGATGATCTTCTGCTCGGGCAGGCCGGCGATCTTGGCCCAAAGGCGCGCCGCGTCGTCATCCTCGTCATAGACCGTGACGAGCAGCCTGTCCTTCGGTAGGCCGAATTCCTTGACGACCAGGTTCCAGGCCAGCTCGATCGCTCGGTCCTTGAAATAATCACCGAACGAAAAATTGCCGAGCATCTCGAAAAAGGTGTGGTGCCGCGCCGTATAGCCGACATTTTCGAGGTCGTTGTGCTTGCCGCCGGCGCGGACGCATTTCTGCGATGTGGCGGCCCGCTGATAGGGCCGCTTCTCGACGCCGGTGAAGACGTTCTTGAACTGCACCATGCCGGCATTGGTGAACAGCAAGGTTGGGTCGTTGCGCGGCACGAGCGGGCTCGACGGGACGACCGCGTGATCGTGCCGGGCGAAATAATCGAGAAAGGCAGCGCGGATATCGTTTGTCGTTGGCATAAATCGATTGTGGGGGTTCCGCCCGGCCATGCAAGAGGCTCGCGGCCAATTGCCCGGCAGGGCAAACCCGCGTTTGCTGCATTTGCAGCGGGATTTGCAGCAAATCGGGCACCCTCACCCGCTCGCTGCGAGCAGCTCGCCACCCTCTCCCGCGATGCGGGAGAGGGGCTTCGAGGCACCCGTTCCGCCTGAATTTGCAGGGCGGATACAGGCGGCGGGGTTGTGCCGGCTATTCCTCGGCGGCGGCCTCGCCCGGCGGCGCGGCCATCATCGCATCGGCGACAAGGCCGGCATTGCCGCGGATCGCCTGCTCGACCTGCTCGCCGATTTGTGGGTGCTCCTTCAGGTAGGTTTTGGCGTTCTCGCGGCCCTGGCCGATGCGCTGGCCGTCATAGGAGAACCAGGCGCCGGATTTCTCGACAACACCGGCCTGGACGCCGAGATCGATCAATTCGCCGCGCTTTGAGATGCCCTCGCCGTACATGATGTCGAAATCGACGACCTTGAACGGCGGCGCCATCTTGTTTTTGACGACCTTGACCCGGGTCTGGTTGCCAATGACCTGGTCGCGGTCTTTGAGCGCGCCGATGCGGCGGATATCGAGCCTGACCGAAGCATAGAATTTGAGCGCCTGGCCGCCGGTCGTCGTTTCGGGGTTGCCGAACATCACGCCGATCTTCATGCGGATCTGGTTGATGAAGATGACCATGCAGCGCGAGCGCGAGATCGAGCCGGTCAGCTTGCGCAGGGCCTGGCTCATCAGCCGCGCATGCAGCCCCATATGGCTGTCGCCCATCTCGCCCTCGAGCTCGGCGCGCGGCACCAGGGCCGCGACCGAATCAACGACGAGGACGTCGACCGCACCCGAGCGCACCAGCGTATCGGCGATCTCGAGCGCCTGCTCGCCGGCATCGGGCTGCGAGATCAAGAGATTGTCGACATCGACCCCGAGCTTTCTCGCATAGGCCGGGTCGAGCGCATGCTCGGCGTCGATAAAGGCGCAGGTGCCACCGCCCTTCTGCGCCTCGGCGATCACATGCAAGGCAAGCGTCGTCTTGCCCGAGCTTTCCGGCCCGTAGATCTCGACGACCCGCCCGCGAGGCAAGCCGCCGATGCCGAGCGCGATGTCGAGACCGAGCGAGCCGGTTGAGATTACATCGATATCGGATGCGGCCTCGCGCGAGCCCAGTTTCATGATCGAGCCTTTGCCGAAGGCGCGCTCGATCTGCCCCAGCGCCGCGTCCAAAGCCCGCTGCTTATCCATCATGTCCCTGTCCAACAGACGCAACGCGCTCTGCATGATCCCGCCCTCCTTATTTCATAGGCGGCCTAGCCGTGCAACGCGCCGCCTGCCCCTCATGTACATGTTTTGTTCTCGGAATGCAAGAGCGGACGCGAACAAAGTTTTAGAAAGGCCGAGAGCGGCGGAACGGGCTTGATTCCTGCGGCTGAAGCCCCATGCTTAAGACGCTGTTTTTCGTTCATTTCCCGCCGCGGAGCCCCCCGATGTTCATTCAGACCGAGCAGACGCCGAATCCGGCCACGTTGAAGTTCCTGCCCGGCTGCACCGTGATGGAATCGGGGACGGCGAATTTTACCGACCCGAGTTCGGCGTCGCGATCGCCGCTTGCCGAGCGGCTGTTCGCTCTGCCGGAAGTCACCGGGGTTTTTCTCGGCGCGGATTTCATTACCGTGACCAAGAACGGCGACAGCGACTGGCATCAGCTGAAGCCGGCCGTGCTGGCCGCGATCATGGAGCATTTCACGGCCGGGGGGCCGGTTGTCCTCGCCGAGGCGGGCGCGGATGCGACTGCGGCGGAAGGCGGCGAGGAAGACGACGAGGTCGTCACCCATATCAAGGAATTGCTCGAAACCCGGGTGCGTCCCGCGGTGGCGATGGATGGCGGCGACATCATCTTCCATGATTTCGAGGATGGGGTCGTTTATCTGCACATGCAGGGTTCGTGCTCGGGATGTCCAAGCTCGACCGCGACGCTGAAGGCCGGCATCGAGAACATGCTGCGGCATTACATCCCGGAAGTGCGCGAAGTCTGCGCGGTCTAAAAGACCGCCGCGGCCGGGGCTGACCCGGCCAGGAATTTCCGTGACATCCGACAGAGGCGCTGGACCCACCCTGCTCGCGATCGAGACGGCGGGTTCGGCCTGCTCGGCTGCGGTGGGCCGCGGGCCGGTCGTGCTCGCGGCCGAGCGCCAGGCCATGCGCTACGGCCATGCCGAGGCGCTGTTGCCGATGATCGATCGGGTCGTCGCGGCGGGCGGCGTGTCGCGTGCGGCGCTCGACGGGATCGCCGTCGCGGTGGGACCCGGTGGCTTTACTGGCATCCGGGTGGGGCTCGGCGCGGCGCAGGGCATCGCGCTCGCACTGAAGGCGCGGCTGATCGGAGTAACCAGCTTTGCCGCGGCTGCCGCGCTTTTGCCCGCCGGTCCAGGCGCCGCGCTTGTCGCGCTCGATAGCCGGCGCGACGACCTTTACGTCCAGCTCTTCAACCGGAGTTCCGGTCTGGCGCTTAGCGAGCCGGTCGCCGTGATGCCCGCGGCTTTGGCAGAGCATGTCGGCGTGGTTGCTGCGGATTCCGCGTTGTTGATTGCTGGGGATATCGTCGAGATCGCGGCGGCGGTGCTGGCTGGCCGCTTTGACACCGAGATCGCGGCGGAGTCGGCGCCCGATGCGCGGGGCGTCCTTGCGGCGGCATTGCGGCAGATCAAGCGCGAACCGGCCGAGAGTCCGGTCCGGCCCCTCTATTTGCGGCCGCCGGACGTCACAATGCCAAAGCAACATACGCCGCTTGCGGCGGCACGGCGGTGATTTGCACGATCACGCCTTTGCCGGCGGGCGCGGCCGAGCCGCTCGCATCCTTGCATGCCCGGTGCTTTCCCGAGGAGCCGTGGGACGCGGAGGCGCTTCGCCGTATTCTCGCCCTGAGCGGCGGATTTGGCCGGCTCGCTTGGCACGGCGATACGGTGATCGGCTTTGTGCTGGCGCGCGACCTCGGCGATGAATGCGAGATCCAGTCGCTCGGGGTGTTGCCCGAATCGCGGGGACAAGGTGTCGGACGGGCCTTGCTGCGCGCCGTCATCGACGAGGCGGAGCGGCAGGGGCGGCCCTCCGCTGTGCTCGAAGTCGCCGCCGACAACGCCGCGGCCCGGGCGCTTTACGCCCGCGCCGGCTTTGTCGCGGTTGGCCATCGGCCACGCTATTATCGGCGCGGCGGGGCGGCGGTCGACGCGCTCATTCTGCGCTGTCCCGTGAGGCCTTTGCCGCCTGCGACCTGATCTGATCTGATCTGAATGGCGACTTGAATTCGACTCTGATGATCTCTCGCGTTATTGGCAAGTTACGGCGTTCGGGCTATTCATAAAAGAATAACAAGCACAGGTATTGCACCGGAGAGCCGTCTTAATTAAATTCAACAATCACGCTCATTCAGGAACAGAGATATGGAAAGCACAGAACAGCCGAACGATTTGCTGGTGTTGACAACAGAAATCGTAGCGGCGCACGTCTCCAATAACAACGTAGCAGTCAACGATCTGCCGACCCTGATCAACCAAATCTATAATTCGCTGGCAAATATCGGCACGGCGCCGGCGGCTCCCGCGGCGCGGCCGCAGCCGGCCATCAGCGTCAAAAAGTCGGTCCAGCCCGATTACATCGTCTGCCTCGAAGACGGCAAAAAGCTGAAGATGCTGAAGCGGCACCTGAAGACCGCCTACAACATGACCCCGGAAGCCTATCGCGAGCGCTGGGCCCTCCCCTCCGACTACCCGATGGTGGCGCCCAATTATGCGCGCCAGCGCAGCCGCCTGGCGAAGGAGATCGGGCTCGGTACGCGGGCGAGGCGGGGCCGCGGTTGAGGCATACGGCTCGGCTCGGTCGGGGACCATCGCCGCGATAGGACGGATCGCCGGTTTCGGCTATAGTGCCGCCGGATAAGCCGCGCTCGGATCGCGATCTGATGATCTCACGCCTCGAGCAGCTCTGTCTCGATAAAGGCCTGAAGATGACCGACCAACGCCGCGTAATCGCACGCGTGCTGTCGGATTCGGCGGATCATCCCGATGTCGAGCAGGTCTACCGCCGCGCCACGGAGGTCGATCCGCGGATCAGCATCGCCACGGTGTACCGCACCGTGCGGCTGTTCGAGGAGGCGAATATCCTCGCACGGCATGATTTTGGCGACGGGCGCTCGCGCTACGAGGAGATGCCGAGCGACCACCACGATCACCTGATCGATCTTCAGAGTGGGCGCGTCATCGAGTTCCGCAACGAGCAGATCGAGAAATTGCAGGAATTCATCGCCGGCGAGCTCGGGTATGAGCTTGTCGGGCACCGCCTCGAACTCTACGCCGTGCCGCGGCGTGGCAGGGACCGGTCGAGCGAGAAATCGAGCGAGGAATGATGCAGAACCTTTACCCGACGCGGCATGATGTCATGCGGCGGGCGATTGCGCCGCTTTGCCGCCGGGGCCCGCCCGCGTGATTACCGGTACCGCTGCGCCTCGCCCGGCGCCCGTCGAACCGACGGCGAACCCGTTGCGCGCTCCGACTGCGCCGGCCAGCCGAGTCGTCAATATCAGCTCGGGGCCGCTCGAGGTGCGGCTCGCCGACAGTCCCGCCGATATCGATGCAGCGCAGGCGCTGCGCTACCGGATCTTCTATGAAAAAATGGGCGCGCGGCCGCTGCCCGGCATGGAAAGCGAGCGTCGCGATCGCGACCAGTTCGACCAGATCTGCGATCACCTGTTGGTGCTGGACCACAGCCGCGGCACCGGGCTCGATGCTGTTGTCGGCACCTACCGGCTGATCCGGCGCGACGCCGCGGCGCGGCTGGGCGCTTTCTATTCGGCAGCGGAATACGACATCGGGCCGCTGATCGCCTATCCCGGCGAAATCCTCGAGCTCGGCCGTTCCTGCGTCGATGCCGGGTACCGGGCGCGGCCCGTTATGCAGCTCTTATGGAGCGGCATCGCCGCCTATGTCTTCCATTACGAGATCGCGTTGATGTTCGGTTGCGCCAGCCTGCCGGGGATCGACCCCGACGCATTGGCGGTGCCGCTCTCCTATCTGTACCACCACCATTTGGCGCCACCGGCCTTGCGGGCGCGCGCCTTGCCCGAGCGCTACGTCGAGATGCGCCGACTCGATGCACCGGCAATCGACCCGATGCGCACGCTGGCGACTTTGCCGCCGCTGATCAAAGGTTATCTGCGGCTCGGCGGGTTTGTTGGCGACGGTGCTGTCATCGACGAGCAGTTCAACACGACCGATGTCTGTATCGTCGTTAAGACCGACCTCGTCACGGAGAAGTATTCCCGCCATTACGAGCGGCAATCGAAGGAAACATGGGCGGCGTAGAGCGCATGGGCTCGACGACGCTGCGCTTATGGCGGCTGGCGATCTATCTCCCATTCACGCTGCTGTTGATGCCCGTGCAGGCAATCGGGCTTGTTCTGGGGCAGCGCTGGGTGGTCGGTTTCCCGCGGTTTTACCACCGGTGCTGCTGCTACATCCTCGGATTGCGCGTGCGGCGGATCGGGCGGCCGACCGCGACGCGTCCGGTCTTGTTTGCCGCCAACCACGTCTCCTATCTCGACATCACGATCTTCGGCTCGCTGATCGCCGGCTCCTTTATCGCCAAACACGAGGTTGCGAAGTGGCCGCTGTTCGGCTGGCTCGCGAAACTGCAGCGCTCGGTTTTTATCGACCGGCGGGTACGCAGCACGGCCGACCAGCGCGACAGCATCGCCGCGCGGCTCGCCGCCAACGAAGCGCTGATCCTCTTCCCGGAGGGGACGAGCGGCGACGGCAACCGCGTTCTTCCGTTCAAGAGCGCGCTGTTCAGCGTCGCCGATCACACGGCAACGGGACCGGTCACGGTGCAGCCCGTCTCGATCGCCTATACGAGGGTCAACGGCATGCCGATCGGGCGCCGCTACCGGCCGCTCTTCGCCTGGTATGGGGCGATGGCAATGGCGCCGCATCTGTGGCGAGTACTGGGTCTCGGCAGGATCGAGGTCGTCGTCGAGTTTCACCCGCCGACAACCTTGGCGGCCTGCGGCTCGCGCAAGATGC
>Ga0310810_10006340_pt1 | contig 13350 bp, 10 predicted proteins | sample NCmetagenome_FD_207641 | JGI IMG/M metagenome (GOLD analysis project Ga0310810, IMG submission 207641) | Soil microbial communities from experimental microcosm in Duke University, North Carolina, United States - NC | ecosystem: Engineered > Artificial ecosystem > Soil microcosm > Unclassified ... | reverse complement strand
AACGACCATCGTCACCTTCCTGATGGTCTTTCTCATCCAACGAACCCAGAACAAGGACTCGCTCGCGCTCCACCTGAAACTGAACGAGATCGTTGCCGCACTCGAGGGCGCGAGCAATAGACTCATCGATGTCGAATCGCTGACCGAACAGGACCTCAACGTCCTCCACCGGCACTATTCCCGGCTCGCGCAGATGGCCAAACAGGATGCAACGCTCACACGGTCACACTCGATCGAAGAAGCCGAGGAGAGGCACAAGAAGAAAGTGGGGGCCAAATGAGGTGGACGAAATGCTGAATGCTGAGTGCTGAATGCCGAATGACGGCCCGCGGTCGTCGACCGCGCCGTTCAGAGGCCCTAATCTACAATCAGCATCCTAATGCCTCGGTCATTCAGGATTCAGCATTCAGCATTCCGGAGATCTGAATGGACGTTCACGCAGTACCGACGATTACGCACGGACGTATGCTGGTTCAGGACGCGCGCGTTGCCGCGAGGAAAGGACTGCTCGTCGGATTCCATGGCTACATGGAGACCGCGACAACCCAGATGGACCGATTGCAAGCAATTCCGGGCGCGTCGGACTGGACGCTCGTCTCCATTCAAGCGCTTCACCGTTTTTACCGCGGCCGCTCTGAGGAAGTCGTGGCGAGCTGGATGACCCGTGAGGATCGGGAACTGGCGATTGCCGACAATCTCGCCTACGTGGCCGCCTCGCTCGATCAGGTTCCGCACGATCGATCAACACGAGTGGTCTACACCGGGTTTTCGCAAGGCGTGGCGATGGCTTTCCGCGCCGGCGTGTTTGGCGGTCTTGCCGCCTCGGCGATCGTTGCGGTTGGCGGAGATGTGCCCCCCGAGCTCACGACCGATCCGACGCTACGGTTTCCGGCGGTGCTGCTTGCGCGCGGCTCGCGGGATGAGTGGTTTACTCGGGCGAAATATGAAAAGGACGTTGACGCGCTGAAGACACGTGGCGTGGGGCTCGAGCCGCTGGTCTACGACGGGGCGCACGAGTGGAATGCGCCGGTTTCGGATGCGATTGGCGAGTTCTTGTCGAAGATCTCACGCGGACATTGATCGCATCCACGCCGCGGCCGCATCCAGGGCTTCGATGAGGACCTGTTGTTGCCTGGCCTTTCCGCCCGGAACGCGGAACGAGTGATCGCCCCCCTCGATTTCATGCAGCGTGGGTCGTTGCAGGCGCGGAAGCAACGCGCGGATCTCGTCTCCGCCGCCAAACGGATCCCTTCCGCCCTGGATGAACAGCATCGGTTCCCGAATTCCAGGCAGATGCGCATCGCGCATTTGCTCAGGCCGTCCAGGCGGATGGAGCGGATAGCCGAAAAAGACCAGTCCCTTCAAGACGCCGACGCCAGCCTGGGCCGCGACCTGCGACGCGATCCGTCCTCCCATCGACTTGCCGCCGATGAACAGTGGAAGATCGCCAGCGTGCGACCGCGCCGCCTGAATGGCATCGCGCCATGCCTGCTCGAGGACCGGCGCTCGATCGGGAACCTTGCGTTTGGCGGTGATGTAGGGGAAGTCGAACGTTGCGGTTGTGATGCTCCTGCTCGCGAGGCCGCCCGCCGCCTCGACAATGAAGGCGCTTTGTTGTCCCGCTCCGGCCCCGTGAGCGAGGACGAATGCCGCGAGCGGTTTTTCGGCAGGGTACACTTTAAGAGTCACGGGTTGATAGTAACCGTGATTCGCGCCTCGTCCGCCTTCGCTCGATTCGCGAGCTTCGGCGGGACAGACTTCGCGCGAGCCTGCGCCTCGCCGGCGACGTCACTCCCAGCCACTACGACATCGCTGTCACGCCAGATCTGCAGGCTGCGACTTTCCCCGGGACGGAACGGATTGTCGTCGCGCTGAAGAAGCCGGCCTCGAGCATCGTGCTCAACGCCGCGGAGATCGAATTCGACAAGGTCACCGTGAAGTCGGCGTGTTCGCGTGGGAATTGCTTCGGACGCACTGGGATGATTTTCAGAAAAAGACCGGCCAGGTGTTTGGCGCCCCCGGCGTTGCTGCCTCACTGGGAAGTTTCTGCGATGCGAAAAGCGACCGACGTCCAGCAGTTCTTCGCCGACCACAAGGTTCCTGAAGCCGAGCGCACGATCCAGCAGGTCGTTGAGCGGATATCGCGGTGCGCGGAGCTGGTAACCACACAGGGTCCCAAACTTGCGACGTGGTTGAACAAATAGGTAGATCCTCATCCACCCACGCTCGAGACGAGCGCAGCATCAGGTCGCGATTTAACCAGGCGTTCAACCGTCCGTTGGGGTCCGATGATGAACAGTCCCGTCCGCGGGCTGTTAGACCGTAGCGCCTAAACAGACCAGACGGCTTTGTGCGACATCACGAGTGCTCCAAGGCTTCGCAGGATTTGGCCTTGCCGGGGACTGGGGATTCTGCGCGCAGCTGCCTGCGAGTGTCAAGGGGTTGTGTCGCTCCAGACACAGCCCCTTGCACACGATTTCCATCTATTTCTTTTTTGCCGGTGGCGGCGGTGGGGCCATCGGGGTCTCCTGGTGGAACACCGCGACCCATTTGCCGTTCCGCTCGCTCCAGACCGTCGACGCATAGGTCGCCGGTGGGATCGCCTGACCCATGTATGTACCGCTGCCCATCCAGGTGTAGCGAACGATCGCCGTCTTGTCGTCCACCCATGTCACCTGCATATCCATCATGTGCTGGGAGGCGATCTTCATCTGCTCCATCGACTTCACGAAGTCGGCCACCTTCATGAACCCGTTCGCGTCCGCCGACACCGCGTCGGAGGCGACCAGATCCGTGAACGTCTTCACGTCGTGCTTGGCGACCGCTTCGCTGATCTTGTTTTCGTTGGTCATGAGGGTCTTCTCGATCGCAGCCTTTGAACCGGCCTGAGCGAACACCGCCGCTCCGCATCCAAGTGTCAGAACTGCTGCCGCCGCAAGGCGTCCACGCATGAAACTCCTCCTGTTCAGGTGGTCGAAACCCCGGATTGTGCCAACCGCCCGCTCGGCCGTCAACCGTGGACGGAAGGCGGGGCTTGCTTTACACGCATACATAAATGTAGATTTATAGATATGCTTGAGGCCTCAGCGCTCTATCGCCTGCTCGGCGACGACGTCCGGCTGCGGCTCCTTAGGCTGTTGAGCCAGGACCGGCTGAATGTGAGCGAGTTGACCGGCATCCTCGGGATTGCTCAATCCGGCGTGTCGCGTCACCTCGGCCTGCTGAAGGACGGCGGTCTCGTTAGCGAAGATCGGGAGGCCGGATTCACTTACTACTCCATCGCGCCAGACGTCCGCGGCGGCGTCAACGGGCATGCGCCGTTGTGGCTGCTGCTGCAGGATCAGTTCGACCGCGCCGGCGCAACCACCGTCGGCCACGCCGACAACGCTCGCCTCGAAGAGATTCGGCGGCTGCGCAAGGAGAACTTCGACGCGCACTCGGGGCCGGACACGAACGAGCGGCAGCTCGTGCCCGGACGAAGCTGGGCCGCCTGGGCGCGCGCGCTGGGGCACCTCCTACCGCCGGTGGTCGTGGCGGATCTTGGGTGCGGCGAGGGATATCTGACGGTCGAGGCCAGCCGGTGGGCGTCGAGGGTGATCGCGGTCGATCGATCGGCCGAGGTATTGAAGCGCGCGCGTGCCCTGGCGACCCGGCGTCGCGTCTCGAACGTGGTATGGAGGCGTGGCACGCTCGAGAAACTGCCGATCGAAAACGAGAGCGTCGACGTGGCGCTGTTGTCGCAGGCGCTTCACCATGCCGAGGATCCCTCGCGCGTCCTTCGCGAAGCCACTCGGATCGTAGTACCCGGGGGCCGCGTTCTTGTCCTCGATCTTCGCGAGCACGCCGAAACCTGGGTCCGGCAGCGCCTCGGCGATCGATGGCTCGGGTTCACGCCCGAGGCGTTGACGACCCTCCTGACAGACGCCGAGTTGACCGACACCAAGGTCACCGTCGGCGCGCGCCGCTCCGGCGACCCGTTTACGGTCCTCATCGCATCCGGCACGAAGCCGTCTTCTCATCCAGCCAGGCAGAAGAAACATGACTGACTCAAGCAGCGCACGAACCCCAAACCGCGAACCGCGAGCCGCGAACTGCGAATCGCAGCTGAGATCTCTATTGGATCGCCGGATCCTGATCCTGGACGGTGCGATGGGGACGATGATCCAGCGGTACAAGCTCAGCGAGGCCGATTTCCGCGGCGAGCGTTTCGCAACGCATTCAAAGGACCTGAAGGGAGACAGCGACGTTCTCGTCCTGGCACGTCCCGACGTCATCAACGCGATCCACCACGAGTATCTAGCGGCTGGCGCCGACATCATCGAAACGAACACGTTCGGCGGCACCGTCATCGCGCAGGGGGACTACGATCTCGAGGACGCTGTCTACGACATCAATCTCGAGGGCGCTCGGCTGGCGCGTGCGGCCGCGGACGCGTGGACCGTCAAGACTCCAGACCGGCCGCGGTTCGTCGCCGGCTCGATAGGGCCGACCAATCGGACGCTGTCGATTTCTCCCGACGTCAACAACCCGGCGTTTCGTGCGACCACGTTCGACGAGATGCGCGCCGCCTACGAGACGCAAGTGCGCGGGTTGATTGACGGCGGCAGCGACATCCTCCTGCTCGAAACCATCTTCGACACGCTGGTCGCGAAGGCCGCGCTCGTCGGGATTGAGACGGTCTTCGAGCAGACTGGCGTGCGTTTGCCGTTGCTGATTTCCGTCACGATTACCGATCGCAGCGGCCGAACCCTCTCGGGCCAGACGGTCGACGCCTTCTACACGTCGATCCGTCACGCCAAGCCGTTTGCCGTTGGCATCAACTGCGCGCTCGGTGCGCGCGACATGCGCCCGTACCTCGCCGAACTGGCGCGATTCGCTGAGTGCTACGTCTTGAGTTATCCGAACGCCGGCCTGCCAAACGCGTTCGGCGAGTACGACGAGCGGCCAGAAGAGACCGCCGCGCTGCTCCGCGATTTCGCCTCGAGCGGCTTCGTCAACATTCTCGGCGGCTGCTGCGGTACCACCCCGGATCACATCAAAGCCGTAGGCGACGCGGTTCATGGCGTGGCTCCGAGACCGCTTCCCGATGAGTCGTGGCTTCGCGGCAATCGCGACCCGCGAACCGCGAGCCCCGAGGCTTCCAGCAGCGAGCCGCCAGCCGCCAGCCGCCAGTCGTCAACGGCGAACCGCGAGCACTATTCACAATTCAGCGGCTTGGAAGTGCTCACCATCCGCCCCGATAGCAACTTTCAGATGATCGGCGAGCGGACGAACGTCACCGGGTCGGCGCGGTTCGCGCGGCTGATCAAGTCCGGCAACTACGCCGAAGCCGTTGGTGTGGCGGCCGATCAGGTTCGAGGCGGCGCAAACCTGATCGACGTCAACATGGACGAGGGCATGCTCGATTCAGAGCAGGCGATGACCACGTTCCTCAATTACATTGCGACGGAGCCGGAGATCGCCAGGGTCCCCGTCGTCGTCGACAGCTCGAAGTGGTCGGTACTCGAGGCGGGGCTGAAGTGCATCCAGGGAAAGGGCGTCGTCAATTCGATCAGCCTGAAGGAAGGGGAAGCGGACTTCCTGCAGAAGGCGCGAACCATCCATCGCTATGGCGCGGCCGTCGTCGTGATGGCGTTCGACGAGACCGGGCAGGCTGACACGATCGCCCGGAAGGTCGAGATCTGTCAGCGCGCCTTCACGCTGCTGGTCGAGCAGGCGGGTTTCGATCCGGCTGACATCATCTTCGATCCGAACATCCTGGCGATTGCGACCGGCCTCGAGGAGCACAACGACTACGCGATCAACTACATCGAGGCCGCGAAGATCATCAAGGCGACGTGTCCCGGCGTCAAGATCAGCGGCGGCGTCAGCAACCTCTCGTTTTCGTTCCGCGGCAACGACGTCGTCCGCGAAGCGATCCATTCAGCATTCCTCTATCACGCGATCAAGGCCGGCATGGACATGGGGATCGTCAACGCCGGGCAGCTCGTCGTCTACGAGGACATTCCCAAGGATCTGCTCGAGCACGTCGAGGACATCATCTTTAATCGCCGCCCGGACGCGACCGAGCGGCTCGTGCAGTTTGCCGAGACCGTCAAGGGTGGCGGCAAGAAACGCGATGCCGATCTATCGTGGCGCGAAGGGACAGTCGAGGCGCGGCTCTCGCACGCGCTCGTCCATGGCATCGTCGATTTCATCGAAGCCGACGTTGAAGAGGCCCGGCAGGCCTATGACGATCCGCTGCGGATCATCGAAGGACCGCTGATGGATGGGATGAAGGTGGTCGGCGACCTCTTCGGGGCGGGGAAGATGTTCCTGCCACAGGTGGTCAAGAGCGCGCGGGCGATGAAGAAGGCGGTCGCGTACTTGTTGCCGTACATGGAGGAGCAGAAGCGGCTCTCTGGTGAGTCGTCTTCTCACGGCCGGGTGTTGATGGCGACGGTCAAAGGAGACGTTCACGACATCGGCAAGAACATCGTCGGGGTCGTGCTTGGTTGCAACAACTACGAGGTGATCGACCTCGGCGTCATGGTGCCGGCGGCAAAGATCCTGGATGCCGCGATCGAGCAGAAGGCCGACATCATCGGCTTGAGCGGCCTGATCACGCCGTCGCTCGACGAGATGGCCTTCGTTGCCCGCGAAATGGACCGGCGCGGGTTCACGCTGCCGCTGCTCATCGGCGGTGCGACGACCAGCCGTCAGCACACCGCCGTCAAGATTGCGCCGGAATACAACCGGTCGGTGGTGCACGTGCTCGACGCGTCGCGCGCGGTCGACGTCGTGTCGAGCCTGCTCGGCGATGCGCGATCGACGTTCGACACCGCGAACCGAACGGCGCAAGCCGAGATCCGCGAGTCCTATGCCGCGCGGCGGCAGAAGCCGCTTCTGACGTATGAGCAGGCCCGTGCGAACAGCCTGAAGACCAACTGGGATGACCACGTCATCGCCTCGCCATGGTTCGTGGGCCGGCGCTACCTGGACGATGTGCCGCTCCAGGAGGTCGCCAGGTTCATCGATTGGACCTTCTTCTTCTCGGCGTGGGAGCTGAAGGGACGATTCCCGGGCATCCTGGAGCACCCGGAGTACGGCCCGCCGGCGCGCGAGTTGTACGAGCACGCGCAGGCACTTCTTCGCCGCATCATCGACGAGAAGCTGCTGCGCGCCAAGGGCGTATATGCGTTCTGGCCAGCGAACACCGTTGGCGACGACATCGTGGTGTACAAGAATGACTCGCGGCGTGAGGAGTACGCGCGGTTCCCGATGCTGCGTCAGCAGGAAGTGATTGCCGATGGTCGGCCCAACCGCTCGCTCGCCGATTTCATCGCGCCGCGCGACAGCGGCGTGCCTGACTATCTCGGCATGTTTGCCGTGACCGCCGGTCTCGGCGCCGACGATCTGGTGCGACGGTTCGAACAGGACCACGACGACTACAACGCGATCATGGTGAAGGCACTTGCCGATCGCCTCGCCGAAGCGTTCGCCGAGTACCTGCACGCGCAGGCGCGCAAAGATTGGGGCTACGGTAAACAGGAATCGCTCTCGAACGACGATCTGATTGCGGAGAAGTATCGCGGTATCCGTCCCGCGTATGGTTATCCGGCGTGCCCGGATCACAGCGAGAAGTTCAAGCTGTTCGAGGTGCTTGATGCCGAACGTCAAGGGCTATCGCTGACCGACAGCGGCGCCATGCTGCCGGCCGCGTCGGTCAGCGGCCTGTACTTCTCGCATCCGCAGGCGAAGTACTTCAACGTCGGACGCATCGGCCGCGATCAGCTCGAGTCCTACGCCCAACGCAAGGAGATGACGATCGAAGAGGCCGAGCGCTGGCTCGGGCCGTACCTGGCCTACGATCCGACCGCGGCGGCCGCAGCGACTGCGTAGCCGGGCGCCGTATAATCCGGCGATGAGACGCCGTGCCGCTGTTCTGACGGTCATCGTTTGCGCGCTCGCAGCCGTGGCTGCGTCCCCACAACGCCGCGGAACGGCTCCCGCGCCGGCGGCGAAGACGTCAACCCCCGCTCCATTCACAACGCCGCTGTCGCTGGCTGAAATGACCGGCAAACAGGCGGTCGTTAACACCTCGGCGGGCACGATCGTCATTGATTTGAGACCGGACCTGGCGCCGAACCACGTCGGCTACTTCATGAAGCTCGCACGCGAACGCGCCTACGACGGAACCACGTTTCATCGACTCGTCCGCATGGCGATCATTCAGGGTGGCGACCCGCTCTCGAAGGATCCGGGGAAGGCGGCGTTGTACGGGACGGGCGGGCTCGGCCTGTTGAACGCCGAGTTCAGTGCGGAAAAGGCGACGCGTGGAGCCGTCGCGGCCGTTCTGCAGCCAAACAAGCCGGATTCAGCCGGCTCGCAGTTTTTTATCTGCGTGACCGACCAGCCGGGGCTCGATGGCAAGTACACGATCTTCGGGCGAGTCGCCGAGGGCATTGACGTCGCGCAGAAGATTTCTGAATCAGCGGTTGATGCCAACGGCAAAGCCAGCGATCGCATCGTCATCACCGACGTCACGATTCGTGATGCGCCGCCGCCAGAGCCGGTGCCGTTCTCGACCGAGTCTGCGGCGGATCTCGGCCGCTATCGCGCGGTGCTCGAGACATCGCTGGGACCAATCACCGTCGCGTTCTTTCCCGACAAGGCGCCCGAGCACGTGCGCAACTTCCTACGATTGGCGGAGTCAGGCGTGTTCGACGGCACGGCCTTTCACCGTGTCGTTCGCGGATTTGTGATTCAGACGGGGGCGCTCAACACGAGAGGCCCGCTGACTGAGAAGCAGCGGAAGTACGTCCACACGCTGAAGCCCGAGTTCAGCGACACCCCGCACGTGAAGGGTATCCTCTCGATGGCTCGTGGCGATGATCCGGCGAGCGCCACGACGTCGTTCTTCATCGTCACGGGGACTGCCAGTTCGCTCGACAACAAGTACAGTGTGTTCGGCCAGGTGGTGGATGGATTGCCGGTGGTGGAGGCTATCGAGCAAGCGGCGGTAAACGGCGAGACGCCGGTGACACGTATTGATCTCACGAAAGTCCGAATCGTCCGCCCGTAGGTCTAATGAGCGATCGCGCCGAACATCTGCGCACCAATTGGAGTCGGCCATGAAGCGGTTCCTCGTCGTGACGGTTCTTCTGTCCCTATCCGCCGTCGCCTCGAACTATGCGTTCGATGACTGGCCCCAATGGCGCGGTCAGAAGAGAGACGGCACGTCCGCCGAGCGCGGATTGCTGAAGGACTGGCCGGCGGGAGGCCCGCCAACGCGGCCGGCACGGGATACTCGTCCTTTTCCGCGGCACATGGGCGGCTCTACACGCTGGGCGCGCGAGGCGGCACCGAATACCTGATGGCCTACGACGCCGCGACCGGAAAGAAGGTCTGGGAGATCGCGCACGGCCGTCGCTTTGGCAACGACATGGGAGATGGTCCGCGATCGACGCCGACCGTTGATGGCGATCGCCTCTACACCTTCGGCGCCAGCGGAGATCTTTCGGTGGTGGAGGCATCCACCGGCAAGGTCTTCTGGAAAATGAACCTTCTGGACAAGTTTGGCGGATCGAACATCCGGTGGGGCCTCAGCGAATCGCCGCTGGTTCTGGCCGATCGCATCCTGGTGTCTCCTGGGGGACGTGGCGCAGCCATCGTCGCGTTGAACAAGTCCGACGGCTCGGTCATCTGGAAGAGCCTGGGCGACGAGCCCGGCTATTCGTCGGCCGTCATTCATGAAGCGAACGGCGTGCGCGAAGCGATCTACTTCACCGGCGAACGTGCGCTCGGCATCGATGTCGACACCGGAAAGCTGCTCTGGAGTTACAACCAGGTCGCCAATCAGACGGCCAACATCGCGACGCCGATCGTGCGGGGGAATTTTGTGTTCGTGTCATCGGCTTACGGCACTGGGGCCGCGCTGCTGGAGCTGACGCCAGCGCCAAATAAGGTTTCCGCGCGCCAGGTGTATTTCACACGTGACATGAGAAATCACCACGCGACTTCGGTCCTCGTCGGCGAGTACCTCTACGGGTTCTCCGACGCCATTCTGACCGCGATGAAGTTCGATTCGGGTCAGGTCGGCTGGCGCGACCGAAGCGTCGGCAAGGGGTCCGTGGTATTCGCCGACGATCGGCTGTATCTCTACAGCGAGCAGGGTGTGGTCGGTCTGGCCGAAGCGAATCCCTCTGCCTATCGGGAGCATGGGAGGTTTCAGATTCAGGCCGGTGGCTCACCCACCTGGAGCCATCCGATCGTGTCGAACGGGAAGCTCTTCATCAGGGATCAGGACAATATTTATGCGTTTGACGTTCGGCAGAAATAGCCGTCACCTTCCAGCTTCGCTTCCAGCTAGTTTTCCGACCAGCCGAATCCAGCAGCCAGGAGCCAGCAACCAGCAGCTGATCGGATCACAGCTCGCGGACCACGGATCCCGCAGCACGGATCCCGGATCCCGAGAGATAATAGATAGATGGCCAATATGGCCGCGCTGCGATTCACGCGGCGGCACAGAGAAGAGTAAAAGGTCTTGGCAGATACACGACTGAAGATTGCCGTATTCATAGACTTCGACAACATCGAGATCGGGGTCAAGAGCACGCTGAGCGTGCCGTTCGATATCGGGGTCGTCCTGGAAGCGCTGCGCGAACGCGGCGATGTGGTGTCAAAGATTGCGTATGGCGACTGGACGCGCGCCGGGGATTACAGCCGGTCGCTGACCCAGCATGCGACCAAGCTCGTGCAGCGCAACCTGACGCCCGGCGGCGACAAAAACGGCGCCGACATCAACCTGGCGCTTGACGCGCTCGAGATGGCGTTCACGCACAGTCACATCAACGCCTACGTGATTGTTGGCGGCGACAGCGATTTCATTACCCTCGTCGAGAAGCTGAAACAGTACGACAAGCAGATTTTCGTGGTTGGCGGGCGTGCCTTCACGAGTCTCGTGATGCAGCGCAATTGCCACGAGTTCATCGCCTACGAGAATCTCGTCGGCTCCCGCCGCACCGCCGATCGCGGACGGCCGTCAGGACCGGCGGCATCGCCTGTCTCCATCGAACAGGCCGTGCCGCTGGTGCGGCGCGCGCTGAAGGTTCTTGCCGATCGCGAGGTCACCCCCCAACTCGGGCTGCTCAAGAGCACGCTGCTGCAACTCGACTCCACGTTCTCCGAACGCACCTACGGCGCCGGTAGCTTCCGCGACTTTGCACAGAAGCTGGCGACAGCGGGTCACGTCGTGTTGCGCGAGTCGGGTCGCAACGTGCTCGTCGAGCTCGCTGAGTCATCCAATGGCGATGAGGGTCGTGCGGCGCAGCCGGCACCGTCTCACGCCCCGCACAAACGTCACGAGGAAAAGGAATCGGTCCACGAATCGGCGCCTTCGAACGGCAGCCAGTCCGGGCCTCGTACCGCCGATGGCATCAGGGAAGTTCGTCGGCTGTTCCAGTCGGCGCAGCAGCCGCCGCGCTGGCCGATGTACATCCGCCAGGCGAAGCAGTTCCTTCGCAACGTGGATGGATCGTTCGACGAGCGTAAGTATGGGTTCGCCAGTCTTGTCGATTTGATGCGCGCCTGCCAACGGGACGGGCTGTTTCGAATCGAGCGCGATCGTCAGGGGGTCATGCGCCTCTTTCCCGGCAACGTGATGCAGCCGCTCGAGGAAGACGACAACCGCGGCAACCAGGCGGAGCCGGTGCCGGCCACCGCCGCGTCTGCGGAGTGGGCATCGGCGGCAGAGCCGTCGACGGACAGCGATGTCGTTGACGGAGACGTGCTTCAGGAAATCAACGCGCCCGAGACGGTCGTCGACGTCGACACCGCGGTCGCGGCCTCGGTTGCCGAGGCGCCGGCGGAATCGCGTCAGTCACGTGCGGCTCGCGGACGCGGTGGCCGTCGCGCAAAGTCGCCGCAACCGGCCGCGACGGATGTGCAGCCCGAGACTCACGAAGGCGATACCCGAACGACTGATCGTCGTGCCGCGCGGAAGGACGGCGGGGGGCAAAAAAGGCCCAAGACACCGGCAAAGCCGCGTGCCGCACGCCCACGCGCGCGGAAAGAGACAACGGTCGCGTGAAGAGGAAGGGAACTTCGTTTCCTCCAAGCGCGCCGTTCACCCGCTACTCCAGCCCATCAAACAGCGGCAGCGACGGCCACTCGGGTTCCTCGCCGGGGTCTATGAGGTTGTGAACGCTGACGCCAAGCAGCCGCACGGGTCGCTCACCGGCTTCGGTCCGTTCGAGCAGCGCCACCGCCCGGGCGGCAATCGCGTTTGCGTCTCGCGTCGGTTGATCGCTGGAATGGCTCCGCGTAATCGTCGTGAAGTCGTCGTAGCGAACCTTGATCGTGACGGTTCGGCAGGTTAAACGTTTTCGTTCCAGCCACGCCGCACTGTCGCGGGCCATGTCGTCGATCTCTTTGCGGATCTCAGCGATGTCGGTCAGGTCTTGGTTGAATGTGTTTTCGGTGCCCGCCGACTTCGCCGCCTGATTCGGCTCGACCGGCCGATCGTCGATGCCGTCGGCGAGACGTCGGAGCCAGTCGACGCTGCTGCCGACGGCCTCGCGCAGCAGCGCCGGGTCTGCGGTCCGCACGTCGACGAGCCGTTCGATGCCGCGTTCACGCAGCCGCGTCGCGGTCACCGGTCCTACCCCCCACAACGCATCCACCGGCAGCTTGTGAAGGAAATGTTCGACCCGCTCCGGCGCAATCACCGTCAGCCCGTCCGGCTTCTTCCAGCCCGAGGCAATCTTCGCGAGGAACTTGTTGGGCGCGACGCCCGCTGACGCCGTCAGACCGGTGGCGTCTTTGATTTCTTTCTTGATTCGCTGCGCGACGGTCTGACCCAGTTGTTCGCCCCAGACGTTCTCTGTCACATCCAGATACGCTTCGTCCAGCGACAACGGTTCAACCAGCGGCGTCACCCGGCGGAAGATGGCGAAGACGGCCTGCGACGCTGTCCGGTAACGCGCGAAATCCGGTCGCACGATGACGAGCGACGGACACAGCCTGACCGCGCGTGCCATCGGGATCGCAGATCGTACGCCAAACGCGCGCGCTTCATAGCTGGCCGCCGCGACGACACCACGCTGATCCGGGTGACCACCGACTGCGACGGGGAGGCCGCGCAGCTCAGGCTTGTCACGCTGTTCAACCGACGCGTAGAACGCGTCCATGTCGATGTGCAGGATACGGCGCACGGCTCATTCTCTCGCGGCTCGTCCGCCTGTCGCGCTGTGCCCGCCTTCGCGCTCGCGCGTCGGCGAGACAGGCTGTGAGTCGCGATTCAAGGATTCACCGATTCAAGGATTCACCTATTCAATGATTCGCGATTCAAGGATCCGCGATTCAAGGATC
>Ga0310810_10006339_pt1 | contig 13353 bp, 11 predicted proteins | sample NCmetagenome_FD_207641 | JGI IMG/M metagenome (GOLD analysis project Ga0310810, IMG submission 207641) | Soil microbial communities from experimental microcosm in Duke University, North Carolina, United States - NC | ecosystem: Engineered > Artificial ecosystem > Soil microcosm > Unclassified ... | reverse complement strand
CGCTTCGCGATGGTGAACAGGTTCCAGGATGCAAACTGAATACAAAAGAGAAAATTCAACTTGCCCTGGCACTGGAAAATCTCGGGGTCGATATCATCGAAGCAGGCTTTCCCATCTCATCTCCCGGGGATTTCGAATCGGTCAATGAAATTTCTAAAGTCGTAAAAAACTCTACTGTTTGCGGGCTCACCCGCGCAGTTTTGAAAGACATCGAAGTAGCAGCTGATGCGTTAAAGCCCGCCAAACGTCCACGCATACATACCGGTATCGGGACATCGGATCTTCACATCCGGGCAAAATTCAAATCAACGAGGGAAGAAATATTGACAAGGGCCATACAGGCTGTGAAATGGGCAAAGAATTTTGTCGACGACGTGGAGTTTTATGCGGAAGATGCTGGTAGAACCGACAATGACTATCTTGCCACAGTTGTAGAGGCAGTTATAAAAGCCGGCGCTACTGTTGTCAATATCCCCGATACGACCGGTTATTGTCTTCCGCATCAATACGGCGAAAAGATCGCTTACCTTATCAACAATGTTCCAAATGTAGATAAGGCAATATTGAGCTGCCATTGCCACAATGACCTCGGACTTGCAACTGCCAATTCGATTTCCGGCGTCCTGAATGGTGCCCGCCAGGTTGAATGCACCATCAACGGCCTTGGAGAAAGAGCCGGCAACACATCGTTGGAAGAAGTTGTGATGATCCTGAAACAGCATCACAAATTGGGATATTATACCAATATCCGGACCGAACAACTTAACCCGATTAGTGTTCTCGTTTCTGAGACAATGCGTATGCCGGTTCAACCCAATAAAGCTATTGTCGGTTCCAATGCCTTTTCACATTCGTCCGGCATTCACCAGGATGGTTTTTTGAAAGAAGCGCTGACCTACGAGATAATTAACCCGGAAGAAGTGGGTGCCGGGGGCTCACGGATTGTATTGACGGCCCGTAGCGGAAGATCCGCACTGGCGCATCGATTTCATAAGCTCGGTTATCAATACAACCGAAATGATATTGATCTTTTATATAACGAATTTTTAAAGGTGGCCGACATAAAGAAGGAAGTGGCAGACGAGGATTTGCATGTGATGGCAAAGAGGATGATTCCCGCCTTGTCGGCAGAAACGGGCAATTAATACCCTTGCATATCAGCGATATTGCTAACGATCACAAACGAATATTATAAATTATACTATGGGCAAGACTTTATTTGAAAAAATCTGGGACAAACACGTTGTCAAAACAATTGAAGGTGGTCCGTCTGTTTTTTATATCGATAAGCATTTTATCCATGAGGTGACGAGTCCCCAGGCCTTTGCAGGATTGAATAAACGCGGAATTAAAGTACTCCGGCCGCACCAGGTTGTTGCAACTGCCGATCATAATGTTCCTACGCTGGATCAGCACTTGCCGATTAAAGAAGAGTTGTCCCGGCGACAGGTAGAAACACTGAAAAAAAATTGCGCCGAACACGGCATTGAAATGTATGGTCTTGGGCATCCCTACCAGGGAATTGTTCATGTCATAGGTCCCGAATTGGGAATTACTCAGCCGGGGATGACTATAGTGTGTGGGGACAGCCACACTTCTACTCATGGTGCATTTGGCAATATTGCTTTTGGTATCGGAACCTCCGAAGTAGAAATGGTACTTGGCACACAGTGCCTTCTCCAAAGCAAGCCTTTATTGATGCGTATTAATGTCGACGGACTCTTAAATAAGGGAGTAGTGAGCAAAGACATCGTACTCTACATTATTTCACAGCTTTCAGCCAGCGGTGCTACAGGATATGCTGTTGAATTCGCAGGTTCTGCAATCCGCTCCCTCTCCATGGAGGCCCGCATGACGATTTGCAATATGAGCATCGAGATGGGTGCACGATGCGGAATGATTGCCGCGGATGACACAACATTTAATTATATCAAGGGACGAAAGTTTGCTCCGCAGGGCGAAGCATGGGACAATGCTATTGCATATTGGAAAACGCTTTACAGTGATGGTGATGCAAAATTTGACCGGGAACTTTTCATTAAGGCTGAAGACATAGAGCCAATGATCACTTATGGGACCAACCCGGGAATGGGAATCGGTATTACGGGCCACGTTCCGGCCCTCAAGGACATAGAAGAAAAGGAAAAAGCTTCTTTCCAAAAATCTTTGCAATACATGGGCCTGGAGGCCGGCGCTAATCTCAAAGGCAAAAAAGTGGATTATGTTTTTATAGGCAGCTGCACGAACTCAAGAATTGAAGACCTGCGCATGGTTGCCTCTTTTGTAAAAGGCAAACATAAAGCCAGCGACGTGGAAGTTTGGATCGTCCCTGGTAGCAAACAGGTAGAGGCACAGGCAAAACAGGAGGGCATTGATAAAGTTTTTGAAGAAGCAGGTTTTATGTTGCGCCAACCGGGATGCTCTGCATGCCTGGGTATGAATGAAGATAAAATTCCTGCAGGTAAATATTGTGTTTCTACTTCCAACAGAAATTTCGAGGGAAGACAGGGGGCTGGTGCAAGAACCATGCTGGCAAGCCCGCTTACGGCTGCTGCGGCTGCCATTACAGGCGTAGTTACAGACGTGAGAGAAATGTTAGCTGCCGGCAAAGAAGAACATTTGGTAAACTAAGCATAGAAAACATAACATAGCAAATAACCATGAAACCGTTAAGAGTTGTAAAAAGCACGTTCGTCCCAATCAATATCGAAAATATTGATACGGACCAGATCATACCTGCCCGTTTTTTAAAAGCAACAACCAAGGAAGGATTCGGTCAGAATCTTTTCAGGGACTGGCGATATGAGAATGATGATCCTTCAAGACCGAAACCGGGCTTTCCTTTAAACCAGTCACAGTATAGTGGAGAAATCCTGGTTGCAGGAAAAAATTTTGGTTGCGGCTCCTCAAGAGAACATGCAGCATGGTCCATACTTGATTATGGTTTTCGCGCCGTTGTGTCCAGTTTTTTTGCAGACATTTTTAAGAACAATGCATTGAACAATGGTGTTTTGCCGGTAACCGTTTCTGACGATTTTCTTCATAAGATTTTCCAACAGGATCATACCACCTCGCTCACCATTGACCTGGAAAAGCAAACCATCACTATTGACGGTACAGGAGAACAGGAAAGATTTGAGATCAATGATTATAAGAGAACCTGCATGCTCAATGGTTACAGCGATATTGATTACTTATTAAGCATAAAACCGGAAATCGAGGCTTTTGAGAAAGCAGGAAATTAATTGATGCCATCACCAGCCATTATACTAAAGAATGTAAGCGCCCAGCTTTATGGCAAAACAGTGCTGGATGCTATTTCGTTTGAGTTAAAAACGGATCAGCACCTTGCTATATTAGGTCCTGGTGGCAGCGGGAAATCGTCCCTTGCGAAGGTTATTGCCGGCAAATTATTTGCAAAGGGAAGCGTCGAAATTCAGTACATCGCCAATTCCGGCTTATTATCGAAACCAGACCTTGTTGAACAAACCGAATCGTTTAAAAATCTTTCCAATACTTCGGATTTCTATTACCAGCAGCGCTACAACAGCTTTGATTCGGAAGACGCATTGACGGTTGAACAGGAGTTGAGCAAAAACGATTTGTGGACTGGTGCCGAACCTTTACTGGATCAGCTGAATTTGTCGCACAGAAAACAGACGCCTCTTATCCAGCTTTCTAACGGGGAACAAAAAAAATTACAACTGGTAAAACATTTGCTTCAGCGACCACAGGTACTAATCCTCGACAATGTTTTTACAGGGCTTGACGTGGAGAGCAGGAAGGAACTGCATTCTATCATTAATCACCTGGCACTACTGGGCACCACCATCATCCTTATCAGCGGTGAAAAAGAACTGCCTGGTTGTATCACCCATATTGCAGAATTGCAAAACGGGAGGTTGATTCAATTCCAATCCAGAATAAATTTTATAGCGCAACATTTTGTACACAATGATGAGAAAATGAATGCCCAACTCGCCGGAAGTTTATTGATTGGTCCCCGGGAAAAGTTTGAATGCATTGTGGAGATGAATAATGTTACGATTCAATATGGTGATAAAACCATATTGAATGATATCAACTGGAAAGTGATGGCTGGAGAACGATGGCTGGTAAAAGGTCATAATGGCGCAGGAAAGTCAACTTTATTGAGTCTCATAACAGCCGATAATCCCCAGGCCTATTCGCAGGATATTCGTTTATTCGGCCGGAAACGTGGTACAGGCGAAAGTATTTGGGACATAAAAAGAAACATCGGCTATGTATCACCTGAACTGCACAGGTATTTTGATTTTGGAACCACGGTTCACAATGTCATTGCCTCCGGATTCTTTGATACGATGGGTCTTTTCAAACGGCTTGATGCAACGCAGGAGCAGCTGGTTGGGAACTGGATGGTGTTATTTGGCATGGAAGAAGAAAGCACCAAACCCCTTTATTTACTACCCGCCAGCCAGCAGCGTCGTGCCCTTCTTGCAAGGGCCTTAATAAAAAACCCGGTGCTGCTGGTATTAGATGAACCATGCCAGGGATTGGATCGCCATCAAACCATACAGTTCCTGCGGTTAATTGATGATATATGCAGTCATTCTGAAACCACCCTGATTTTTGTCAGTCATTATGAAGACGAAATTCCCGGATGCATAACAAGGAAACTGGAACTGCACCAGGGAAAGCAAATCACATTGTTTGCCGAACAGGCACTAACAGCGTAATCCGTATAAACACGATACAATATGAAAAAGAAAATAGCAGTAATAGAGGGAGACGGGATAGGACCAGAAGTCACACGACAATCTGTTCGTGTATTAAATTCTATCGCTGAAACATTTGGTCACGAATTCACTTATACATATTCGTTAATGGGCGCTATTGCAATTGATAAAACCGGCAGTCCCCTGCCGGATGAAACGATTGACGCCTGCCTTAAAAGCGACGCCATCTTATTTGGCGCCATTGGTGATCCAAAATATGATAACGATCCTACAGCGAAGGTGAGACCAGAACAGGGTTTGCTCAAACTCCGTAAATCGCTTGGCCTTTTTGCCAATATTCGGCCCGTCAATACCTATCCTGCCCTGCAACACCTTTCTCCGCTTAAAGCAAAAAATATTGAAGGCGTTGACTTCGTAATATTCCGCGAATTGACCGGCGGTATCTATTTTGGACATAAAGAAACTAATCCCGAAGGGACACAGGCGTCTGACAATTGTGTTTATAGCAAGTCGGAAATCGAACGAATTGCACACCTGGCTTTTCAATATGCCCGGAAAAGAAAACGAAAATTACTGTTAGTAGACAAGGCAAATGTATTGGAAACATCCAGGCTATGGAGAAAGTGTGTCCAGGAAATCGCAGCCGAATACCATGATGTAAAGGTTGATTACATGTTTGTGGACAATGCGGCAATGCAGATCATCATTAACCCTAAACAATTTGATGTAATTCTTACAGAAAATATGTTCGGTGATATCATCAGTGACGAGGCTAGTGTGATAAGTGGCTCATTGGGCCTGCTTCCTTCGGCCTCGATTGGCAAAGAGTCAGCTTTATTCGAACCTATTCATGGTTCATATCCCCAGGCGGCAGGAAAGGATATCGCCAATCCACTCGGGTCCATTCTTTCTGCTGCGATGTTACTTGACTATTTTGAATTGAAAGAGGAAGCCGACCTCGTTCGTGAAGCAGTAACGTGGACCCTGCAAAATGGATTTGTAACTAAAGATATTGACCCGGTCAATTTTTATTTTACGTCGACGATTGGCGAATTGATCAGCGATTATGCAGGAGGAAAATTTCCGGGATCGGTAAAAAAAGAAAATATCGAATTGAGAAAATCGACAATCATTTAACAGATAACGATTAGCTGGATCTTTAAGTTCATCAATTAAAAGATCAGGGATCAGAAAAAAGTTCTTTGTAATCCAGTGCGGCGGGGGTATATTTACAAAAATACTTCTCCGTGTTAAAAAACAGTTTGAATAATGTCCTTCTATTGATTGCGACGCTGGTCGTAGTGGTCATTATTTTACCTGCGCTTAACGGGGGAGGAATAACAGTATAAAATAAATAATTTAAAATACTAAAACCCGCCTCCGCAAAAGGCGGGTTTTTTTTATGCCTCCCCCTCCAAAGGACGGTTCTGGGGAGGCCGGTGAAATACATTATTTTTTAAACGACCCAAAATCTTCTTCTTTGGAGGAGATTTAGAGGAGGCAAATTTATGGCAACATACTACAATGAAAATACGATCGTGTGGCTTAACGGTGCGTTTGTAAAGGCGTCCGAGGCAAAAATGGATTTTTACAGCCAGTCGCTGCATTACGGTTATTCGGTTTTTGAAGGTATTCGTTCTTACAGAACCGAAACCGGGGAAACGAAAATATTTAAAGCGGGTGAACATTATGATCGACTGGAAAACTCTGCCAGGGCCTTAAACATGCCTTACAACTGGACAACCGATCAACTCGTCACTGCCACCTACGAGACACTGAAGAAAAATGACCTGCAGGATGCCTATATCAGGCCGGTTGTTTATGCCCCGGCTAATATGAGCTTTGCAAAAAATTCCGAATCGTTTTTAATCCTTGAGGTTTGGAAAATGCAACCATTTTTAGGTGAGCGATTATTGAGAGTATTTACGTCGTCGTTTCAGCGTCCTAATCCAAAAGCATTCAAGATCGAAGCAAAAGCCACGGGTCATTACGTAAACTCAATTCTTGCGAGCCAGGAAGCGAAAGAAAATGGATTTGACGAAGCGCTATTGCTTGACATGAATGGGTTTGTTGCGGAAGGGCCCGGAGCCAATGCATTTTATGAGCGAAACGGAAAATTATTTACACCGGCCGCAGGAAACATTTTACCGGGAATAACGAGAGCGACCGTAATGGAATTATGTAAAGAATTCGATATACCGGTTGAGGAAAAATTATTTACGGTGGAAGAATTGAAGGCCGCAGATGCAGCTTTCTTCTGCGGAACCGCGGCAGAAGTGATTGGTTGGGAAAGTTTGGATGATACAAAATTTCCGAAACCCTGGAATGAAACTGTAAGTAAAAGAATACAGGAAGCATATTTAAACACAGTAAAAGAAAAAGTGATCTCAGGAAATTTATTTGAAGGAAACGAACGGCAACAACACGAAGTTGCAGAAACAGTATAAATTAACAGCGACGAATGAAGCATAAAACGGAAAAAAAGAAACCGTCAAAGAAACCGGCCTCAGCATCCGCCTCATCGGGGGAAGCCGTTAACGGAATTGAACTGAACAAATATTCGAAAACGATTACCCAGGACCCGACGCAGCCTGCAGCCCAGGCAATGCTGTATGGTATTGGATTGACAGAGGACGATCTCAAAAAAGCGCAGGTGGGTATTGTGAGTATGGGTTATGACGGTAATACCTGTAACATGCACCTTAATGATCTTGCAAAAACAGTGAAACAGGGAGTTTGGGCCAATGAACTGGTTGGACTTATTTTCAACACGATTGGCGTGAGTGATGGTATCAGCAATGGTACTGACGGCATGCGTTATTCATTGGTTAGCCGCGATATTATCGCCGATTCAATAGAGGCCGTTTGTGGTGCTCAATACTACGATGGATTAATTGCAATCCCGGGTTGCGATAAGAATATGCCGGGAAGCATAATGGCGATGGGTCGTTTGAACCGTCCTTCTTTAATGATTTATGGGGGGACGATTGCCCCGGGCCATTACAATGGCCAGGATCTGAATATCATTAGTGCATTTGAAGCGCTCGGACAAAAAATTGCAGGGCAATTGAACGACCATGATTTCAAAAACATAGTAATGAAAAGTTGCCCCGGGGCCGGCGCCTGCGGCGGAATGTACACTGCTAACACTATGGCCTCTGCTATTGAAGCAATGGGAATGAGCCTTCCTTATTCATCGTCTAACCCGGCGCTCAGCAAAGACAAACAAGAAGAATGCGCGGCAGCGGGGAAAGCCATACGCCTGTTGCTCGAGAAGGATATTAAGCCTACAGATGTAATGACACGTAAAGCATTTGAAAATGCGATTACCGTGATCATGGTAATGGGAGGAAGTACTAACGCGGTATTACACCTTATTGCAATGGCAAAGAGCGTAAGCATCCCATTAACACAGGATGATTTCCAAAAAATCAGTGATAAGATACCAGTGCTTGCCGATTTCAAACCCTCTGGAAAATACCTTATGCAGGACCTGCATGAACATGGCGGAGTGCCATCTGTTATGAAATACTTATTGCATAAAGGTCTGTTGCATGGCGATTGTTTGACAGTCACCGGTAAAACGGTAGCAGAAAACTTAGCAGGTGTGCCCGATCTGGATTTCGACACACAGAAAATTATTTACCCGCTGGAACAGCCTTTAAAAAAGACGGGGCACCTGCAAATTCTGTACGGAAATCTGGCGGAAAAAGGAAGTGTAGCAAAAATCTCAGGGAAAGAAGGAGAAAAATTCGAAGGTCCTGCAAGAGTATTCGATGGCGAATTTCAACTGATCGATGGAATCAATTCCGGCAAGATAAAACCCGGCGATGTCATCGTGATTCGTCATGTCGGGCCAAAGGGCGCACCGGGAATGCCGGAGATGTTAAAACCTACTTCAGCTATAATCGGGGCGGGTCTGGGCAAATCGGTTGCTTTAATAACAGACGGCAGGTTCAGCGGAGGTACGCATGGTTTCGTGGTGGGCCATATCACTCCCGAAGCATTTGAGGGCGGCCTGATCGGGTTAGTCGAGGATGATGACATCATAAAAATCGATGCTAAAAAAAATAAGCTGATTTTAAAAGTTAGTGATAAGGAAATTGCAAAAAGGAAAAAGAAATGGAAAAAGCCGTCATTAAAAGCCAAAAAAGGAATTTTATACAAGTACGCAATGAGTGTAAAATCAGCGGACAAAGGTTGTGTAACGGATGAAGCTTAAAAAAATGAATTGATCAACTAAAAGCAATTTATGAGTACGGTTGAAGTAAAAGCAGAAAAGAAAACTCCAGTGAAAAAGACTACAACTCAGATCAATGGATCGGTCGCTGTATTGGAAGCCTTCCTGGCCGAGGGTGTACATACCATCTTTGGTTATCCAGGCGGAGCGATCATGCCTATTTATGACGCATTGTACGATTACACAGACAGGTTGAAGCATATTCTTGTGCGTCATGAACAAGGTGCGATTCATGCAGCACAGGGTTATGCCCGAACATCGGGTGAGGTAGGTGTGGTGTTTGCAACAAGCGGACCAGGCGCTACAAACCTTGTCACTGGTCTTGCAGACGCGATGATTGACTCAACAGCGGTGGTGTGCATCACGGGCCAGGTGTTTGCTCATTTGCTGGGAACTGATGCATTCCAGGAGACTGATGTTATTAATATCACAACTCCGATTACTAAATGGAATTACCAGATTACCGATGCAACTGAGATTCCGCATGTGTTGGCGAAAGCTTTTTACATCGCAAAAAGCGGAAGACCGGGGCCTGTTGTAATTGATATAACAAAGAATGCACAATTGCAGGTTTTCGAATACAGCGGATACCAGAAATGTGATCATATTCGAAGCTACCGGCCCAAGCCAATTGTAAGAAAAGAACATATCCAGGATGCGGCCAAACTCATCAATGAGGCCGAAAGACCCTTTGTGATATTTGGACAGGGAGTAATTCTTGGACGCGCCGAGGAAGAATTCAAAGCTTTCATTGAAAAATCAGGTATTCCTGCTGCCTGGACCATTTTAGGAATGAGCGCTATTCCAACAGACCATCCGCTCGGAGTAGGCATGTTGGGCATGCATGGTAACTATGGTCCCAACGTATTAACCAACGAGTGTGATGTATTAATAGCGGTGGGCATGCGTTTTGATGACCGCGTAACAGGACGTTTGGATAAATATGCGAAACAGGCGAAAGTAGTCCACCTTGATATTGATCCGGCAGAGATTGATAAGAATGTAAAGACAACAGTGGCGGTCTGGGGCGACTGCAAAGAAACATTGCCCTTACTTACCGAGTTAGTAGAGCAAAAAGTTTACCCGAATTGGATGCAACGTTTCAGGGACTGCATGCAGAAAGAAGAAGACAAAGTGATAAAGGATGAATTGAAGCCGACAAGTGATGTGCTGACGATGGGGGAAATAATAAAAGAGCTCAATGAGCTTACAAAGGGTAATGCCATCGTTGTGACCGACGTGGGCCAGCACCAAATGGTCGCTTGCCGCTATTCAAAATTTAATAAAACTAAAAGCAACATCACAAGCGGTGGACTGGGAACGATGGGATTTGCTTTGCCCGCGGCAATTGGCGCAGCTTATGGTGATCCCACAAGGACGACAGTAGCTATTATTGGTGATGGAGGGTTCCAGATGACCATCCAGGAACTTGGGACCATCATGCAATTCAAACCCAATGTAAAAATTCTTATCCTTAATAATAATTTTTTAGGAATGGTGCGTCAATGGCAGCAACTTTTTCATCAAAACAGGTACTCGTTTGTGGACATCACGAGCCCTGACTTCGTACAAGTAGCCAAGGGCTTTAGCATCCCCGGAAAGAGCGTTTCAAAGAGAGAAGATGTGAAAAACGCATTAAAGGAAATGGTCGAACACAAGGGAAGTTATCTGCTGGAAGTCATGGTAGGAAAAGAAAATAATGTATTTCCAATGGTGCCGCAAGGGCGGGGCGTTGCAGAAATAGTATTATGCAAGGAGGAAGTCTAATCGTAATGAACTGATACAAGATGCTATTTGACAAATGCAGGCCAGTATAAATGATATAGGAATTGGGAGCTTGCCTCCTGCTTATGAATCGATAAAGGAGGCAACCGATGAATTGAAATTCGGTATGGCGTCTGACCCCGATACGGGAAGGCTCTTAAGAACTTTAGCTGCCTCAAAGCCTTCCGGCAGGTTTCTTGAATTAGGGACAGGCACTGGATTGGCAACAGCCTGGATTGCTGATGGCCTCGACGAAAAAAGTTCTTTGATCAGCATTGATAACGATGAAGTACTGCTGAATGTGGCACAGAAATATATCAATGACCGCAGGGTTGAAATTATCCGGACGGATGCCTACGACTGGATAAGTAATTACATAGGCAAAAAGTTCGATTTCATTTTTGCAGACGCAATGCCCGGAAAGTATGATTTATTTGAAGAAACGCTTGGAATGTTAAACAAGGCAGGCTATTATATCATTGATGATATGTTGCCACAGCCAAACTGGCCTTTAGGTCATGATGAAAAAGTAAAGGGTTTGATGGACAAACTGGACGAAAGAAACGACCTGGTGATCACCAAACTAAATTGGTCGACAGGCATCGTGATCGCGGTGAAAAAATAACAGATAAAAAATCACTTTATGGTGAAACAGGAATATACGATAACAGTCTACACGGAGAACCAGATCGGGTTGCTTAACCGGATCGCCATTATTTTTTCAAGGAGAAAGATCAATATTGAGAGCCTCAACACTTCTCCTTCTGAAGTGGACAGTGTTCATCGTTTTACTATTGTCATCAACGAAACAGAAGACGTAGTAAGAAAGCTTTGCCGCCAGATAGAAAAACAGGTAGAAGTATTAAAAGCTTACTACAATACCCAGGAAGAAATAGTGTGGCAGGAGCTGGCCCTTTATAAGGTGCCGACTGATATCATTGCAGAAGAAGTAAAAGTGGAAAGACTGTTGCGCGAACATGGTGCCAAAGCTGTCGTGATCCGCAAAGATTATACAGTTTTTGAAGTCGCCGGGCATCGTGAAGAAACGGACAATCTTATCAAAGTGCTCGAGCCGTATGGATTGATTGAATTTGTACGCAGTGCACGGGTTGCTATTATCAAAGCAAGTGATGGATTCCATGAAAAACTTAAAGAATTCGAATACCGCGAACCCAGTGAAGTGGTGATAGAAAACGAGTATCTGAGTGACAATGAAAAGGTATTCAGCATGTAAACCGCTTAATCGTTCAGTTATGGAAAATATATCTTTTAATGAAATATTAAAGTCGGGTCTTACCCGGCAGGAAAAAGCAAGACTGATTGCTGACAAGATCCGTACCTCCAAAAAATATTCATGGGTAGGCTTGTATGATGTTAAAGAGTCGGAAATATCCATTATTTCATGTGCAGGGAGAACAGAGCCTGCATTTACATCGTTCCCGAGAGACAAAGGACTTAACGGAAAGGCGGCCATGCTTAAGAAGACCGTCATTGTAAACGACATCAATTCGGATGAAGACTACCTGCTTACGTTCAGCAATACGGAATCTGAAATCATCGTCCCTGTATTTGCAGAAAACAGTGAGACCGTAGCCGGCACCATTGATGCCGAAAGCGAAACTAAAAATGCTTTTAGCAAGGAAGATGCGGCCTTTCTTGAAGATTGCGCTAAAGAAATCCGGTCCCTGTGGCAGACCAGCAATAACTAAACCAACAATAATAACCAAAAACAAATAACAATGGCAAAACTAAATTTTGGCGGCCTGGAAGAAAATGTCGTAACACGGGATGAATTTCCACTCAGTAAAGCGCAGGAGATTTTGAAAAATGAAACAATAGCCGTCATTGGCTATGGTGTGCAGGGCCCGGGACAGGCATTGAACCAAAAAGACAATGGTATCAATGTGATTGTGGGCCAGCGTAAGGATTCCAAAACATGGGACAAAGCCGTTCGTGATGGATTTGTGCCCGGGCAAACTTTGTTTGAAATCGAAGAGGCTTTGCAAAAAGGAACCATCATATGTTATTTGTTGAGCGATGCTGCGCAGATTGCACTCTGGCCAACGGTTAAAAAACATTTAACCCCCGGTAAGGCATTGTATTTTTCCCATGGCTTTGGTATCACATTTAACGAGCAAACGGGAATCGTTCCTCCAAAAGATGTGGATGTATTCTTAGTAGCTCCAAAAGGATCCGGTACATCGTTGAGAAGAATGTTCCTGCAGGGACGGGGTCTCAACAGCTCTTATGCCATTTACCAGGATGCAACCGGAAAAGCATTTGAAAGAGTGGTCGCATTGGGTATCGCGGTCGGAAGCGGTTATCTTTTTGAAACGGACTTTAAGAAAGAAGTTTATTCGGATCTCACGGGTGAAAGAGGAACATTGATGGGAGCCATACAGGGAATTTTCGCAGCTCAATATGAAGTATTGCGTGCAAAAGGTCACACTCCGAGTGAAGCTTTTAATGAGACCGTAGAAGAGCTGACCCAGTCATTGATGCCGCTCGTTGCCGAAAATGGCATGGATTGGATGTATGCCAATTGTTCTACTACCGCACAGCGCGGTGCATTAGACTGGTGGAAGAGATTCCGTGATGCAACAAAACCTGTATTTACTGAATTATACGAAA
>Ga0310810_10006338_pt1 | contig 13353 bp, 14 predicted proteins | sample NCmetagenome_FD_207641 | JGI IMG/M metagenome (GOLD analysis project Ga0310810, IMG submission 207641) | Soil microbial communities from experimental microcosm in Duke University, North Carolina, United States - NC | ecosystem: Engineered > Artificial ecosystem > Soil microcosm > Unclassified ... | reverse complement strand
GCGGCCAGAGCCTCCTCGAGCTGCCGATCGAGTTTCTCGCCGGGGTCGTCCGCGGCACCGGTGGGAAGCGCTGGCGCCAGTTCGCGCCCTTCGTCTTCGCGATCTTCCTCTACGTGCTCATCGCCAACTGGCTGAGCCTGTTGCCGGGGGTTGGCACCATTGGCCTGGCGGAAGAAGTGGATGGCGAGAAGATCATCGTCCCGTTCGTGCGCGCCGGGGCGGCGGACCTGAACTTCACGCTGGGCCTGGCGCTCATCTCGTTCGTCGCGTTCGTCGCCTTCGGGCTGCGCGCCAATGGGCTGCGCGGATACCTGAAGGAGCTGCTGATCGCCGAGCCGGCGTACATGACACCGCTCCTCACGCCCATCCACCTGATCAGCGAGCTGTCGCGCGTCATCAGCCTCTCGATGCGGCTCTTCGGCAACGTCTTCGCCGGCGAGGTGCTGCTGGCCACGATGCTGGCACTCACCACCGCGACCGTATTCATCCTGCCGCTGGCCTTCGTGGTGCCGGGAATCTTCCTGGGCCTCGAGCTCCTCTTCGGGCTGGTGCAGGCGCTCGTCTTCGCGCTCCTCTCCATGACCTACATCACGCTGGCGATCGCGGAGCACCGCCAGCACGGCTCAAGTGACGACCATTCGGGCGAAGCGCCCGAGCAAGGCGCCGCCCCGGCACACGGGTCGGCGTAAGCAACCACAAGGAGGAAGACCACTCGTGGACCTACACACACTCGCAGCCGGACTGGCGATGGGCCTGGGCGGCATCGGTCCGGGGATCGGCCTCGGCATCGGCTTCTCCAAGGCGATGGAAGCAATCGGGCGCAACCCGGAGGCGTCGGGCACGATCTTCGTGCCGTACATCCTGGGCCTGGCCCTCACCGAGGCGATCGGCATCTATGCCCTGGTCGTCTCGCTGATCATCCTCTTCGCCAGCTAGGACCGAAGCCGAGATGGCATTCTTCGGCGCGTTCGGAGTCGACCTCTTCAAGCTCGCCTTCCAGATCATCAACTTCCTGCTGATCCTCTACCTGCTGAACCGATTCCTCTTCAAGCGGGTCCTGGCGCTCCTCGACGAGCGGCAGGAGCGGATCAGCAAGGGGCTCGAGGATGCGGCGGCGGCTGCCCGCGACCGGGAGCTGGCTCGTGCCGAGCGCGAGGCCGCCCTCGACGAGGCACGCAAGGAGGCGCAGGCGATGATCGCCACCGCCACCAAGATCGCTGAGACCTCGCGCGCCGAGATCGTGGCGGCGGCTCGCGACGAGGCGGAGAAGGTGGCGGCACGGGCGACCGAGGAGATCACCGCCGAGAAGCAGCGGGCGATCGCGGAGCTGCGCTCGCAGGTCGCCGACCTGGCGCTGGAAGCGGCCGGCCGGCTCGTGAAGTCGGAGATGAACGCTCCGACCCAGCGCCGCCTGGTCGAGGAGTTCCTGGCCGAGGTCGCGCCCACCGACAAGGAGCGCAGCTGACCGATGGCCCGGCGAGACACGTCGGCTCGGCGCTACGCGGAGGCGGCCTTCGAGATCGGCCGTGCCGACGGGACGCTCGACGCCTGGGAGCGGGACATGGCCACCATCGGCACGACGATGCGGCACTCGGAGCTGCGGGCGCTGATGCAGCATCCCGCGGTCCCGTTCGCCGACAAGGAGCGCGTGCTCCGCAAGGTGATGGGCCGGGGGGTCGCGTCGGCGCCGATCAACCTGATCCTGCTCATGATTCGACGTGGCCGACCCGGGGCGATCGACCGCATGATCGAGCGCTTTACCGAGCTCCTGCGACGGGATCGCGGGATTGCCCTGGCCGAGGTGCGCAGCGCGCTGCCGCTCGGCGACGAGCAGCGGGCGGAGATCGTGGAGCGGCTGCGGGCGCTCACCGACTCGGAAGTCGAGATCCACGAAACGGTCGACCCGGACCTCATCGGCGGCATCGCCGTGCGGATCGGGGATCAGCTCTATGACGCCAGCGTTCGCAGCCGCCTCGAGCGGCTGCGCGCACGACTGACCACGGTTTAGGCAAGGACGAGGGAGTTCATGACGATCCGATCCGACGAGATCACGTCGATCATTCGCAGCGAAATCAATGCCCTGGACGAGGGCGTGGACGTCAGTGGCGTCGGCACGATCGTCGAGGTCGGCGACGGCATCGCCCAGGTCTACGGCCTCTCCGGCGCCCTGGCGCAGGAGCTGCTCGACTTCGGCAACGGGATCATGGGGATGGCCTTCAACCTCGAGGAGGAGACGGTCGGCGCCCTGATCCTGGGCGACTACACGTCGCTGAAGGAAGGCGACCAGGTCAAGACCACCGGACGCATCGTCGAGGTGCCGGTTGGCGACGCCCTCATTGGCCGGGTGGTGAATCCGCTCGGCGAACCACTCGATGGCAAGGGCAAGATCGAGACGACCAAGACGCGGCCGATCGAGCGCATCGCCCCCGGCGTCATCGTCCGCCAGCCGGTCGACACCCCCGTCCAGACCGGGATCAAGGCGATCGACTCGATGATCCCCATCGGGCGCGGGCAGCGCGAGCTGATCATCGGCGACCGCCAGACCGGGAAGACCGCGATCGCGATCGACACGATCATCAACCAGAAGGGGCAGAACCTTATCTGCATCTACGTCGCCATCGGCCAGAAGCAGTCGACGGTGGCGCAGGTCGTGGCGCAGCTCGAAGAGTCGGGCGCCATGGACCACACCATCGTGGTCTTCGCCGGTGCCAGCGACCCGGCGCCGCTCCAGTACCTGGCCCCCTACGCCGGCGTGACGATGGGGGAGGAGTTCATGGACTCCGGCCGCGACGCCCTCTGCGTCTACGACGACCTCTCGAAGCACTCCTGGGCGTACCGCCAGGTCTCGCTGCTGATGCGGCGGCCACCCGGCCGCGAGGCGTTCCCCGGCGACATCTTCTACTCGCACTCGCGGCTGCTCGAGCGCGCCGCACGGCTCAACAAGGAGAACGGCGGCGGCTCCCTGACCGCGCTGCCGATCATCGAGACGCAGGCCGGCGACGTCTCGGCGTACATCCCGACCAACGTGATCAGCATCACCGACGGGCAGATCTTCCTGCAGTCGGACCTCTTCAACCAGGGCCAGCGCCCCGCCGTGAACGCCGGCATCAGCGTCTCGCGGGTGGGCGGCGCGGCGCAGATCAAGGCGATGCGCCAGGTCGCCGGCAAGCTGCGGATCGACCTCGCCCAGTACCGCGAGCTGGCGGCCTTCGCCCAGTTCAGCTCCGACCTGGACAAGGCTACCCGCGACCAGCTGACGCGCGGCGAGAAGACGACCGAGATCCTCAAGCAGCCGCAGTACGAGCCGCTGCCGGTCGAGAAGCAGGTGGTCATCATCTGGGCGGCCACCAACGGCCTCCTCGACGACGTCCCCACCAACAAGATCGCCGACTTCGAGACCGGCCTGTATCGGCACCTGGAGTCCGGCTACGCGGACCTGATGCCGACCATCGCCAAGGAGAAGGTCCTCTCCGACGGGACGGTCGCGACGCTCCAGAAGGCGATCGAAGAGTTCAAGCGCCAGGGCGGCTATGCGGCGACCGATGAAAAGCCCGATGCGAAGGCCGAGGCAATGGCGGGTGCCATGGAGGATGTCGCCGAGAATCGGCTCGAGGGGTCGATCCGGACGATGAAGAAGCCCGACGCGGAGCAGCCCAAGGCTCAGGCCGCTGCCAAGGCCCCGGCCGCCGCCGCAACGGCGAAGGCGCCGGCAAAGCCCAAGTCCACGAAGAAGAAGCCCTAGCCGATGCCCAGCCTCAAGGACATCCGCGGCCGGATCGGGTCGGTCCGGAACATCGCCCAGATCACGCGGGCGATGGAGATGGTGGCCGCGTCCCGTATGAAGCGGGCGCAGGATTCCATCATCGCGGCACGTCCGTATGCCAACGAGCTGGAGGACGCCCTGCGGCGCGTCGCCGGCGCGGAGACCCTCACCGAGGTCAATCCACTGCTGGCGCGGCGACCGGTTCGACGCGTGGCGATGATCGTGATCACGACCGACCGCGGCCTCGTCGGTTCGCTGAACGCGAACGCGATCCGCTCCGTCCTGCGCTGGGTCACCGACCGAGCTTCGCGTAGCGGCGACAATCGGCCAGTCGAGATCGAGGCCATCACCGTTGGCCGGAAGGGGCGCGACGCCCTGCGCCGAGCCGGGGTGCCGATCGCCGCACACTTCGCGCAGCTTGGCGACCGGCCGTCCTTCGCCGACGTGACTCCCATCGCGCGCCTCGTGACGGACGACTTCCTGGCCGAGAAGTACGACGAGATCGACATTGCCTACAGCACCTTCGTGTCGACTCTCTCTCAGCGGCCGCAGATCACGACGCTCCTCCCCGTGGAGCGACCGGAGATGGGCGAGGAGCATCAGCGCACGAACGACGAGTACCTGTTCGAGCCCTCCCCGGAGGCGGTGCTGAGCCGCCTGCTGCCGCACTACGTGGCGATCGGGATCTATCGGGCCGTGCTCGAGAACAACGCATCGGAGCAGTCGGCGCAGATGATCGCGATGCGCAATGCAACCGACAACGCGAAGGAGCTGATCGGCGACCTGACGCTCGTCTACAACAAGACGCGCCAGGCAACCATTACCCGCGAGATGATCGAGATCGCCTCCGGTGCGGAAGCGCTCGGCTAGGCAAGGAGAGATAGAGACCGATGGCGACCGGTAAGGTGATCCAGATCACGGGGCCCGTGATCGATGTCGAGTTCCCACCTGGCGACCTGCCCGACATCTACAACGCGCTCGAGATCAAGCGACCCAAGGCTGCCGGCATGAAGGCCGAGGACGCGACCCTGGTGGTCGAGGTCCAGCAGCACCTCGGGAACAACTGGGTGCGCGCCGTCGCGATGTCGACGACCGATGGGCTGGCCCGCGGCCTGGACGTGATCGATACCGGTGCACCCATCACCGTGCCCGTCGGGGCGTCCACGCTCGGCCGCGTCTTCGACGTGCTGGGGCACCCGATCGACGGCAAGGGCCCGGTGAAGGCCGATACCCACCTGCCGATCCACCGCGATCCGCCCGCGTTCGACCAGATGGAGACGGAGGCGCAGGTCTTCGAGACCGGGATCAAGGTCATCGACCTGATCGCACCCTTCCGGCGCGGCGGCAAGGTCGGCGTCTTCGGCGGGGCCGGCACCGGGAAGACGGTCATCATCCAGGAGCTGATCCGCAACATCGCCGCGGAGCACGGTGGCTATTCGGTGTTCGCCGGGGTGGGCGAGCGCTCGCGCGAGGGGAACGATCTCCTCGGCGAGATGACCGAATCCGGCGTCATCGACAAGACGGTCATGGTCTTCGGCCAGATGAACGAGCCGCCCGGCGCTCGCCAGCGGGTTGGCCTTACGGCGCTCGCCATGGCCGAGTACTTCCGCGACGAGGAGGGGCGCGACATCCTCCTCTTCATCGACAACATCTTCCGCTTCACGCAGGCCGGCTCCGAGGTGTCGGCACTCCTCGGCCGGATGCCCTCGGCGGTGGGCTACCAGCCGACCCTCGCCACCGAGATGGGCGCCCTCCAGGAGCGGATCACCTCGACCAAGAAGGGCTCGATCACCTCGCTCCAGGCCATCTTCGTGCCTGCCGACGACTACACCGATCCGGCCCCGGCGACGACCTTCGCGCACCTGGACTCCACGATCCGCCTCGAGCGCTCGATCGTGGAGCTGGGGATCTACCCTGCCGTCGACCCGCTGACCTCGACCTCGACCGTGCTCGATCGGCGCATCGTCGGTGATGAGCACTTCGAGGTCTCGCGCGAGGTCCAGCGCACCCTCCAGCGCTACAAGGACCTGCAGGACATCATCGCCATCCTGGGCATGGACGAGCTGTCGGAGGAGGACCGGGTCTCCGTCTCCCGAGCTCGGCGGCTCCAGCGCTTCATGAGCCAGCCGTTCTTCGTGGCGGAGCAGTTCACCGGACGCTCCGGCGCCTATGTCGAGCTCAAGGAAACGGTCCGCGGCTTCCGCGAGATCCTGGAAGGCAAGTACGACCATCTCCCCGAGCAGGCCTTCTTCATGGCCGGCAAGATCGAGGACGTGGTGGCGAATGCGGAAGGGATGAAGTAGAGCCGATGGCCGGCCCGAACGACGCCTTGCGCGGCTATCGCAACGCGCTGCGGCGCCGTCCGTGCCGTCCCTCACCGCTTCCACTCTCCATTCGACACTACCTCCATGGAGGTTGCTGAGGTGCCGCTGAAGCTGGAGGTCGTGAGTCCCGAGCGGATGGTCTACAACGACGACGTTGACATGGTCATCGTGCCGGGTCGCAACGGCCAGCTGGGCATCCTGCCGCACCACACGCCGCTGATCAGCTCGCTCGGCGTGGGTGAGCTGCGGATCAAGAAGAGCGGCAGCGAGGAGTCGATGCTCATCAGCGGCGGCTTCGTGGAGGTGCGGCCGGACAAGGTGATCGTGATGGCGGATCTGGCCGAGCATTCCGACGAGATCGACGAGGCAAAGGCCGTGGAAGCGCGGAAGCAGGCCGAGGCCCAGCTGGGCGAGGTGCACGACCCGGTTGACATCGCCCGGGTGCGCGCCGCGCTCCAGACCGCGCTCATGCGCGAGCGCATCGCGACCCGGCGACGCTCGCGGGGCTGACCTCTCAGCGGACTTCGCGCATCTCGACGAACTCGGTCACGCGGAGGAGCGCCAGCATCGGTCGCACCAGCCAGGGGACCGATGACCGGGACGCATCGCGAAATTGCCGCGGATCGGTGACCTCCACCCATCGGCCGCGAGACTGGAGCCGCCCGCCTCCGGCGGCGATCACGTTGCGCAGCCACTGGACATCGGTCCCGTAGGTCAGCGCCATCACCCAACGGTCCGGCCTGCGGCGGAACGCCATGAGCGCCGTCCTCCGGACGGTGCCGGACGTGCGACCAACATGCTCCAGGACGGCGAACCAGGGGAGCCAGGCCGCGATTGGGCGCATGAAGGCATTCGAGAACCGCAGGTTGACGGTCGCCAGCCAGCGAGGGAGGGCCACGTGGCTCATGGTAGGCCGCTGGGGTAGGATCGGTTCATGACCCACGAGGCGCCTGATGCAGGCCTGTGATCACTGCGCCGCCCGGTTCGAGCAGCTCCCCGTGCGCATCGAGATCGTGCGAGAGTCGGGACCGATCGGCCTCCCCGGAGGTCCGGCCGGAGCCTCTTCCAACTTCAGCAAGGGGTATGCCTTCTGCTCGAGCGACCACGCCTACGCCTGGGCGCGCGAGCGACGCTACATGCTGTGCAATGCGGCGCCGACGCCCTTCGAGGAGGGGATGCAGCCCTACCTCCCGTCACGCCACATGGGCGGCCGGGTGGGCCTCTGTGACGGCCACCACCTTGGTTCGCACGAGTGGAAGGAGGCCTATCCCGCCTAGCGCGGGGGACGCCTGATGCAGAAGTTCATCGTCACCGGCGGCGTCCCGCTCCGCGGCGAGGTGCGGATCGCGGGCGCCAAGAATGCGGTCCTGAAGATGATGGCCGCGGCGGCGCTCACCGATGACACCTCCGTCCTGCGCAACGTCCCGCGCATCAGCGACGTGCAGATCCTGCGCGGGGTGATGACCGACATCGGCTTCTCGGTCAAGCCGCTCGACGGCAGCGGGCTGGAGATCAAGGCGGCGGGGGCCGACTGGCTCTTCGTCCCGCTCGAGGCGGCGATGAAGATGCGTTCCTCGTTCATCCTCCTCGGCCCGCTCCTCACCCGATTCGGGAGGGTGATCATCAGCAACCCGGGCGGGGACCGGATCGGGCGGCGACCCGTCGATCTGCACGTGGACGCGATGCGCACCCTGGGCGCGGAGATCGAATACAAGAACGGCTACTACTTCGCCCAGGCGCCGGGCGGGCTGCGGGGCGCCCGCATCACCTTCCCGTACGTGACGGTGATGGGTACCGAGAACGCGATGCTGGCGGCGACCCTCGCCAAGGGCACGACTGTCATCGAGAACGCCGCGCAGGAGCCGGAGGTCGACGACCTCGTCGGCATGTTGCAGGCGATGGGGGCGCAGATCGAGCGAACTGCCCCCCATCGGCTCGAGATCCAGGGAGTCGATCGGCTGCGGGGGGTGGAGCACACGGTGCTGGGCGATCGGCTCGAGGCCGGTACCTTCGCCATGGCGGCCGCGGTGACGGGGGGCGAGGTCACGATACGCGGCGTCAACCCGGAACATCTCACCGCGTTCACCGACCTCCTGACCCGGATGGGGATCTCCCTCGAGACCTTCCAGACCGATGGTGGCGGCCTCCGCGTTCGGGGTGGGGACGGGATCAAGCCGGCCGATGTCGAGACGCAGCCATATCCGGGCTTTCCAACTGACCTCCAGGCCCCGGTGGCGGTGCTCATGACCCAGGCCGATGGCGTCTCCACCATCCACGAGACCATCTACGAGGACCGGCTCGACTACACGATGGAGCTCGCGAAGATGGGCGCCGTGATCGAGATCCTCGACGAGCGCCATGCCAGCATCGCCGGCCCGACCGCGCTCCATGGCCGAGAGGTCGAGATCGCGGACCTCCGGGCCGGCGCGACCCTCATCCTGGCGGCGCTGGCCGCCGCCGAGACGAGCGTCATCTCGGGAGTCGAGCACGTGGACCGCGGCTACGAGGCAATCGAGTCCAAGCTGGTCGACCTCGGCGCCCAGATCACTCGGATCGACGCGTAGACTCGGGCGCATGAAGATCGGGATCGACCTCGGGACGGCCAACATCCTGGTCTACGTCCAGGGCAAGGGCGTGGTCCTCAACGAGCCGAGCGTGGTCGCCATCAACGACGACGACAACCGGCTGGTCGCTGTCGGCGAGGAGGCTCGCGAGATGATCGGGCGGACCCCCGGCAACGTGCGCGCGATTCGGCCGATGCGCGACGGCGTGATCGCCGACTACCTGATCACCGAGGCGATGCTGCGCTACGTGATCAACAAGGTGTCGCGCGTGCGCCTCTTCAAGCCCGACGTGATGATCAGCGTCCCGTCGGGCGTGACGAGCGTCGAGAAGCGGGCGGTGCGCGACGCGGCGATGAAGGCGGGCGCGCGGGATGCGTACCTGATCGACGAGCCGCTGGCGGCGGCGATTGGCGCCGGCGTGCCGATCTCCGGGCCATCGGGAAACATGATCGTGGACATCGGTGGCGGGACCACGGAGATCGCCGTGATCGCGCTCGGCGGGATCGTGGTGGCTGATTCGGTGCGAGTGGGTGGCACGAAGATTGACGAGGCGATCGCCAACTACATTCGCCGCAAGTACAACCTGATGGTGGGGGAGCGGACCGCCGAAGAGGTCAAGATCGGCATCGGCTCCGCGCTGGCCCTCGACGAGCCGATGCAGATGGAGGTCAAGGGGCGCGACATGATCGCCGGCCTGCCCCGCACCATCCCCATCACCTCGGGAGAAGTCACCGAGGCGATCGAGGCCCCGCTCTCCCAGATCATCACTGCGGTGCGCAACGTGCTGGAGCAGACGCCCCCGGAGCTCTCGAGCGACATCATCGACAAGGGGATGGTGATGACCGGCGGCGGCTCGCTGCTGCGCAACATCGACGCGCTGCTGACCCAGGTCACCGGTATCCCGTGCCACGTGGCGGACAACGCCCTCAACTCGGTGGCGGTCGGCACCGGGCTCGCCCTGGAGCACTTCGACCAGTTCCGCAAGAGCCTGGTGCGCGGCTCGTGACGGTGGCGGTGCCGGTGTCCATGGCCGCCCGAGCTGATGTCGACGCCGTCCCGGAGGTGGCTGCGAGCCCCCGCGCGCTCGCCTTCGCCGACTTCCACATCCACACCCGCTACAGCCGGGACTCGATCCTGTCGGAGGACAAGTTCATCCGCGTCGCAATGGAGCGTGGCCTGACCCATGTCGCGGTGACGAATCACAACAACGTCGAAGGGGCCATCGCGGTCCGTGATCGCGCGGCGGAGCTCGGCGTCGACGACCGGCTCACCGTCATCCTCGGCGAGGAGGTCTCGACCTCCGACGGGGAGGTCGTGGGCCTCTTCCTACAGCGCACGATCCCGCGTGGCCTCACCGCGGACGAAACCGCGGATGAGATCCACACGCAGGGCGGGCTCGTCTCCGTCCCGCATCCCTTCGACCCGTTCCGGCCGTCGCACATTCGTCGGGTCCCGCTGGAGCGGCTGGCCGCGGCCGGCAAGATCGACATGATCGAGGTCTTCAACAGCCGAGTGACCCTCAGCCGCCACAACGACGAGGCGGCCGAGTTCGCGAGGCGTCACAGGATCCCGGGGATCGCCTGCAGTGACAGTCACTCCGCCTTCGAGGTGGCGATGAGCTTCAACGCGCTCCCCGCCTTCACCACCGCGAATGAGTTGCGGGAAGGGCTGTCCGAGAATGAGTGGCACGGGACCCGATCGACCGTCCTGATCCACCTCACCACGCGATACGCGGTGTGGAGCAACATCGTGCGCGGCTGGCTCGGGCGCGGTACCGCCACTGCGCCGGTGCTGGGTCCGGAGTCACCCCGGAAGGTCGAACAGGAGCCAATCGAGGCGCCGGCAGCATCCGACCTGCCGAATCCCGGCGATCCGGAGGCATCCGATGACCGGGGATAGCGAACAGCCGCCTCCCCAGCGGCCGCAGGACGGCCACTCAACCGGGCACCCCACTGGCGCACACGAGCACGGCCACTCGGTCTATGAGCCCACCGAGTTCCTCGACGCGCCGCCCGACGAGGCCATCCCGGATCGAGAGGTCAGCCTCGCCCGCCGCCTGCTGAACGCCCGGACAATCGGCTCCATCGCCTTTGGCCTGGTCCTCGTCTTCCTCCTCTTCCGGGTGATCCTCAACGTGGACTTCGGCCGCGCCTTCGAGCTGATGACGGGAGCCAACCTGTGGCTCCTGCTCGCCGGACTGGTCGCGTACTACCTTACCTTCCCGCTCCGCAGCCTCCGATGGACCTTGATCCTTCGTCGGGTCGGGACCCCGGTCGAGTACCGGGCGGCGACCGAGATCCTCTTCCTGTCGTGGTTCGTGAACTGCATCGTTCCGGCCAAGCTCGGCGACCTGTATCGCGCCTACCTGCTGCGAGGCAACTTCGGCGCGTCGATCTCACGGACGGTGGGGACGATCTTCATCGAGCGGGTGACCGACATCATCGTCATCTTCGCCCTCGCGCTGGCGGCGGGATTCTGGAGCTTCCGTGGGCGGAACACCCCGACCGTTGATGCGCTCTTCCTCGCGGGCTTCGTCGTCGCCTTGATCCTGGTGCTCCTCGTGTTTGCCCTGCGGTACCTCGGCAAGCAATTGACGCGGTTCCTGCCCGCCCGGCTCGCCGAGTTCTACGAGCGGTTCCACGAGGGGAGCACGGGGGCGCTGACGCCGCGGGTGCTCCTGCCGGTTGGCGCCATCACCGCCGCGGTGTGGCTGCTCGAAGGGGTCCGGGTCTTCTTCGTAATCCATGCCCTCAACCTGACCGGGATGCAGCTCGGGATCAGCTCCTCGATCTTCGTCGCGCTGGCGGCATCCCTCCTCACCGCCATCCCCCTTACGCCGGCGGGCATCGGCTTCGTCCAGGCGGGGATCGTGGGGGCGCTCGTCCTCTATGGCGTGCCGAAGGAGGCCGGCACCGCGGTCGCGCTCACGGACTTCGTGCTGAGCACGCTGAGCGTGATCGTCATCGGTGGCATCTTCTACGCCTTCTCGCCGATGATTCGCCGCGCCCACGCCGGAACCGGGAAGCCGGAGGCCGGCGCCGCTACCTAGGTTGACCGCTTGCCGCGAGGCGTCGGTACCTTTGTCCCATTGAGGGGACCCCCCTTGCGCTGCGATTCTGCGGTTGCTCGCACGCACCACTCGGGTGATTCATGCCTGGTGGGCGACGGCATAGGACGAAGGCGCATGACGCTCCAGACTCCGCGGTCGTTCAACAGCTGGCTGCGAGGCCAGCTGAAGGAAAAGAAGATGAGCCAGCGTCAGCTGGCCCTCCAGTCAGGGGTCGATCATTCGACGATCTCGCGGCTGATCAAGGGCGACCGGATGCCCTCGCTGGGCACTGCCACGAAGCTGGCGCGCGGGCTCCGCGAGATCCGCGAGGAGTCCGATGGTCCCGCCTACTTCGCCACCCAGGGCGCTCGCCAGCTCCAGCCCACTGCGCGAGTCGAGTACGCGTTGCGCGGCGACGATCTCCTCTCCGAGGCCGATGTTCGCGGGCTGATGCAGACCTACATTGCGCTGCGTGGCCGGCGGATGAACGAGTCCAACGGCGCCGATCACGATCACGCGAACGGCAACGGGACCAACGGCTACCGTCCCTAGGTCGATCTCCGGGTCGAAGCGCGCGAGGTCCTGAAGGCGCGCGGCGGGAGGACCGGCAGCGATCCTGCCCCCGAATACAGCAGCCAGCTGCGTCGCATGTTGGTCGCGTCGAATCCCTCGTCAACGCCTGGCGTCTCCATCACGAAGGTCGTTCGCCCTGGCAGCCGCGGGTCCCGCAGGAATCCGGCCAGCCCCTCAGCCCCGATCTTCCCGGCGCCGATGTGTTCGTGGCGGTCCCCGCGCGAGCCGAGCAGCGACCGCGAGTCGTTGAGGTGGATGAGGGCCAACCGGTCAAGCCCGATGAGCTCGTCGAACCGATCCAGCACCGACGTCGCCCCGGCCGCAGTCGAGATGTCATAGCCAGCTCCCCACAGGTGCGCGGTATCGAGGCAGAAGGCGAGCTGGGCCGTGTCGCCACCTGAGGTCGCTTCGAGGATGGCCGCCAGCTCCTCGATCGTTCCGCCGAGGGTGTCGCCTCCACCCGCCGAGTTCTCGAGGACGAGCCGGACACCGGACGGCGAGTCAGCCAGGACCGCGGAGAGAGCCGTGGCCAGCCGCGCGATCCCATGCCCTCGCACGCCGCCCCGGTGCGAGCCGATATGGGTGTTCACCAGCGTCGCGCCATAGGCCGGCGCTCGCTGCATCTCGTAGGTCAGGCCCTCGACCGATTGCCGCGCAAACGGCTCCGCCGACCCCGCCAGGTTGATGAGGTAGCTGGCGTGGATTGCGACTGGCCCAACCCCCTCGCGGGCGCAGAACTCGACGAAGGCGGGAGCATCCGGCGGAGGCGCGGGGCGTCGCCGCCAGGCGGTCGGGTTGTCGCTGAAGATCTGGAGCGCGGTCGCGCCGATCTGCCGCGCGCGCTGCGCCGCCTTCATGAGCCCGGTGCGGACCCCCAGGTGGATGCCCACCCGCGGCGCGTCGACGGGCCAGGTCAGCCGGCGGCGCGGCTGAGGTCGTGCTACGGTGCTGGCCATGGAGCCTGAACCCGAGGCCCCGCGACGACTCGACCTGCTGGCGATCGCGCTCCTCGTCTTCTTCGTTTCGCTGCTGCTGATAGTGGCCGCGCTGCTGATCCTGCCGACGGTGGCGCGCTGAGGC
>Ga0310810_10006337_pt1 | contig 13355 bp, 11 predicted proteins | sample NCmetagenome_FD_207641 | JGI IMG/M metagenome (GOLD analysis project Ga0310810, IMG submission 207641) | Soil microbial communities from experimental microcosm in Duke University, North Carolina, United States - NC | ecosystem: Engineered > Artificial ecosystem > Soil microcosm > Unclassified ... | reverse complement strand
CGGCCGGGCCCGCCCCGGCCGCCGCGCCCCGCGACGAGCGCGATCCGCCGGCGCCGATCAACAGCTACGGCCTCACCAAGCTTGCCGGCGAGCGTGCGGTGGAAGCGGTCGGGGGCCTGCAGTGGACGATTCTGCGGCCGGGCGTCGTGTACGGCGACGGCGATCACGCGCTGACGCCGCTCTTCGCGATGACGCGGCTGCCGATCATGCCGGTGGTCGGCGGCGCCGGGACGGCGTACACGTTCGTGCACATCGACGACATGGTGCGCGCGGTCGTGGCCGCGATCGATCGGGCGGCCGCCGGTCTCACCTGCTTCGTCGGCCACCCGGCACCCGTCGGCGCGCGCGCGCTCGTCCGCGCGGTGCGCGCGGCCGCCCGGAGCCGCGCGCTCCTCGTGCCCGTGCCGTCGCCGCTCGTCTGGATCGCCGCAAACGTCTGTGAGCTCGCGGGAACGCTGGCCGGAAGAGAGCTGCTGCTCAGCCGCCGGCGCTACGCGGAAATGTATGCGGAAGGGTTCGTCTGCCGCGTCGAGCGGCTGAAGGAGGAGCTCGGCGTGGCCGCCGCCGTCGGGATTGACGCCGGCCTCGAGCGCAGCGCCGCCTGGTATCTCCGCGACGCCACTGCACGAGCTGACGTCTGACGTCAGACTTTCACATCTTTGTGACCGCGACCGCCGCCCCCACCCTGGCGAAGATCTCGAGCGCACGCGCGATGTGCTCGGGCGTGTGCGCCGCCGAGCAGCTCGCGCGCAGCACGCAGTCTTCCTGCGGGCAGCCGGGCGGCACGATGACGTTCACGTACAGTCCCTGGGCGATCAGCTCCTGCCAGAGCGCGATCGTGCGCTCCTCGTCGCCGGTGAGGATCGGCACGATGGGCGACTCGGTCGAGCCGATCGCGTAGCCCATCTCGCGGAGCCCCTTCCGCAGGCGGCGGATGTTCGCCCAGAGCTGATCGCGCAGCTCGGGATGCTCGCGCACGATGCGCACCGCCGCGCGCACGCTGGCGATGTTCGACGGCGAACCGGACGCGGTGAACACGTAGGCGCGCGCCAGGTAGTGGAGCGCCTTGAGCTCGTGGTGGTCCGACACGCAGACGCCGCCGATGCCGGCCAGCGACTTCGAGAACGTGCCGACCACGAAGTCGACGTGCTCGAGCACGCCCTGCTCCTCGGCGCAGCCGAGCCCGGTCGCACCGTAGGTGCCGAGCGAGTGCGCCTCGTCGACCAGCAGGTAGGCGCTGTGCGCGCGGCAGACCTCGGCAATCTCCCTGAGCGGCGCGACGTCGCCGCGAATCGAGTACAGCCCTTCGGCAACGACCAGCCGGTTCCGCTGTCCCTTCGGCAGCCGCTCGAGCTTCCGGCGCAGGCTCTCGGGCGAGTTGTGGCGGAAGGCCACGACCTGCGACGCCGTCTGTCGCGTGGCGTCGTAGATGCTGGCGTGGCTGTCGGCGTCGATCAGGATGACGTCGCCCGGCCCGCAGAGCCCGCCGATGAGCGACAGGTTCGCCTGGTAGCCGGTGCTGAAGATGATCGCGTGCCGCTTGCCGAACCATTCGGCGAACTCGTGCTCGAGGGTCTCGTGGAGGGCGAAGGTCCCGTTCGCCGTCCGCGATCCGGTCGTACCGGTGCCGTAGTCGAGCACGGCCTGACGCGCCGCGTTCACGATCTCGGGGTGCAGGGTCAGGCCCAGGTAGTTGTTCGACCCGAACATCAGGGTCGGGCGGCCGCCGATGACCACTTCGCAGGGGCCCAGCACCCGCTCGATGACGGTCGCACCCGGCCGCGCGGTGGCCGACGCAAACGCGTCGCGCCGCTTTTCTACGACCCGCAGTTTCTCCAGAAGGTCCATCCGTGCTCCCGCGTCAGGCGCGCACGCCGGCCCGCTGCTCATGGGCCGCCGAGAGTTCGCCGCGCTCGTATCGTGCCTTGGTGGCCGCCCGCTGCACTTTGCCGCTCGTCGTCCGGCCGACCGTGCCGCTCGGCACGAGGACCACGTCGTCGACGTAGAGCCCGCACCGATCGCCCACCGATCGGCGGATCGCCTCCATCAGATCTCCGGCCGCGGCCGTGCCGTTGGGCTCCGCGACCACGACCACCCGCTCGCGATCGGCGGCCTGGCCCGTGCCGAACGCGACAACCCGTCCGCGCCGCACGCCGGCGACTTGATCGACGGCCCATTCCAGGTCCTGGGGATGGTACTTCCGGCCGTTGACGATGATGATGTCCTTCGCCCGGCCGCAGACGAACAACTCGCCGTCGGCGAGGTACCCCAGGTCGCCGGTGTGCAGCCACCCGTCCCGGACGGTCCGGGCGGTCAGCGTGTCGTCCCTATAGTAGCCCAGCATTACGGACGGGCCGGCCAGCGTAATTTCACCGACCTGCCGGGGTGGCAGTTCCCGGCCGTCCTCTCCGACAATTCGGATCCGGTGGCCGGGCAGTGGTCCTCCGCACGACACCAGCGCAACCGACGGTCCATCGTCGGCCGCGGCCCGGGCCACGCGCTCCTCGGTCAGGGCGTCGGCGTCGACGGCTTCGGTCCGGAGCGCGCGTCCCCGCGGCGAGAACGACGCGGCGACCACGTGTTCGGCCAGGCCATAGCTCGGTACGAAACTGTCGTCGCTGAAGCCGACCGCGGCGAACTTCTCCGCGAAGGCGCGCAGGGTGCCCGCGTGGATGGGCTCGGCCCCGCACCCGGCCACCCGCCAGCCCGACAGGTCGAGCCCCTCGAAATCGCGATCCTTCACCCGGCGCAGGCACAGATCGTACGCGAAGTTGGGCGCGAAGCTCACGGTCCCCGCGTGCCGGGAGATCGCGCGGAGCCATTCGACCGGACGTTTCACGAACGCGTACGGCGACATGAGGACGGACGGCCGCGCCGCATACAGCGCGCCGAGCGCCATGCCGACGAGCCCCATGTCGTGAAACAGCGGGAGCCAGCTCACCGCGACGTCGCCGGCGCTGATGTTCAGCCCCTGGAGGCCGATGATGCCGAGGACATTCATGCTGAGGCTGCCGTGGGTGATCGCGATCCCCTTCGGCAGCGACGTGGACCCCGACGTGAACTGGACCAGCGCGAGGTCGCCGGGGCCCACGGCGACGTCGGGCGGCACGGGCGGCGCATCGAGCTCGGCGCGATCGAGCACGAGCGACAGGTCCGGGCACGTGCTCCTGAGGCGCTCGAACCCGTCCTTCAGCGGCGCGCTCGTAATCACCGCGCGGGCGCCCGAGCTCCGCAGAATCCGCGCGGTCTGCTCGAAGTAGGCCGGCAGTTCGCTCGTCGTCGAGGGAGGATACAGGGACGCGGGCACGACGCCGGCGATGGTCGCGCCGAACAGCGACGTGAGAAACTGTTCGGCGTCGTTGACGACGATCGCGACGAGGTCGTGGCGCGCGAGGCCGCTCTCGGCGATCGAGCGCGCGACGCGGAAGGCCGACTGCTGAATCTCGGCGTAGCTCTGATGGCGTTCCTGACCGTCGTTGAGAAAAATGAACCCCGTGCCGCTCTCGGCCGCGCGGCTCAGCGCTTCCGGCAGCGTGCGTGGATCGGACATCAGGCGCCGGCTCGCTGCGCGAGAATCCGCGTCACCTCGCCGACGACCTGCCCCACGGTGCGCGTCGCGGGCACGTCGTTCAGCGGGATGGAGATGTCGAAGCGATCCTCGAGCTCGGCGATCACTTCGAGCACCTGCAGGGAATCGAATCCAAGGTCGGCGACGAGATCGCTGGCGAGCGTCGGCTCGATCGGCCGGCGGCTCACGTTTTTCAGGACCTCGATGACACCTTCTTCGATTGGCGCGGAGGCGGGCTGTGGCATGGCGTGCGGTCGTGTAAGAATAGCATCAGCCCATCAGGAAACGATAACAGATTCGCGCGTGGAGGCCGGTACATGGCGGACGATCTCGAGCAGAAGGTCATCGCACTGATTGCGCGGAAGAAGAAGCTCGACCCCGCGTCGATCACGGTCGCGTCGACTTTCCAGGAGCTCGGCGTGGATTCGCTCGACGCGGCGGACCTGCTGTTCACCTTCGAGGACGAGTTCAAGATCGTCGTCCCGGACGAGGCAGCGCAGTCCATGAAATCGGTCGGCGAGGTCGTCGATGCCCTGCGGCAGCTGGTCAAGCCCGCGGAGGCCAGCTGACGTGCGGCGTGTCGCCATCACCGGTCTCGGCGCCGTCTCGGCCCTCGGCATCGGCGTCCCCGCCCTCTGGGACGGCCTCATCGCCGGGCGCAGCGGCGTCGGCCTGATCACCCGCTTCGACACGACGCACTATCTGGCGCGCGTGGCCGCCGAGGTACCCGGCTTCGCGTTCGAATCCTACTTCGACTCCACCGAGCTGGAACTCCTCGATCCGTTCGCCCAGTTCGCGATCGTCGCCGCGCGCGAGGCCACGGCCCAGGCCGGCCTCGAGCTCGCCGACCACGAGCGCGATCGCGCCGGCATCACCTTCGGATCGGGCATGGGCGGCGTCACCACGCAGGACGATCGCTACAAGCGCTTCTACGCCGACCTGCCGACGACGCGGGTGCACCCGTTCTCGATTCCCCGGATGATGAACAACGCGGCGGCCTCGCAGTTGAGCATGCGCTTCGGGCTGCGCGGCCCCGCGCTCGCGATGGCGACAGCCTGCGCCGCGTCGAGCCATGCGATCGGCGAGGCGGCCGAGATGATCCGGGCGGGACGCGCCGACGTGATGCTCGCCGGCGGCGCGGACGCGCCGATTGCGCCCGGCGTCGTCCGGTGCTGGGAAGCGATGCGCGTGCTCGCGCCCGTGCCGAAGGACGGCAACGCGTCGCGCGCGTGCCGGCCGTTCAGCCGCGATCGCCTCGGCATGGTGCTCGCCGAGGGGGCGGCGGTCGTCGTCCTCGAATCGTGGGAGCGGGCGACGGGGCGCGGCGCGGCGATCCTCGCCGAGCTCGCCGGCTACGGAGCGACCGCCGACGCGGCCCACATCACGCAGCCGGGCATCGACGCGCCGGCGCGCGCGATCGCGATCGCGCTCGAGCAGGCGCGCCTCGACCCGGCCGAGATCGACTACGTGAACGCCCACGGCACCGGCACGCGCCTGAACGACCCGACCGAGACCGCGATCGTCAAGCGCGCCTTCGGCGAGCGCGCGAAATCGCTGGCGATCAGCGCCACGAAGGCGGCGCACGGCCATGCCATGGGCGCATCGGCCGCGCTCGAGCTCATCGCCACCGTGCTCGCCATCCGCAACGGCGTCGTGCCCCCGACGATCAACTACACCGAGCCCGATCCCGAGTGCGATCTGGATTACGTCCCGAACCAGGCCCGGCAGATGCCGGTGCGGGCCGCGATCTCGAATTCGTTCGCCTTCGGAGGCTTGAACGCCGTGCTCGCCGTCAAGAAGGTGTAAATGGTCCGCGGCGCGAAGGCGTCAGCCGCGCGTCGGTTGTGCAGCGTCGGCCTCCTGCTGGCCCTCGCCGGCGCACCCGCTGCGGCCGCGCAGTCCGACCCGCAGACGGCCCTGCTCGAGCGCGACGGCTGGGCGCTCGTCGCGGCCGGCAACGCCAGTGCCGCGGCCGAAGCGTTCCGCCGCGCGCTCGCCGCGGAGCCGAAAAGCGCGCGCCTGCACCTCGGCGCCGGCACCGCGGCGTTTCTCGCGCGGCGCGACGCGGACGCGCGCGACGAAGCCGCGCGGGCCCTCGCGCTCGACGGCTCGCTGACGCCGGCGCTCGCGCTGCTGGGCCAGGCGAGCTATCGCCTCGGTGATACCGCCGGCGCCGTGCAAGCGTTCGAGTCGCTGGTCGCCGCCGCACCGGACGATCGGGCGGCTGCCGCGACGCTGGAACGGTGGCGCCGCGAGATCGATCTCCACGGCCGCATGCGGCAGGCCGTGAGCGACCACTTCACGATCGCGTTCGAAGGGCCGGCCGAAGAGGCGCTGGCCCATGCCGCGCTCGACTCGCTGGACCGCGCGTACTGGCGCATCGGCGCCATCCTCGGTACCTATCCGAGCGACCCGATCACCGTCGTCCTGTACACGGCCGAGCAGTTCCGCGACGTCACGCGGTCGCCCGCCTGGGCGGCGGGCGCCTACGACGGTACGATCCGCCTGCCCGTGCGCGGCGCCCTCGAGGCCCCGCGCGAGCTGGACCGCGTGCTCGCGCACGAGCTCGCCCACGCATTCGTGCGCACGCTGGCGCCCCGCGGCGTCCCGGTCTGGCTCGACGAGGGCATCGCCACCGCGCTCGAGACCGGTGAGCCCGGCGAGTGGGAGAAGGCGGTCGCGGACCGGCACGCCGCCGTGCCGCTCGGCCAGCTCCAGCGATCGTTCGGCGGCTTGAGCGGCAACGACGCCCACCTCGCCTATGCGACCAGCGCCCTGGCCGCCAGGCGCCTGATCGCGGAGGCCGGCGGCGCCGCCGTGGCCAACCTCTTGAGGGATCTCGGCGAAGGCGCCGAGTTTCGCGCCGCCTTCCTCCGGCGCACGCAGCGAACGTTCGACGACTTCCAGCACGACCTGCGCCAGTGACCGGTCCGGCTCGAGCCGGACGCTACGCGCGCACCGCATCCCCGTCCCACTGTCCCCCGTCCCGCCCGTCCATCCCCTCCAGCGCCTCCGGCCCCCGTATACTGTCTCCATGTCCGACGGTCTCGCGGCTCTCATCGACCGGCTCGACCAGGCCGTCAGGCTGCCCGATACGCCGGCGATCGCCCGCCGGGTGAAGCACGAGCTCGAAGACGCGATCCAGGCCCGGGCGATCGACCTGCCCGAACGGTTTCTCCGGGTGCGGCCGGAAGGCTACGCGCGCCGGCTCCTGCACCGCGACGAGCGTCTCGGCTACACCGCCGTCGTCATGACGTGGGGCCCCGGCCAGCGCACGCCCCTGCACGATCACGCCGGCATCTGGTGCGTCGAAGGCGTCGTCCTCGGACGGATGGACGTGACGCAGTTCGATCTGGTCGACGAGGCCGGCGACGCGTGCCGCTTCGAGGCGCGGGGCTCGGTGCAGGCCGCCGTGGGATCGGCCGGCTGCCTCATTCCGCCGTTCGAATATCATGTGCTCGCCAACGCGCTCGAGACGCCGTCCATCACGCTGCACGTCTACGGCGGCGAGATGTCGATGTGCCATGTCTTCGAGCCGTCGGCCGACGGCCGGTACGTGCGGCGCGAACGCTCGCTCTGCTATCACGACTGACCGGGCAACGCGCGGGACGCGCCGGAGCGGATCGTCCGGCCGTCGCCCGGGCGCGCGGCGCGCGCGCCGGGCTGACACCGGGGGGTGGCGTTGGTGCGCAAGCTCGCGATTGCCCTCACGACAGCGGCCGTCGTCCTCACACTGAGCGCCCTGCGCGCGGTCGATCTCTGGCGCTGGCGCAGCGAAACCCTCAACACCTCGACGACCAGGGCCGCGAACCTCTCGAACGTGCTGGCGGCCTACGTGAACCAGACGTTCGCCGCGGGCGACGCCGCGCTCGGCCAGCTGGCGGTGCACAGCCTTCGCGCCGGCGGCCCCGAGGCGCCCGCGGCCGACTGGGCCGCCCCGCTCGACGCCGCGCTCGCGAGCCTGGCGGGCGTTGGATCCATCTCGGTCGCCGATCGGAACGGCATCATCCGCCACTCGACGCAGCCGCGCATCGTCGGACAGTCGCGGGCCGACGACTTCGTGTTCCGGCGCCTGCGCGAGGCGGCCGGAGAGGGCGTCGCCGTGGGCCTTCCCTTCCTGAGCGTGACCGAGCCGCGCCAGTACCTCATCCCGGTCGGGCGCCGGCTCGTCGATCCCGCCGGGCGGTTCGCCGGCGCCGTGGTGGCCACCTTCGTGCCCGCGGAGCTGCGGTCGTTCTTCCGGACGGTGGCGACCGGGCCGCGCGGGATCGTGTGGGTCTTCCATCCGAACGGGGTGGTCGTGTTCCGGGAGCCGTCCGAGGAGAACCCCATTGGATCCTCCGCGCGCGGCAACCCGATTTTCGAGGCGGCCGCCGCCGGGCACGCGAGCGGCATCGTCGAGGGCGCCCCGGGACCCGACGGCCGCGCCAAGATCAGCGCCTACCAGACCACGTCGCGCCTGCCGCTCGTCGTCGCCATCTCGATGGATCGGGGCGAGGCGCTCGCCGAGTGGCGGCGGGTGGCGTTCGGCTCGCTGTCGTTCTTCGGCGTCGCGTGCCTGCTGTTCGTCGCCGTCCACATCGTCCTGTTCGACCAGATGGACGCGAAAGCGCGCGCCGAGGGGGCGCTCCGCGAGGCGGAACGCCAGGAGCACGAGCGGCTGGCCGAGGCCAACCGCCAGCTCACCGAGTCGCTCGAGCGGGAGCATGGCGCGCGCCGCGACGCCGAAACGGCCAACGCGCTGAAGGACCAGTTCCTCATGACCGTGTCGCACGAGCTGCGCACGCCCCTGACGGCGATTTACGGGTGGGCGCGCATGCTCGTCACGGGGGCGGTCCGCGACGGCCAGCGCGAGGCCGCGATCCAGACGATCGAACGCAACGCCCGCGCCCAGGTCCGTATCATCGACGACCTGCTCGACACGGCGCGCGTGATGAACGGCAAGCTGCGGCTGGACCTTCGGCCGACGGATGCCGCCGCCGTCGTGCGCGACGCGGTCGAGACCGTCCGGCCAGGGGCGGCGGCCCGCTCGATTGCGCTCAGCGTGCGCGCGGCCGAGGGCTGCGAGCTGCTCGCGGACGCCGAGCGGCTCCAGCAGATCGTGTGGAACCTCGTGTCGAACGCCGTCAAGTTCACGCCGCCCGGCGGGCGCGTGGACGTCGTGCTGGCGAAAGTCGGCGCGGAGATCGAGATTGCCGTGTCGGACACGGGCGACGGCATCTCGCCGGGTTTCCTTCCGCACGTCTTCGACCGTTTCCGCCAGCAGGACGGGAGCACGAAGCGCCGGTACGGCGGCCTCGGCCTCGGGCTCGCAATCGTCCGCAGCCTGGCGGAGCTCCACGGCGGGCACGTGTCGGCCGAGAGCGCCGGGGAGGGGCGCGGATCCACGTTCCGCGTCCGGCTGCCGGCACGGCGGCAGGATGCGGCGACGCCGCCGGCGGAGGGCGGCGCTCCAGCAGCCGAACCCGATCGCGCCGGCGCCCTCGGCGGTCTGCGGATTCTCATCGTCGACGACGAGCCGGAAGCGCGGGCGCTGTTCGCCGCGGTGCTGCACGATGCGGGGGCCCAGGTGGACGAAGCCTCGTCGGCGGCCGAGGCGCTCGACGCGCTCGCCCGCGATCTCTACGACGTGCTGCTGTCGGACATCGAGATGCCGGGCGCGGACGGCTACGGGCTCGCCGCCGACGCGCGCGCGCTGGCGTCGCGGCTGGAGCGGAGGCTGACGGCCATCGCCGTCACCGCTTACTCGCGCCCCGAGGACGAAGCGCGCTCGCTGGCCTCGGGGTTCGAGCGCCACCTCTCCAAGCCGGTCGACCCCGGCGTTCTCGTGTCGGCGATCGTGGAGCTCAGGTCGTCGAACAGATCCGCGAACGCCGCGAGCCGGTAGGCGCCGTCCCCGGGGTTGTGGTACCCCGCAGCGCGCTCGGCGGCCGAGAGGTCGGCGGCGTTCTTCATCGGCTCGAACTGGTGGCCCTCGTGCCACTCGTTGAACGAGGTCACGTAGACCAGGAAGAAGCCGCGCGGTTCGTTGCCGAGGCCGGGGTCGGTCTGCAGGCCGAGCGTCGTCCTGAACGACTCGGCGATCCGGGCCGCGCTCGCCGCGCGGGCGCGCTCGCGATCGGCAGCGAGGGTCCAGTCGTAGGTGCCGCTGCCCGGCTCGAACGGCAGCGGCCGGTAACAGGAGCCCGGCGGCACCTGCCGCATGGCGATGCCGTCGAAGCCCGGGTTCACGTTGAACGAGAACAGGAGGCCGCGGGCGCTGCAGTCGAGGGCGTGCGTGCGCCACGTGTCCGGCTCGACGTAGTTGTCGTAGACCGCGATCCCGTCGAAGCCGCCGGCCTGGGTCCGCTTCGCGTCCAGGGTGTCCGCGAGGAGCGTGACGCGGTCGAACTCGCCCTTGAACCGCTCGCGCACCCGGTCGGTCTGCTGCCGCCAGACGGCATCCGCCGTGAAATCGGGCACGGGCGAGGTGACGCCGTGGCAGTCGGTTTCGGCCGGCGGCAGGATGGTGCGGAACGACTTGAAGACGGGACCCGAGGATCCGTCGGCGTCCTGCAGGAGCAGGAAGCAGTCCCACCGGCGGCGCTCGCCGTAGTTCGCGATCAGGTACTCGATGTCGCGCGCGTAATCGAGGGCATGCCGGTCGCTGTACGGCTCGATGTGGAAGGTGACGCGGATGTCGTAATCGGCCATGACGTCCATGAGCACCGGCACCCGGCGATCCTCGAAACTGTCCGGTCCCCACCAGCTCACGTTGATGGCGCCGGCGCCGCTCGCGGCGATCCAGCGGGCATGCTGCTCGAGCACGCCGGTGTCGGCCGACGAGTACGCGCCGAGGCGCGGCATGTAGTTGGAGGCGAGATCGACGGGCGGATGGCGATCGTACTGATCCCAATGCCGGACCGGGTCGGCCGCGTACCACGGGTAGTACTCGAACACGAAGTGGCGCGCGAGATCGGCGAAGCGCGCGAGCGATCGGTAGCGCCGGCGCGGCCCCGCGGGCGGCGCGCCGAACGCCAGGCCCAGGCCCGCAGCCGCGGCCGTCCCGAGGAACGCCCGGCGCGACACCGCCATGGTGTTGTCCATCTTAGTCCCGAGGCCGTACACTGGAGCTCCATGGCCATTCCGGCGTCCGCGCGCGCCTGCGACGCGGCGATCCTCGAGTTGAAGCGCCTGCTCGGCGACCGCGCCACCGACGCCGCCGCCGTGCGGGATCACCACAGCCGCGGCGAGTCGTACCATCCGGCGGCCGCGCCCGACGTCGTCTGCTTTCCGCGGACCACCGAGGAGGTTGCGGCCGTCGTCGCCGTCAGCGCCATGCACGGCGTCCCTATCGTGCCGTTCGGCGCCGGCACGTCGCTCGAAGGCCACGTGCACGCCATCCGCGGCGGCATCACGATCGACATGCGCGAGCTGAACCGCGTGCGGCGCGTGAGCGTCGAGGATCTCGACGCGACGGTGGAAGCCGGCGTCACGCGCCTGCAGCTCGCGCGCGCGCTGGCGAACACCGGCCTGTCGTTTCCGATCGATCCGGGCGCGGACGCGACCCTGGGCGGGATGGCGGCCACCCGCGCGTCCGGTACGACGGCCGTGCGCTACGGCACCATGCGCGAGAACGTCCTCGCGCTGACCGTCGTCCTCGCCGACGGCCGGATCGTGAAGACCGGGACGCGCGCGCGCAAGTCGGCCGCCGGGTACGACCTCACCCGGCTGTTCGTCGGGTCGGAAGGCACGCTCGGCGTAATCACCGAGGTGACGGTGCGGCTGCACCCGGTGCCGGAAGCCGTCTCCGCGGCCGTGTGCGCCTTCGAGACGATGGAGGGCGCCGTCGGCACCGTGATAGCGACGATTCAGCTCGGCATCCCCGTCGCCCGCATCGAGCTGCTCGACGAAACGCAGATGGACGCCGTGAACCGGTACTCGAAGACCGACCTGCCCGTCGCGCCGACGCTCTTCTTCGAGTTCCACAGCGACAGCGCGCGCCACGTCGCCGATCAATCCGAGGCCGTGCAGGCGATCGCCGCCGAGCGCGGCGGCCGCGGGTTCCAGTGGGCCACGCACCTCGAAGACCGCGAGAAGCTGTGGGCGGCCCGCCACCAGGCGCTGTACGCCGCCCTCGCGCTCCGCCCGGGCGCGCGCGCGTGGACGACGGACGTCTGTGTGCCGATCTCGCGGCTGGCCGAGTGCATCGTCGAGACCCGGCGCGAGAACGCGCACGCGGCGTTTCCGATTTCGCTGGTCGGCCACGCGGGCGACGGCAATTTTCACCTCGTCTACGTGCTCGATCCGGCGAGCGACGCCGAGCTGGCCGAGGCCGAGGCGCTCAACGAGCGCATGGTCCGCCGCGCGCTCGCGATGGGCGGCACGTGTACGGGCGAGCACGGCGTCGGCTACGGCAAGATGAAGTACCTCGAGGCCGAGCACGGGTTGGGCCTCGACGTGATGCGCGCCATCAAGCGTGCGCTCGATCCCGACAACCGGATGAACCCCGGCAAGATGATCCCGCTGTGAGGCTGCCCATGCCCCCCATGCTCCCTCCGCGGCTTCACCGCGGCCGGCTCGCCGTGACGTTCGTGGCCCTCGCCGCAGCGCTCGGGGCGTCGCCGGGCGCCGCGGCGAAGAGCTTCATGTGGAAGGCCGTCAAGGGCGGCCATGCCATCTATCTGGTCGGATCGGTGCACGTCCTCTCGCAGGACTACTACCCGCTCAACGCGGCGCTCGAGGACGCGTTCAAGGATGCCGACCTCCTCGTCGAGGAAGTGGACTTCGGGGAGATGAGCAACCCCATCTCGCAAATGGCCTTCCTGCAGCGCGGCATGCTGCCGTCCGGCCAGACGCTCGACCAGGTGGCGACGCCCGAAACGATGGCGCTCGTCAACAAGTCGGCCGCCGAGCTCGGGCCCGCGATCGAGCCGTTGAAGCGGTTCAAGCCGTGGATGCTGGCCATCGCCCTGCAGGGGCTGGAGCTGCAGAAGGCCGGCTTCGATCCGGCGCTCGGCCTCGACAAGCACTTCTACGACGCGGCGGCCGCGCAGAAGAAGACCGTGCAGGGGCTCGAGACGATCGAGTACCAGATCTCGCGCTTCGACGAGATGACCAAGGAGCAGCAGGATCACCTGCTGGCCGAAACGCTCAAGGAAATGGACCGCGAGAAGGCCAGCGTGTCGAAGCTCGCCGACGCCTGGAGGAACGGCGACGCCGCCACCATCGAGCAGATCATGCTGAAGGATCTGAAGGACGACCCCGCGATGTACCAGCGCCTCCTCGTCGAGCGCAACCGCAACTGGCTGCCGAAGATCGAGGCGCTGTTCGCCCGGCCGGGCCGCGCGTTCGTCGTGGTCGGCGCGGCGCACCTCGTCGGCCCGGACGGGCTCCTTCAGATGCTCAAAGCCCGCGGCTGCACGGTCCAGCAGCTCTGAGCGCGGGCCGTCCGCGGTTCAGCGGAACGCGCTGGCGGCGGGATCCTGCAAGGGTCGGCGCTGCTCCATGGCGACCCTTGTGAAAGGCCGCTGACGATTCTGTCGCCTCTGAGGCGCTCGAACAAGACGTCGCGCCCTGCAGGCCTTATGATTGGCGCCACCATGCGCAGCGCGGCCGTCTTCGTCGTCGCCGGGGCGATCCTCGGGTGGCAGCCGGCGGGATTCGCTCAGCCACAACCGGCGGCCGCCGAGTGGCCGACGTACGGCGGCGACCTCTGGAGCCGCCGCTATTCATCGCTCGACCAGATCACGCGCGACAACTTCCGCGGCCTCGAGGTGGCCTGGCGCTTCAAGACCGACGCCTTCGG
>Ga0310810_10006336_pt1 | contig 13355 bp, 6 predicted proteins | sample NCmetagenome_FD_207641 | JGI IMG/M metagenome (GOLD analysis project Ga0310810, IMG submission 207641) | Soil microbial communities from experimental microcosm in Duke University, North Carolina, United States - NC | ecosystem: Engineered > Artificial ecosystem > Soil microcosm > Unclassified ... | reverse complement strand
CTTGGCGGCTTCCCATGCCACGGCTGCGCGCGATTTCATAACGCCTCCCGTTTTGTCGCTATTTTTTCCTTACCAAGAATTTCGCCTAATTGGTAATGCATAGTTTGATTTCGAGCTACCCCGTTTACGCGAGAGGTAATTGTAAAAAATCTTTACGTGACATCTCTGACAAGCGTCACGACGTGCTGACACCTTCTCAATCTCCCCGATAACTTCCAGGACGAACACAGTCCTGGCGAAAGTTCCTTCACGCGGAGCCGAACTCCCTGGCATCGGCCATGCTCATCGGCGCAAGCCGTTTTAAACGGCGACATGCGTTGACGCGATGAACTGATCACCCGATTTGGTCACCAAGGGGATTCAGGGAGCGAATGGTGAAACCGGCAACAGAAATATTCTGTGCCGGTTTTTTTGTTTCGGCGTTGAGCGCGAACTTCGCGGAACTCCGCTCGTTGGTTTTTTGGAGGAACGGATGGAAATAAAGGGATCTCTGTCAGCCGTAGACACATTGCGTGTCAGCAAATCGCCCAACCGCTGTTTCGCCGCTGCCGTAATCGTCTTGTTAGCGGGCATGTTTTTTGGCGCGCTTTGCCAAGCGCAGATCCTCGGCACCAGCCAACTGAATACGGCGCGCCGCGGTCATACCGCGACGCTGCTGCAAGACGGCAAGGTTCTCGTCATTGGCGGGGATAATCTGACTGGCATCATCGGCCAGACAGAAATTTACGATCCCGCGACGAAGAATTTTGCCGCCGGCCCATCGCTGCAAACGGCACGAACCGATCATGCTGCGATCGCCCTTCCGGATGGGCGTGTGCTGGTCATTGGCGGACGCGATCAAAACGGGCCTCTCACCTCATCGGAAATCTACAATCCTCTGACCGGAAGCTTTATTTCAGGACCTTCGATGACCACGCCGCGGAGCGGCCATACCGTCACTACTCTATCGAATGGCAATATCCTTGTCGCGGGCGGTGATGCGGCCGGCAGCGCAGAAATCTATAATCCCGCGGCGCAAACTTTTTCGCCGATCGCTGCGAATATGATGAAGGCGCGTAAATTTCACAGCGCCATCCTCACCAGCGCTGGTCAAGTGCTGTTCGTTGGCGGTGTCGACGCGCAGAATGCCGTCCTCAATACAGCAGAAATTTACGACCCAGCGTCGCAATCATTTTACCTTCCGCCCACCGATATGAAGAGTCCACGCGCGTTTGCAACCTTGAGGCTCTTACCCGACGGCAAAGTGCAAATCATCGGCGGCGACTCCGATTTTTCAATGGAGATCTTCGACCCACAAGATGGAAAGTTTAATGCTGTTGCGTATCTACCGCCTACGCCTGACCTGCTCGGAGCGACCCTCAGCACGCGCAGCCGCGCAGCGCTGGTTTCGCCATACGCATCGCTCAATCCGAACCTCCTTAGCACAACGCTTACGCCAGAGCAGTTAGCTCTACTCGACCGTGCGGATCACACCATTACTGAACTAAGCTCGCAAAATCAGGCTCTGGTCGCCGGCGGCATCAGCAGTGCCGGCCAGGTGCTAAATTCAGCCAGTCTGGTTTCAAGTTCCCCAGCGAGCGTGACCACCGACAAAACCGATTATGCGCCCGACACAATCGTTACGATCACCGGCAAGGGCTTTCAGCCCAACGAAGATGTTGCGATGGCTCTCCATGAGCGCCCCGATGCGTATCCCGATTTCGCATTCACTGCACCGGCAGACAACCAAGGCAACTTCACCTTCATGCAGTTCGCGCCGCAGCCGATCGATATAGGCAGAACCTTCACGCTGACGGCGATAGGTCAATCTTCTGGCTTCATAGCGCAGACGGCATTTACGGACGCGTGTACCGTAACGGTTGTTAGCGTTGGCGCTCAAAGCGGGACGCTGACGTTTGGTACGGGTGGTTCCGTGACGTTCAATGTTACGCTCACAAAGACTAATGGTAATTGCTCCGGAAACTGGAGTATCACAACTTTGTTACCAGCCGGTGTAACGGCTTCTTTCAATCCAACAACATTTTCCGGGTCTGGCACTTCAAAGACTACAACCCTTACCTTGACCTCTTCTGCATCTACCTCAGCAGGGTCGTTCTCCTTTACGGTGCAAGCCGGCGGGAGCGATACCGGCGGGAACGCGACCGGCGGCGGTACGCTGACGATCGGTAAGGCCAACCAAACAATCACATTTGACGCGCTCGGAAATAAGATTTATGGAGATCCGGATTTCAGCGTTAGCGCTACTGCGTCGTCGGGATTGACGGTGAGCTTCAGCAGCCAGACCACACCGACCTGTTCCGTCAGTGGGAACAACGTGCACATTATTACGGCTGGCGCCTGCACGATCCGGGCCTCACAGAGTGGCAACTCGAATTATAATGCGGCGCCCAATGTCGATCAGTCGTTTACGATTAATAAGGCGCCGCCGACAATCAATTGGAATAATCCGGCTGATATGACCTACGGGACGGCGTTAAGCGCCACGCAATTGAACGCTACGGCGAGTGCAATCGTGAACGGTTCCAGTGTCAGTGTGGCTGGTGTGTTCACCTATACGCCGGCTGCGGGCACGATCCTCAACGCGGGCAATAGTCAAACGCTGCATGTCTCCTTTGCCCCTAGCGATACCACCAATTACACCAGTCCAGTAACCAAAGATGTGACGATTAATGTACTGAGGAAAGACGCGACATGGACGACAAACGTGGCGAGCAAAACGTATGGTGACACCGATCCTGATCCATTGACCACCGGCAGCGGCAGCGGTTTCCTGGCATCAGATGGTGTGACGGCGACTTACAGCCGTGCTGCGGGCGAGAACGCGAGTCCGCCGACCTATCATATCACGGCGACTTTGAGTTCGACCGTGAGCGGCGCGCTAAGTAACTACAACATTACCAACAATGGCGCTGAGTTTACGATCAACAAACGCAATGCGACGTGGACGACCAACGCGGCGAGCAAAACTTACGGCGATGTCGATCCGAATCCGTTGACGACCGGGTCGGGCAGCGGGTTTTTGCCTTCCGATAACGTGACCGCAACCTACAGCCGCGCTGCGGGAGAAGCGGTGGCCGGCAGTCCATACCACATCACGGCGACGCTGAGCCCGGCGGGTGTATTGAGCAATTACGTCATTACGACTGCGGGCGCGGACTTCACAATAATTGCAAAAGCCGCGTCAGTCACCCCGAATGCTTCCAGCAAGACATTCGGTGACATCGATCCAACATTTACAGGTACGCTCGTAGGTTTCTTAGCCGCCGACGGAGTTACAGCAACATATAGCAGGACGGCGGGTGAGAATGTGGCAGGGAGCCCGTACATCATCAGCGCGACGTTGAGCCCGGCCAGCGTTCTCAGCAATTACAACATTACTTACAACACGGCAAACTTCACGATTAATAAGGCCAACGCAACATGCTCAATTAACGGTTATACCGGCATCTATGATGACGCGGCGCACGGCGCGACGGGCAGTTGCAAAGGCATCGACGGCATAACGGTACTAGCCGGATTGAATTTGGGAGGCAGTTTTACCAATGTTCCAGGCGGCACGGCTAACTGGTCGTTTACGGACGTCACTGGTAACTACAACGATCAGAGTGGCTCGGTCGCGATCGTTATCAACAAAGCCGACGCGACGATCACGGTCAGCGGTTATACGGGCGTGTACGACGGCAATGCTCACGGCGCAACTGGCACGGCCACCGGTGTGGGTGGAGTGGATCTAAGCGGATTGCTTAATTTTGGTGCGACGTTCACCAATGTTCCAGGCGGCACGGCGCACTGGACGTTCACCGGAGGCACCAACTACAACGATGCTAGCGGCGATGTGGCGATCGTTATCAACAAAGCGGACGCCAATATCCTGGTCAGTGGCTACACTGGCGTCTACGATGGCGGCGCCCACAGCGCTACAGGTTCGGCAACCGGTGTAGGCGGTGTGGATCTCAGTGGATCGCTTAACCTTGGTGCGACATTTACAAATGTGCCTGGTGGGACGGCGCATTGGACGTTCGCCGGCGGCACCAATTACAACGACGCCAGCGGTGACGTGGCCATCGTGATCAACAAGGCGAACGCTACGATCAATGTTGTTGGCTACACCGGTATATTCGACGGCAATGCTCACGGTGCAACCGGGACGGCTACGGGTGTGGGTGGAGTGAATCTCAGCGGATCGCTTAACCTTGGTGCGACATTTACAAATGTTCCTGGTGGGACGGCGCACTGGATATTCTCTGGCGGTACCAATTACAACGACGCCAACGGCGATGTCGCGATTGTGATCAATAGAGCCGACGCCATTATAACGGTCAACGGTTATACGGGCCTTTACGATGGCAATGCCCATGGCGCTACGGGTACAGCCGTGGGTTTAGCCGGAGCGAATCTCACCGGATCCCTTAATCTCGGCGCGACCTTTGTCGATGCTCCTGGCGGGACCGCTCACTGGGTATTCAACGGTGGGACCAACTACAACAACGCCAGCGGCGATGTGGCGATCGTGATTAACCAAGCCACGCCGATCGTGAGTGTGATTGGCGGGACCTTCACCGATAACGCCCAGCCGCACGGAGCAACCGGCTTTGCGTATGGCATCGGTGGGGTCGGTGACGTGCTGAGTCCGACGGTAACATTCAGCTATGCGGGCACGGGCTCGACGACCTACGGTCCGACGGCGGACGCGCCCTCAACGCCGGGCACGTATGTCGCGACGGCAACTTTTCCGGGCAACTTGAATTACACAAATGCCTCCAACGCGGATACCATCATAATCAAGAACGCAGCGCCGCAGGTGCAAGGACAGACAGTCGCCACGAACGAAGACGTGCTGCTGCCGATCACACTGCGGGCGCGCGACCTCGATAGCAATGGTCTCACATTCACCATTACGACCGGGCCAACGAACGGCGCGCTCGATGCGATGAGTGGTGTTCTGACTTGCACATCGGTGCCGATCGCGCCTGGAGCGATGAGCTGCACAGCGGCAGTGACCTACACGCCAAGTCCAAACTACAATGGCTCCGACAGCTTTAAATTCACGGTGAACGATGGACAGCTAGATTCGAGCGAGGCGACGGTGACTCTGACTGTTTATCCCGTGAATGACGCGCCGATGGCGAATGCTCAAAGCGTCAGCACCGATGACTTCACCCCGTTGCCGATCACATTGACGGGGAGCGATGTCGAGACCGGCGCGGCGAACTTGACGTTTGTAATCGTCGACGCGCCGACGAATGGCACGCTAAGCGGCACGCCTCCAAACGTGACCTTCACGCCTAATTTCAATTACAAAGGGCCCGATTCCTTCACCTTCACAGTTACTGACCGCGGCGATCCAGACAACTGCGGCGCCCCGAACCAGACCTGCACCGATGCGAAGACGAGCCCCAAAACGACTGTGTCCATTACCGTCACCGACGGTACGGCGCCGCAGACGCTGATCACGAATTTGAAGCCGACGTCCCTCAGCAATGATCGTAATCCGAGCTTCGGCTTCTCGGGCACGGACAACGTGACGGACGCCAGTTCGCTCACCTTCGAGTGTAAGCTGGACTACGATGCCTGGATGGCCTGCGGCACCTCCGGCAATCCGACGACGAGCTATTCTAATCTTACCGATGGCTCACACACCTTCCAGGTGCGCGCCAAGGATGATTCGGGGAACGTCGATCAGAACCCACCCAGCTATACGTGGATCATCGACGCGACACCACCCGACACAGTGATTGACTCGCAGCCGGCGGCGACGGTCAACAGTTCTACGGCGACCTTCACTTACCATTCGAACGAGAACAGTACTTTCTTATGCTCGCTGGATGGTGGAGCCGCCGTGGATTGCACAACCAGCGCTACGCAGACATACACCAACCTAGCCGACGGTCAGCACACTTTCAGCGTGGGCGCGAAGGATGACGCTGGAAACTTCGATCCCACGCCGGCAATCTACGCGTGGAACGTTGACACGACGGCGCCGCAGACGAGCATTGATACGCAACCGACAAACCCGACCACGAGCACGAGCGCAAGCTTCACGTTCCACGGCAGCGACGCGGCCGATACGTTCGAGTGCAGCCTCGACGGCGCGTCATTCACCGCGTGTATGAGTCCCAAAGCTTACAATGGTCTTGCTCTGGGCAACCACAGTTTCGCCGTGCGCGCTAAGGATAGCACCGGGAACACCGATGCAACGCCGACCAGTTACAGCTGGACGATTGGCCAGGTGACTCTCGATCAGTACACCATCGACAGCGACTTCAAGCGCTTCGACGGTTTCGACGTGGTCTTTGGCAAGGGTTCGCAAAACAATCTGAAGATCAACAGCACGAATCCCGATTCCTTTCACTACCAGATCAAGCTGACCAACAACACCGGCGCGCCGATAAGTGCGGCCAACGGGAACGTGGCGACGGCGATTATCACGGTCCCTGGGATGTCCTCTTCATGTGGCGGCGTGGCATGCAGCAGTCAAATCGGTAGCTTGGCCGATCCGGCCTTTGTCCTGAAGGGGCGCAAGGTGGCTCATGTGTGGCCGGGCTATCACGACCGCGACGGCGACGATGATGATGACGACATGCCGGTAACGGTGAAGTATATGACCCTGGCGCAGTATCAGGCGAACGGCAACAGCTGCGCGGATAATTCGAACTACAGCTCGACACTGCCGTCGAACGGAGCGCCGAAGTGCATCAAGATCAGCGGCTTCACAATCCCGGTGAAACACTCGGCGCGCATTCGCCTGAACTTCCAGTTCCGCTGGAAGGGTACGGATGGCTGGAATGCCAATGCGCAACAGCTCTTTTACGCTGGATTCGTGTTCCGCGCCGCGACCTCGGTAAATTTCGGCTCCAGCGTTCAGACAGCCAGCGACGCTACAGGGATCGTCGGCGCAGGCAAGAAAGCGACGGCGATCGGCGGCTATGTTTTCAGCGGCATAACCCCGGGTACCGGAAACACCGTGCGCCTGTTTACCAAGAAGACCGACGCGTCTTGTACGGTGAACAGCAAATTGGTCGCTCAAGATGTCATTGATGCCAACGGCTTCTATTACATCTGGCGCTCTGGGGCAGATCAACATAACAGCAACGCCAATAGCCTACCGTCAGGCGTGCAGTATGCAGTTCAGCTCTGCGATGGGTCGACTCAACTTGGGTTGACGAGCATGGACAGCAAGTTGCGCGAGCAAGAGTTCGAGCAAGTCGATTTCAATCCATGATGATCTAAAGAGACTCGTAGCTAATCTCCGAGGGCTCGGCCTGAGCCCCCGGAAACATTTTCCGAGTTCTCGAACGAAGACAATTTATCCGACAAAGTCGTCCGCCCCGCAACGGACCGCAAAAACCGGCCCGCTGCACATCAAACGAGCTGCACAGCGATAAAGTTAAAATCTGTAGAGGATGCGTGGACCGATGATAAAGTAGCTAAACCCGGAAGCTGTTCCGGCGGCGAAGTTGCCGCCTTCGACGTTGAGTTCGACGGCTAGATTCGTGATCGGCTTAACACCGAGAGCGCCGGCGCCGCCGTGAACAAGTTCCTGGGTGTTCGCGCCGTTACGCTTGAACCACTCATAGCCGAGATACCCTTCCAGATAGGTGTAAAAGAAACGATGCTCGTAATAAAGCGAACTAAAAGCTCGGTTGGCTACATAATTATTGGGGTCAAAGTACCCGCTGTGACTCTGCTTTTGAAAGTCGAGGAACCGAAAGCGATCGCCAATGACAATCCGGGGCGTGAGGAAGATTGCGTATTGTCCGCCGAGTTGCAAATCGTTGGCGTGGTTACTGTCCGAAAAAGTCTTGTAGGTATAGGCGCCGTAGGTCGAAATCCGCTCCGTTAGAGGTTGTGAGAGATAGAGTCCGGCGGTTGTCATCCGGATGCGGTTTTGAATTAATTCCGCGGTGTCTGTTACGGCTTCACGCGTCACAGCCGCTCCGGCTTTTCCAGCAAAGAGTTTCGTCTCCATCCGAAAAAAGCCGATGGGAAAATTCGACGTATGGCGATCAGCAAACTGGGCAAATCCGATTCCCGTTCCCGCGCTGATCGCGTCGGTCAGGCGCGAGTTGATTCTGAAAAGAAGTTCCTCAGCCCGATTATCGCGTGTCGGATCCTCAGCGTCGGTATGGCGAAAGCTCAAGCCATATCTTTGATTTCCAACCCAAAAATCGCCAGCCAGTGAATAGCGATTGTAGTTATTGCGGTCGGAGTCATGATAGTGGTTATAACGCCAGTCAACCGTCGGACGGGTTTCCTGCTCGACAGCTTCCGTCAGCTTGGCCAACTCGCGCTTTTGTCTCGCGTTGGTCGGGTTTACAGCTTTTTGGTTTTCGAGGGCAGCGGTGCGATTGCCGACCGCAAGCATGCATCGCGTCAAGCCGACTCGAGCATCGAAATCTTCTCCGAGCGCCAAAACTTTTTGATAAAGCGGTATGGCTTCTATGTAGCGACCCTGCCACTGAAGCGCGTCTGCCTTGACCAAGAGCGCTTCTTTGTGCTCGGGGGCGTCGCGCAAGACACCGTCCGCCTCTACAACTGCGCCGCGAAGCTCGCCCGACCATGAGAGCACGCGCGCCAGATGTGTGCGCGCCGCGATATTTTTAGGGTCTTCAGTGAGCAGCTTCTGTAACTCGTCTTTAGACTCCTCCAAGCGGTCCGCCCAGGACAGATAGATGGCCATTTGAAGGCGTTCGCGCGGTGAGAAACTATTTCGATCAAGCGCCAATGCCTGGGAAAAAGCATCGGCCGCTTGTTCGAGATTGTCTTGTTCAACGAGAAGGTCACCAAGTCGCTTGTAAAGCCCAGCTTTCGTAACGGCATCGGAACTCGATTGAATCGCTATGCGCAGTTCATCAACGGTTTGAGCCCACGCGGTCGTCGAGAAAATCAAAAGAACGAAAAAAATAAAAATGCCTGACGTTTTCATAGGAACTTTGACAAAAGGATTCCGGCAAATGGCCGAGATCATAACACAACCGTGTTCTGAAAAATAGAAAATTTGCGACTTCGGTTGAAAGTTGCGCCAAAAACCGCCAGGAGGGCAGAGGACTATATTCCAGATTCCTGAGATCTACTCGATCAGGGAGAAGCTCGACACGAGATGTACTGTGTTTACCAGCGCTTCGTCATTCCCAAAATTTCTTGGCCGTAGCCAACGACACATATCGGTGACATGAGCGCTTGATAGATGAGCATGTAAACCAGAAAACCAACGAGATTTTGTCGTACTCGTAAGCCGAGCTCATTGAAGACGGCCTTTTGTTTTTTGTACATGATCAACACAATAAGAAAGGCCAAAGGTATGACTAGCAAAGTCTGGGGCCCGACGACGTAGTAATGACCGAAGAGAGCCAAGATGATGCCCGGAAGAAACACGAAAGCATAAAAAAGATCAATAAAGGGAATAATAAAATCGACGCCGACGAAAAATGCCGATAGACGCGAACTTTTCCAAACCAGATGACCGTAGCGTTTCAGACCCTCAATCATCCCGCGCGCCCAACGTTTACGTTGATGGTAAAATCCCTCGAAGGTTTCCGGAGCGCTAGTGAAACCGATTGCGGTGGGCTCGAATCCTATTCGCCAGCCGCTGTTGATGAGTGCCCATGTGAGTACAATGTCTTCACCGATCACCGACGGCCAACCATCGTGCGCTTTCACGATCTTGGTCCGAAAGGCGCTAAACGCGCCCTGGGCCACGAGAGTTCCCTGATAGAGCGACTGCTGACGCTTGGCAGAGGCGATTCCAGTGAAGTAATCCCACTCTTGTAACCGCGTCATAAACGTCGAGCGCGAATTCTTCACCAGCACACAGCCGGCAACCGCCGCAGTTTCGGCAGGGTCGGTCAGGAAACGCGCGATGATACGGCGGAGCGCTTGCGGATGAAGAAATGTGTCCGCATCGATGCAAACAACGATTTCTTGAGATACATGCTGCAGTCCTTCGTTGAGAGCTCTAGCTTTACCACCGTGGTTCGCCCGAATAATCTTGAGATTGGGCATATTGAACGAGTGAAGCATTGAGACGGTGTTATCGCCGGAGCCGTCATCGACCACGACGATCTCGATCTTGGCCGGATAGTCCTGGTTTTTGATGCCTCGAATCGTTTCGGAAATGTTTTCTTCTTCGTTGTAAGCCGCAACCAACAGACTGATTGCGGGAAATTTCAGATCCATACGGAGTTTGGGCGGACGGTCAAGAATCACGCTCGATAGAATATGTGCGTTCAGAAACCCGGGCAGCAGAGCGATAAAAAACACGATGACAGCGGCCGGCATTTCGCCAACCACCTGAGCGAGCTCGCCGAGCCAGTGTTGTGCGAGGAACCAAGAAAGCGAAATCCAGATACATGCAAAAGCCGTTGAGACAAAAAACTTGCCTTTGACCGGCAAATACAACTTGCGTTTTTCCGGCGAAGCGGATTGCTGCCTGACTGTGGCAGTGGGCTCATCGAGGGTTTGACCAGAAATTTCGATTTTTCTGCGGAGCGTGACGGAGCGTGGATAAAGATTGTCGGTCTGCTGCCGTGTGGAATTATCCGTAGGATTTTTGGCTTCCATCTTCAACTTTCTCTAATTGAGTAAAATGAACGAGTTATTAAACCGCCTGTGCCCAGGAGCAACATATGTACCACCGTCCGACGGGGTAGCTTGTGGCATTTTGTGGTTCTTGGGAGAGCGAGGTTTCTAGGTAAGGATGACAACCATGATAAGTAATCAAGCTTCGTTGACAAGTACGTCGATTCTCAACCGACGAATGCTCTGATGGGTCATCGATGCCATCGGCTAGCTTTTTTTCGAAGCGAACCACGGTCATGACAACAGAACATCGAGGCGTAAAATCTCCCCTCAGATTATGTTCCAATAACAGACCTGCTGTTGCATTTACTCGGCGCTTTATGGGAAAGGATAGGAAACTCAATTAAAGGAGGTAGGCGATGTTTCTCGAGATGCGAACCTATGTGTTGAAACCCGGGATGACTCGTAACTTTGTCGAACGATTTGCCGAAGGGCTCACGGCGCGATTGCAATTTTCGAAATTGCTCGGCCTATGGCTTTCCGAAGTGGGCGGGTTGAATCGGGTCGTTCATGTCTGGCCGTATGACAGCTTCGAAGATCGGGAGCGGATCGGCGCCGAAGCAAGAAAAACCGGAAAATGGCCGCCCAAAACCCAGGAGTTCATCGTCACTCAGGAGAACAAATTCATTCAGCCAGCGCCGTTCTCACCGCCGCTTCCGGAGCGCAAGCTGGGCGAAATTTACGAGTTCCGCACCTACACATATCAGCCGGGGACGATGCCGACGGTATTGGAGCGCTTTGGTAAGGTCATTCCAGCGCGGACCAAGGTCTCGCCGCTGGTATTCGCCGGGCAAACGATCGTCGGACCGCTGAATCAGTATATTCATGTTTGGGCGTACAAAGATGCCGGCGAGCGCGAACGCTTGCGCGCTGAGGCCACCAAGACTGTCGAGGGATGGCCGCCGGCAACTCGAGAGTTTCTGGTTATGCAAGAAAATATGATTATGACTCCTGCACCTTGCGCCCCGTTCAAATGATGTAAGCGATAGCCGCTCAAGACCAATCACGGTCGCCAGCGTTAGTCATGTACGATACGCAGAGGGAGAGTAATTGTGCTCTCCCTCTCGTGCGTCACCTTGCCGCTCGGCAGATGCCACCGGCTCTTCCAGGTCATTCTGATTCTCGATGTTGTACCAAACGCTCATTCGTCCGCTGCTTTTTCGCAAGGATCCCGAAGCCAGCCACGAGCTAATCCTTGCGCTCATGGCGCAAGCCGAGTTTCTATCGCCGCTTCTCGATAAGTATTATCGGATTAATGACGAGCGTCTGGCGGTGATGCTCGGACCGCTGCAGTTTACCAATCCCGTTGGGCTTGCCGGCGGTTTTGATAAAAACGCGCATGCGCCAAACACGATTGCCGCATTCGGTTTCGGATTTATGGAAATTGGCGCAATTACCGCGCAAGCACAGCCGGGGAATCCCAAGCCGCGGCTTTATCGTCTTCCCGAGGACAACGCGCTGATCAATCGGCTGGGCTTCAATAACGAAGGAGCCGCAGTCATTGCCGATAAGCTCAGTCGATTGCAGGCCAACGGCCACTGGCCCAAAATTCCTGTTGGCTTGAATCTCGGCAGAACGAAAATCGTGGAAACCAAAGATGCGGTCGCGGATTTTCTGTCCTGCTTTGAGACGCTCTTTCCACACGGTGATTTCTTTACCTTGAACGTGAGCTCACCCAACACGCCGAATCTACGCGAGCTACAGGAGAAGTCGCTCTTACGTGAATTACTTTCCTCGGTGCAGCAGAAAAATACCGACCTTGCGACGCTCGCGAAAACCGCTCCCAAACCGATATTCGTGAAAATTGCTCCCGATATGGAATTCTTTCAGGTCGATGAGATCATCGAAGAGGCGTGCAATGCCAGACTAACGGGAATCGTCGCGACGAATGCAACGGCGTTCATGCGGGAAAGGCTCAAGTCATGTTACGGTCGGGAGCCGGGGGGGTTGAGCGGCAGGCCGATTACGGCGCGGGTAACCTCGTTCGTCAAGCACATTTATCAAGTTGCCGGGCCTAAATTACCGATCATCGGTGTGGGTGGAATTTTCAACGCGGCCGACGCTTACGACAAGATCAAGGCCGGCGCGACAGCGGTGCAAATCTACACGGGTTGGATTTACGAAGGTCCCGGCGCAGTCAAGCGCATCAATGCAGGGCTGCTCGGGTTGCTCGAGCGCGATGGTTTCAAGCGAATCACCGAAGCGATCGGGGTCGACGTAAGAAAGCAATAATGCAATTGGCCAGATCACCCGGTTGAAAGCCTTGGTTGTTTTGGCTAACGTCCGACGCATGTCGCGATCATTTAGGATCGAAGTCGCCAAAGATTATTTCAACTTTGCTTCCGCCCATTTCTTGATTTTTAGCAATGGCCAACGAGAACCGCTGCACGGACACAATTATCAAGTGTCGGTCGTGATGGAAGGGGAACTCGATCCGGCCGGCGTGCTGCTCGATTTTATATCGTTCAAACCGCTGGTAAAGCGCATCTGCGATGATCTGGATCACCGGACGCTGATTCAGAGTGCTAGCCCGATGGTTGATCTCCGCCAGCGGCCCCATGAGATCGAGCTCCGTTATAAGCAGCAAAAAATTATTTTGCCGCGGCAGGATGTGCTTTTACTTCCATTGATCAATACCAGCACGGAACTGCTCGCCGAGTATGTTGCCGGTCAAATCCGCCGAAAAGTCCGCCGGAGTTTTCCTAAGAGTCAAATCCGCTACTTGGAAGTGGGGGTGGAGGAAGCGCGAGGGCAGCGGGGATTTTTTCGCGGAGAGT
>Ga0310810_10006335_pt1 | contig 13356 bp, 7 predicted proteins | sample NCmetagenome_FD_207641 | JGI IMG/M metagenome (GOLD analysis project Ga0310810, IMG submission 207641) | Soil microbial communities from experimental microcosm in Duke University, North Carolina, United States - NC | ecosystem: Engineered > Artificial ecosystem > Soil microcosm > Unclassified ... | reverse complement strand
CACTTCGAGGACATCTGGGTCGATGCAGGGGCCGCTCCGTGACCTTTCGAACCAAGCTGCTGTTCATCTCCTCGTTCACAGTCGCAGGCGCCGTGGCCCTGGTGACGGGCGCGGTGTCCATTTCCACGCGCCGGGCATTCGAGCGAATCGATACCGAGCGGCGCGAGGCGTTACTCACCCAATTCCGCGCCGAACTCGATGCACAGAGCGCGGAAATCGCGCGCCGCCTGGACCTGATCGCGAAATCGCCGGGCGTGCAGCAGATCGCCGCCGGCGCCGCCGAATACGATCGCGCGCAGACCGAGGCCGCCGCCGCGTCGCTTGATTTTCTGGACGTGGTCCAGCCCGACCTGACGATTATTTCTTCGGCGCACTGGCCCGCGAAATTCGGATACAAGAATGACTGGCAGATCGCACCGGACGACTGGCGCTCGGCGGACGTGTTTCTGGCACGCATCCCGACCGAGGATGGCAGCGCGGTCGGGCTTATTACGGTGCGGCCCGTCAGCGGCGGCAGAGCGCTGGCTTCGGGCGGACGGCGCCTCACGCCGGAGCTGCTTAAGTCCCTGGGAATCGCGCCGGGCATGCGGGCGCTGCTGTGGGTGCCGCCGGGAGAAATAATCGACGCGCAGGGGCGGGTGAACGATCCACACAAGCTGGATGCGCTGGTTCAAGAGGTTCGCGCGAAAAACGGCCAGGCGACCGGAGTCGTTCAGTGGACCCCCGACAGGGCGAGTTCAGAAGGTTTCGTCGCATTTCCGCTCACACGCGCGGGAATGCTCGCCGGCGTTCTGCTGGCCGGAACCTCGCTAGGCCAGCAGCTAGCTCTGGAGCGATCCATCCTGTGGACCGGCGTGGTGGTGGCCGCGTCCGGGATCGCGATCGGCATCCTGCTGGGATGGTGGACCACCGAACGGATTACGAAACCCGTCGAACGGCTCGCGGCGGGAGCACGGGCTGTGGCCGGCGGCGACCTTTCGGCGCGGGTCGAGGTTCTTTCTCGCGATGAGATCGGCGATCTGGCGCGCGCCTTCAATCGCATGACCGAGCAGCTTCTGGAACAGCGCGAGCGCGCGATTCAGGCCGAGCGCGTGGCCGCCTGGCGTGAGCTGGCCCGCCGCCTGGCGCACGAGCTGAAGAATCCTCTGTTCCCGTTACAGATCACCATCGAGAATCTGCAGCGCGCGCGAGGATCGTCGGATTTCGACGAGGTCTTCGACGAGAGCACGGCTACGTTGCTGGCGGAGTTGGGCAACCTGAAGACCATCATCGGGCGGTTCAGCGATTTCGCGAAAATGCCCACGCCCCAGTTCGAAACGGTGGACGTGAATGAAGTGGTGCGGAGCGTCATGAAACTGTGCGATGCGCGGTTTCAGGCGAATGGGCGGCCGCGGATCGAGCCGGTGCTGGAGCTGGAAGGCGAGGGCATCCGGATTTCGGCCGACCCCGAGCAGTTGCGGCGCGCGTTCGGAAACCTGGTGCTGAACGCCATGGACGCGATGCCTGAGGGCGGCACGTTGCACATCCGAACGGCCCGCCATGACGGTGGAGCGCGCGTCGAAATCTCCGATTCCGGGCAGGGTTTGACGGAAGAGGAGTGCGGGCGCCTGTTCACGCCCTACTACACCACCAAGCAGCATGGCACGGGATTGGGTTTGGCGATCGTCCAGAGCGTGGTGAGCGATCACCAGGGAAAAATCGCCGTGGTGAGCCAGCCGGGCCGCGGCGCGACCTTCGTCATCGATCTGCCTGAGAACCATATACAAGAGGCCGCTTCGTGAGCCGCCTGCTCATCGTCGACGACGATCCCAACACGCTGGCGTCCCTGGCCCGCGCGTTTCGCATGGCCGGACACGAGGCCACCGTCGCGGATAACGCGGCACGAGCATTGGATCTGGTGCGGGCGCAATCCTACGACTTGATTTTCTCCGACGTGGTGATGCCCGATAAAGACGGCATTACGCTGCTGGAAGAACTGCGCGCGGCAGGCGTGACCACGCCGGTGGTGATGATGTCGGGACAAGCCACGCTCGATATGGCGGTGCGCGCGACCAAGCTCGGCGCGCACGATTTTCTGGAGAAGCCGCTTTCGACCGATAAGCTGCTGCTGACGGTCGAGACGGTGCTGAAGCTCAAGCGCCTGGAAGCCGAGAATCGCGAGCTGCGCGCCAAGCTTGGACGTCACGAGATTATCTGGAAGAGCGAGCCGATGCGGCGGGTGATGGCGCAAGTGGATCGTGTCGCCGCGGGCGATTCGCGCGTCTGCATCCTGGGCGAAAGCGGAACCGGGAAGGAGCTGATCGCCCGTGCGGTGCACGAAAAAAGCGCCCGGCGAAGCGGGCCGTTCGTGGCGCTGAACTGCGCCGCGGTTCCCGGAGAGTTGATCGAATCCGAACTGTTCGGACACGAAAAGGGAGCGTTTACCGGCGCGGCCGCACGGCATACGGGCAAATTCGAGCAAGCCCACAAGGGAACGCTGTTTCTGGACGAAATCGGCGATATGCCGGCGGTCATGCAGGCCAAGCTCCTGCGGGTGCTCGAAGAGGGCGAGATCGAGCGCATCGGCGGCTCGGGACCGCAGCGCGTGGATGTGCGCGTGGTCACCGCGACGCATCGAAACCTGGAAGAGCAGGTAAAGGCGGGCGCGTTTCGCCAGGATCTGTACCACCGCATCTACGTTTTCCCGATCCTGCTGCCCCCGTTGCGCGAGCGCACGGACGATATCGCCGCGCTGGTCGACCACTTCAGCCGCACGATCAGCGAGATCAATGGGTGGAAGCCGAAGCCGTTCGCGGCGGAAGCCGTGCAGGCGCTGGAGCACTACGCCTGGCCGGGAAATGTCCGCGAGCTGCGCAATGCGGTGGAGCGGCTATTGCTGTTATCGGACGGCGAAGTGGACCACGCCACCGTGCGCGACGTGCTTCCCCAGGCGCGCGCGAATTCGCAGCCTTCCGGGACCCTGGCCGTGCGCGTGGATGCGTTCGAGCGCGAAACGATTCAAGTCGAGTTGACGCGCGCGCATAACAACATGACCGAGGCGGCCCGGGCGCTGGGCCTGGAGCGCAGCCATCTCTATAAGAAGTGCGCGCAACTGGGGATCGACGTGAAGGGTCTGCGGCGCGCCGAAGAATAACGATAGAATAAGCGGAAAACCGTGGCATTTTCCGCTGGCGACAAACTGGGTCCGTACGAAATCCTGGCCAAAATCGGTGCGGGTGGCATGGGCGAGGTGTATCGAGCCCGCGATCCCAGGCTCGGACGCGATGTCGCCATTAAGGTTTCCGCCGAGCGCTTCAGCGAACGCTTCGATCGGGAAGCGCGGGCGGTGGCGGCGCTGAATCATCCCAATATTTGCGCGATCTACGACGTCGGTCCGAATTACCTGGTCATGGAGTACGTCGAGGGCGAAGCTCCCACGGGTCCGCTGCCGCTCGAAGAAGTCCTGCGCATCGCGCGCCAAATGGGAGACGCTCTGGAAGAAGCACACGGCAAGGGCATCGTTCATCGGGATCTGAAGCCCGCGAACATCAAGATCAAGCCCGATGGCTCGGTGAAGGTGCTGGATTTCGGACTCGCGAAGCTGGGGCCGGCCTCGGCCGGGGATTCTGAAAACTCCCCGACCATCAGCATGGCGGCGACTCAGGCGGGCATGATCCTGGGCACCGCGGGTTACATGAGTCCGGAGCAGGCTCGCGGGAAAGTGGTCGACAAGCGCGCCGATATCTGGGCCTTCGGCGTGATCGTACATGAGTTGCTGACCGGCCGGAAGCTGTTCGCGGGCGAGGATATTTCGGACACGCTGGCGGCAGTCATTAAGGAAGACCCTAAGTGGGACGGAGTCCCTCCGCAAGTTCAGCGGCTGCTGAAAAGCTGCCTGGAGAAAGACCCCAAGAACCGGCTGCGCGACATCGCCGACGCGTGGCGGTTGCTGGAAGAACCCGCGTCATCACCGGCCATGGCGCCACCGGGATCGAAAGCCGGATGGATCGCGGCGGCGGTTACGATCGTGATTGCGGGGGTCGCTTTATGGGCGCTGTGGCGCTCGACGCGGCCAGTCGAAAAGCCGCTGGTCCGGCTGGATGTCGACCTGGGACCGGAGATCGCGCTGTCTACCGCCAATAACCAATTTCTGAACACGGTGGTCGTCTCCCCGGATGGGACGCGGCTGGTATACGCGGCAAGCACCGGAAGCGGACAGGATCGGCTGTTCACGCGGCGGCTGGATCAAACCAAGGCCACCGAACTTCCGGGCACAAGCGGGGCCATCGGGCCGTTTTTTTCTCCGGATGGGCAGTGGGTGGGATTCTACGCCAACGGCAAGTTCAGCAAGATCTCGGTGGAAGGCGGGGCGGTCGTTCCGCTGGTGGAGGCGCCTGGAAATGCCGGAGCGAGCTGGGGCGAGGACGGCAACATCATCCTGGGCGCGGCTGGCGATGCCGGCTTGTGGCGCATTCCATCGGGCGGAGGAGCTCGAAAGAAGCTGGCGGATCTGGCAAGCGGAGAATTGGTCTGGGCCCGTCCACAAATTCTTCCCGGAGGCAAATCTGTGTTGTTGGGAGCGTATGCCTCCTTGGACCCCGACCGGGCGCATGTCGACGTCGTGACTTTGGCGGACGGACACAAGAAGACCGTGGTGCCGGGAGGCGCGGCACCGCGCTATCTGGCTACGTCAAACGGGGCCGGTCATCTGATCTACGTCAACAGAGGCACGCTGTTTGCAATTCCATTTGACCTGGACCGTCTGGAGACGCGCGGGACGGCTGTCCCGATTCTGGACGACGTGGCATATCAGGGATTGACCGGCGCGCCTCAGTTCGATATCGCCGGAAACGGCACGCTGGTCTACCGCAAGGGCGGCGCCTCCGCGGCAGCCGGCATGACGACCATTCAATGGCTCGATGCCTCGGGCAAAAAGGAACCCATGCGAGCCAAGCCCGGCGCTTACGCATCTCTCCGTCTTTCGCCGGACGGGAAACGGCTGGCGATGTTGTTCACGGAAGGATCGAAGCAGGACGTCTGGGTCTACGACCAGCCGCGGGATGCGATGACGCGGCTGACCTCCGATGGCGGACCGTACGTCCCTCCGATCTGGAGCCCGGACGGCCGGTATGTCTTCTTCGGTTCTTTTGGTAACGGCATATTCTGGACTCGCGCCGACGGCGCCAGCCAGCCGCAGCCGCTCATGCAAACCAAGACATTCCAGCTTGCGTGGTCCTTCGCACCGGACGGCAAACGCCTGGCCTATTTCGAAATTCTCGGAGCTCCTCAGCTCTGGACCGTTCCGTTGGAGGAAACCAACGGCCAAATGAAAGCGGGGAAGCCGGAGCAGTTTCTCAAGACCCAGTTCCAGGACACCACGCCGGTGTTCTCCCCGGACGGCAAATGGTTGGCGTATTCGTCCAATGCGACCGGTAAGAACGAGGTGTTCGTGCGGCCGTTCCCGCCCCCGGCATCCGGGCAGAGCGGGCAGTGGCAGATCTCGAACAGCGGCGGAGCTAATCCGGTTTGGTCGCGGACCGGGCACGAGTTGCTGTACCAGGCCGGCGATCAGATCATGACCGTGAGCTATACCGCAAAGGGCGATTCTTTCGAGGCCGACAAGCCGCGGGTGTGGCTGTCGAAGCTCGGAGGCGCGACGGCGTTCGACCTGGCTCCGGACGGGAAACGCATCGCGGCGCTCCTGCCGGTGGATACACCCGAAGCCCCCAAAGCGGACCACGAGGTCGTCATCCTGTTCAACTTCTTCGACGAACTGCGGCGGCGGGTGCCGCTGACGAAATAAGCCATGCCACTTTCCGCCGGCGACAAGCTCGGTCCCTACGAAATCCTGGCCAAAATCGGCGCCGGCGGCATGGGCGAAGTGTATCGAGCCCGCGATCCCCGGCTGAAGCGCGAGGTCGCCATCAAAGTCCTGCCGGAGACGTTTACGGCGGATCCCGCCCGCATGGCTAGATTCCAGCGCGAAGCCGAGGTGCTGGCTTCGCTCGACCATCCCAACATCGGAGCCATTTACGGCCTGGTGGAAGCGGGCGGGACGCAGGCTCTGGTGCTCTCGCTGATCGACGGGCCTACTCTCGATGAGCGCATCGCCACGGGAGCGCTGCCGCTGGCGGAAGCCTCCGCGATCGCGCAGCAGATCATCGCGGCACTGGAATACGCCCACGAGCGCGGCGTCATTCATCGCGACTTGAAGCCCGCCAATGTGAAGATCACGCCGGACGGCGCCGTCAAGGTGCTGGACTTTGGACTCGCCAAGGTGCTCGACGACGAGTTCACTCCAAGCTCCGGCGTCGACTCGCCAACCATGACGCTGGGGCATACCCGCGCGGGCGTGATTCTCGGCACGGCCGCTTACATGAGCCCGGAACAAGCCGTGGGCAAGACTGCCGACCGCCGCAGCGATATTTTTTCCTTTGGCGCGGTGTTCTACGAAATGCTCACAGGCCGCCGCGCTTTCACCGGCGATTCGGGTCCCGAGATCCTGGTGGCTGTCGCCAAGGACGATCCGGACTGGTCCAAACTCCCGGCTTCGACGCCGCGCTCCCTTCGCGACCTGCTGGCGCGCTGCCTCACGAAAGACCGCCGCCAGCGCATGCAGGCCATTGGCGAGGCACGCATCGCGATGGAACGGCCGCCGACCGCGGAAATGGAAGCGGCACCTGCTCCTTCGCAGGGCCAAAGGGCGATCCGGCTCAGCTACCTGGGCTGGGTTGCGGCAGCCGTGTTTGCCATCGCGGCGCTCGCGCTGTGGGCGCCCTGGCGTTCCGCGCAAACGATCGAGCGGCCCTTGGTGCGGCTGGATGTCGATCTGGGCGCGGACATCACTCTGCCTCCTCCGGAGACCAGCGGGAACACTGTGGTCATCTCTCCGGACGGCATGCGACTGGCGTACGTCGCAACCGTGTCGGACGGCGCGACGCGGCTCTTCACGCGGCGGCTCGACCAGGCCAAGGCCGCCGAACTGCCCGGCACCCAGGGAGCTTTGGGACCGTTCTTCTCGCCGGACGGACAGTGGATCGGCTTTTTCGCCGCGAACAAGATCGACAAGATTTCGGTGGAGGGAGGAGCGGTGGTCCCGGTCGGGGACGCCGTGGGCGTCGGGAGTTGGGGTGAAGACGGCAACATCTACACGAACGTGGGGCTGGCGGGTCTGTTTCGGATTCCTTCGAGCGGAGGATCTGCCGCCAAACTGACGGACCTTGAAAGCGGGAAGGAATTCGTGCATGCGGATGCGCAACTTCTGCCCGGAGGCAAGGCCTTACTGTTCACCTCTTACGCGCTGCCTCCAGGGCCCGACACCGCCAATGTCGAGGTGTTCACTTTCGCCGACCGGCGTCGCAAGGTCCTGGTGCGGGGTGGCGTCTACGGGCGCTATTTGCCCACAGCGAGCAACACATCAAGCAAGATCGGGCACCTGATTTACGGCAGCAGAGGCTCGTTGTTCGCTGTCCCGTTTGACTTGGAGCGGCTGGAGCTGCGGGGCACGGCTCTACCGGTGCTCGACAACGTTGCGAACGACCCCCAGTCCGGCAAGCCGCAAGTCGAGGTTTCCGGGAACGGCACCGTGGTGTATCGCACCGGGAGCTCCGCCGGCTCGGGTATGATGACCGTGCAGTGGGTGGACAGGTCCGGGGCGGCCCAGCCGCTGCTAGCCAAGCCGGGACTGTATCAGGGAGGCGCCACGCTGTCGCCGGATGGCAAGCGGCTGGCTATGCAAGTACGGGAGGGAGCGGTGGATCAAGTGTGGGTCTATGACTGGCAGCGCGACGCTTCCACCAAGTTGACTTTTAGCGGTGGGCCTTACGTCTCTCCGATTTGGAGTCCCGACGGACGTTTTATCGTCACCGGTTCGCTCGCAACGGGAATGTATTGGATACGGTCCGACGGCTCCGGACAGCCTCAACAACTCACTCAAAGCAAGGCGATCCAGGCTCCCTGGTCGTTCGCGCCCGACGGCAAGCGACTCGCTTTCACCGAAGTCGACCTCGCGGGCGGGCAGACCCCGCAAATCTGGATAGTGTCCATGGAAGAAACGGGCGGGCAGTGGAAGGCCGGAAAACCCGAGCAGTTTCTCAAAACGAAATCGGTCGATCAGTTTCCCCAATTCTCGCCGGATGGCCGCTGGCTGGCGTACGAATCGAATGAGTCCGGGATTTTTGAAGTGTACGTGCGGCCTTTCCCGCTGCCCGCTTCCGGGCAGGGCGGAAAGTGGACCATCTCGACCGGAGGCGGACAGTTTCCGGTGTGGTCACGCACCGGCAATGAGCTGCTCTATCAGGTTGGCGACCAGGTCATGGCTGTTAGCTATGCCGTGAAGGGCGAGACGTTCGTGGCGGACAAGCCACGGGTGTGGATTCCGAAGCTCGGAGGCGCGCAGATTTTCTCCTTAGCTCCCGACGGGAGGAGGATCGCGGTGGTCACTCCCGCCCAGGCCCCGGAGGCTCCCAAGGCGGACCACCAAGTGATCTTTCTGTTCAACTTCTTCGACGAACTGCGGCGGCGGGTGCCGCTGACGAAGTAGGTTACGACTCCTGTTCGGTGTGCTGCGCCCACTCCTGCTCGAGCATCCGCGAGTATTCACCCGAGGCGAAGATCTCGAAGTCGAATCCCATGAAGGCCGGATCCGCGAAGTGCGACTGCCCCAGGTAGGAGTGATACATCTGGTCGGCGTAGCGATGGTAGTGGCGCAGGAATTCGGCCGAGAACGTCTCCTGCGACGGCATGTCCGCCAGCATGACGTTCAAGCCCAGCGCGCGCGAAAAGATCGATTTGTGATCCGCCACGCCCCACTTCTTCAGCTTGACGCATACCTCGGCGGGCGGATTGTGCACCAGGTAGGAGGCGAAACTTTGCGGCCGGAACGAGCTCCCCTGCAGTTCGGAGTAGCGACTGACGTGCTCCACGCATTGCCCGATCCAGCGCAGGACGTCGCGCCCTACGTAGAAGAGCATGCGAACTTCCTGATAACGGCCTTCGAGCAGGGTTCGTTCCAGGTCTTCCGCCGACTGTTGTCCGGTCGGCAGCAAGCCTTGCAGCATCAAGCTGGCCCGCGAGCTTTCCACTAACTTATGGGGACCACTAGCGTCGGCAAAGGGATGGAGAATCAGGGGCGGGAGCTTGCGGGCTGCTTGTGCGTTTTGCATTGGCTGCTTTCTCTTGCAGCCCCAGTATGGCGAACTAACGCCGTTCTGTGAGCAGTACTTTGGCCTCAATCGTTTGGGACCCCCGGAGAACCTTCACTAGTACTTCGTCTCCAGGCTTGTGGGACTGTAAGGCGTAAGTAAAGTCGTACAGGTTTCCGATCTCCTTGCCGCCGAATTCGATCAGGATATCCCCCGCCTTAAGACCGGCTTTCGCCGCGGGCGTCCCGTCGCGCACATCGGCGAAGCGGACACCCTTAGGCGGCTCGTCGAAATCGGGGATACTGCCGAAGTTGGGTCCATATCCGCTGCTGCTGGAGCCACCGGACGGGGCGGTCTTTTCGACCACCCGCTGGAACTGGGGACGCTGGGGGTCGCTGGCCAGGCGCATCGCGATCTGCCCCACATAGCCCAGCAGCTTGGCCGCGTCGGGGGCGTCGATCTTGTCCCAGGTATCGCTGGGCTTATGATAATCGCCGTGCAGGCCGCTGAAGAAAAATAGTACGGGCACCTGCTTTACGGTGAAGGACATGTGATCGCTGCCACCGTAGCCGGTAGCTTCCGAGAGATCAATCTTGAACGAATCCGGCGCCTTAACAGATTCGACCACTTTATCGAGCGTCGAACCGGTTCCCGTGCCGTTGACGTAGACCTTTCCGCCGCGGATCCGGCCGATCATGTCCATGTTGAGCATCGCCACGGCGTTTTCGAGCGGCAGCAAAGGATGCCCGGTGTAGTAGTTGCTGCCCAACAGGCCTAGTTCTTCGCCCGCGAAGGTCATGAATAGAATCCCGCGCTGCTGCTGCGGCTGCTTCGAAAACCAGCGGGCCAGTTCGATCACTCCAGCGGTGCCCGAGGCGTTATCGTCGGCTCCCGGGTGTATCTGGCCGATCTGCGAAGGGGCCAGCGAGTGTTCGTCGCCCAGGCCCAGGTGATCGTAATGCGCTCCCAGGATCACGTACTCGGAGGTTTTCCCCGGCAAATAAGCCGCGACGTTGTGGACAGTCTTTGTATCGTGCTGGATGTCGAGCGTCATGTTCACCGTGAGCCTGGTGAGCGGGAAGGAACGGGGCCTTAAGTCCTTGTCGATACTGTCCAGGACCTCGTGGAGATCGCGGCCTTCGCCCTTGAACCACGCCTCGGCGGTCGATTCCTTCACTTGCACGAACAGGACGCCGGCGTCAGTGGGTCCGGTGGCTTGGCCGAAGGGAGTGAGCTGGTCCTCTTGCGGGGTATGGTGCGGATACGCGTCGTTCACCATGATCACGCCGCGTGCGCCGTGCATCTTCGCGTTGACGGCCTTAATGGCGAAGGTGGAGTGCTGGGTGAGCTCTTTCCCCTGGAAGACGCTCTTGTCGTCGAACTCCTGCGGCTCGTGGCGGATCAGCAGGACGATCTTGTCCTTCACATCGATCCCCGCATAGTCGTCGTAGTGATATTCGTTGGCCGTGATTCCGTAACCCACGAACACCACGGGAGCGGAAAATGCGCCGGAAGAAGAAAAGCTGAACGGGATGAATCCTTCGCGCGGCCGCAGTGTGGTCGTCTGGAGACCCTCTGTCGCTTCGAGCAGGTTGGTCGAGCCCAGGTGGGCGCCCACCGTAGTGGTGAACGCTTGCTCATAGGCGCTTCCGGGAACCGGCTTCAGTCCGAACGACTGGAACTGTTTGGAAATGTAATCCGCCGCAGTCTCCAGTTCCGGCGATCCGGTTGCGCGGCCCTTTAGTTCGGGCGAAGCCAGGTATTTCACGTGCGCCAGGTAGGCGTCGGGGCTGATGGGCGCAGGCGCTTGCGCCCACACCGCGAAAACGCTGGCCAGAGCTACGATGGTAAGTCGGCGCACACGGTTCCTATTTCTTACCGGCGAGGGTTGGAATGTTGACCACGCAAGTCTCCTCGCACTTGGCGGCAGTCTTGGCGACCGCTGCCTGATGGTCGATTTCGAGCGACACCAGCTGTTGCAGGATCTCCCATTGCATCGCACCCACCAGCTTTCGGCCGTTAATGAACGTGGTCGGTGTGGCGTCCAGGCCGAGGGCGCGCCCTTCCGCCATGTTCTGGGCGACTTCCTTGTCCGTCACCTTCCCCTCCACGCAGCGGCCCAGTTGGATGGCGTCGACGCCGGCGGTCCCGGCCCAAGTCATCACCTTTGAATTCAGAGTCTCGGGTGTGACGCCTTCCTGATTTTCGTAGATCCAGTCGTGATACTTCCAGAACGCCTGCGGATCCTGCTTGTAGATGCAGCGGCCGGCGTTGGAGGCGGCGCGGGCCCAGGGATGAATCGATTCAAGCGGAAAATCCTTGAAGTACACTTGCACCTTGTCCTGGAAGGTTTGCACCAGGTTCTTGCGCATCACGTCGGCCTCAACCTTGCACACCGGACACTGGAAGTCGCCGAATACGATGATCGTAACGGGCGCTCCCGCCTTCCCGTAGCTCGGCTGGCCATCGGTCTTGATCCTGTCGAGCGTGGATTGAAACGGGTTCTTGGTGAGATCGTAGACGTCGCCTTTGAGAATGTTCTTACCGTTCTGCGAGATGTAGTAGTGCTCGTCCTTGGTCTGTCCCTGATAGGAGAGGTGCACGGCTACTTCGGAGAATCCCGGCAGATAGGCCGAAGGCTGCGGGTCGTCGATGGCGACGGCCACCTGGGGGATCCACAGTTCGGCGTGGCGCAGGTAGGCTTCAATCGTGGCCTTGTCGATGGAGGACTTAGGTGCGGCCGTCTGCGCAAATACGGGAACAACGGCAAGCAGGAGCGTGGCAAGTTTCATGGTTTGGACCTAGCATTTATTGTCGCGCACTCTCTGCCGAGCCGCGACAGTAATGGAGCGGACCTGCCCACTATACTGGAGGCTTGTCCAAATACTGGCTTCTGGTTCCGCTGCTGGTGGTGTATCTAAGCAGCCTGGGCCGGGTCGGATTCCTGGGACCGGACGAGCCGCGCTACGCCTCCATCGGCCGCGAGATGGCCCGCTCGGGCGATTGGGTCACGCCGCGCCTGGATGGCTCTGCGTGGTTCGAAAAACCGCCGCTGCTGTACTGGATGACCGGGGCAGGGCACAAACTCCATCTGCCGGAGGAATGGGCCGCGCGGCTGCCCGTGGCTCTGGTGAGCCTGGCGTTCCTGTGGTTCTTCCATCGCACGCTGGCGCGCGAATTTTCTCCCCGCGTGGCCCTGGCGGCCACGGGGATTCTCGGCACTTCCGCCGGCTGGGTGGCGTATAGTTTCGCCTCCATCACCGATTTGCCGATGTCGGCCGCGCTGGGAGCCTCGACGCTGATCGGCGTGTTCGGGCCGAGCGCGATCCCCAGCCGGGCGCGCCAGACGATGGTGCTGGGACTGTGGGCCGGGGTGTTTCTGGGCCTGGCGGTCCTGGCCAAGGGATTCGTGCCGCTGGTGCTGATCGCGCCGGTGTTGCTGATCGCCCGCCGCATGCGGTTGGCGATGATCGGGGGCTGCGCGGTGATCGCCGCGCCCTGGTACATCCTATGTGAGTTGCGTAACGGCCCTGTTTTCTGGAACGAATTCTTCTGGAAGCATCACGTGGATCGATTTCTGCATCCGGCCCTCGATCACGTACAGCCCTTCTGGTATTACCTGCCTGTGCTGCTGGCGGGATTGTTCCCGTGGACGCTACTGACCGGTCTGCTGTTTCGCCCCAAGACCTATCAGGACGAGCGCATCCGGTTCCTGGTGTTCTGGCTGCTGTTCGGGCTGGTATTCTTCTCGGCGGCGCAAAACAAGCTACCCGGTTATGTGTTGCCGCTGCTTCCCGTGCTGGCGATTGTCTTGGCGGTGGCGCTGGATAAAACTCCTACCGCGGGCTGGTGGGCGGGAGCGTGCGTGGTGCTCCTGATCGCGGCACCGGCGATCGCCGCGTTGTTGCCGGATGCGCTGCTTTCCGGCGTGACTTCGGCCCATTTCTCTTTCGCTCGCATCTTTGCAGACCTTGTTCGCGGATGGCCGTTCGTGCTCGCCGCCGGAGGTATCTTCTGGTTAGCTTGGCTGCTAAAACGCGAGCAGGCGATGCTGGCGGCCGCGCTATCCGCTCTGGCCGCGGTCGCCTATTTCAAGATCGCCGTGCTTCCGGTGCTCGACCAGCGCTACTCCGTGCGCGAATTCTGGCGCACGAATGCGGCGCATATCGAGAATCCCTGCGTCCAGAACGTGCGGCGAGACTGGATCTACGGCCTGAATTATTATGCCGGGCAC
>Ga0310810_10006334_pt1 | contig 13357 bp, 10 predicted proteins | sample NCmetagenome_FD_207641 | JGI IMG/M metagenome (GOLD analysis project Ga0310810, IMG submission 207641) | Soil microbial communities from experimental microcosm in Duke University, North Carolina, United States - NC | ecosystem: Engineered > Artificial ecosystem > Soil microcosm > Unclassified ... | reverse complement strand
TAAGCGCTCTTGGGCGAGCACCGAGTGGGGAGACTCGCGGACAGGCTCCGCCACCGGTCTTGAAACGGGATTTTACGGGGCGGAACGAAGTCAGTTCGCGAGGCGCGCCGCGGCGGCCGCGGGGCTGGCCGCCGGAACGCCCATGACCGCTGAATCCGCCGGCGTCTCGACGAGGCGCCAGGCGTCAGCCTCTTCGAGGATCCGTGCCGCGAACGCCGTGTGCAGCGCGTGGCCGCCGCGGTGCGCCACGAGGTGGCCGACCACCGAATAGCCGACCAGCGAGAGATCGCCGATGACGTCGAGGATCTTGTGGCGGACGAATTCGTCCTCGAACCGCAGCGCGTTGTTGAGCACGCCGGTTTCCCCCAGCACGATCGCGTTGTCGAGCGAACCGCCAAGCGCGAGGCCGCGCTGCCGCAGCGTCTCGACTTCCTTCAGGAACCCGAAGGTGCGCGCCGGCGCGATGTCCTCGACGAAGCTCTCCTCGGTGATCCGCATCGTCCGCGACTGGTGCCGGAGGAGCGGATGATCGAAGCTGATGCTGTAAGTGACCTTGAAGTGGTCAGAGGGATAGAGCGCGATGCGCTTGTCTCCCTGCGCCAGCGAGATGGGACGCAGCACCTTGAGGTAGCGCCGCGGCGTCTGCAGCCGCTTGATGCCCGCCTCGTTCACCAGGTACACGAAGGGCGCCGCGCTGCCGTCCATGATCGGCACTTCGGGGCTGTTCAACTCGACGATCGCGTTGTCCACCCCCATTGCCGTCAGGGCCGCGAGGAGGTGTTCGACCGTCTCGACGGACACGGCTTCGCGCGTCAGTCCGGTCTGATACTGGATCCCGCCCAGATGCGTGACCGTCGCAGGGATTTCGAGCCCCCCGAGGTCGGCACGCTGGAACCGGATGCCGAAGTCCGCGGGCGCCGGCTTGAGCGACAGCGTGACTTTGTTGCCGGAATGAAGCCCGATTCCGGTGCACGACACAGGACGACGAAGAGTTCGCTGAGCGTTCATGACCTCTCTGATGGCACCTGGGAGAGCCGCATCGAGCTCAGCAAAGCATTTGCCACGCCAACTCCGCCGTAGAAAAAATCTGCAAGTCCTTTATTTAGTCGTATTTGAACTATGTCGATTGGCTGGAATGACCGGGGATCCGCGGAACGCTGTGGCCGGGCAACCACAGATTTGTCGGCGGAAAGTGTGGCTCCGCTACCACAGTCCAGAAGTCCGACCGGAGCGCTCACGTGCCTCCTCACGACGCCGCCTGCGCCGGCGGCGACCCCAGAATGTCCGCCAAAAACCGTCCTGTAAACGATTCTCGGCTCCTGGCGACTTCTTCAGGAGTCCCGGTCGCGACGATGCGGCCCCCGCCTTCCCCTCCTTCGGGTCCGAGGTCGATTACGTAATCCGCCGATTTGATGACATCCAGATTGTGCTCGATGATGACAACCGTGTTCCCCTGATCGACCAGCTTGTTGAGCACGTCGAGCAGCTTATGGGTGTCCTCGAAGTGGAGGCCGGTCGTGGGCTCGTCGAGGATGTAGAGCGTCCGTCCCGTGCCGCGGCGTGAGAGCTCCTTGGCCAGCTTCACGCGCTGCGCCTCCCCGCCGCTCAACGTCGTGGCCGACTGACCGAGCTCGATGTAGCCCAGACCGACGTCCTGCAGCGTGCGCAGCTTGTTGGCGATCGGCGGGAAGTTCTCGAGGAGCGGCAGCGCCTGGTCCACGGTGAGATCGAGCACGTCGGCGATCGACTTGCCGCGGTATTTGATTTCGAGCGTCTCGCGGTTGTAGCGCCGCCCCTTGCACTGCTCGCACGTCACGTAGACGTTGGGCAGGAAGTGCATTTCGATGGCGATGACGCCGTCCCCCTGGCAGGCCTCGCAGCGTCCGCCTTTGACGTTGAACGAGAACCGTCCGGGACGGAAGCCGCGCGCCTTGGCGTCCGGGAGCATCGCGAAGAGCTCGCGGATGAACGTGAAGAGCCCGGTATACGTGGAGGGGTTCGAGCGCGGCGTCCGTCCGATCGGCGACTGGTCGATCTGAATGACCTTGTCGACGAGATCGATCCCCTCGATGGCGGTGTGCGAACCCGGTTCGTCGGCCGCGCGATACAGCGTACGGGCGAGCGCCTTGTAGACGATGTCGTTGATCAGCGTCGATTTGCCCGAACCGCTGACGCCGGTCACCGTGGTCAGCACCCCGAGCGGCAGCGCGACGTCGATGTCCTTGAGATTGTTCTCGCGCGCCCCTTTGATGACGATCTGCCCGCGCGTCGCAGGACGCCGCGTTCGCGGCGTCTCGATGGCGCGCTCGCCGCGGAGGTAGGCGCCGGTCAGGGAGCCGTTGCCGTCCTGGAGAAGCCGATCGGGCGTCCCCTGGAAGATGACCGCGCCGCCATGCTCGCCCGCGCCCAGGCCGAGGTCGATGACGTAGTCCGCCGTGCGGATCGTCTCCTCGTCGTGTTCGACGACCACGACGGTGTTGCCCAGATCGCGAAGCCGCCCGAGCGTGGAGAGGAGCGCGCGGTTGTCGCGCTGGTGCAGACCGATTGACGGCTCGTCGAGCACGTACAACACGCCGGTGAGGTTCGAGCCGATCTGCGTCGCCAGCCGGATCCGCTGCCCTTCGCCGCCGGACAACGTCGCCGCGCTGCGGCCGAGCGTCAGGTAACCGACACCGACGTCGTTGAGGAAGCGCAGGCGATCGCGGATCTCGCGCATGATGCGGCTCGCGATCATCGCTTCCCGGTCGGTCAGCTCCAGCGTCTCGAAGACCCGGACCGCTTCCGAGATCGCCAGGTTCACGTATTCCGAGATGGTGCGTCCCTTGACGCGGACCGCGCGGCTCTGGGCCTTGAGCCGTTCGCCGGAGCAGGCGGGGCACGGCCGCAGCGCGCGATAGGGCTCGAGGCTTTCCTGTTCGAGCCAGGTGCCTTCTTCGTAGCGGCGGCGCAGGTTCGGCACCAGCCCCTCGAATCCCGCGCCGAACGGATCTTTCGCCTCCCCCTTCTTCGCTTTGCGGTCCTCGGCGCGGCGCCCGCCGGCCGCCCCGAAGAACAGCACGTCGCGCACCTTCTTCGACAGCCGGCGGAAGGGGAGCGCGAGATCGATCCCGAAGGTGCGGCTCAACGAGCTGAGCGCCTCGCGTACCAGCTTGCGGTCCCCCTTCGCCCACGGCACGATCGCGCCGTCCTGCAGCGACACGGATTCGTCGGGGACGAGCCGCGCCGGGTCGAAGTCGTACACGGCGCCGAGCCCCTGGCAGTCGGGGCAGGCGCCATGCGGCGAGTTGAAGGAGAACGCGCGCGGCGTCATCTCCGGCATGCTGACGCCGCAGTAGGTGCAGGCGAGGCGGCGCGAGAACAGGCGATCGCCGCCGTCGAGCGTGTTGATGATGACGATGTCGTCGGCGAGGTTGAGCGCGATCTCGACCGACTCGGTCACCCGGCGCTCGATGCCCCCCTTCAGCACCAGCCGATCGACGACGACGTCGATGGTGTGATTGCGGCGCCGATCGAGCTTGATGTCCTCGTCGAGCGAGCGCAGCTCGCCGTCGACGCGGGCCTTGGTGAACCCGCGCGTGCGCAGGTTGGCGAGCTCCTTCTTGAACTCCCCTTTTCGGCCGCGCACGATCGGCGCGAGCACGTTGATGCGCTCGTCGTTGGGCGAGAGCATCACCATGTCGATGATGCGTTCGAGCGACTGCGACGCAATCGCCCGGCCGCACAGGTGGCAGTGCGGCGTGCCGATGTTCGCGAAGAGGAGGCGCAGGTAGTCGTAGATCTCGGTGACCGTGCCGACGGTGGAGCGCGGGTTCGACCCGGTCGTCTTCTGTTCGATGGCAATCGCCGGGGACAGGCCGTCGATGAGATCGACGTCCGGCTTCTCCATCTGCTCGAGGAACTGCCGCGCGTACGACGACAGCGACTCGACGTAGCGGCGCTGTCCTTCGGCGTAGATGGTGTCGAAGGCGAGCGAGGATTTACCCGACCCTGACAGACCGGTGATGACCACCAGCTGGTCGCGAGGCAGATCGACGTCGATATTTTTCAGGTTGTGGACGCGCGCGCCGCGCACCGCAATCCAGTCGTGGGCCATCAGGACTGTCGGGAATTCCGGGAGAAATCCAAACAGCTATTTTAGCAGGTTGCGGGGCGAACGCGCGCCTACGGATGAGTTCGGAGTCGGCTCTTCCGGTAGCCGTAAGCGAAGTAGAAGACCAGCCCGATCGCCAGCCAGATGCCGAACCGCTCCCACGCCGAGCGCGGCAGCCCGATCATGATGAAGAGACAGCCGGCCGTCGAGAGCAGCGTGACCGGCCACACGAACGGAACCCGGAACGGCCGCGGCCGCGCCGGATCGGTGTGGCGCAGCACCAGCACGCCGATGCTGACCAGGATGAACGCGGACAGCGTGCCGATGTTGGTCAGATCGTAGGTCTCGGCCGCATCGCCGACGAGCGACCACAGGGCGACGAAGATGCCGGTCAGCAGCGTGGTGACGTGCGGAATCTTCGTCCTGGGATGGATCTTTGCCGCCCACTGCGGCAGCAGACCGTCGCGCGCCATCGCGAAGAAGATGCGCGGCTGCCCGTACTGGAAGACGAGCAGCACCGCCGACATCGACACCGCGGCGCCGAGCGCGACAATCCAGCCGACCGCGTTGAAACCGGCCAGCTGGAGCGCGCGCGCCAGCGGATCGGCCACCGCGAGCTCCTTGTAAGGAACCATGCCGGTGAGCACGACCCCCACGATCACATAGATGACGGTACAGATCGCCAGCCCGCCGAGAATCCCGATCGGCAGGTTGCGCTGCGGGTTCGTCGTTTCCTCCGCGGCGGTCGAGATCGCGTCGAATCCGATATAGGCGAAGAAGACGATCGCCGCCCCCTGATGGATGCCGGTGAAGCCGTTCGGCGCGAACGGATGGTAGTTGGCGCCGTGCAGATGCGTCGCGCCGACGGCGATGAACAGCCCCAGCGCGAGCAGCTTGATCACCACCATGATGTTGTTCGCCCGCACGCTCTCCTTCGCGCCTTGCAGCAGCAGCACGGTGATGAGCATCACGATGGCGAACGCCGGTACGTGAATGACGATGGGAATCCCGCCGATATGCGGCGCGTTCTGCAGCAGGTCTTTCATCGCCGGGTCCGCGCTGAGCAGCGCCGTCCGGTACCCCGTCGTCAGCCACGCCGGCAGCTGGAGGCTGAACCCCTTCAACAGCGTGTTGAAGTAATCGCCCCACGAGATCGCGACGGCGACGTTGCCCACCGCGTATTCGAGGATCAGGTCCCACCCGATGATCCACGCGACGAACTCGCCCAGCGTGGCGTAGGAGTAGGCGTAGGCGCTGCCCGCCTGCGGGATCATCGCCGCGAGCTCGGCGTAGCACAGCGCCGCCAGCGCGCACGCGGCGCCGAGCAGCAGGAATGAAAAGACCAGCGCCGGTCCGGCGCCGTAGCGGATGATCGCGCCGTCGGGCCCGACCTGGCCCGCCGCCGCGGTGCCGATGGCGCCGAAGATTCCCGCGCCGATCACCGCGCCGATCGCCAGCATCACCAGGTCGCCCGCGCCCAGCACGCGCTTCAGCGTGTGCGCCTCGTCGGGCATCAGCTCGGCGATCGGCTTGCGGCGGAACAGCTGGCTCATAAACGTCCCTCTGCGAATCTGTAGACCGTATCGCCCGATGCCAGCACGAATCCGCCGGACGGATCGAAGGCGAGACCGATCAGCGCGCCACCCGCGATCATCTGCTCGGCACTTCCGCTGGTGCCAGCCTCCACCCGCAACCGATACACACCGCTCGCTCCGGCCAGCGCGTCGACGACGTAGAGGTCGCCGCGAGGATCGAACGCGAGCCCCTGCGGCCGCCCGAACCCTTCATAGAACACCTCGACCTCGCCGTCGCGCGACACGCGGTAGACCGAATCGCGCGCGGCGAGCGTCGGCGCCGTGACATACAACCAGCCGTCGGGGCCGAAGGCAAGATGAAACGCCGCGACGCTGGTCGGGATCGACGCGAACACCGTGGCCTTGCCGTCGCGGACGCGCAGGATCGACCCGGATCGATCGCCGACGAACAGCGTGCCGTCTTCCGCGAATGCGATGCCGCAGGCAACGCCGAGATCGGACGCGACGGCCTCGGTCGATCCGTCTTTGCCGACCCGATGCACGCTGCCGTCGAAGCGGCTCGAGACGTAGAGCGCGCCGTCGGGACCAAATGCGAGCGACGTCGGGTTGGCGAGGTCGGCCACGAACGGCTCGCGCGAACCGTCGGGGCGCACCATGAATATGGCGACCGGCCCCTGCTGTCCCCGCGATCCGCTGAACGTCACGTAGACGTTGCCCACGGCATCGACCGCGGGGCTGTCCACCTGGTGCAGCCCGGTCGCCAGCGGCGCGCCGATCTCGACGTACGCGGTTTCCCCTGGTACATCTTCCAGCCGGACGGGCGTGTGTCCGCCGTTCAGCCCGGCCGGGACGATCGCGGCAAGTTGTGTCGGCGACGCCGAGGCCAGGCGGGCGGGAACGCCGCCAATCAGGACGCGCGGCAGGACGGGATCGACGCCGAACCCGGTCCCTTCGATAACCACGCGTCCGCCTTCCACGGCCCACAGAGGACGGACCGCGGAAATGCGTGGCGAGCTCGGTTTTGTCATCGAGATGTGTCGAGCGTGGTGGGTTGCTTGCCGGGCTTCAAGGCCGGCCTGACTCCGGTGGCGCCGGCCGTGAGGCCGGCCACCGATCAACTCTCATCCAGTTCCATGTTCCAGTAGAAGTAATCGCGCCAGCTGTCCGGGGCGTTCTTGAGGCCCACGGTGATCCGGATTGCCGGCGCCCTTTCCGGACGCTTCGGAACTCGGATCAGGTGCATGTGCGCCTCCGCCGGCGTGCGGCCGCCCTTCCGGCGGTTGCAACTGATACAGCAGGTGACGATGTTTTCCCAATCCTTGCGGCCGCCCTGGGCGACCGGCACCACATGATCGAAGGTAAGCTCCGACGTCGGGAATACCTCGCCGCAGTACTGGCACGAATGATCGTCGCGGGCGTAGATATTCGCGCGGGAAAATGGCACGTAGTCGATGTTGCGCTTAATCTTGATGTAGCGCAGCAGGCGGATGACGGACGGGAGCTTGAAACTGAACGAAACCGACCGCACTTCGCGGTCGTAGACCGAGATAACCTCGACCTTCCCCTGGCACCAAAGGGTCATGGCCTTCTGCCAGTGGACGACCTTGAGCGGCTCGTACGTGGCGTTGAGGAGGAGCGTCTGCTCCATAATCGTTGAGTCATTGTGCCCGACGGATCGCGGACTGTCAAGGCTCGGGGCGCGTAACAGGATTGTTTGCAGTAGTTTGGCGCGGTGTGGTGGGCGTAAGTCTCTGGCAGGGCGGAGTCTTCAGACCCCGCCGATATATAAAGTATCGATGCGGCGTTTCATTCTTGTAATCGTCGCGACTGGGGCGTCTGCCTGTGCGACGACCGGCGCCGTCCCGCAGCCCTTCCCCACCCCTCGGGGGGCTGCCGTGGCCGTCCCAGCGCCGCCAGAGCCGTCTGGCCGGCCTGCCGACGCCTATGCCATCTCGGGGACTGCCCTGGCGCTCCGCGGGACCCCCTACCGCAACGGCGGCGCCGACCCCTCCGGGTTCGATTGCAGCGGATTCGTCTGGTACGTGTTCTCGCAGCACGGCGTTCCGGTGCCGCGGACCGTCTCCGAGCAGGCGCGGGCGGGAAACCACGTCGAGACCGCGGATCTGCGTGCCGGGGACCTGCTGTTTTTCGCCACCACCACCGGCACCCAGGCGGCGACGCACGTCGCGATCTCTATCGGTGGAGACGAGTTCGTCCACGCGCCGAGCAGCGTGGGACAGGTGCGGGTCGAGAGGCTGGGATCGAGTTACTGGGGCCCGCGGCTCGTCGAAGCGAGACGGCTGCAGTAGGCCGGGGCTTTACGCCGCGCGATGCTGACCCTTGCGGGTGAGACGGCGCGCGCCGTTCGACGTGAAATGCCGCATGTGCAGATCGTCTTCGGTGTAGACGGTCGGTTGCGTAAGCGGCTTGAGCGGTTCCACCCGGACCTGCGCGTCCGTTGACGGCATGTCCACCGCTTCCATGTAGCGCTGCGGAAACGACGGAAAATTCCTGAACGTCGTCCCCACCACCCCGCCGTGACGCGCGAGGAGACCGTTGAAATCGTCCTGGAGGAATTCGTACAGCTTCGGATCGACGCCCGACGCCAGATAGCCGTTGACCATCTCGGCGACTTCTTCGTAGAACATCGGACCGTGCGAACGCGGTGAGTTCGAACCGTCGGAGCGCGCGACGCGGCGGATACCCGTCTCGTCAGGATCGATGTGATAGAGCTCGTGGACGATCGTGTCGAGCTTGGCCAGCCATCCGGGCGTGTCGGCGGGGTACAACTCCGCCTTGCGCGACCGCTCGAGCGACTGATCGCAGAATCGCGGCAGCACGAACGAGATCAGGTATTTCACGCGCGTGGCGCCGATCCGGACCTGCGGCGACTTCGTGACGAACCATTCGGAGCGGCGTGTGAGCTGTCCGGTGCTGCGGTCGCGCCAGAAGTAATAGCCCGGCTCGCTCTCGGGCAGCGTCAGGCAATGGCAGGTGGCGAAGGCTCCCTCGGCGTCGGACCGGCCGTAGCGGCCGAACACGATCACTTCCCTGAGGTCAATGAAGGAGAGCCGCGGTGTGCGCACGACGATATCGTGCATCAGCAGCGCGATGCGTTCCGTGTAATTGATCATCGACACACGTCGACCGACGGCCGGCCACGTCCTTGCCGTTTCAGGGGGAGCTTTAAATTTGAAACGTACCGGCGACTATACGCGCGTAGGAGGCTTCTGTCAAGGTCGAAATGGTCCTTAATGGCTCAGATGATTGAAGTTACCAGAGCTCAGAAGCCGCCGTCGCGCGGCTGGCCGCCCGGCCCCTTGGGGACCGCGATCGGCTGGCCGGGAAGAACCGCCGGAGTGCCGACCGTGTCTGGGAGCTGCGGCACCGCTTCGATGCCGGGTTCGACCGTGGGGGGCGGTGGAATCGGCGGCCCGGCGGCCACCGGCGGCGGCGTCACCGCGCCCATGCGCTGCATCACCAGCTGTTGACGGCTGCGCAGCCGCGCGCTCGGACTCGCCGGATTCAACAGGCGGGGATTCGGAATCGCCGCCGCGAGAAGCGCTGCTTCCTGTGCCGTCAGATCGGCGGAGGATTTTCTGAAGTACGTCCGCGCCGCCGCTTCGGCGCCGTAGATCCCGTCCCCCCACTCGATCTCGTTGAGATACAGCTCGAGGATGCGCTGCTTCGACAGCTCCACTTCCAGCGAGCGCGCGATCAGCAGCTCGCGCAGCTTTCGGATCGGGTTCTTCGACGGCGAGAGGTACAGGTTCTTCGCCAGCTGCTGCGTGATCGTGCTGCCGCCGCGCGCGAACTGAAACCGCTCCCAGTTGGTTTCCATCGAATGTTTCAGTTCGTCGAAGTCCACCCCTTCATGCGTCCAGAAGCGGGCGTCCTCCGCCACCAGCACGGCGCGTTTGAGGTTCTGCGAAATGCGCCCGTACGAGACCCACCGCTGGATGCGCCGCGGCTGCTCGCCGCGGGCGTGCGCTTCCCGCGCGCGCAGCTCGATGAACGCGGTCGTCGGCGGATTCGCTGTTCGAAGAGGACGCACATCCGGCAGCGTCAGGTAGATGAAGGCGGCGTACCCGAACGCGATGGCGGCAACCGCGAGAAGGGCGCGGCTGATCTTGCGCATGCGGATCTTGCGCATGCGGCCTCAGACTGAGGCGACGACGCGCTCCGCCGCGGCGAGCGCGGCGCTCTCGGATCCGGCGCGGTGTCCGCTCGCGCGCAGCACACGCTCGAACGCGCTGAGAAACAGCAGGATGTTCGATCGCGTCGATCCCGCCCCCATGACGCCGACCCGCCAGATTTTCCCCGCCAGCGGCCCGAGGCCGGCGCCGATCTCGATGCCGAACTCCTCGAGCAGCCGCCGCCGCACCGACGGTTCGTCCACGCCGTCGGGCACGCGCACCGCGTTCAGCGTCCACAACCGCTCCGCATGCGGCGGCAGCAGGGAGATGCCGAGCGCGTCGAGGCCGGCGGCGAGCGCGAGGTGGTGGCGCCGGTGACGATCCCAGCGCCCGGCGAGCCCCTCCTCGTCCACCGCGACGAGCGCCTCGTGCAGCGCGTAGATCAAAGGAGCGGAGATCGTGTGATGGTATTTGCGGCGCACCCAGTAATCCTCGAGCAGTCCGAGATCGAGGTAGAAGCTGCGCGACGGCGCGCGTGCGTCGAGCGCGCGCTTCGAGAACGTGATCGGCGCGAGCCCCGACGGGGCGCCGAGCCCTTTCTGCGTGCAGCTGTAGCACACGTCAACGTCCCACTCCCCCGTCGTCAGCGGCACGCCGCCGAGCGACGTCACCGCATCGACGATCGTGAGCGCGCCGTGTTTGCGCGCCGCCGCGATCATCTCCTGGATTGGATTCACCACGCCGGTTGACGTCTCGCCGTGCACCATCGCGACGATGTCGGCGGCGCCCGCCTGCAGCGCGCGGCCGAGCTGTTCCGGATCGCAGGCGCGACCCCATTCGACCGGCAGCCGCGACACCGTGGCGCCGTATCGCTCGAGCATCTGCGCCAGGCGATCGCCGAAGTAGCCGTTGACCACGACCAGCGCGCGGGCGCCGGGTTTGGTGACGTTCGCGACCGCCGCTTCCATGCCCGACGTGCCGGTGCCCGAAATCGCCAGGCTCAAGGCGCCGTCGCCGGCACGGAACGCCGACGCGAGCCGCCCCCGCACATCGTCGAGCAGCGACATCATCGCCGGATCGAGATGGCTGATGACCGGCGCGGCCATCGCCTGCATCACGCGCGGCGACACCGGGCTCGGTCCCGGACCGAGCAGCAGCCGTTCAGGAATTCGCATGGCAGTTCGCGAGCGTACCACAAAAAAAATGCCGGAAGCGGCCTACACGCTTCCGGCATTCAGGTGACGAAGGTCTTCCCGTTTAGTGAACTCGAGGACCCCACACAGACGTCGTACGGCCCCAGTCCTCGTCGAGGATGGTCCACAGAGTCTGATCGAGATACTCGCCGTTCCTGAGGAACGACTTCCTCAGGATGCCCTCCTGCAGCGCTCCAACCTTGCGCAACGCGCCGTTGCCTCGTCCGTTGGCGACGGCCGCGCGCGCCTCGAGCCGATGCGTGCCGATGACGTTGAACGCGAAGTCCACCACCATCTTCGCGCCGTCGACGAACACGCCCGTGCCCCAGAACGCGGACCCGATCGCGAATCCCCATTCGGCCGTTCCGAATCCCGGCTCGAGCTGCCGGACCTGGAAGATTCCGATCGCCGTGTCCATCCCCTGGGGGACCACGCCGTAGCAGACGTAGTTGCCTGCGGCGCGCTCGCGATGCGTCCACGCGATGAACCGTTCGAACCCGTCAACCGTGGTCGGCGGCGGCGAAATGAACCGCGCCACTTCCTCGGTCGCCAGCATCGCCAGGAGCGACGGCGCGTCCGAGAGCCGCAGCTCGCGGAGCGTCACCATCGAACCCGTCAGAACCGGCAGCGCCTGCCGCCAGTTCGTCTCCGTCGAAACCTGCGCGGCGTTCATCACGGCCTGGACGTCCATGACCACCTCGGAATCGCGGAATGGCATCTTCTCCATTAGAGAACCCCTCCCGTTCCGCTCGTGGTCGGCACAGTGGTGTCCGTGCCAGAGCCTCCCGGCGTCACCTCCGGTACGCCGATGAGCAATTCGAATGAGTAGTTGTCGAAACAAGCTGGCGGAGCCTCGGGGTCGTCGTAGAGCGGGACAATGTCCTCGTCCGCGGTACCCCAGGTCACGTTCGCGTCGCTGTCGTCGCTGGACGTCGCCGACACGTTGGAATTGAAGCTGGTGCCCCAGACCACGTTGTCGCAGTCCTCGACCGACGGGTTGCAGTCCGGGTTTCCCGGATTGGTCGTGCCCCAGACAACGTTGCCTTCGTCGCCCTGGTCCGCCGCGGTTCCCCACACCACGTTGCGGCAGTTCACGCCGCGGCAGTCGGTACCCCACACCACGTTGGTGCCCCACACGACGTTGGTGCCCCACACGACGTTGTCGTCGTCCTCCACACCAGCGCCGGTGCCCCAGACCACGTTGTCGCAGTCTTCAGCGATGGGATCGCACGTCAGGAGGCTGGCATTGCTCGTCCCCCAGACCACGTTGGCTTCTTCCGCGCCCTCATCCGCGCGAGTGCCCCAGACCACGTTGGCTTCTTCCGACTCGTCGGCGCGAGCGCCCCAGACCACGTCGTCGCACGCAGCGTTACAGCGCGTGCCCCACACGACGTTCACGCTGCGCACATCCGCGGGCGAGCCCCAGACCACGCCGGGCTGCCACGCTGTCCCCTTCGGGCTGAGCGCGCCGCGGCTCATACGCTGGTTGCCCCAGATGATCGTCTTGCCCCACTCGGCGGGGTGCGGATAACGCGATCCCACGCTCGCCGTGCGGAAGTAGCGCGCAAGATCCACCGCCCCCTTCGTATTGAGGAAGCCCGCGCCTTCCGTGAGCGCGTTGTAAGTGGGATAGACCTGCGCGGTGTACTCGATGATCGCCTTCACGAGGTTCGGCGTGAGGGTCGGGTTCGCCTCGAGCATCAACGCGACGCTGCCGGCCACGACCGGCGCCGCCATGCTGGTGCCGCTCAGGCTCAGATACGGCTTGTAGAAACCGGGGATCGCACCGCTCAGCAGCGACGACGGCATCGTCAGATACAGCGTGCTGGTCTGATCGCTCAGCGAGACCGTCCCGACGCCTGGCGCCACGACGTCCGGCTTCGCGTGGAAGTCGACGGCCGTGGGCCCGCGGGAGCTGAAACCCGCCATGATGTCGTCGCTGCGATCGACGGTTCCCTGATGGCTCGACGCGCCGACCGTGAGGACCCAGGGCGCGTTGCCCGGCGCGGTGATGCCGCCGTACTGCGCCTTGCCCGTCAGCGGATTCTTTCCCAGGTTGCCGGCAGCGGTGACCACGACGATGCCCGCGTCCACCGCGCGCTTCGCCGCGAGCGTCAGCGGGTCGGTGTTGTACGACATCGTGACCGCCGCCCCCACCGAGAGGTTGACGACGCGGAGGTTGTATTCGCTCTTGTGCGCGACGACCCACCCGAGCGCGTCGATCACCGTGCTGATGACGCCCTTCCCCTGCGCGTCGAGCACCTTCAGGCTGACCAGGTGCGCATCGGGAGCGATGCCGGCGCGCACGCCGAGGCTGTTGGCCCCGTTGCCCGCGATGATCCCGGCAACGTGAGTGCCGTGGCCGTAGTCGTCATACAGGGTGCCGCGCCCCCTGACGTAATC
>Ga0310810_10006333_pt1 | contig 13359 bp, 12 predicted proteins | sample NCmetagenome_FD_207641 | JGI IMG/M metagenome (GOLD analysis project Ga0310810, IMG submission 207641) | Soil microbial communities from experimental microcosm in Duke University, North Carolina, United States - NC | ecosystem: Engineered > Artificial ecosystem > Soil microcosm > Unclassified ... | reverse complement strand
CACGGCTCAGCTGTACCGCGGTATCGACGCCACGCTGAACCTCGGGGAGGTCTTCACCACCGACGAGCAGCCGGGCCTGTCGACCCTGCATCGCCAGGAGTCGTACGTGAACGTCGGCACCGCCATTACCCCGCACCCGAGCCTGTCATTCACGGCCTATTACCTCGGTAAGCTGACGCACGCCTCCGGTGGCATCACGACGTCGGCCACCGCGGACGTCACGGAAAACCGCGTGGACCTGACGGTGTCGTTCTCCCCGTTCCGGACGCTGCAGCTCGCGGCTTCCGCCAATATCGCATCCGAGACCGGTCAGCCGACCACGGTCATCCAGAACTACGGGCTGAACTGGGCCCCGTTTCCGGACGGCAATCTGCAATTTTCGTTCAGCTACACCGAGAGCCATCAGCCAAACGACACGAGGACGCGGATCGTGCAGCCCGGCGTGCGCTGGTACTTCACCTCACGGCGGCGGTCGTTCCTCGAGGCGAGTTACCAGCTGAACACCAGCGACTCGCCGTCGCTCAAGACCGAATCGCAGGGGTTCACCACCCGGGCGCAGGTCGCCTTCTGAGCATGACGGCGCCTTCGTCGTGGCACGCAGCGGCCGCGGTCGCATATCATAGGCCGATGCTCGCGCGCCGGTGGCTCGGAGCGCTCGTGGTTCTCGTCTTCACCGCGTGCAGCTCCGCGGTGACGAGGCCCGTCTATCGTGACGCGAACATGGACTTCGGCGCGATCCAGATCGTCGGCGTCATGCCGTTCCAGAACCTCACGCGCGACAGCCTCGCGGGCGACCGTGTCCGCGACGTCTTCATCAACCGCCTGCTGTCGACGGGCGCGGTCTACGTCGTGCCGATCGGCGAGATCGCTCGCGCGGTCGCCCGGACCGAGGTTCAGCTGCCCGCCACGCCGCCGCCGGAAGACGTCGTCAAGCTCGCGAGCACGCTCAAGGCCCAGGCGATCATCACCGGCGCCGTGCAGGAGTACGGCGAGGTACGGTCGGGATCGAGCTCCGCCAATCTCATCTCGGTGAGCGTTCAGATGCTCGAGGCACAGACCGGCAAGATCATCTGGACGGCGTCTTCCACCAAGGGCGGCATCACGATGTGGGACCGCTTGCTCGGGGGCGGCGGCCGGCCGATGGACGAAGTGACGCGCGCCGCCGTCAACGACCTGATCGCGAAGCTCTTCAAGTAGCGTGAAGATCTTGCCGCTGGTCGTGGTCCTCGTCGCCATCGTGTGCGGCTGCCGCACCGGTGGCCCCGGAGCCGAGCCCGCGGCGGTGCCGGCCACCGGTCCGCTGATCGCCGTGTTTCCCGTCGAGGCGCTGTCGGGCAAGGCGGCGCCGCTCGACGAGATCCGACGGTTGCTACTCGAGCGGCTCCGTGTATCCGGGCTGCGCATCCTCGACGACGCGATTCTCGAAGACGCCGTCACGCGACATCGCGTGCGTTACACGGCCGGCGTCGAACGCGAATTCGCGATCGCGCTCAAGCGCGAGGTCGGCGCGGACGCGGTGCTGATTCCCTCGCTGGAGCTCTACGACACGACGCCGGGGTTCCCGCGCGTCGCGCTGTTCGCGCGCCTCGTGTCGACGGGCGACACGCCCACCGTCGTGTGGACCGACGGCGCGGGTGCCGCCGGCGACGACGCCCCCGGGATTCTCGGCATCGGGATCGTCGAAGATCCGGTCCTGCTGCTCTCGCGCGCCAGCGACTCGGTCGTGCGATCGCTGACTCGACACGTGCTCGACACCGCGGGCCCCGGCGTCGGCTCGGCCGCCGGCAAGTTCCGGCCGAAAATCATCTATCGCTCCGAGGCGATCGACGCCGCGCGAACGTACTCTATCGCGATCGTGCCGTTCTTCAACAAGAGCGCGCGGCCCTATGCCGGAGAGCTGCTCGCCCTGCACATGATGCGCAACCTCACCCGAGGCGAGAATCTCGCGGTGGTCGAGCCCGGCATCGTGCGGCAGGAGCTCCTGCGGTACCGAATCATCATGAACGAAGGCGTGTCGCTGGCCGACACCGACACCGTTCTGAACGCCGTCGACGCGGACCTCGTGCTCAACGGCGAGGTGCTGCAGTACGACGATCCGGTGGGACCGACCGGGGCGCCGATCGTCGACTTCTCGGTCCTGTTCATCGAGCGCAAGACCCGGCGCGTGCTCTACAGCTCCTACAGTCACAACGCCGGTGACGACGGTGTGTTCTTCTTCGACTGGGGCCGCGTCAACACCGCGCACGCGATGGCCGCCGGCATGGCGCGCGCCATTGCGTCACGGATGCTGCACGGGCCGGCGACTGCGGAGATCCGCGGAGGAGGCACGCTGAAATGAAGATCGTGTCCGCGCTCGTCGTGCTGGTCGTGCTCGCCGCCGGGAGTGCCGTCGCCGGCGAGCTGCCGACGTCGAACGGCCGCAAGCTCGTCGCGACGGTCCAGGGCGAGCCGATCACGCTCGACGAGCTGAGCCGCGAAGTGGCGGCGATGCGGCGGGCCCAGCCCCCCGGCACGTGGGATCAGCGCGCCGCGGAGCTCGCGGTGCTCAACCGCATGATCAACGTCGTGTTGATCGCGCAGGAAGGCGCCCGCATGGGCATCTCCGCGCTTCCCGAGGTCCGCAAGACGGTGGACACCAACGCGCGCATCACGCTTCGGGACGAGCTCGTGGAGCGGATCGTGAAAGACGTGAAAGCCGATCCCAAGGAGGTCGAGGCGACGTCCCAGGCCGCGGTGCGCGAGTGGAAGGTCAGCGCGCTGCTCTTCACGAAGGAGGAGCACGCGCGCGACATGGTCGCCGAGCTCGCGGCGGGAAAGACGTTTGGCGAGCTGGCGACGGCCGCGATGGCCGATGGGCGCGCCACGAAGGTCGAGGACGGCGTCGTCCTCAAGCGCCAGACGATGGAGCCTGCGGTCGCGGCCGTGGTAGCGCGGATGGCCGTCGGGGCCACGAGCCCGGTGATTTCCACGAAGTCGGGCCCGGTGGTGCTCACGCTCCAGGAAATCCGCCATCCCGAGGATCCCACCGCGCGCGCCACCGCGGAGCGGGTCGTCCTCGGCACCCGGCGTCGCGAAGCCGTCGCGGCGTACGATCAGGCGCTCAGGAAAAAGTACGTGAAGGTCAACGCCGACCTGCTTCGAAACCTCGATTACGAGGCCGAAAAGCCGGGGATCGACGCGCTCCTCAAAGACCGCCGGGTCGTCGCCGAGGTCCGGGGTGAGCCGCCGGTGACCGTCGGCGAGCTCACCGAGGCGCTGAAGTTCCAGTTCTTCCACGGCACCAGCCTGGCCGCCGCGAGCAAACGGCTGAACAGCAAGAAGGAGCAGGTGCTGGACGGGCTCCTGCACCGCAAAGTGTTCCGGAAGGAGGCGCTGCGTCTCGGCCTCGACAAGACCGACGCGTACCGCGACAAGGTGAAGGACTTCGAGCGCTCGGTGCTCTTCGAGGCCGTCGTGCGCAAGGCCGTCGTGCCGGATGTCCGGTTGCGGGAAGACGACATCAAGGCGTACTACGACGAGCATCGCAAGGAGTACACGGCGCCGCAGATGATGCGGCTCAGAAGCCTCGCCTTCCGCACGCGAGAGAGTGCCGAGTCGGCCGCGGCCTCGCTGCTCAGCGGAGCGGATTTCCAGTGGGTGGCCGATCACGCGGACGATCAACTGGGTTCGAACGCCCAGGACGTCGTGTCCTTCGACGGACGACCGATCATGACGAGCGAGCTGCCGGAGGCCGTGCAGAAAGCGGTCGCCGGCGCGCGCGCCCGGGACGTCCGAATCTATGCGAGCCCGGAGAAGTACTATTACGTGCTGGCGGTCGAGAACGTGGTCGCCGCCCAGCCGCAGCCATACGAGGAGGTGCGCCAGAGCATCGCCCGCAAAGTCCTCGACGCCAAGATCGAGAAGGCCGTGGACGACTATGCGGACCGACTGCGCGCGCTCTCGGACGTGAAGATCTACCTCGGCACGTCCTGACGTCGACTCAGCGGACGACCGAGAACACCTGCACCCGATTGTTCCCGCGATCAGCGATGAAGACCTGGCCTCGGTCGGTGAGACAGAGCTGCGACGGGTAGTACACGAGGCCCTCCGTCCATCCCGGCGCGAGCTGGCGGCTCAACACCGCGCCGTCCTGCGCGAGCAGCACCACACCGCCGCCGTTCTGATCCACGACGTAGACGATGCCTCGGCTGTCGACGACGAGCGCGGTGGGGAAGCTCAGATGCGCGCGTAGATTGCGGGCCAGGACGCTGAATGCGCCGGCGTCCTTGCGCGCCACGTGCACGGCGGCGCGCACGGAGTCGAGCAGATAGACCGCCCCGCGTGCATCGACCGCGACATCGGAGAAGAATCCGTGGTCGGCGGGCAAGGGCAGCTGCCGGATGTATTTTCCGCCCGCGTCCAGTACCAGCACGCGCTCTCCGAAGACGTCGAGGATATAGAGAGCGTCCGTCCGATCGACGGCGAGGCCACGCGGCACGATCGTCGCCGGCTCTGGAACGCCGTCGGGCGTGAGATAGCCTTTGAGCTGACCTCTGGCGCTGAAGCTGAGGATTCGACGCTGCTTGCCGTCGAGGGCCAGGATCTCGTCCTTGGACGTCAGCTGCACACGGATCGGCGATGACATCTCGGGTGCCACGATCTCGCCGACGGGTTTCACGGTGCGGTCGTCGATCGTGTAGCGCAGCAGGCGGCTCTTTCCCGTGTCGGCGACGATGACCGTCGACTTGTCGTTGCAGGCGACGCCTTCCGGTTGCCGCATGCCGCCGCCCTTGTCGTCCAGATAGATCGTCGAGAGATACCGCAGCCGGTCGGCCTCGGCCCCGCTCACTTCGCCGCCGATGTGCAGCACCCACGCCGCAAGCATCAGACCGCTCAGGATTCTCGACACGCACTCACCTCCTGAGCTGCTTGTGGCACTGCGTGCAGAGGTCGGTCGGCGTCGCCGCCGTGATCATGTAGCGATTCCCCGTGCCGTGCGCGCGGTGGCAGCTGAGGCAGTCGACCGAGCGATTGCGGTTGCGCATGTCGATGTACTTCTCACCCATCGGGTGTGAGTTGTGCTTGACCCAGTCGTGGCACGCACCACAGCCCTCGACGGTGGACGCCGTGTTCATCAAGCGCACCGTGTCCGAGGCGTGCGGCATGTGGCACGACGTGCATGCCCCGTCCTGGACCGGCTGGTGGGTCAAGAGGCCCTTCTCCGACCGGATCTTCGATGCCGCGGCCTGCTCCTGCTGCTCCTTCTGGGCGAGCTTCGCCTGCCACTCGAGCGTGTCCTGGTGACAGCGGCCGCATAGCTTCGCCTCGTCGACGTTGAGCAGCTTCTTCTGCCGCGCCGCGTGCGGCTCGTGGCAATGCAGGCAACCGACCTTGTCCACGACCGGCCAGTGCACGCGGTTTTTGGCGAAGACGTCGTTGAGCATCGTGCTGTGGCAGCCACGGCACAGCTCGTAGCCCACGCGGCGCGTAACGAACGGCTGGGCCTCGGTCGGCGCGACGTGGCACTGGTTACAGCGCTTGGCGGCGACGGGAGGATGGACGGTGTCGAAGAGGATCGCGGCCGTGTTCGAGCCGTGCGCCTCGTGGCACGACACGCAGTTGGCCTTCGTGACCGGATAGTTCGCGTGCTGCCGCGTGAAGTTCGCGGCGTCCGTCTTGTGGCACGACAGGCACAGCGTGGGGACCGGATTCTTCAGCAGCTTCGACGACTTGTCCGAGCCGTGCGGATCATGACAGTTCAGACAGCCACCACTGACTGGCGCGTGTTTGAACTTCACCTTGCTGACCGTGTCGCCGACGTCTTTGTGGCACGTGACGCAGAGATCGTTGCCGGCCTTGACCAGCAGCGCTTTGTTGGTCGAGGCGTGCGGGTCGTGGCACTTCACGCAGGCGCCCTCGGTCACGACCTTGTGGCTGCTCACCGCCTTGGCCGGAATCACGCTCTTGTGGCAGGTCAGACAGATCTCGCTCGTCGACGCCGCGAGCAGCTTGCCGTGATTGGAGGTATGCGGACTGTGGCAGCGCGCACACGCGCCATTCTTGACGGGCGTATGCACGAACCGGCTCTTGAGCTTGTCCTGGAAGTCGGTGTGACAGTCCAGGCACACCGTGCCGCTGGCGGCTCCGGGCTTGAGCCGGAAGTCGTTGGGCTGCGCGTGCGCGGCGCTCGCGCCGAGCGCGCTCAGCAGCAGCAGCCCCAGCGTCGCCCACAGAATTCTCACGGCAGGTGACAGTCGGTGCACGACCCGGCCGCGAAGGGCATGTGCACGTTCGCCTTGAAGAACTTCGGGTCCTTCGAGGCGTGCGGATCGTGGCAGTGTCGGCAGTCCATGACGGTCGCTTTGATGTTCAGATGCGCCGTGCCGAAGCTCGCGCGGTCAGGGTTGTGGCAGTCCAGGCACGTCTGCTGGATCGGCTGCGCCAGCAGCGACTCCTGCTTCGAAGCGTGCGGCGTGTGGCAGCGCAGACAGTCGCGGGCGGCCGGCTGGTGTGGCTTCTCGCTATCCATGCGCGCCTTGATCGTCTTGTGACACGTCACGCACAGCTCCGGACTCTTCGCGCGCAACAAGCCCTTGAGCGGTGTCTTGTGCGGATTGTGGCACTGCGTACACTCCCCGGCGGCCACGGGCTTGTGATGGCTCTTCAGCGTCTTGTCCGCCGCGCCCACGTCGTGACACGCGCCGCACAGCGTCCCCAGTGGCTGGGTGGCGATGCCTTTGACGTTGCTGCCATGAGGATCGTGACAGCCGAGACACCCGCCATCCGCGAACGGCGGATGATTCGTCCCGCCGTCGAGCGTCTTCATGAAGTCCCGGTGACACTGCTGACAGAGCTTGTCCTCGCTCGCCTTGACGAGCTTGGGCTGCGCGCCGCCGTGCGGCGTGTGGCAGGCCGCGCAGTCGCCGTCCACGACCGGCCGGTGGGTGTACGTCTTCAGGAACTTGGCCTCCGCCTCGGAGTGGCAGCCGTAGCAGACGCGGTCCACGCGATCGGCGATGAGATGGGGAACGTTGGAGCCGTGGGGATTGTGGCACGACGTGCAGTCGCCCTGGGCGAACGGTGCGTGTCCGACCTTCGACTTCGTGGCCTCCTGCGTCTTGACGTGGCAGGAGAAACAAAGCGGCGCCTGCTCCTGGTTCAGCAAGCGCGGGAGCTTGCCCGAGTGCGGCGCGTGGCAGGACACGCAGCCCTTCTCGCTCGCCACCGGCGCGTGGCTCACGGACACGACCTGCGCCTTCTCGCCGTGGCACGTCACGCACAGCGCGTTGCCATCCGCGGCCGCGAGCTTTCGGAACTCGGAAGCGTGAGGCACGTGACAGGTCGTACACGCGCCGTCCTTGAACGGCAGGTGGTCGATCTTGCCGCCCTGCCGCAGATCTGCCGTGTCGTGGCAGGTCACGCACAGCTTGTCCGCGGCGTCCGCGGTCTCGAATGGCTTCGGCGACGCCGCCGGCTTGTGACAGGCTTCGCACTGGCCGGTCGCCATCGGTGAATGGGCGCTCTGCTTCAGAAGCTTCGCCTGCGCCGAGGAGTGCGGGTTGTGGCAGCCGCCGCACGATGTGGCCTTCTCTACCGGATAGCCCTCGTGGGCCTTCTTGAACGGCGCGCGCGCCGGATCGTGGCACGTCAGGCAGAGCGGCACCGGCGCCTTCACGAGGAGGTTCTTCTCGTCGGACGCGTGCGCCGAGTGACACGCGAGGCAGCCCTTCTGCGGCGACGCGGCGTGCACGACCTTGCGCTGATGTTCTTCCTTCTTGTGGCAGCGCAGGCACGCCTGGTCGCCGTCGGCGCGCAGCAGATGGCTCGCCTGCGACGCGTGCGGGTCGTGGCACTCGGTGCACTTGCCCGACTTCAGCGCCGTGTGGACGTGTGTTTTGTCGAGCCCGAGCTTGTCACGCGTGTGGCACTGCGTGCAGACCTCATTGCCTTCTTTCTTCATGACGGCCTTCGGGATGAGGCCATGCCGCAGATGACAGGTCTCGCACTGCTGGCTCTTCACCACCGAGTGCACCGTCTTCATGCCGAGGTACTTGTCGGCGAACTTCTTGTGGCAATCGAGGCAGTTCTTCTGGACGAACTGCGGGCGTGGCGCCTGCCCTTCCAGGCACCCGGCCAGCGCGAGCGCCGCGAGCGCCAGCAGAATGCTCCGAATCGTCCGATGTACGGCCGCTCTGGGCGTGGGCGGCTCCTCCCGGGAACGCGAGCGTTCGTCGAGTCATAACCCGGCGGACGACCGGGACACAAGACGCATTTGCCCTACGAGAAATCGGCGCGTGCATCGTGTCCTTTCGGCGTTCGGCGCCGTGTATTATAGGGCGGTGCGGTTGACCGTCTGTGCCGTCGTTCTCCTGCTCGGACTTGTGGCGCTTCCCACCGCGGCCCAGCCTCCTGCGACGCCAGTGTCCGATCCGATGGTGTACGAAGTGTCCTCCCAGCTGCGGTGCGTGGTGTGCCAGAACCTCTCGGTCGCCGATTCGCCCTCCGAAATGGCGGCGCAGATGCGCGCCGTCGTGCGGGAGCGGCTCGCGGCCGGCGAATCGCCCGAGCAGGTGAAGCAGTACTTCGTCGATCGCTATGGGGAGTGGATCCTCTTGGCGCCACGCCGCCGTGGGTTCAACCTCCTGGTGTGGGGCTTCCCGGTCGCCGCGGTGCTGGTCGGCGTGGTCGTCGTGATGTTCCTGCTGCGTCGGTGGACGCGTCATGGCGCGGCGCGGACGTCGGTGCCCGTGGACGCGGCGATGAGTGAGCGCATTCGCCGCGAGCTCGAGCAGGAGCCATGACCGCGATCCTCATCGCAGCCGCCGTCATCGCGGTACCCGCCGCCGCCTTCGTCGCCTGGCCGCTCCTGCGGCCCGGCAGCCGCGGCGCGGTCCTCGCGCTGCCGCCCGACGAGCGCGAGCAGCTGCTGGAAGCGAAGGCCGCCGCGCTGCGCGCGCTACGCGAGCTCGCCTTCGAGCACGAGGCCGGGCACGTTTCGGACGCGGACTACGCCGATCTGAAGGTGCGATACGAGGCGGACGCGGCGAGCTCGATCACGGCCCTCGACCGCCTTGGCGTCGCGGAGCGGCCCGCCGCGGCGCGCGAGCCGCGCGCGGAGCCCGCGACGGCGCCTCGCCGCGGCTGGCGACATCCGCTGGCGATCGGCGCATCCGCGGTCGCGCTGGTCGGATTTGGGCTGCTGCTCGGCGTCGGCATCGTGCGCTACTCCGAGCCGGATCGCATGGCGGGGACAGCATCGGTCGGTGCGGCGCCGATGGCCGACTCCGGCGTCCCACCGATGATGGGCGCCGGCGGCGGGGCGCCCATGGCGGGCGGCGGGGCGGGCGGCGGTGTCGTGGGCCCCCCGCCCAACATGCAGGTCACGCCGGAGATCCTGCAGGGCATGCTGAACGCCGCACGCAGCGCGATGGAAGCGGGGCAGTATCCGCAGGCCATCGCCGCGTACCAGGCGATCATCAAGCGGGACCCGAAGAACGTGGACGCGATCACGAACCTCGGGCTGATCGTCGCCATGGGCGGCCATGCCGACGCCGCGCTGGAGGCCTTCGACAAAGCGCTGGCGATCAAGCCGAACTATCCGCTGGCGCTGCTCTACCGAGGCCACGTCCTTCTCGAGGGCAAGAACGACCCGAAGGGCGCCGTGCGTGCGTGGGAGCAATTCCTGAAAGTCACGGACTCGGCGGAGGATCGCCAGCACGTGCAGAAGCTCATCGCCGATGCGCGCGGCCGCTCGTCGGGCGCCAAGCCCTGAGCTTTCCGCTTCCGCCGAAGCCCTGAGCTTTTGCTTCCGCCGCGCTCAGTCGCGGCCGTCGGCGATCGGAGCCACGACGTCGTCCGCGCAGCGCTTGAGCATACTCGCCACGCGCCGCCGCGCGTCGTCGCCGTGCTCGGCGGCGGCCACCTCGTGCTGCGGCAGCGTACAGTCGGCGATGACGCCGGTGGTCCCGGCGACACTGACGTGATACGCACCGTCGCGCTGCTCGATGCCGACCACGGTCGCGTTCGGATCGATCTCGGTGACGAGATTCCTCAAGAACGTGTCCGCGTTCATGCGCCCCTCCTCGGTACCGGAATCACCGAGCGAGGTGCAACGCGGGTGCCGTCGATCAGGCGAAGGCGGGGCGCGCGGGCCGGTAAAACGCTTCGGTCGCCTGCTTGGTCCGGTTCAGGGAGAGGGGGATTCGCAGGACGGGTTGCCCCTGGTAGATGAGCACGGGGAAGGACCACACGACGTTCACGCTGTAGGTCTGGTTGTCGAGCGTCACGTTGACCTCGCGCTCCTCGAGCGGGATTCCCGACTCCGCGCTGCCCTTGAGTATCCTGTCTTTGACGGTACGCGCTGTCCCGATGTCCGCGACGTTCCGCGAGCGGAGGGCCTCATCCACGACGCCCCCGACCTCGAAGTATTGCCACGCCGACATCATGATGCCGTAGGCCACCCAGCAGATCGCGACTGCAACCAGTCCCCAGAGAACGGGTCTCACTCGCGCCCCCCCTCACTCGTCGGCCGGCCGGTAGACCCAGATCTTCGCCGCCGCCGGCAGCCCCAACGTGATCGTCGGCCCGTCGCCTCCCGCCGTGACCGTGCCGGCCCACGGCGCGACCTCGGTGATCGACAGATGCCGACCCGGTCGGACTTCGTTCCGCCAGAGATACTCGAGGAGGTTCTTGTCGGCTTCCGCCTCCTCGGTGATGCGCTCCACGATGACGGTGGTGCCTTCTTTGGCCTGCGCGAGTGGAAACGGCTCGACGCGCGGTGGCCGCGGCATACCGGGAATCGGGTTGCCGTGAGGACACGTGCTCGGCATCCCGAGCATCTCGGCAAGGCGATCCTCGACGCGCGGCGACAGCGCGTGCTCCAGTCGGTGCGCCTCCTCGTGCGCGTCCGTCCAGTTCAGACCGAGCGTGTCGGTGAGCCAGCGTTCGAGCAGCCGATGGCGCCGCGCCATGACCTCGGCGATCTGGCGTCCCTTCGGGGTGAGCGTGAGCTCCTTGCCGTGACCGACCTTGACGTACCCGCCACGCGCCATGCGATGCAGCGCCTCGGTCACTGCGGGCGCGGACACCGACATGTGCTTGGCAAGGCGGGCGCCGATGACGGGCTTGCCGCTGCCGGCGAGATCGTAGATGGCCGCGAGGTAGTCCTGCGTCGACGCGGTCGTCGCCGCGGTGCGCGAGCGCCGTGTCGGTGCGGTCCTGGGCATCATTGTCACTATAGCCCAGGTGCTATGCTGAGGTCCCATGATGCGGGCTGACGCCCTGCAGCGGATCACCGAGCTGCGGGAGCAGATCCACCACCACGACTACCTCTATTACGCCGAGGCCCGCCCCGAGATCTCCGACGCCGAGTATGACGCGCTCATGCGTGAGCTGCGCGAGCTCGAGGCGGCCTTTCCGAATCTAGTGACGCCCGACAGCCCGACCCAGCGGGTGGCCGGCGACCCAATCGCCGCGTTCCGCCCCGTCGAGCACCGGGCGGCGATGCTGTCGCTGGACAACGCGACCTCGCCGGACGACCTGCGCGAGTTCGAGGCGCGGCTGGGCCGGGCGCTGCCGGGCGCCCGCTTCGAATACGTCGCCGAGCCGAAGATCGACGGGCTCGGCATCGCGCTGCTCTACGAGCGCGGGCGCTTCATGCGCGGCGCGACGCGCGGCGACGGCCGCGTCGGTGAGGAGATCACGGCCAATCTCAAGACCATCCGCTCGCTGCCGATGGTGCTGCGCGGACCGCTCGCGACCGTACCCGAGCTCGAGGTGCGCGGCGAGGTGTTCATGCCGCGCGCGGACTTCGAAGAGCTCAATCGCAGGCTTCAGGATTCCGGCGAGGGGACCTTCGCCAACCCGCGCAATGCGGCGGCCGGTGCCGTGCGGCAAAAAGATCCGGCGATCACCGCAAGCCGGCCGCTCGACATCTTTCTCTATCACCTCGCCGACGCGCGCGAGCTCGCGTTCCACACGTACTGGGACACGCTCGAGGCCATGCGTCAGGCGGGCTTCAAGACCAACCCGCGCGCCGAGCGCTGTCCGACGCTCAACGCGGTGATCGACTACTGCCGGCGGCTCGAGGCCGAGCGCGACGCGCTCGGCTACGACGCCGACGGCGCCGTGGTCAAGGTCGACGCGCTCGAGCAGCAGTGGCGTCTGGGCTCGACGACGCACCACCCGCGCTGGGCCATCGCGTTCAAGTTCGCGGCGCGGCAAGCGACGACCGTGGTGCAGGCGATCGAGGTCAACGTCGGCAAGACGGGCACGCTGACGCCCGTGGCAAAGCTCGCTCCCGTTCCGCTGGCCGGCGTGACGATCAGCAACGTGAGCCTGCACAACGAGGACGAGGTGCGGCGCAAGGACGTCCGTGTCGGCGATACCGTGCTGATCGAGCGCGCGGGCGACGTGATCCCCTACGTCGTTCAGGTCGTGATGTCCAAGCGCCCGCCCGATGCGGCGCCGTACGTGTATCCCGATCGCTGCCCGGTGTGCGGCCACTCGGCGGCGCGCTTGCCCGGCCAGGCGTACTGGCGCTGCCTGAACGCCGCGTGCCCGGCGCAGCTGAAGGCGCGGCTGCGCCACTTCGGCTCGCGGCGCGCGATGGACATCGAGCATCTGGGCGAAGCCGTCGTCGAGCAGCTCGTCGACAGCAAGCACGTGAAGGACTTCGCCGACCTGTACACGCTCACCGCCGACGAGGTCGCCGCGCTCGAGCGGTTCGCCGAGAAGTCGGCCGAGAACCTCGTGGCCGCCATCCAGGCCAGCCGCACGCGCGGCCTCGCGCGGCTGCTGAACGCGCTCGGCATTCTGATGGTCGGCGAGCGCGTCGCGACACTGCTCGCCAACCAGTTCGGCCGCATGGAGCGACTGCAGCGCGCCACGGAGGCGGAGATCAACGCAATCCGCGGCATCGGCGACGAGCTGGCGCAGTCCATCCGTCGCTTCTTCGACGACGACGGCAACCGCGACGTGATCCGCCGTCTGGCCGAGGCCGGGGTAGAGATGACGCAGCCCGGCGTGGATACCGAGCGGCCACAGCCGCTCGCGGGCCAGACGTTCGTGGTCACCGGCGCGCTCGGGTCGCTCACGCGCGAGGCGGCGCGCGAGCTCATCGAGCGGCTCGGCGGTCGCGTGAGCAGCGCGGTGTCGAAGAAGACGAGCTACGTCGTGGTTGGAGAAGCGCCGGGCAGTAAGGCCGACGACGCGCGGCGGCTCGGCGTGCCGACGCTCGACGAGGCGGCGTTTCTGAAGCTGACGGGCCGCGCATGATCGCGCGCGCCGAGTACGGTGGTCGGATGCTCGTGTTCGGCGCGCTCGTGGCGGTACTGCTGGCCGGCTGCATCGGCGCTTCGACGTCGTCGCCGGCACCGGTCG
>Ga0310810_10006332_pt1 | contig 13359 bp, 16 predicted proteins | sample NCmetagenome_FD_207641 | JGI IMG/M metagenome (GOLD analysis project Ga0310810, IMG submission 207641) | Soil microbial communities from experimental microcosm in Duke University, North Carolina, United States - NC | ecosystem: Engineered > Artificial ecosystem > Soil microcosm > Unclassified ... | reverse complement strand
GCCGTTCGTCAAACCGGCGATCATCGGATAGCGATGCAGTCCTGGCGTGGTATTGGCGCGGAAGTCGCTGCCGTTTGGCGTGCCATCGAAGGTAAAGCGCTGCACCCGAATGCGCTGGTCCTGACGCTGATCGCACCAGGCGACGGCAAATCCTGTGTCGGTGAGACGCGTCATCCCCAGCCATATCAGCGGCTCGACCGGCGCGGTGCTCACCTGGATTTCAGGACCCGAGAGAGTGTCCTGATCGAACGGGCGAAGCTTCAGCAAAGGCTGGCCGCCCGGGGGTATCTCGATCCAGCAAACCGCAAAGCCTTGGCTCGTCTCGATCACCTTCGGCCGCTGCCGCTTGGTGCCGGGCACGCCCGGTAAATTCACCATGAACGCCGGACTCGTCGCGGCGCCGTTCACGCCGAACAAGCCGCCCTTGATATCGGCGCCGTTGTCCTCCCAGACCGCGACGACCTGCGTTCCGCGAAAGCCGGCGACGCTCGGCTGATTCTCACTCCGCGCCGTGACCTGACTGATCAGAAACTCGTCCATCGCTTCCCCCGCTTGATTGGATCGAGCCTAGCGGCGGTGCAATGTCAGCGGAAGCCGCTCATTGCGTCGTCGGAATTTTCGCCGCCTTCACCAGCGCGACGTTGGCCGCGATGTCGTCCTTGGTGAACTGCGCGAACTCGGCCTGGCTCATTGGCATTGGCTCGACACCGAGCGGAGCGAGCCGCTTTTTGACCTCGTCGTCGTGCAGCGCCTTGGCGATCTCGGCGTAGAGACGATCGACGATCGGCTGCGGCGTGTGCGCAGGCAGGTAGACGCCGGAATAGAACGGATAGACCGAGCTTGGCGGCAACCCCGCTTCGATCGTGGTCGGCACGCCCGGAAACATGCTCGAACGCTTCCGCGCACTCACCGCGAGCGCGACCAGCTTGCCGTCGTTCACCAGCGGCAGAGTCGTTGAGGGAAGCTGAACGCTGAAATCGGAGCGCCCCGCGACCACATCGGTCACCGCTTCAGCCGCGCCCTTGAACGGAATGTGCTGGGCCTCGAAGCCGGTGCTGGCGCGCAACCGTTCCGCGCCCATGTGCGAGGCCGAGCCGACACCTGCGCTCGAATAGTTCAACGAGCCGGGTTTTGCCTTGGCGGCGGCGACGAGATCGCCAAGCGTCTTGTAGCCTTTGGCGGGCGACGAGATGATCACCAGGATCTGCTGACCGAGCGAAGCGACCGGGATCAGATCGTTCACCGAGTCGTACGGGAGCTTCTCGTGCAACGCGTGCGCGCTGGCGAGCGCGCCGTAGACGAGGATCGTGTATCCGTCGGGTGCGGCCCGCGCCACCATGGCGGCACCGATGGTGCCGCCGGCGCCGGGGCGGTTCTCCACAACGGCGGACTGTCCGAGCTGCTTGCCGACCTGCTCCATGACGACGCGCGCGAGGATGTCGCTCGCGCTTCCGGCGCCGAGTGGCACAATCACGTTGATGTTGTGCGTCGGCCAATCTTGTGCGGTAGCCGGCGCAAGAGCGAACGGCGTTAGGAGAAGGGCGGCGATCAGCGCGCGCAGCATTGGCGTTCCTCCGGTGTTTGGAGGACTTATCGCGATTTCTGCCGGTTCCATCAACCGGCGCAGCTGCGGCGCAGTGTCAGCGCACGCGACGGCGCGGTGGGGGGGCTTCGACGTAGCGGGGGTTCGGAGCGCAATAGCCGCCGGCCCCTCTCGCCGTGGCGAGGCAGGCCTCCAACGACGGATAACCGCAATTGGTGTACTCGGGATCATAGAGGCAGTACGGGCCCTGCCGGTCGAAGCCGAATGTCCAGCCGCCGAGCAAGGCTGCAGCGGCGAGCGTGCCGGCGATCAGCAGAATGCGCGTCATGTCAGGCCTCGATTTCCCGTAAACGAATGAACAACATGGGTTTGCCGCGAGGGCAAGGGCTTTAGCGCCGCTTCGGGTTGTCGTTCGCCCCGATCGAGCGCGCGCTGCGCTTGAGCGCATCCTTCAGGTCTGTGGGGCGGCCGTGCTTCTTGAGATAGTCGGCGAACGCCTCGTCGGCGACTTCCTGGAAGGTCTTCATGTTGTCGCGCGCGTAGAGGTCGAGCGCCATCCAGGTCGCCCGATCGAATGTGACGCGCTTGCCGATCTCACCGGGCGCCTTCGCGCCGTCCTGGCGTTTCGCCATGGCTCGCTAACGAAAGAGTGCTTCTCCCGCCATGATACCCAGAACGAGGAAGATCAGGAAGATTACCAGGAAGACGAAGAACAACACCTTGGCGATGCTCGCCGCGCCGGCTGCGATATCGGTGAAGCCGAGCGCGGCGGCGACCAGCGAAATCAGAAAGAACAGAAGGGCCCAGCGCAGCATGTTGGCTTATCCTTGTTGCATGGGCGCAAGGGCGTCTGCATTACGGCCCGGTGCGGTGATCTCGATCGCGTGGCCGTCGTGCATCGCGATGCTTGCCGCGGCGGCCGTTGCCTCGAACGCGGCTTCCTTGCTGACATAGGGACCGGTGGTGCTGCCGTCGTGCGCGACGCCCCAGCCGTTTTCGAACGGAACGATCCGGTAGATTGCGGAACCCATCACGCTCTCCGCTTCAGGCGTGGCGTTCGCGGCGCACGCCCTTGAACTTGGCGTCGTCCTTTTTCTGGTCCATGAAGCGGCCGCTGGCGCGGCTGCGCTTGGTCCAGTGCTTCTCGCCTTGCATCGTGGTCTTCAATTGCGAGCGCTTGCGAACCGCGCCCTTTCGGGCGTTGTCGCCCACCGGCTTGTTGACGGCCATGCGGCAAACTCCGTTGCTTTGTTCCGCAACGAACAAAGCGCCGCGAAGTTCCCGAATCAGGGAAGGTTGTTGGTCCTGGCCACGAAGGCCCGCACGTCCGGCATGATCTCCGGCAGGAGAGCGCGCAGCTCGGCGCGCGTCGTGCCGGGCCGCACGCGCGGATGATAGAGAATATTGAGAATGTATTGGTCATAGACGTCGAAGAATCCCATCGAGACTCTGTCGTTGAACATGGTCCAGGGGACCTTGCCGGTGTCGTTGATCGGTCCGAGCGACTGCAACAGCTCCTCGTAAGCGCAGTCGGAGAAGATGAAGTCGCCGCGGTCCGCGACCAGAAACACATCCGAGTGAACGATGCGCAGCGTGGCATCCTTGCGAAAGCCGGAGAGGCACTGTGGATCGAGGGATTTCTGAATTTTGTGCAGGCGGTCGCGCCCGAAGGCCTGGCGGAGCGCCGGATAGAATTTGCGCTCGCTGAGCAAGCGCACGACCATATTCGCGTCCGCGCGATTCGCCGTCATCGCGATATCGAGATGCTCGACGCGGGCTTTGATGTCGGCGATGATCGCGGCGACCTGGGCAGTGCGATCAGATTTCGCGGAGTTTTCCACGTAGACTCGGACGGGCACATCGTACTTGCGAATGCGGTCGACGCGCCCGGCGATGCGCATCTCGGCGCCGAAAGCGGTCGCGAAGAACCCCGTGAAGATTTCGGCGTCGGTGAAGGTCTTGCGTTCGGCGGCGCGGCGCCTGGCGATCTCAGAGTTTTCGGCTGCTAGCGCGAGCGAGGCGAAGAGCGCAACGGAGAGACAGATTAACCGCGCGGCGAGGCGCAAATCAGGTCGCCGAGGAGAGCCGTGAGGACCGCGCCTGTAGCGCGCGGATACGATCCGCCAGGCTGCCTTTGCCGTCCTCGGCATTCGTGTTCGCGGGCTGAATGGCCGGCTTGCCCGAGCCGTTGGTGCCCGGTGCATGTTCGGCGGCAAGGATCGTATCGATCTTTGAACCTGGCCCTTCGAGCACCGAGGTGAGCCGTGCGACCTCGGCCGCAACATCGTTGATGCGCTCGCGCAAAAGCGCGTTCTCGACCCGCTCGGAGGCCCATGTCGCTTCCGCCTCGCGCTTCATCGCGGAAACCTCGCGCTGCAGCTTGGCGCGATCCTCGCGCGCGCGTTCGAGCTGACTCTCGGCCATAGTCTTTTCGGCGCGCAGCGCTTCGGTTGCGTTCGCATGGCGCCGCTCGATGGTGCCGAGCTCCTGGCGCAGATCGGCTTCGATGCGCCGCGCCGAGTCGACATCGACGCGGAGCTGGTCGCGCTCGCGTTCGCGGTCGGCGAGCACGCGGCCCTGCTCGGTCAGCCGCATCTCCATGTCGGCGATGCGGCGTCCCATGATCTCGGCTTCGCTGGTTTGCGTCGCAAGCTGGCGCTCGAGCTGACCGATGCGGTTGCCGAGATTTTGGACGTTGCCGCGTTCCTCGGCGAGCTCCTTGGCGGCTTTCTCGTGCGCTTCCTTCTCGCGTCCGTGACGCTCTTCGAGGTCCTTGACCTGGCGGCCGAGGTCGGAGGCCTGGTCCTTGAGATTGTCGATCTGTGTCTTGAGCGCGACGATTTCGACCCGCTGACCGTCCGAAGTTGCGGTCGTATCCGAGAGCTGCGTGGTCGCCCGCGCAAGCTCCGCTTCCTTATCGGCGAGATTCCGCTCGGTCTCGCGCAGCGCGTTGGTCTTGACCTCGAGCTCGTCCTCCGTCGCGCGCAGCTGGTCCTTGATACCCTTGTCGCGCGCTTCGAGCGCGAAGATCGTAGCGGCCTTTTCACCAAGCTCGATCTTGAGCCGGTTGATGGTGTCGTTTTTCTTGCCGAGTTCGGCGAGCTGACCGGTGCTTTTGGCCTTGAGCTGGTCCACGCTCATTTCGAGCCGGCGCGTCGACATCGCGAATTCCGCGCGCAACTGATCCTTGTCGGCCTGGATTTCCGCCATCGAGAGGGGCGTCGCGGCCTCGAGCCGGCGCACGGTGAGGCGCACCGCACGGCCATGTACGAACGGGACGATAATAAGTCCGATCAGGCTGGCGGCCAGAAAGCCGAGCCCAAAAAACATGATCGGTTCGACCATGAAAGAATGCCTCCGATCCCGTCCGCTAAGGGATCTTGCGCGCACAATGCCACGCGGCTGACGCCAACTCCAGTGCGCGGGGCGGTTAACGTAAACTCCGAAACAGTCGTTTTGTCCCGGCGTGTGCGCGGCGATCAGAACGGATTCCAGGTCGCCTCGGGCGTGAACTTCAGATACCCGACGTTTGCGCCGAGCCGCAAACCGACGCCCGAGCGGATCGGAACCACGACGATGCGGCTGGAGGTAAGCGCCGTCATGCCGACACCGCCGACGAGGTAGGCCGAACCATCGATGCCGGCGAAGCGCTGATAGACCGCGCGCGTCGCCGGCAGATTGTAGACAAGCATCATGGTGCGTGCGCCTTCACCGCCGACGTCCCAGCCGAGTGTCGGACCTTGCCAGTACACCTTCAGGTCGCCCGCGTTCTTGGTGTAGAGCACGCCCTCGCCGTAGCGCAGACCGCCGATGAAGGCGCCGCCGCCTTCCTGGCCGAGGATATAGCCGTTCGGCTGGCCCCAGGTTGAGAACGCGCGTTCCACCACGCTCGCGAGCCCGCGCGAGACACCGCCGAACAGGCGATGGCCCGCATCGAGAATTTCGTTCGACGAGTAGTGCTCGGGCGATTGGGCGAGCGCGGGCGCGAGGGGGAGGCCGATCAGGAATGCGAAGATCAAGAGACGGCGAACGGCGCGCATGGCAGCTCCATCAAAGGCGGCACGTGGGCTTAACGCGTTGCACACGAGGTAACCGCATAGTCGCGGAAGGGGCCCCGAATCGGGCGACATTTGGTAGGAACTATGACGGCGGCGCGACGGACTAGGAAGCGATACGTTTGGCCGGCGGTGCTGATCCTTGCTCTGTCCGGGGCCGTTCCCGGGCTACTCGCCGCGACGACCGAGCAGATCGTGGTCGATCGCTACACCGGCCTCGCCATTTACGGGATCGACGCGGTCGCCTACTTCACCAATCACAAGCCGACGGCGGGACGAGAGAATTTCGAACTGCGCCATGCCGGGGCCGTCTGGCGCTTTGAGAATGCGGGCAACCGTGCGGCGTTTGCGGCCGACCCGGACGTGTACATGCCGCAATACGGTGGCTACGACCCGGTCGGCGTGTCGCTCGGCGTGGCCCGGCCCGGGACTCCGGCGCTCTGGGTCATCAGCGACCAGCGGCTCTTTCTCTTCTATACGGGGGAGGCGCGCGCCACGTTTCTTTCCAATCCCGCCGAGGTGACCGCGGCCGCAACGGCGCGCTGGCCCGTGGTGAAGAGCGAACTCGCCGAGTAGAGTCAGCCCAAAATTTGCCGTGCCGCCGCGGGATCGCCCCAGGCGATGAAGCCCGGCACGCGGAATTGATCGCGTGCGCCGCCATACCGGAGCGCGCTGCCGGCGGGCGCATGCACTGTGCCTCCCGCCGCCACTACAATCGCGTGGCCGGCCGCTACGTCCCACTCGGATGTCGGCGCGAGCCGCGGGTAGACGTCGATCGCGCCTTCGGCGAGGCGGCAGAATTTCAGCGCCGACCCGGCGGCAAGTGGCCGCACCGGCGCGATCCGCTCGAGAAACGCCTTGCTCACAGAATCGAAGTGCGAGCGGCTCACCGCGGCGACGCGCTCTTCGGTCGGCCACGGCCGCGTATGAATGCGCGCAGCGGGAGAAAGAGGCATGCCCGGGGTGAAACGCAGCCGCTGCGCTCCCTGGCCAACCACGCCGCGCCAGATCAAGCCGAGCGCCGGCGCGGCGATGACGCCGATCACCGGCGTCCCGTCGCGTACCAGCGCAATATTGACCGTATACTCGAGCCGCCCCGCCAGGAACTCGACTGTGCCATCCAGCGGATCCACGAGCAGAAACTCATCCCGCGGTTCGCGCCCTTGCCACTGGCCCACGGCTTCCTCGGAGATTACCGGAACGCCGGGCGCCGCCAGCGCCAACCCCTCGGTGATTGCCGCATGGGCGGCTTCATCCGCGCGCGAGATCGGCGAATCGTCGGCCTTGAGACGCGCGCCGCAGTCCCGGAAATCCACCTTGAGGATCGCCGCGGACGCCGCGATCGCGACCTCGGTCAAGCGTTCGGCGAGCCCCGTATCTCTCGTGCCGTCCTGACTGACCCCCTGCACGTTTGTTCCCGAATCCCCGTATTGGCAGGCGCTTCCGCTGCGGTGTATCACCCCGCGACCTTGTTTCAACCCGCTGAGTCGCGCTCATGCGGCCTGTTGGAGATTTCGATGCCGGTGACCCTGGAAGGACTCGATCTCGCGGCGCTGCTCTGTTCGCGCGTCTGTCATGACCTGATCAGCCCGGTTGGCGCGGTCGTGAATGGCATCGAGGTGATGGAAGATGATGCGGACGAGCAGACCAAGGCGTTCGCGATCGATCTCATCAAGAAAAGCGCCACGACCGCGTCGGCGCGGCTGCAATTCTGCCGCATCGCCTTCGGGGCGGCCGGGTCGGCCGGCGCCTCGATCGACCTCGGCGACGCGGAGGGCGTGACACGCGGCATGCTGGAGGACGAGAAGACCAAGCTCACCTGGAACCTGCCACGGGTGCTCTTGCCGAAGAACCGGGTGAAACTACTTCTTAACCTTCTGCTTCTGGCGAGCGGCACCATCCCGCGTGGCGGCAGCCTGAACGTCGAACCGGTCGGCGAGGGGGACGCGATGGGCTTTCGGATCACGTCGGCGGGGCTGAACGCCCGCATACCGCCTGCCGTGCCCGGACTGGTCGCCGGCGAAACCGACGGCACGGTCGACGCCCATGCGATCCAGCCATTCTTCACCGGACTGCTCGCCCGGACCTGCGGCATGCAGGTGACGCTGGCGCCCGAGGGGGAGTCGATCGTCCTGACCGCCCGCTGAGCCGCCCCGACGAGCTGCGGTGCACCTCCTCCGATCTTCAATCGATTGCGACTCCATCGGAATCGCCGCCCAACGCGGTTATTTTTCCCTTTCTGCGGCCTTACCGGCAACCAATCCTTAAGCCGTTTCGCAACACACTGACTTCGCTCCCGAAAGGCAGTGGCCGGACCGGTCGTGCCTGGCGACGAAGGTCTTATGCCCGATGGACGACCTGCTGCGCGAGTTCCTGACCGAAACGAACGAGAGCCTCGACACCGTCGACCTGGAGCTCGTTCGCTTCGAGCAGGAGCCGAACAACTCGAGTATCCTCGGCAACATCTTCCGGCTCGTTCACACGATCAAAGGGACCTGCGGCTTCCTTGGCCTGCCCCGGCTCGAGGCGCTGGCGCACGCCGCCGAAACTCTGATGGGGAAATTCCGCGACGGCATGCCGGTCACCGGTGAGGCCGTCACACTGATCCTTTCGACCATCGATCGGCTCAAGGAAGTGCTGAGTGGACTCGAGCAAACGGAAGCCGAGCCCGAGGGCGACGACAAGGATCTCATCCACGAGCTTGAGCGCATGGCACTGGCCGGCGCGAATGAGGAGCCGAAGCCGAAACACGCCGTCGGCAGTCTGGTGCCGCAGACATTGGAGCGTCCGCTTCGTCCCGGTGAGGTTTCACTCGACGAACTCGAACGCGCTTTCCGCGAAACCGAGATGGAATTGCCAGCGATCAAGCCCAAAGCCGATGCCAGGGCAGAAGCGCCGAAGCCCGCCAAGGCCGAGCGCAAGACCGCCGACGAAGACGAGAAGCAGGAGACGAAGGTCGCCAACCAGTCGATCCGCGTGAACGTCGACACGCTGGAAAAGCTGATGACCATGGTCTCCGAGCTGGTGCTCACCCGCAATCAGCTGCTCGAGATCTCGCGGCGCAACGAGGACACCGAGTTCAAGGTGCCGCTGCAGCGCCTCTCCAACGTGACGGCCGAGCTGCAGGAAGGCGTGATGAAGACGCGCATGCAGCCGATCGGCAATGCCTGGCAGAAGCTGCCGCGCATCATCCGCGATCTTGCGACCGAGCTCGGCAAGGACATCGAACTCGAAATGCACGGGGCCGAGACCGAGCTCGACCGTCAGGTGCTCGATCTGATCAAGGACCCGCTCACCCACATGGTGCGCAACTCCGCCGATCACGGGCTCGAGACGCCGGAGCAGCGCCGCGCCGCGAAGAAGCCCGAGAAAGGCACGATCCGGCTCTCCGCCTATCACGAGGGCGGCCACATCATCATCGAGATCGCCGACGACGGACGCGGGCTCAACACCGCGCGCATCAAGCAGAAGGCGGTCGAGCAGGGTCTCGCGAGCGAGGCCGACATCGAGAAGATGACGGAAGCGCAGATCCACAAGTTCATCTTCGCGGCCGGCTTCTCGACCGCGGCCGCCGTGACCAGCGTGTCCGGGCGCGGCGTCGGGATGGACGTGGTCAAGACCAACATCGATCAGATCGGCGGCACCATCGACGTGAAGTCGGTGCCGGGCGAAGGCTCTAGTTTCACCATCAAGATTCCGCTCACACTTGCGATCGTCTCGGCGCTGATCGTCGAAGCGGGCGGCGATCGCTTCGCGATCCCGCAGCTCGCCGTCATCGAACTGGTGCGCGCACAGGTAAACTCGGAGCACCGCATCGAGCGCATCAAGGACGCGCCGGTGTTACGACTGCGCAACAAGTTGCTGCCGCTCATTCATCTCAAGAAGCTGCTGAAGATGGATGGCGCGGAGGCCAACGATGCCGAGAACGGGTTCATCGTGGTGACGCAGGTCGGCAATCAAACCTTCGGGATCGTGGTGGACGGGGTGTTCCACACCGAAGAGATCGTCGTCAAGCCGATGTCGACCAAGCTGCGCCACATCGCGATGTTCTCGGGCAACACCATTCTGGGTGACGGCTCGGTGATCATGATCATCGATCCGAATGGAATTGCTCAGGCGGTCGGCTCTGCGGTGACGCGGCAGGACGAGACCGAGGCAGCACAGAGCGCGCAAATCGAGAAGACCGTATCGCTGCTCGTGTTCCGGGCCGGATCAAGCCAGCCGAAGGCGGTGCCGCTCTCGCTGGTCACCCGGCTCGAGGAGATCGACTGCAAAAAGATCGAGCTCTCCAACGGCCGCCACCTGGTGCAGTACCGCGGGCAGCTGATGCCGCTGGTGCGCGTCAGTGATGAAGCACGCGTACGCGCCGAGGGTGCGCAGCCCCTCCTGGTGTTCTCCGATTCCGGACGTTCCATGGGACTCGTGGTCGACGAGATCGTCGACATCGTCGATGACAAGCTCGACATCGAGGTCGGCAGCGACATGCCGGGCGTGATCGGCTCGGCGGTTATCAAGGGTCAGGCGACCGAGATCATCGACGTCGGTCACTTCCTGCCGCTGGCCTTCGAGGACTGGTTCCGCCGCAAGGAGATGAGCACGGAGGCGCTGACCCGCTCGCTGTTGTTCGTCGACGACTCGGCATTCTTCCGCAACATGCTCGTGCCCGTGCTCAAGGCGGCCGGTTACAACGTGACCGCGGTCGCCGCAGGAGAAGACGCGCTTGCGCTGATCAAGAAGGGAGCGAGGTTCGACGCCATCGTCTCCGACATCGAGATGCCGGGGATGAACGGGTTCGAGCTTGCCGAGGCGATCCGCGCGGATGCGCGTACCGCGCATGTGCCGATCATTGCGCTTTCGTCGCTTACCTCTCCGGCGACGATCGAGCGCGGCCGGCAGGCCGGCTTCCATGATTTCGTAGCCAAGTTCGACCGTCAGGGCCTGATCGCCGCGCTGAAGGAATCAACCGTTGAATTCGTCGAGGCGGCCTGAAGGACGACGACATGAGCAACGACAACAGCGCCGCCGAAGAACTGATCGAATATGTGACCGTCCTGATCGGCGGCCAGCTGTTCGGCCTGCCGATCTCGCGCGTGCAGGACGTATTCATGCCGGATCGTCTCACGCGCGTGCCGCTCGCGCCGCCGGAGATCGCCGGCGTGCTGAATCTGCGCGGCCGCATCGTCACGACCGTCGACATGCGGCGACGCCTCGGGCTTCCGCCGCGTGACGACAACAAGCCCTCGATGGCGGTCGGGATCGAACTTAAAGGCGAGTCCTACGGCCTGCTGATCGATACGGTCGGCGAAGTCATGAAGCTCGGCCAGTCGACGCTCGAGCCGAACCCGGTCAATCTCGATCCGCGGCTCGCGCGCGTGTCCGGCGGCGTTCATCGCCTCGACGGACAGCTGATGGTCATTCTCGACGTGGATTACGTGCTCAATGGCTCAGCGGAAACGCTGGCCGCATAGGAAGGTGAGACAGCGGACCGAATGCCGGCACGCTGTCGTGTAACAAGGTGGTGAGCCCATGAAGACCTGTCTGGTGGTCGACGACTCGAGCGTCATTCGCAAGGTGGCGCGGCGCATTCTTGAAGGTCTCGACTTCAAGATCACGGAAGCGGAGGACGGGCAGCAGGCGCTCGAACAGTGCCGCGGCGCGATGCCGGATGCCGTGCTGCTCGACTGGAACATGCCGGTGATGGACGGCTACGATTTCTTGAAGGCGCTGCGCCGCATGCCAGGCGGCGACACGCCGAAAGTGGTGTTCTGCACGACCGAGAATGACGTGGCGCACATCGCCCGCGCGCTCAGCGCCGGAGCGAACGAGTACATCATGAAGCCTTTCGACAAGGAAATCGTCGAAGCCAAGTTTCAGGAAGTCGGCCTGATCTGACGGGCTCTCCGGCGAATCCTGTTCTGTCGCGTCCGCGTCATCGAGTGTGCGTATGAGCGTTGCCGCCAGCCTTGCGCCTTCCGCGCCTTCCGGTGCGCCGGACCCGCTTCGCGTTATGATTGTCGATGACGCGGTTGTGGTACGCGGACTTGTCTCGCGCTGGATCGACGAAGAGCCGGGGCTGAAAACCGTCGCCTCGCTGCGTAATGGCCGGGAAGCCGTCGACCAATTGCTCCGCCACAATCCCGATGTCGTGGTGCTCGACATCGACATGCCCGAGCTTGGCGGGCTCGAGGCGCTTCCGCAGATGCTCGAGAAAAAGCGCGACCTCGTCGTCATCATGGCGTCGACGCTGACGCGGCGGAACGCCGAGGTGAGCCTGAAGGCGCTCGCGCTCGGAGCGGCCGACTACATTCCGAAGCCGGCGACGAACCGGGAGGTCACCACCTCTGCGACCTTCCGGCGCGAGTTGATCGACAAGGTGCGCCAACTTGGGCAACGCAAGAAGCGCGATGCCGCGGGCCCGCGCGCGCGGATGCCCGCTGGTGCGCCAGCCGCGCGCGCCCGGATCGACCTCGTCGATCCGCGCGTCATTCCGAGCCTTGGGCATTCGAGCGAATTCACGGTGCGCCCGTTCGCCCTCACGCCCCCCCGTGTGCTGCTGATTGGCGCTTCGACCGGCGGCCCGCAGGCGCTCACGGCTTTGGTGGCTCAACTCAGCCCGGTGATCGAGCGCGCGCCGGTACTGATCACACAGCACATGCCGCCGACATTTACGACGATCCTCGCCGAGCATCTGACGCGTGCGGCAAACTGCACCGCCCGCGAGGCGGAACACGGCGAGCCGGTCGTACCCGGCCGAATCTATCTCGCGCCCGGCGGACGTCACATGACCGTCGTGAAGCACGACCGCCGCGCCATGATCGCGCTCGATGAGGGACCGCTGATCAATTTCTGCCGCCCCGCCGTCGATCCGATGTTCGCAAGCGCCGCGCAGGTGTGGGGCATGGGTGTGCTCGCGCTCGTTCTCACCGGCATGGGGACGGACGGGACCAACGGGGCTCGGGACATCGTGAGCGCCGGCGGTTCGGTGATCGCGCAGGACGAACCGACGAGCGTCGTGTGGGGCATGCCGGGGTCGGCCGCGAATGCCGGTGTCTGCTCGGCCGTGCTGCCGCTCGAGGAGATCGGCCCAAAGGTGGTGCGGCTGTTCCGGGGAGAAAAGCCGTGACGCCGCTCGACTACGACTATCTCCGCAAGCTGTTGAAGGACCGTTCCGGCCTCATGCTGTCGGCGGACAAGCAGTATCTGGTCGAAAGCCGGCTGACGCCGGTCAGCCGCAAGCATGGGCTTGCCTCGCTGACCGAGCTGGTCGGCAAGCTCAAGACCGGCAACGAGCCGCTGACCGTCGATGTGGTCGAAGCCATGACCACCAACGAGTCCTTCTTCTATCGCGACAAGATCCCGTTCGAGCACTTCCGCGACGGCATCATGCCGGCATTGCTGACGGCGCGCGCCCGAGAGCGGCGCATCCGCATCTGGTGCGCGGCGGCCTCCACGGGGCAGGAGCCATATTCGCTCGCCATGATGCTCAAGGAGATGAAGGACAAGCTCGGCGGCTGGCGCGTGGAAATCCTCGGCACGGATATCTCGGTGGATGTGCTGGAGAAGGCCAAGGCCGGCGTCTACAGCCAGTTCGAGGTGCAGCGCGGGCTACCGATCCAGATGCTGGTGAAGTATTTCACGCAGGCCGGAGACACCTGGCAGATCGCGCCCGACATCCGCGCGATGGTGCAGTACCGTCAGCACAACCTGCTCGCGGAATTTGCAGGCTTCGGCCGGTTCGATGTCGTGTACTGCCGCAACGTG
>Ga0310810_10006330_pt1 | contig 13360 bp, 8 predicted proteins | sample NCmetagenome_FD_207641 | JGI IMG/M metagenome (GOLD analysis project Ga0310810, IMG submission 207641) | Soil microbial communities from experimental microcosm in Duke University, North Carolina, United States - NC | ecosystem: Engineered > Artificial ecosystem > Soil microcosm > Unclassified ... | reverse complement strand
CCGGTTTTTTCGTTCAAACTGCGCGGCGCCTACAACAAGATGGTTCAACTCGACGACCGTGCGCGCGCCCGCGGCGTGATCACGGCATCCGCAGGTAATCATGCGCAAGGCGTGGCGCTGGCCGCCCGCACACTCGGTTGCGACGCCGCCATCGTCATGCCGGTCACCACGCCGCACATCAAAGTCGAGGCGGTGAAGAAACTGGGCGGGCGCATCGTGCTCCACGGTGACTCGTATGACGACGCGTATGCCCATGCGCTCCAGTTGGCGGAACAGGAACAGCGCGCGTTCGTCCACCCTTACGATGATCCCAACGTGATCGCCGGACAGGGCACGATCGGCATGGAGATTTTGCGCCAGCACAACAAGCCGATGCACGCGATCTTCGTGCCCGTTGGCGGCGGCGGATTGATTTCGGGCATCGCCGCGTATGTGAAGCGGCTCCGTCCGGAAATCAAGATCATCGGTGTCGAGCCGGTCGACGCAGCAGCCATGGCCGCGTCGCTGAAAAAGGGCGACCGCGTGCGATTGTCGCATGTCGGTTTGTTTGCCGACGGCGTGGCCGTCAAGGTTCCCGGCAAGATTACCTTTGAGTTGTGCCGGCAGTTTGTCGATGAGATCGTGTTGGTCGATACCGACGCGATTTGTGCCGCCATCAAAGATGCTTTCGAGGACACCCGCTCGATTCTCGAACCGGCAGGCGCCCTGGGCATCGCCGGCGCAAAAGCGTATGCAGCCAGAGAAAATCTACACGATGAGATACTCGTCGCCATCGCCTCCGGCGCGAACATGAATTTCGACCGGCTGCGCCACGTCTCGGAACGCGCCGAACTCGGTGAGGAGCGCGAGACGATTTTAGCCGTGACGATTCCCGAGCGGCCGGGGAGCTTCAAGGCGTTTTGCTCGTTGCTCGGCGCGCGCAACATCACGGAATTCAATTACCGCTATGCCGACCCTAATCAGGCGCACGTGTTCGTCGGCGTCGAAATACAAAGCCTCGGGGAGGTCGCCGCTATCATCGACGACCTGCGCGCGCACGACTTACAGACGCTCGACTTCACTCACAATGAATTGGCCAAACTCCACATCCGTCATCTCATGGGCGGCCACGCGCCGCAGGCCGAGCACGAGATGCTGTACCGCTTCGAATTTCCCGAGCGTCCCGGCGCGCTGATGCAGTTCCTCAACAGTATGAGTCAAAATTGGAACATCAGCCTGTTCCATTATCGCAATCACGGCGCGGATTACGGACGCGTGTTAATCGGTATTCAGGTGCCGCCAGGCGACCAGACCGCGTTTCAGGAGTTTCTCGATACAATCGGTTACTCCTACGTCGAAGAGAGCGACAACCCGGCCTATCGGTTGTTCTTGGGTTAAGTCGGTTGCAGCTCCGGCGTGGGCAAGAGGTGGCGCTGCTGCTGTGAGCCGAAGGCATCACCAGAGGTCCGCCCGCTCGACGTCTGGCTCTCGTACAATTTCCTTTCGTCACCGAAAGTCGCGTCAAGAAACCCGCGTTCTCTGAGAGCAGATATTTTTCACATCCGCTGGCCGCAAAAAATCCACAATGTCAGAATACAAGGCTGACAATTGACTCCTTTGCCGCTTCAGCGATAAATCATCGGTGAGAAAAGTGCTCTAAATTGTCCATACCCAAGGAGCAACGGTGTTAAGCGAAGAAGACAACGAATTCGCGTGTCGTGTCGGGCCGGGAACGCCCATGGGCGAGCTATTTCGGCGCTTCTGGCTGCCGGCGATGCTGCCCAGCGAGATTCCCCATGCGGATTGCCCGCCCGTGCGCCTGCGCCTGCTCGGCGAGGATCTGGTCGCCTTTCGCGACTCGAACAACAAAATCGCCGTGGTCGAGGCGCATTGCCCGCACCGCGGCGCGTCGCTCTACTTCGGGCGCAATGAGGAATGCGGCATTCGCTGCGTCTATCACGGTTGGAAATTCGACGTCGCCGGCAACTGCGTTGACATGCCGTCCGAACCTCCCGAAAGCAACTTCAAAGACAAGATTCACATCACATCCTACCCGACGGCCGTCCACGGCGGTTTAATCTGGGTGTACATGGGGCCGGAACATCTGCGCGCGGAGCTGCCTCAATTGGAGTGGACTCGAGTTCCCGACAGTCACCGCTCGGTTTCGAAGTGGTTTCAGGAGACCAACTATCTTCAGGGTTACGAGGGCGACATCGATAGTTCCCACGCTTCGTTCCTGCACACGTACTTAAATCCGGCGGCTTCGCCGAATGAGGGAACCACCATCGATCCCAGGCTGAAAAAGCGGGACGGGGCGCCGAAGATCGTCGTCAACGACACCGACTACGGCTTCCGTTACGGCGCCCGTCGCATCGTCGGCGAAGGAACCTACAACTGGCGCGTGACCCAAGCTCTGCTCCCGACCTATAGCCTCATTCCGTTCATGCGCTTCCCGGCCGGCGGACGTGCCTGGATTCCCGTCGACGACCATCGCACGATGACCTTCTACATCTCCTACCATCCGGATCGGCCGCTGACCGACGAAGATCTCGCGATACGCCGCACGGGGCGTGCGTTTCCCCCCGAGTTGATCCCCGGCACGTTCATTCCGAAGCGCAACAGGTCAAACGACTACGAGTTCGACCGCGAAATCCAGCGCACTGTGAGCTACACGGGAATCTGGGGCGTCAACGATCAGGACCGCGCGATTCAGGAAAGCATGGGGTCGATCTACGACCGCCGCAAGGAACACCTCGGCACCAGCGACCTCGCGATCATCACCGCGCGCAAGCGGTTGCTAAATCTTGCCCGTGAACTCCAGCAGGGCATCGAGCCCTTCCCCGCTTCCCATGGTGACATTTATCGCGTGCGCGCCATGGATGTGAACACGCCGGTTGACAACTTCGACGCCATGATCGCCAGCCACGGCAGCGGCCTGCTCGCCAAGGCGTAGGATTGCCGTACGACAACGATTTAAAAATGGGAGCAGCTGCCGCTGCTCAATCCGGGATGGGAATAGGCGAACGTTGAGATATTAGATAGTAAGGCCTGGCTCCAAGAGTTCTGCCATCTCGGCCACGGTCGGTGCCACAAACAAAGCTTGGAGCGTCACATCCATCTGGAAGGTCTTGATGACGCGCGAGACAATCCGCGTCGCCGCCAACGAATCGCCTCCCAAGTCAAAGAAACTGTCATGGATCCCGACGACATCGAGCGTAAGAATCTCCGCCCAGATTTGGGCTAACTCTTTCTCGAAGAACGTTCTCGGCGCGACGAAGCCGGTGCGCAGCTCCAGTCGTGCCCGGCTGGGCGCGGGCAGCGCGCTTCGATCCACCTTGGCGGTGGACGTTAACGGTATCGCATCCAGTGCTAAGAAAGATGAGGGTATCATAAAGTCGGGCAGCTTTTCCGAGAGCGCCGCTCTAAGCGCGTCGGTTCTGACGACAGTCTGTCCAGTCGGCACCAGGTAAGCCACAAGGCGCTGCTCTCCCGCGTGATCACCCAGTGCAACCACGACAACTTCTCTGAATTGACCGAGATCAAGAAGCGCTCTCTCGATTTCCACCAGCTCGACTCGGTGTCCTCGGATCTTAACTTGGAAATCTTTTCGCCCCAGATAAACCAGACAACCATCGGCACTCATGCGACCCAGATCCCCGGTTTTGAAAATACGCTTCGCCCCTTCATCGGGAACGGGTGAAAACTTGGCCCGGGTGAGCTCCGGATTGCGCCAATATCCGGGCGAAAGATGGCGGCTTTTAACCGCGATTTCACCGACCTCATCAGCAGAAGCTTCTTCGCCATCCTCGCGCAGCAAGAAAACCTCGCTGCCTTCGACGGCATAACCGACCGGCACGATGTGGTCGGCGACGGCGCTTGCGTGGTCGATGAAATATTGCCTGAAGGTCGGCACTTCCGTGCTCGACAAACGGTTGACGAGAATACAATTTTCGGGAAAGTGTTTTCGATATGTTTCCACGTCTGTCCGATAGACCGCTTCGCCAGTAAGTCTGATCAAGCGCACATTGGGAAATGTCTGATCGCCAAGAGTATTGACGAAATTGCGGAAGACCGACGGCACCGAGCTATATATGGTGATCTTTTCCTGAATCAACCAATTGCCGAGATCGTCCGACGGGTTCCCCTTTATATTCGGTGGAAATATCGCTGCCCCATTGAGCAGCGCCAAGAACATGTCTCCCGCCGCCGACATGAGCATGGCAAGCCGGTCCTGTGAGCAGATGTGCAAATCATTGGTCTGGCTCCTGATCAAGTGAAGCAGGTTACGATGGTTCTGCACCACTCCCTTGGGTTCTCCGGTCGAGCCCGAAGTATAGGTAATCCATGCCAGAGCGTCCGGTGAGATCGAGAGAGCCGGGTTGCTGCAAGGGAGCGAATCGATCTCGGTCACATCGATCAGTTGCAGCCGTTTTTCGGCGAACGTGGTCGCCAGCGAGAGCCGTTCGCGATCCGTGACGATGATGCCCGCCCCTGAGTTTTTCAGTATGAAGTCGACTCGTGCCAAAGGAAAGGATGGATTTAACAGAACGTAAATTCTGCCTGTCTTTAGGACGCCGAAGATCGCAGCCGTTAAGGCGGCTCCCCTGCCAAGGAGCAAAGCTACCGGCTCGTCCTGTTTTCCTGCCTTGGCTAAAATCGCGTGAGCGATTCGGTTGGCGGCTCGATTCAGAGCTTCATAGCTCAATGCTTCGTCGCCGAGTTTCAGCGCGAGCCGCTGCGGATCCAGCCGGGCGATCTTCTCGAACCGCTCGGGGATCGACTGCTCGGTTTCGTTTTTCGCGAATTCGACGAATGCTCCGGTTGGATGAAAGCACTTCGCCCGAATCGTCTGCTGCTCCGGTGGAAGGGCGGTTGCGAGTTTCGAGAAATCGGTCAACTGAATCTCTGGCACTGCGAAAATTGACGGTCTGAGTAAAACGAAATCGCCGGGTAGCTAACGCGGATTATGACGCAGGCTGATAAACGTCAGGCGAGCACATCTGTCGAAACCGATCGCACCTTCAACCATGTACGCCATCTTCATTTTCGCGATAGTAGTATCAGCCAAGGTCGTCTGCAAGGTAAGATTCGTGCCAGAACCAGACAATATCCGAAATCTTGAGAGTGAGAGAAAAAAAGAAAATAGCGGAAGCATAGTCTGGGCCGACACTTTCTCCCAGGCGTGGCACTTCTAAATCGCCCGGGTCGTTTGACCACTCGGCAACGAAGCAATTATAGAAACCACGACAAGCGAGAGGAGCCCCGACGATGAGCAATCACGCCGCTGAAATACGCGCCGGTCTGAAACACCCCGTGATCGACGGCGACGGCCACTGGTTGGAACCGGTGCCGGTTTTTCTCGAATACCTGCGTGAAGTGGGCGGCGCGCAATCAGTGGACCGGATGAGAGCGCTCTGGCAGCGCACGCATGTGTGGTACCGCTCCACCTGGGCGCAGCGCCGGCACGATCGCACCAGGCGCAGTAACTGGTGGGGCGTCACCAGCAAGACCTTCGACAAAGCGACCGCGCTGCTGCCGGCTTTGTTGAACGAACGATTGCCGGAGCTTGGCATCGACTTCGCGTTGATCTATCCGAGCCTTGGGCTCGCATTCCACGGTATCGCGCAGGACGACCTGCGCCAGGCCGCCGCCCGCGCCTACAACAAGATGACGATCGACATGTTCGCGCCCTATGCCGCGAGATTTGCCCCGGTGGCGATCGTTCCCATGCATATGCCGGAGGAAGCGATCGAGGAACTCGAATACGCCGTCGGCGAGCTCGGCTACCGGGCGATCATGCTCAAGGGAAATCAGGAGCGTCCGATTCCGAGCGCCGCGGAAGGCATGGATGCGAAGAAAGCCGCGTGGTACATCGATACCGTCGCCCTCGATAGCGCGCTCGATTACGATCCGTTCTGGCAGCGCTGCGTCGAGTTTGGCGTCGCCGTCACCCAACACTCGGGCAGTGCCCGTTGGCCGGATCGCAGTTCCATCAGCAACTTCACCTACAATCATGTCGGCCACTTCGCCGCGTCGAATCACGCTTTCGCGAAAAGCGTTTTTCTGGGCGGTCTGGTGCGGCGCTACCCGAGCCTCAATTTCGGCTTCATGGAAGGCGGCGTCAGTTGGGCCTGTCAGTTGTGCGCCGACCTGATCGAACACTGGGAAAAGCGCCGCCCCGCCGGCCTGCAAAATCCCACCGCCACCAGCATTGACGAAATGCATCAATTGATCGCCCGGTACGGTGATGCGCGACTGAAGGCCAATGCCGACGCGATTATGAACAGCCTGGATTTTCTACGGCCGGAATGCAGCGTCGAAGAACTCGCGCGGCCGGAGTTTGTCACCGACGATTTCGCGGCGGCAGGGATCGAATCAAAAGACGATATCCGTGCGGCATTCTCCAGCAACTTTTTCTTCGGTTGTGAGGCCGACGATAAAACGACCCTATGGGCGTTCGATCAAAGAATGGGCTTTCGGCTGCGGCCGGTGTTCAGCTCCGACTTCACGCACTTTGACGTGCCTGATTTCCGCGAGGTGATACCCGAAGCGTTTGAGATGGTCGAGAAGGGCTTCGTCACCGAACAGGATTTTCGCGAGTTCACGTTCACCAATGCCGCAAGGCTGCATACGCGCAACAACCCGGGCTTCTTTAAGGGTACTGTTGTCGAGCAAGCGGTTGCCGATGAGTTGGGCCTGGAAAAAGCATCGCCCGCTGCGACTGCTTAGACGATTTTGCTGTGAGCAGGCGCTCCCAGCTTCAAAACTCACTCCCAGACTCGAAGCGGCCTCCATCGGAGTGGCTCTGTTGTGCAAAACCGCCTGGGGGTATAAAATTTAGGAAAGTATACCTTTGGGATTTTTCGCATGGGCATGAATATAAAGAGCGATGATACGCATCGTCGAGCCAAGGAATTAGCCCGAATGACGGGTGAGTCAATTGCCGAGGCCGTAGACCGTGCCGTGAGCGAGCGCCTGGAACGGTTGCGGCGCCAACGCAATCGGAAAGCGCTCGCGGCGAAGCTGCTAAAGTTGGGCGAGCGCTGTAGCCGGTTGCCCATAATCGACGGAAGATCGGCCGAAGAGATGCTTTACGATGACAATGGCCTACCTCGATGATCGTCGTCGATACCTCTGCGCTCATCGCAATTCTCGACCGGGAGCCGGACGCGGCGTTGTACGCGGAGGCGATCGCTGAGACGGATTCCCCGCTCATTTCCGCGGCGACTCTGCTCGAATTGCACATTGTAATGCTCAATCGGCACGGCGGCAGAGCCGGGCAGCTTGTCGACCGGTTAATTCAAGACGCTGGTTTTCAGATCGAACACTTTACCACTCAGCATCTCGAGCTCGCGCGCGAAGCCTATGCCCGCTATGGCAAAAGCAGAAACAGCGCGGGACTCAACTATGGAGATTGTTTCTCTTACGCGCTGGCAAAGGCCACCGGTTTGCCGCTGCTCTTCAAGGGAAGCGATTTCTCGAAAACGGATTTGATTGCGGCATTGGCCAATCCTTGAGCGAAGAGTCAAGCCCGATACCTGTGATCCCGTGTGATTCCTTGCAACGGCGCGCGCCGAGGTGTCGCTATCTTGGTGAAATTATCCTGGACAGAAACACCCGACTAAATTGCGAGGTACCATGGACGATATGATATCGGATCCCTATCCACCGTTTGACGGCGTGGAGCCCTACGGCACCGTAAGGTCGGTTGCCGACGAACGGGCGCATCGCAAACGGATGTGCGCGCTTGGATACCGTATCTTCGGCGCGCTGCGCTGGGGGATGCTCGGCGACGGTCATATATCAGCCCGTGACCCTGCGTTTACCGACCACTTCTGGCTGCTCGACTGGGGTGTTCCATTCAGCGAGGCGACGGTCCACCGGTTGGTGCTGGTCGGGCCCGGTGGCGAAGTGAAAGATGCCGACGGCAACGCGACCGGTGCCGTCAACACGGCAGGCTACAACATTCACCATCCATTGCTCGCTGCCCGTCCCGATGTCGTAAGCGCATCTCATACCCACACCGCATTTGGCACGCCGTGGTCGGCCAACGTCGCGCCGTTTCGCGCGCTCAGTCAGGAGGCGTGTGCCTTCGTGTTCGATCAGGCACTGTTCGACGATGGGGAAGTGGAGGTGCTTTCCATCGATGGCGGAAAGCGCATCGCCGCCGCGCTCGGCAACAAAAAGTTCTGCATCCTGCGCAACCACGGCCTGCTCACGGTCGGCCGGTCGGTGGAGGAATCGGTCGGATGGTTCGTGATGGCCGAACGGGTGGCCGAGGTCCACGTAAAAGCGCCCGACGGGCGAGCAATTTCCGACGAGGCCGCTGCGCTCGCGGCGTCGACCCTCGCCCTAGACTCCGTCGGCTGGCGGATGTTCCAGTGGCTCCAGCGCTCGCTCGTTCCCAACCGATCGGTGGTCGGCTGAAACGCTCGCGCTGGACGAATTCAATGAAGGCCTAAAGAAGCTTCCTTAAGATGTAGGTCTTTTCAAAAAATCGCCGGCACAGACCCACTGGATTTGTCGACCATCCCCCGGAGAGATTCTCCCTGCATCGCGACGTGGTACTTTTTGTTTCCTAAAGTCTCGTCAAAAATCCGTTATCCTTTGCGGCAAAGCTATCTTCAGTTTTTCATTTTCAATTCTCAATTATCCATTGCGGAACTGTCCATTATCAATTTTCCATTATCCATTATGAATTTTTCTACCGCTTCGCCATTTTCGCGAGTTCCGAAAAATAATGCGCAAACGCTTTCATGCCGCCTGAAGCTTGGCCCCAGTCGAAGTATTCGTTCGGTGCGTGATAGCCGTGTTCGGGCAGACTCAAGCCGAGAAAGAGAATCGGCACCCTCCAGACCTTCTGCATCGTGACCATCGCGCCGATCGATCCCCCTTCGCGAATAAAAGCCGGTTCTTTGCCGAATCCCGCCTTCGCCGCTCGTTTCACACATTCGACATAAGGCCCATCAAAACTGCCTTTGAATGGAGGCTGCATGCTTTCCCGTTCCACCTTGATGTTCGGATTCAGCTTGGCCACATGGCGCTTCAGCAGGTCGAAGACTTTCTCCGGTTTCTGGTTCGGAACGAGCCGCATGCTGATCTTCAATTCGCCATGACCCGGCACCACGGTCTTGATGCCGGGCCCATCATACCCGCCGGTTAAGCCATGAATTTCGAAAGTCGGCGCGGCCCAAATGCGGCGCATCACTTCAGCCGGATCATCGGTTCTGAGAGAGTGGAATCCGTAGGCCGCTTTGAAGCGCTTGACCTGAAACCCTGACTTGAGAAAGCTCTTGATCTCTTCTTTCGTCGGCTTCACCACGTCCTTGTAAAAGCCGGGGATTTTCACTTCGCCGGTTTTGGCATTGACGCAGGCCTGGGCAACTTCCATCAATTCAGCCAACGGATTTCTCGCGGCCCCGCCGGTTACTCCGGAATGGGCGTCTTTGCTGCCGGTTCTCAAGGTCAGTCTCGCGCCGATCAATCCGCGCAATCCATACGGCATGGCCGGGCGCCCTTTCGCAATCCAGATCGTATCGGAGACCACCACGGAATCGGGGCGGGGAACCTCGGCTCGCTGTTTGAGACCGGCGGCAAAATGAGGACTGCCGATCTCTTCTTCAAGCTCCCAGAGAAAGCGAATATTGATCGGCACGCCTTGATCGATCGCGAAACGGGCGCCGAACAACGCCGACAGCGCCGGCCCCTTATCATCGGTTGCTCCACGGCCGCGATAGATGCCGCCCTCGTTCTGGAAGGCAAAAGGATCTCCTCGCCATTCCGGCTCTTGTGCCGGCTGGACATCGATATGGTTATAGACCGTGACCGTAGGATAGTGCGCACCGGTCATCCAGCCGGCAGACACAAAAGGATAGCCGCCGGTCTCCACGATCTGCGCTTCGGCGCCGGCGTCGCTCAATACTTGCCGCGCAAGTGTTGCCATGCGCCGCATGTCATTGGCTTTGGCCGGATCCATACTGATCGATGGAATATTGACCATCTGACCCAGGAGATCTTCGTATCGTTTGCGATTCTGTCCGACGTAGGCTTCGAGCTGCTGATGCATCGTCATGTCCGAGACTCGTGCGTTGGCGGGCTTCTCCTTGACCTTTTTCACTTTCCCCTCAATTATCCATTCTCCATTAGACCATAGCGGCTATGTCTGACGAAGAAAGTTATAGGTTGGGCATTAATTGCCTGCAAGTATCGCCGGCGTTTTCACGCTTTCTTTCTTCTGAAGAACAGTGATAGAGAACCGCAATGACGCCTTTCAACCCAATAAAGAGCACGCACACCGCTCACCTGCGCACGATAGTGCTTCTTCTCGCGCTCCTGTTTTTACCCGGCATCGCCGCCGGTCAATCTCTGCCAAAAGTCCGCATGGCGTACACGTCCATCGCGATTCAGTTCACTCCTGTTTATTTGATGAAAGAGCTCGATCTTCCGCGAAAGCAGGGACTCGATGTAGAGATTTTGATGATTCCGGTGAGTTCGCGCGCGGTTCAAGCGGCCTTAGCCGGGGAAATTCAGTTCATGACGAGCGGCGGAATTGCCAACATCAACGCCAATATGGCGGGCGCTGATTTCGTCGGCATTACATCGACGATCAACACTCTCGTTTACAAGATTTTAGGACAGCCCTCGATTAAAGAACCGGCAGCGCTGAAGGGCAAGAAAATCGCCATTTCCAGGATCGGTGGAGTGAGCGATTTTTCCGTGCGCTTTGGTCTCGACCGTTGGTCGCTGGTGCCGGATCGAGACGTTGCTCTTCTCCAGGTCGGCGGCGATCCGGAAGCTCTTCTCGCCTTGCAAAACAAGGCGGTCGATGCGGCGGCGTTGTCGGAGCCCTTCGCCACCATGGCGCAACGTGAGGGTTATTCCGTCATCGCGGACCTGAGCCGCTTGAATATCCCGTTTACCCATCACGGCATTGGCACGCGCAAACAAATCATCCATGACCGGCGCGACATTGTGCTTCGCCTCATGCGATCCTATCTGGAAGGAATTTACTTGTTTAAGACCAATAAGGAGCTTTCTCTCAAGACGCTACAAAAGGTGGCGCGCTTGAGCGACACCTCCGTCATCCAGAGCATCTATGATGAGTACAGTCAGCGACTGACCCCGGCGCTGCCCTATCCCACGCCTGCCGGCATTCAAACCATTATCGATCAGCTGGCCAGGACTCGACCGGAAGCCAAGGGACTGAACCCCAACGACTTCATCGATTCGTCAATCTTGAAAGAGATTGAAGACAGCGGCTTCGTGAAACGCCTCTATGGGAAATAGCAAGAAGCTGCCCTCTGCGGCGAGTTTTCGAGTCAGCTTTTTCTTAGGGCTTCTCTCTGCCGCCATTAGTATTACGGCGGCGGCATGACAGATTTCTCTGGCATTGACGAAACCGGGCGAGAATGCGCTTGACAAAATGGCCATGCCGAAGATAGCGATGAGACCATCTTAGCCACTCAAAAGAGGAGATTATTTATGCCGGCAATCCGACACATGGCTATGTGCACCGAGAACAATCGCCGCTTGGCGCGCTTCTACCGCTTGATCTTTGGTATGGACGAGGTTTGGAACTACGAGCAAAACAGCCCCCACGCGTTTTATGTCGGCGACGGCTATTTCAACCTCAACTGCCTGCAGATTCATCGCACCATGGCGGAGCAGAAGCGCGACGTCGGCATCAACCATTACGGCTTCAAGGTCGAAAGCATCAAGGAAATCGGCGAAAAGCTCGGACAGTTGAATCCGCCCGTTAAATTCGCCGACCGGCCGAAGGACGGCCGCTACACCGAAATTCGCATCAAGGATCCCGACGGCAACGGCGTCGATGTCGCCGAGAAGGGCTGGGGCGCCGAAGAGGGAACGAGGAATCCGGGAGTGCGGCATGTCGGCATCCGCACGGCCGATCCCGAACGCTTGGCGGACTTCTACAAATTTGTTTTTGCCATGAAAGAAGTTGGCCGCAGCGAGACCGGCTCCGGCGCGGCAATCTATCTTTCCGACGGCACCATCAATCTCGGCCTGACCAAAGGTGCGGCCGCTCCCGGCGCGGGTATTCAAGTGCTGGGTTTCCAAGTGCCGAGCCTGCGCGAAGTCGAACAGCAGATAAAAAAGCCGCTCGGCCTCACCTATCCCGCCGAACCGGTGCTGGAGATGTTCCAGCCGTCGGACGGGCCGTACAAAGTCACGCGGATGAAAGATCCCGACGGAAATCAGCTCGATCTTTCCGAAGAGGGTTGGCCTCTTTAGCAGGCCGTTGAAAAAGGCCACCTGCTTCGTTGCGCTCGACCGATTGCGCTTCAACGTACAAAAGTACGCCTGGGCTTATCGATCTTCGCGCGCCTCGCATCTGGACCTTTTTGAACAGCCTGCAATCAAGGTTTTTCAACAGCGCTAGACCATCGGCTTTCATTTAGTGAGATTTGCGATCATGCATATCCGATTAAGTACAATTAGCAACGGTCTTTGGGCGCTCGCTCTGATCGCTTTGCTTGTCGTGTTGTCGTCGGCCGGTGTGTCGGCGCAGCCCGCGCGTCTATCGGTAGCCTACACGGGCGTAGGTCCCACCCATCTGCCGGTATGGATTGCCAAGGAGACCGGTATCTTCGCACGCAACGGACTCGATGTGCAGGTCGTCAGGGCACAAGCGGCGGTGGCAACCATGTCGCTACTCTCCGGCGAAGTGGGATTTATTCAGGCGGCCGCGCCGGCGGTGGTCTTGAGCAACTTGAGTGGATCGGGCACGGTCTATGTTGCCAGCGGATACGTCGGCCTCGACTATTGGCTCGTCAGCTCTTCGAAGATCAAAAGTGGCGATCAGCTCAAGGGAGGCATTGTCGGCGTTTCGGGATTGACCGGGGCGTCGTTCACGGCGACACAACTAGCGCTGAAGAAGCTCGGTCTCAACCCCGCCAAAGACGTTTCGATTCTCGCCGTTGGCGGCACTCCGGAACGGTTGGCCGCACTGCGCAGCGGCCGCATCCAAGCCACTTTGCTGAACCCGCCGACGATTTTTATAGCGGAGCGCCAGGGCTTTCATGTCCTCGTCGACGTGAGCAACCTGCCGTTTCAAAACAACGGCGTTGTCGCTACGAGAAAGTTCATCCGCGAGCAGCCGAACATCGTCCGACGCTACGTCAAATCTCAGATCGAAGCCGTGCATATCATGAAGACCGATCGCAAGACCGGCCTCAAAATCTTCACCAAGTATCTCGGCGGCGGGCGCGACGCCGACCCGCAGATCACCGAGAAAAGCTACGACGTGTCGATCACCGACGATAAGTTTCCGCGCAACCAACATCCGTCGCTCGAAGGCATCAAGCTCGTCATCGACTCGTTGGGCGAACGCGGAAAGGACGCCAAGCCCGGCGATTTCGTC
>Ga0310810_10006329_pt1 | contig 13360 bp, 7 predicted proteins | sample NCmetagenome_FD_207641 | JGI IMG/M metagenome (GOLD analysis project Ga0310810, IMG submission 207641) | Soil microbial communities from experimental microcosm in Duke University, North Carolina, United States - NC | ecosystem: Engineered > Artificial ecosystem > Soil microcosm > Unclassified ... | reverse complement strand
AGCTTCGAGTACGACGACGCGATCGCGTCGTTCCGCGAGGCGGAGCGCATCGATGCGGGATTCGCGATGGCGTACTGGGGCGAGGCGATGTGCTACGACCAGCCGCTCTGGTACAACGAGAACGTCGAGAAGGCGCGCGCGGCGCTCGCGCGGCTCGCGCCGGGTCGTCAGGCGCGGCAGGCGAGGGCGCCCACTGCGCGCGAGAAGGGCTATCTCGACGCCGTCGAGATCCTGTTCGGCGAGGGCGACAAGGCGTCGCGCAATCGCGCCTACGCCGAGCGGATGGCCGACCTGTCGCGGGCGTTCCCGAACGACGACGAGGCGGCCGCGTTCTACGCCCTGGCGCTGCTGCAGACGATCCCTGAAGGACGGCGCGACTCCGCGACGTCGTTGAAGGCCGGCGCAATTGCGACCGCGATTCTCGAGCGCAACCCGGAGCATCCGGGGGCGGCGCATTACGCGCTCCACGCATTCGACGACGGCGAGCATGCGGCGATGGGGCTGAAGGCGGCGCGGATCTACGCGCGGATCGCGCCCGCGTCGAGCCACGCGCGCCACATGCCGTCCCATGTGTTTCTGCCGCTTGGCATGTGGGACGAGGCCGCTGCGTCCGACGAGTCGTCGTGGGCGGTCTCGGTCGAGCGCGTGAAGCGCCTGGGACTGTCGATGGCGCAGGCAGACTTCCATTCGCTCAGCTGGCTGCACTACGAATACCTGCAACAGGGGCGGTTCACCAAAGCGCGCGATGCCATGAAGACAGTGGAGGGTGCGATTTCCCTTCCTGCCTCTCCGGCCCTTCCCGCCCATCCTGCCCACGCCGAAAGTGAGATTGGGCGGGGCTTTTCCCCGCTGTCCCTGAAGAGCGAGCTCGGCTCCATGCGTGCGCGGCTCGTCGTCGAGTCAGGCGATTGGGCGGCGCTGAAAGGGCAGGGGACGTTCGAGAACATCGACGAGCTGTTCGCCGTCGGCGCCGCGGGCCTGAAGCTGGGGGATCGTGCGCGGGCGGAGGCCGCGGTCGAGCAGCTGCGGAACGCGATGAAGACGATTCCAGATCCCGATGCGCGGGATATCGCCGGCATCATGGCCGTGGAGCTCGACGGCCTGGTGCGCGCGGCCCGCGGCGATGTCGCCGGCGCGCTGAAGGCGTTTTCCACCGCGGCGTCGATCGAGGCGAAGCGCCCCAGACCGATCGCGCGGCCGTATCCGATCAAGCCGGCGTTGGAACTCTATGCCGAGCAGTTGCTCGCGTCCGGAGACGCGGCGGGCGCGGTTGGGCAGTTCCAGGCGTCGCTGGCGCGGACGCCGCGGCGCGCCGCATCGCTGCTCGGCCTGGCGCGGGCCGCCGCGAAAGCGGGAAAGACAGCGGACGCCGCGAAGGCCGCGAAGGACTTCCTTGCGGCCTGGCATCTGGCTGACTCGAGTCGACCCGAGCTCGCCGAAGCCAGGGCGTTGGCGCGCTGAGAGCAAATGCAGCCACGAAGACACGAAAGCACGAAGCCGGGTTTCGTACAAGGCATTCTTCGTGTCTTCGTGCCTTCGTGGTTGCATTTAGGCCTCGTCGATCTCGACCTCTCGAACGTAAAAGAAAAGATCCAGCCGGCGCGTGCGGATCGACGGTTCGTCGACGCGCAGAACGATCTGGTAGCGACCCGGCTCGGTCGGGCGCCAGGTGTGCGTCCAGAGGCTCCACGTCAGCGTCGAGGCCGGAAGGGGGCAGTCCTCCACGCGCGTCCACGGCCCGCCGGATCGAAACCGGATCGACAGCGCGTTGGTCGGCTTCGATCCGCCCCAGACGATGCCCACGACCTTGTAGAAGACGCGTCCGCCGTCCGTCCACTGCTCCACGCGGATCGGCATGGCGGCGGTGTCGATGGCGGCCGGCTGAAACTCGCGTGCGCGATCTGGCACGCCATTCTGGTGAGTGCGCGCGGCGAACTCCTTCATCTGGCTCGCCGCGGGCGCGTCGTCCGGCACGAGCTCGATCGCGTCGACCCACTTGATGCACGCGCAGCCGTACCAGCCGGGAACGATGAGGCGGACCGGGGCGCCGTGATCGCGCGGCAACTGCGCACCGTTCATGCGCGCGGCGAGGAGCGCGTGCGCGAGATCATCGCGCGAGAAGATCCAGCTTGCGCCGGGAATCGACGTGCGGCTTGGCCCGGCATCGTCCAGGCCGCGCACGAGGACACGATAGCCCCCTGACAGCGGCGTGACGCGATCGAGGGCGGTTGTCATCGGCAGCCCTTCCCAGACGGCGGTGCTCATGAGCCCGAAGTTCGCCGGGTCGGCGTTGCCCGCGCACTCCATGACGTAAGGGCCAGCGCGCACCGACGCCCGCTCGATCGCCGCGCGATCGATGGCTGACTCCTTTTGCACCCGGCCGCGAATCGGAATCGAGGGCGGCAGCGTGTCGAGCTTCGCCGGTGCGGCCGTGCGGACGTAGTAGCGTTCGTTGGGAACGATGAGTGCGTCGGTGCTCAGCGTCGAGAGATTCGTAAACAGCCGCGCGTCCAGGCTGGAGGCGAGAAGCCGCTCGAGCGGCGTTGCGGGAGTGTTGCCTGGATTTCCGAGCGGGAGGGTCCTGAGCAGCCTTGCGCCGCTTTGCCGCAGTTCGAACGGCGCAACGAGAGCGGCGGCGAGAAACTCGCGCCGCGTGAGGTTGCGAAGGACACCTAGGTCGGGTAGGTCTGGTGGGCAAAAGCTTTCTGTCACGCTGAATCTTTCCCGACCAGACCCACCGGCCCCACCCGGCCTACCCTGACGAGCGGCTCACTTCGTTGCAGTGCCGCGAGGCCACACCGTCCCCTGGTCCTCACCCTTCGTGACTGTCTGCATCCCCTTGTAGAGGAAGCGCTGCAGGCGGCGGCCGTCGTAGGTTTCCGTCGTGTAGATGTTGCCCTTCGAGTCGGTCGCGATGCTGTGGACGGCATAGAACTGTCCCGGCATCTTGCCGCCGTCGCCGAAGCTCGTGAGGATTTCGAGCGAATTGCGGTCGAGGATCCAGACCTTCTCGTCGTGGCCGTCGGCGAGGTAGATGAACTTCTGCTGCGGGTCGTTCGAGAACGCGATGTCCCACGTCGATCCGTCGCCGAGCGTGTTCTTCGAGACCCAGTTTTCTTTGATGAACTTGCCCTCCGGCGTGAAGACCTGGATGCGATCGTTCACGCGGTCGCAGACGTAGACCATGCGGTCCTTCGACATCTCGGCGCAGTGCACCGGCGTGCGGAACTGCTGCGCGGGGGGCGCGGTGGGGTTGTAGCGGCCGAGGTTCGTGTCGTCGGGCTTGTTGCCGTACGCGCCCCAGAAGCGCTTGAACTTCCCGGTGTCGGCATCGATCACGACGACGCGCTTGTTGCCGTAGCCGTCGGAGATGTACGCCTCGTTCTCCTTCGCGTCGACGAAGATCTTCGCCACCTGACCGAAGTGCTCGTTGCTGTTGCTGTCGACCGGCACGCCCTTCTTGCCGACCATCATCAGGAATTTGCCGTCCTGCGTGAACTTCAGCACCATGCCGTCGCCGCCGCCGTTGCCGCCGACCCAGACGTTGCCTTTATGATCGATGGTGACGCCGTGGTTCGACGCCGGCCACTGATAGCCGTCGCCGTCGCTGCCGCCCCAATGACGGAGGAGGTTGCCCTGCTGATCGAACTCGAGGATCGGCGGCGCCTTTGCGCAGCACGTACCGGTCTTCGAGTCTTCGGCGGCCTCGATCGCATTCACGCTGTCGGGCCGATGGACGATCCAGATGTGATCGTTCGCGTCGACGCCGACGCCGATCGACATGCCCTGATACCAGTGGTTGGGCAGCGGCTTCGGGAAGGTGGGATCGACCTCGAAGCGCGGCACCTGCACCTTCGCGCCGCCCTGCGCCTGTGCCTTCTTTTCGAGCATGCCCTGCCCGATCCCCATGGCTACGAGGAGCGCTACCAGCGTCGACCCGATTAACATGTGACGTTTCATGGGTTCACCTTTATTCGTGCCTTCGTGTCTTCGTGGTTGTATTTTCTTTCACCGCTTCACGAATTTTTGAACGCGTTTGCCCTCGTAGGTTTCCCCCGTGTACACGTTGCCCTTCGAGTCGACCGCGACGCTGCCGACGCCGTAGAAGTGCCCCGGATAGCGGCCGCCGTCGCCGAAGCTGCCGACCGTTTCCAGCGACTGCCGGTCGACGATCCACACTTTCTTGTCGTGGCCGTCGGCGACGAACAGCCACCGCTGCTGCGCGTCGTTCGAGAACGCCACGTCCCACACCGATCCGTCGCCGGTGGTCGTCTTCGAGACGAACCCTTCCTTCACGAACTTGCCGTCCTTCTGGAACACCTGGATGCGATCGTTCTGCCGATCGCAGACGTAGACCATGCCGTCCTTGGCGATCTTCACGCAGCTGAGCGTGTGGAACTGCTTCGACGGCTGCCCGTTCGCGTCGTACGCGCCAGGATCCGTATCGGTCGGCTTCTCGCCGTACGCGCCCCAGCTCCGTTTGAACGTGCCGGTATTCGCGTCGAAGACAGCGATGCGGTGGTTGCCGAAGCCGTCGGCGACGTACAGCTCGCCGCCGTCAATCGCCACCGCGCCCGGCCGGTTGAAGCCGGTCGTGCTGTCGCTGCCTTCCGTCTTGCCGCCCTTGCCGATCTGCAGCAGGAACTTCCCGTCTTTCGAGAACTTCAACACCTGTGCGTCGGCCGGCGGGGGAGGACCGGCCGCGCCGCGTCCGCGGCCTTGTGCCGCCGCGCCCGCGCCTCCGCCTGCGGCGTCACCGCCGCGAGCGGCCGCATCGCCGCCCCGTCCGGCGCCGCGCCCGGCCGCGTCGCCGCGTGCACCAGCCGCGTCGCCGCGTCCGGCTGCCGGGGCGCCGCGCGCGCCGCCGCGTCCGGCCGGGGCCAACGACGGCGTCGGCAGCCCGCTGCCGATCCAGACGTTGCCCTGCGGATCGACTGCAATGCCCGACGGATTCGCCGGCCAGTCGTAGCCGGATCCGCCCTTACCGGGATCCCAGCTCGCGAGCAGCGTGCCGGCGGCATCGAACTCGAGGACCTGCGGTGCCGAGAAGCAGCACGAACTGGCCCACGGCTCGAGCGTCGGTCCCTTCTCGTTGGCTTGCAGCGAATCGACGCCGCGGTGCACGACCCAGACGTGATCCTGCGCGTCGACGGCGACGCCGGTCACCGAGCCGAGGATCCAGTGCTTGGCGACCGGGAACGGCTTCGGCCACAGCACCTCGACCTCGTACTTCGGCGCCGCCGCCGCGCCGCCGCGCTGCGCGGTCACGCGGCTCACGCCGGACGCCGCGAGCATGGCGATGATGATGCCGCCCGTGAAAAGACAGCGTTTCATTCAGCCTCCAATGATGGGCGGAGTATAACGGAAGCGGGAGGCGAATTGGCGAGTTGGTGAGCTGGAGAATCGGCGAATCAATTCACCAAATCACCAACTGCCTAGCGCGTCGCCGCGGGCCAAACTGTTCCCTGCACCTTTTTCGTGACCGGCGCGAGACCTTTGTACACAAACTTCTGCACTCGGCGGCCCTGATACGTTTCAGTCGTGTAGAGATTGCCCTTCGAGTCGACCGCGATGCTGTGCATCGAATAGAACTGGCCGGGGTAATGGCCGCCCTCGCCGAAGTTCGTGAGCTCGGTCAGCGACTGGCGATCGTAGATGTGCAGCTTCTGGTTCCGGCCGTCGGCGAGATACAGATACTTCTGCTGCGCGTCCTTCGAGAACGCGACGTCCCACGTCGACCCGTCACCGAGCGACTCGGGCTCGACGAAGATCTCTTTCTGGAACTTGCCGTCGCGCGTGAAAACCTGCAGGCGGTCGCTCGTGCGGTCGCAGACGTAGATCAACCCGTCGTTCGACGGTTCCGCGCAGTGCACCGGGCCGCGGAACTGCTGCGAGGGCGTCGAGCCCGGCGTGTACCTCGGCGCCGCGGCGGCCGCCGCATCGTCCGGCTTGTTGCCGTACGCGCCCCAGTACCGCTTGATCTTGCCGGTGTCGAGATCGATGACGGCGACGCGCTTGTTGCCGTAGCCGTCGGCGACGAACCCTTCGTTGTTCTTGTTGTCGATCGACACCTTGGCGACCATGTAGAAGCGGTCCATCGCGTTGCTGTCGGGGCCGAGCCCCTGCTTCTTGATGCCCGACTGCAGGAGGAACTTGCCGTCCTGCGTGAACTTCAGGATGTGTCCGTCGTTCGCGCCGCCGTTGCCGCCGATCCAGATGTTGCCCTTGCCGTCGATCTGCAGCCCATGGTTCGACGCCGGCCACTGAAAGCCGTCACCGTCCTTGCCGCCCCAGTGGCGCAGGAGGTTCCCCTGCTGGTCGAACTCCATGATCGGCGGCGCTTTCTTGCAGCACGTGCCGGTCTGTTCATCGGCGGCCGCTTCGACCGCGTCGAGCGAATCGGAGCGATGGATGATCCAGACGTGATCCTGCGCGTCGACGGCGACCCCAATCGTCTGGCCCAGATACCAGCCGTTCGGCAGCGGCTTGGGCCACATCGGATCCACCTCGAACCGCGGCGCCTGCACCGCGCCCTTGCCCTGCGCGTTCGCCTTGTTCTGCAGCACCGTCGTGGCGACGCCGAACACGACCAGCAGCCCCGCCAGCGTCGACCCGACGAACAGATTGCGTCTCATTGCGCACTCCTCAAAGTCGCACGCGGAACTCGCGGAACACGCAGAATAAAGATCTTCTCTGCGGGTTCGGCGGGTTCTGCGTGCCAACCGTGATCAGCGTCCTGCCGCCACCCACTTCTGAACGCGCTTCCCGTGGTGCTGCTCACCGGTATACACGTTGCCGCGCGAGTCGGTCGCGATGCTGCCGACCGCCAGGAACTGTCCCGGCAGTCGACCGCCGGTTCCGAAGCCGCCAACCTCCGCGAGCGTGTCGCGTCGAAGGACGATCACCTTCTTGTCGTGGCCGTCGGCGACGAACACGAACTGCTGCTGCGGATCGTTCGACAGCGCGATGTCCCACGCGGACCCCCACGACGAGACGACGCCGAACTGCCCGCTCACCGTTGCGCCCATCGTGTTCTTCGAGACGATGCCTTCCTTCACGAACTTGCCGTCTTTCTGGAACACCTGGATGCGGTTGCTCGTGCGATCGCAGACGTACACCATGCCGTCCTTCGACAATTCCACGCACGTGACGTCGCGGAACTGCCGCGCAGGCGCGGCGTTTGGATCGTACGGACCGCCGCCGGCCGCCGTCGGCTTTTCGCCGAACGCGCCCCAGTGCCGTTTGTAAGCGCCGGTTTCCGAGTCGAAGACGACAATGCGGTGGTTGCCGCTGTCGGCGACGTAGACCTCATTCGCGGCCGCATCGACGGCGACCGCGGCCGGACGATTCAACGTCGTCTGGCTGTCCGGTCCTTCCATCTTGCCCGGCGTGCCGATCTGGAGGAGGAACTTGCCGTCGCGCGCGAACTTCAAGACGTGCGCGTCGGGCGGTCCCGCGGGTGCGGCCGGCCCGCGACCGCGGCCACGGCCGGCCGCGGCGGCGTCTGCGCCGCGTGCGCCGGCAGCCGCATCCCCGCGAGCCGCAGCATCACCGCGCCCGCGGCCGCCGGCCGGCGGTACCGCGTCGGGGTCGGCGTTTGCCCCGGTCGCGCGTCCGCGCCCGCCGGGCGGCGCCGGTTCGAGACCCGAGCCCGTCACCCAGACGTTGCCCTTCGCATCGACGGCGAGGCTCCCTGGCGACTGCGGCCATTGATACCCCTGCCCGGGTCCGCCGAAGTTCGAGAGCAGCTTGCCGTTCGCGTCGAACTCCAGGACGAACGGCGCCGCCGTGCAGCAGAGCACGGAGGTTGGCGGCGTCGCCATCATCCCTTTCTCGTTCCCCTCGAGGGAGTCGGCGCCGCGATGCGTGACCCAGATGTGGTCCTGCGCGTCGACCGTCACGCCCGTGACAGAGCCAAGGACCCAATGATTCGGGAGCGGTTGCGGCCACAGCGGGACGACGCGGTAGGCTGGCGGGGACTGCGCGATACCGGACGCCGTGAGGAGAAGGACGACGGCGCATGCGCCGGGAAACGCACGTTTCATACGGGCTCCTCGCTTGCGAGATCAGAGCAAATGCAACAGGAAGCCACGAAGACACGAAGAAGGATTAGTACGCTTCGTGTCTTCGTGGTTGCATTTCGCTCAGTGCGTCGACGTACGAGTGGGCCAGACAGTACCCTGGTCTTTCTTCGACACGGGCGCGAGTCCTTTGAACACGAACTTCTGCAGCCGCTGACCGCGATACGTCTCGGTTACGTAGATGTTGCCCTTGGAGTCGGTCGCGATGCTGTGCACGGCGTAGAACTGTCCCGGCTGGCGCCCGCCGTCGCCGAAGCTCGTCAACTCCGTGAGCGACGCGCGATCGAACACGTGAATCTTCTCGTTCGCGCCATCCGCGAGGTAGAAATACTTCTGCTGCGCGTCCTTCGAGAACGCGATGTCCCACACCGATCCGTCGCCGAGCGTGGTCTTCTCGACGAAGACCTCCTTTTGGAATTTGCCGTCCTTCGTGAACACCTGGATGCGATCGTTGGGCCGATCGCAGACGTAGACGAGACCGTCGTTCGACGGCACGGCGCAGTGCACCGGGTTGCGGAACTGCTTGGCTGGTTCTGTCGCGTTCGGGTTGTAGCGGCCGAGATTCGTGTCGTCCGGTTTGTTGCCGTACGCGCCCCAGTAGCGCTTGATCTTGCCGGTCGTCATGTCGATGACAGCGACGCGGTGATTACCGTACCCGTCCGCAACGTAGGCTTCGTTGGCACCTTCGTCGAGTGAGATCTTGGCGACCTTGTTGAAGGCCCACATGTCGTTGCTGCCGGCGCTCGCGTATGCGAAACCGAACTGCTTGACGAACTTGCCACCGGTGGTGAACACGAGGATGTGGCCATCGTCCGGGCCGTTGCCACCGATCCAGAGGTTGCCTTTACTATCGGGTGTGATGCCGTGGTTGGACCCAGGCCACTCGAACCCCTGGCCGGGCCCGCCCCACGCATTGACGTAGTTGCCCTCCGCGTCGAACTCGAGCACTGGAGGTGCTGCCTTGCAGCAGTCGGACGCCGGAGGGTTTTCCTGGGCGTAGACTTCCTTCGCTTCGAGCGTGGCGCCGCGATGGATGATGAAGACGTGATCGCGGCTGTCGACGCCGACGCCGATCGTATTGCCGAGCAGCCAATGGTTTGGCATCGGCTTCGGCCACATCGGATCGACCTCGAACTTCGGCGCCTGCACAGCGCTCTTCGTCTGCGCCGACGCGATCTTTTCAAGCTGTTGCTGCGCGATGCCGAGCGCGGCCAGCAACGCGACCAGGGACGAGCCGATCAGCACCTTACGCGGACGCTTCATAAGCCTCCTCCACCCGTTCGGGCGGGCTAAGTATACTACCGGGAAAATGGCAAAAACCCGGGTGATCGCCGCCGGCCTAATCGCCGCCCTGTCTGTCGTTTGGACCGTCGCCAGGCTCCGAGCCCACGACATCCCCAACGACGTTACGGTGCAGGCCTTCGTGAAGCCGGAAGGGCGCACGCTGCGCCTCCTGGCCCGCGTGCCGCTCGTCGCCATGCGCGACATGGATTACCCGAAGCGGCCCGGGTCCACCAACGCGGAGCTCGTGGACCTGTCGCGCGCCGATTCCACGCTGCGAGACGCTGCGACACTGTGGATGGCCGACGACATCAGCGTGTACGAAGAGGATGCGAAGCTGGCCTACCCGCGGGTCGTCGACGTACGGGCATCGCTGCCCTCGGACCGCTCGTTCGAGTCGTACGATCAGGCGCTGGCGCACGTCACCGGGCCACGGCTGCCCGCCGATACCGAGTTCTTCTGGAGCCAGGGCATGCTCGACGTGCTGTTCGAGTACCCGATCCAATCCGATCAGGCTCGGTTCTCGATCGAACCGCGGTTGGGACGGTTGGGGCTGCGAACGGTGACCGTGCTGCGCTTCCTGCCGCCGGGCGGCGCCGTGCGCGCGTTCGAGATCGTCGGCGATCCCGGCCTCGTGCGGCTGGATCCGCGCTGGCACCAGGCGGCGCTGCAGTTCGTGAAGCTCGGCTTCGATCACATCCTCGACGGCATCGATCACCTGCTCTTCCTGTTCTGTCTGGTGATTCCGTTCCGCCGGCTCCGCGCGCTCATCGCAGTCGTGACGTCGTTCACCGTGGCGCACTCGATCACGTTGATCGCATCGGCGTACAACCTCGCCCCTGATGCGCTCTGGTTTCCGCCGCTGATCGAGACGCTCATCGCCGTGTCGATCGTCTACATGGCGTTCGAGAACATCGTCGCGCCGCAGCTTGGCCGTCGCTGGATGATCACGTTCGGCTTCGGTCTGGTGCACGGCTTCGGCTTCTCGTTCGCGCTGCGGCAGACGCTGCAGTTCGCCGGCTCGCACCTCCTGACATCGCTGCTCTCGTTCAACATCGGCGTCGAGCTCGGTCAGGTGCTCGTGCTCATCGCGTTGATTCCCGCGCTCCACTTGCTGTTCCGCTATGTGGTCGAGGAGCGGATGGGCACGATCATCCTGTCGGCGCTCGTGGCGCACACGGCCTGGCACTGGCTGGTGGACCGGTTCGATGTGCTGCGGAAGTTCCGCTTCACGATGCCGGTGATCGACGCGGCGTTCCTGGCGACGGCGCTGCGGTGGGCGATGCTCGCGGTCGTTCTCGTCGCGGCGTATTGGCTGGTGGGTCTGCTCCGCACGCGGACGCGCGATGCGGACGTTTCGGCCGACATTCACAATCTGAAGTCTGAAATCTGAAATGTTGTCTCCTGGCACGCGCATCGGCAGCTACGAAATCGTCGGCATGCTCGGTGCGGGAGGCATGGGCGAGGTCTACCGCGCACGCGACCCGAAGCTCGGACGCGACGTCGCCCTGAAGATCCTCCCCGAGGCCGTCCGATCCGATCCGGAACGCGTGGGCCGGTTCGACCGTGAAGCACGCGTGCTCGCTGGCCTCAACCACACGCACATCGCGGGCATCTACGGATTCGTCGAGTCAGACGGCGTCGACGCGATCGCGATGGAGCTCGTCGATGGGCCGACGCTGGCGGATCGCATCGCCGGCGGTCCGCTCCCGATCGACGAGGCCCTCGCGATCGCCGCGCAGATCGCCGACGGGCTCGAAGCCGCGCACGACAAAGGCATCGTCCACCGCGATCTCAAGCCCGCCAACATCAAGCTCCGCGCCGACGGGGTCGTCAAGGTCCTCGATTTCGGTCTCGCCAAGGCGTTCGAGCCGACCGACGCCTCGACGTCGTCGACCGCCGGGAGCGTGTCGATGTCGCCGACGCTCACTGCGCCGACGCGGCTCGGCATGATTCTCGGAACCGCCGCGTACATGTCGCCCGAGCAGGCGCGCGGGAAGCCGGTCGACAAGCGCACCGACATCTGGGCGTTCGGCTGCGTGCTCTTCGAGATGTTGACGGTTCGACGTGCATTTCACGCCGACGAGATCTCGGACACGCTCGCGTTCGTGCTGACGAAGGAGCCCGACTGGTCGACCCTGCCGATGGCCACGCCGGCGGCCATTCATCGGCTGCTGCGGCGATGCCTGGACAAAGATCGCAGGCGCCGGCTGGCCGACATCGCCGATGCGCGACTCGAGATCGACGATGCGACGCGGGCCGGCGCGGAACATGGGTCCGGCGCACGCGCCATCGCCAGCGAGTCACGGGCGCGCCGGCTCGTGCCCTGGTTCGTTGCCGCAGGCGCAGCGATCGCGGCCGCCGCTGCGATCTTCTGGTCCGCGCCATGGAAGGCGACCGCGCTGCCGCCGGTCCGTCGTGTAAACGCCGCGTTCGGCGCCAATGTCAGCTTGAACGTGTTTCTCGGCAATCCGGCGCTCGTCATGTCGCCCGACGGGTCGACGCTGGTGTTCGCCGGCCAGGTGGGAGACAGTCCGGCGCGGTTGTTCGTACGCCGGATGACGCAGTTGAATCCGAGCCCGATCGACGGCACTGAGGGCGCGTTCGCGCCGTTCTTTTCGCCCGACGGCCAATGGGTCGGGTACTTCGCGTCGGGCAAACTCAGGAAAGTTCCCGTTATCGGAGGCGCATCGATTGCGCTGTCCGACGCGGCCAATCCGCGGGGTGGCACATGGGGGGCCGATGGCACCATCGTGTTCGCCCCGACTTCGACGGGTCCGCTGTCGCGCGTGGCGGCCTCCGGCGGCGAACCGCAGCCGATCACCACGCTCGCCGAGGGCGAGGTCACGCATCGTTGGCCACAACTGGTCGATGACGGCAAGGCGCTCCTCTTTACGGCCAGCAGGTTCAATGGCCAGTACGAGGACGCCACGACCGTCGTGCAGCGGCTTCCACGCGGCCCGCGAACCGACCTGCTGAGCGGCGGGTATTATCCCCGCTACGCACGCAGCGGCCACCTGCTGTACGTCCACTCTGGCACGCTGTTCGCTGCGCCGGTCGATCTGCGAACGGCGACGCTCCGGGGCGCGTCGGTCCCCGTGGTCGAAGGCATAAGCGCCGTGCCCGGCGTGGGATCGGCAGAGTTCGACGTCGCGTCGGACGGCACGCTGGCCTATACCGTCGGCCTGAACGAGGACATCAACGCGCCGCTGCTGTGGCTCGACAGCCGTGGAACGTCGACACCGATGCGCACAGTGCGCGCGAACTGGGGCAATCCGCGATTCTCGCCGGATGGACGCTTGCTGGCGCTGAACCTCATTGCGCCGCTGCGCCAGCTCTGGGTCTACGACTGGGCGCGCGATGCGATGTCGCAGTTGACGTTCGATCCGGCCACCGGCGCGGATCCGATCTGGAGTCCGGACGGCAGGGACGTCGCGTTCGCGTCGCGCCGGGGCGGCGATCCAGCGGCCAATCTCTACGTCCAGCATGCGGACGGCAGTGGCCAGCCGACGCGGCTGACGACGAGTCCGACCAATCAGAGCCCGACGTCGTGGCATCCAAGTGGAAAGTTCCTTGCCCTTACGGATCTCACCGCCGGCGCTCGGGGTCGTATCATGGTCGTTCCGCTCGAGGGCGACTCGACGTCCGGCTGGAAGGCGGGCCAGCCAACGCCGCTCCTGGACGACCCGCGACTGCAGCAGGACGCGGCGTTTTCTCCGGACGGCCGATGGATCGCCTATTCGGTCGTCGAGTCCAGCCGTCCCGAGATCTTCGTACAGCCGTTTCCGGGTCCAGGCAAATGGAAGGTGTCGGCCGACACCGGCGGCCGTTATCCGGTCTGGTCGCGCACCGGACGTGAGCTCATGTTCCTGGCGAGTGACGGCTTCCGGCTGATGGCGGCGGCGTACGCGGTCGACGGCGGGTCGTTTCGTGTCGACAAACCGCGTGTGTGGGGACAAGGGCGGATCGCGAGGCTGAACGGGCAGCGCGGGTTCGAT
>Ga0310810_10006327_pt1 | contig 13362 bp, 16 predicted proteins | sample NCmetagenome_FD_207641 | JGI IMG/M metagenome (GOLD analysis project Ga0310810, IMG submission 207641) | Soil microbial communities from experimental microcosm in Duke University, North Carolina, United States - NC | ecosystem: Engineered > Artificial ecosystem > Soil microcosm > Unclassified ... | reverse complement strand
GAAACAACTAGCGGAATGTCGATGTGATTGCCATAATGAGACTCACCTATTCTGATAATCTCGCAGTCTTATCCTAAGGACCTTTATAGTTAGTTGAAACGTGAAGTTGACTTTCAACCTCTCTACAGAGATAATTCATTGTCATTGGTTTTTGAATGAATTTATCTATAATTCCGTCCTCTAATAATCTTTTAAAATTCGGTTCATTCTCAACTTCATAAGCACTAATAAGTATCGTTCTAACATTGGAATTAAGATTTTTTACTTTTTTTAATAATTCGAGACCGTTTAGATTTGGCATTCTCCAATCAGTAATAACCAATTGGTAATTTGTTCTGTTTTTCTCAAAGTGTTCCAAAGCGAGAACCGAGTCGTTAAAACTAACAACCGATACCCCGTAAACAGTTTTTCGTAAAACATCATTAAATAGATTAGCGATATCTGATTCGTCGTCTACAACACTGAGAATTTTGTTCTCACTGGACGTTGAAATCTAGACCTCTAGGGAATAAAATGGTCATTTGCTATTTTTTGAATAGGGGTCAGTATTACTTAAGCTCTTTGTCGATTTCTTGAAGAATTAAATTTTGAGGTAACAGAATTTTAGATTAATAAACTGACAGGAGGGAAAAATGTAAACGACATCTCGTTCACAATATCCCAGAAACCGATAGAAAAAGCCCTCCTATCAGTTGTGACCGTTATACTAATAACGTAAAAACCTTATAAAAAATTTTCTGATTGCCATACTAAAACTGGTGGGCCAAATTGTCAAGAGCCCACCAGGATGAAAATTAGCCAGGCTCCCTATTGGTGGCTGTAAAGTATTGCTTTACAAATTATAAATTAGTTTACTGAATGGAGGGACGGTGGTTAATTCGCGCAAGCAAAACCCCATCCCTCCATTATCATTGAGTACAATATTAGGTTCAAAAAATTTTAAATAAGTATCAAACCTGATGGGGAAAATGGGGAAAGATAATTCTATGGAATCATAGTCGCTTCCAACCAGTAATGAAAACCGTAGTCGGGTGTCTAATTGATAAATAAATAATTATCTCATTTTTTCATATCTCTGTCAAGTTCTAATTTTACACAGTCCTCACATCTCAAAAAAGGGGCATAGACCTGTCCGTCTTTACCTGTTCCTCTGCTCCATTCAAGTCCTATTTTTTTCCTTTGGTGACAATCACTACAGACTGCAATCTCCCCAACATTATCACCGACAACCATGAATTAAAGCTGTTATCGTATGTTATATCTCTTCTATCCTCCCCTTCCCAAAATTATCGAAGTATTATAAAACAGGTGGGCCGAGTACAAGACCCGACTCACCAGATAAATCGTTTTGCGGATTTATGTAATATTCTCTAGGTCAACAAATTATAAAATAGTTAAAAACTGGTGGGTCTAACATAATGAATCGTAGGTAGGGATGTCGGCCCAGCAGGATTTGAACTTGCCGTGTAGGGGAGTTCAGCTTCGATTTTCTAATAAAACTTTTACAAATATGAAGTCATGCTAAGTGGTGTCTACTAGACATACCTGCATTTTCTGCCCACGCCAGTGGAATCGATTCAAGTTATAAAAGAGATAATCGTCGAGTTTTAAATCGCTTGACGATTATACACTAGAAGTCAAGTGTCCGACCTTTCCTAAATCTTGAATTTTTACAACAAATTTATTGCGACAATCAGGACAAATAAAAAACGCAGTTGCATAGGGTTCACTGCCTTGATGCTCATAATCGACAACTGAAACTACGATAGGATTATGGCTATCACAATACATGCATAGGAAAACCATTGACTTGATGCGTTCGATAATTTCTTGTTTTGAGTTGGAATGGTCGCTACTCATATCCAAGTGCCAATTTATAATACTGTAGAAATTTATAAATTTTTCTGAACTCAGTTTAGTACATTGGTCCCTTTTTTTATTTACTTACCAAATTTATTATTGTATTCTCAATTTGCTCCAATTTTACAGGCTTCAATAATGTCTCGATTTTCTTGTCACGCAATTTAGGATGCTTTTTTACTGCAATGGGTTGACCATAATCAGCAGTAATGAATAGTATGGGTGCTGAAGGATATACATCTAATATTTCGGTCGCTACCTCCATCCCACTTTTATTCCCTGATAACCTAGAGTTTAATATAAAAACGTCCGGTGATTGTTTTTCAACATCACTTAGAATATTATTTCCTTTTGTGTATCGAGCAATAACACGGTAACCTCTCTTCGATAGGTAATCACTATATAGGCTCAAGTTGTCGTCATCGCCTTGAATTATCATGATTTTAAGTTTTTCTGGTTTCTTCATGAGTTCAAGACCCGAGTATTATACTCTCTTCAACAAACTATATACAGATTCAATTTAGTTTGATTCGTCTATGTCTTTAATTATTTAACATTGCTTAACTTTTTTTATTGAAACTGGTGGGCCCATGTGAATTCAGAGTCATTCCTGATTGTGCCCACCAGGATGAGACTGCGCTTCTAGCAGTGGATTATTATCGTTACCATATTATAAAAAGTTAAAGACCGATGGGAGACAAATGAATTCAATGGTACTAAGATGCCTCCCATCAGGGAAATGTAGTTAAGATATACCAACGTTCAACATATTAATAAATAATTTTAAGCGCTCAAAAGAAAAGATTAGTTTTGTTTCAAATCTGACAGGAGATAAACGAGGCAAACGAGTTACCTCCCGCCAGAGCCTGAATCTATCTAGAGATAGTTCGAGCTTGCTAATAAGCAAATATCTAAAGCCCTATGACAGGTCGAATTGGGCCAGAAACACAATCCATCCTCTCATAAGACCTTATTAAAAGGAGGATATTGTAGTGATTAAAAGGAAGAACAAATAACTAGCGACCAAGAGCTGGGTTTCTAACACCGTTTGATTTGCTTTTTGACTACTTTTGAAAGTTTTAAATGTTTTTTAGATTTACTAGAACCTTTGAATATCCAGACTATTGAACCGTCTTTTTTGTATGCAATCTTATTAGATTCTTCCAGATAATCAAGTATTGCTGTAATCGTGGGATACATCACTTTTCCAAGTAGACTCTTAAATAACTGGTGTTTCGTTCTGAAGTGTTTTTTCTTTTTTAGGTTTTGTTCAACCATTCTAATTGTATTCAGTTTAGGTTGATGTAAAATAGTCCTCATAAAGTAGCCTAATATACTTTATATAAGTATATATAAAAACTATAGTACGTCCCGTGGCATAGCGGGAACCAAAGTTAGATACCGACAATCAGTAATTACTTATTTAAAGTATTAGGTACATTGAACAGTAATGGTTTTAAGCACACTTGTCTATGTTGCGATAGTAATTATTGTCATCATAATCATAATATTGCTGTTAAAGTTCCTATTCAGTGCCTTTTTTGTCATGCCAGTAGCATTAGAACACGACTCAATTATACAATACTTTATGCAAGCTCATCCCGTTACTTAGTTTTTCCCTTGTCATAATCCTCAATAAGGGGCCTAAGCATTTCATTGAACCGCGGCGTAAATTCTTCTTTCTTCATTCCGTGCATATTCAAAGCATGCTTTTCTCCATTTCTAAAAAGGTCCTGTTCAGTATAACCTTCTATTACATAGTTACAATCAAAGCCTGCTCCACGACATGGGACTTTTTCCATATAAAGGGTAACACATCAAAGTATAAACAAGTCTCAGGAAATTAGAAGTCGAATTTCTTAGAAAGTGGATTAGCATAAATTAACAGAAAAATGAGTTAAAAAGAAAGCACTAGTCTTCTTCCTTTTCTTCTATTTCTTGTTCTTCGACGGTATTGCCAAATTCATCTTTCTTTTCGATTTTGGTTTCTTTTTTCTTTTCGTCTGTCATGTTAATGTATTCTGGACAACATCATTTAAAACTCGTATTACTGGATTCATTAGTGCGTAGCTTCACAGCCCTGAAGCTATTAAAACTATGTTTACAAAGTGCTATTGATGATAAACGCAACTTATTTTGGCGCAACAGCCTTGCTGCTCGCACTAATTTTTGTTCCGATAGCTAACGCTCAAAACCTGACAACCAATGCATTAAATACAACTGGAAATGCAAGCTCGGTGGCAGGTGCAGGCGCTTCGAATATCATAAAAAGTGCAACCGCAAAATTAAATCTCACCACTTCAAATGGCACGACAAAAACGACCGCATTGTTAAACATCACCGCATCGAAGGCTGCTGGTAATGCAAGTCAATTGCCAAATCAAACTTCGTCTAAAGTCCTCGGAAACGCAAGCCCGCAGGCAAATCAGACAGCAGGGAATGCAACAGCGAAGGCAAATCAGACTGCATCAGAGCTGGGAAAGAATGCGAGTAAAGTCGGAAGTCAAATCCTAAATAAGACTGAAGATATCGGCAAGAAAATCGCTGGTGGTCTGGGAAGCTTACTTGGTAACGCAAGCCAGAAACTGAAGGAAGGCTCAAAGTAATTTTCATCTCGATACCCTTAAAAAGGTCAAAGTAAATAGCGACCAGGCAAATTTGCTGATATGTTTTTATTTTTCTTTTTAATAAATCTTTAACTTTATAATAATTTGTTGAGCATTAGTACGCTAGACCAAAATAGGTTGGTTTTTCATCCAACGGGTCGAAGCACCTAGCTTGTTGTTGACCCGTCGTTAAATCTCAAAATATTTCTACTACCTGGCTTGGCCTTTGAAGCCTTTTAAGACGTTAAGGTCAGCGCCAGGCATATTATTTCAGAATATTATTTAAGCAATCCTAATTGCTGTAAGCTTCATTATTGTATCTTGGAGAGTTGCCAACATTACTGGTTTTACCAGCACAGCAAATTTCTTATCTTGAAAAAAAGGCATACTAGCAATTTTTGTCTCCAGCTCTTTGTAGCCTGTTATAAATAAAATTGGCATTGATGGGTATTTTTGCAATATTTCAATTGCAGCATCAATGCCGTTTCTTGAATCAGGAAACTTATAGTCAATTATGCATATGTCGGGTAGATTATATTCGAAGCCCGTCATGAGATTATTTGCCTTCAGATATGAGTAAATTACGCTGTGTCCCATACTTGTGAAATAGTCCTTGTACAGACTAAGTGTGTCATCGTCATCTTCGGCTATCAAAATCTTTAATTTTCTGGTGGCCAGGGTTATTGCCTCAACTGTATCATCATTGACACGTTCATGCAGGATACTAATCGGGATTTTTTACAAATACGTTTTCGGTAATCAAATCTACTTGTATTTTTTCATCCTTTGTCACTTCTCTCTTTCTAATTTTTATCTCGCCTACCTTGACTTTCCTTTTAGAAATTATTACCTCCTCGGCATAAAGTGGAATAGTCTTCTCCATTTCAGTATCGGGACCGTAAAGGGGAACCCAAATATTTTTTTCCTCTTTTTCTTTGTCCTTTTCAACCGGTATAATCTCTAAAATCTTCTCTTTTATTTGATTTAATGCCTCCCCAATCCCAAACCGGAGCTCTTCTCCGTTGATAAAGAGATGTTCATAACTGACTGGAACATTTATACTTGTCTCCTTTTGGACCCATCTTTTTTCTAAAATAACGTTCTCCACTGAATTCTTCGTTTCAGTCGAAAAATCTTCCTTGAGTACAGGTATTGTGAGACTGGCTAAACCTAAATCTTCATCCAAAATTTTCTTATTACCGGTTAATGTATTAACGGTATTGTCGGCCTTTTCTTTCAAGGCCTTAGCAAACTTCGCGGAGATAGAAGATATAGATTTCTGTTTAACATAATAAGCAGGGCGTACGACATCTGTTATCTTCTTTGGTAAATCAGGCGGGATATTTATAAATTTAGAGATTTCGGTAGTGTTTTCGGAGAGCTTTATAGGGTTATTTTGGGCAGATTTTTTCGACCTAACTTGAGATTTCTTTGTTTTGGTAGGAGCCATTACTTTTTGATAGGCAATATCCTATAATTCAATTCCAGTGTGCAACCATTATATCGTATGTGGATTTAATTGTACATACGGGAATGGAAGATATAAACTGGGACGAGGTAACCAAGAAGGAGGCCAGAGGAAGCGACGATTATGACCTGGGAGAAGTTCAAGAAGTGACATCTGATAACGTAGTGACGCAAAAAGGAATATTGGATAAGAAACAATTTGAAATTCCAAAACGCCTGGTAAAAAGTTTTGACGGTAATAAAATTACATTTGGTTTATCTGAATCAGACGCAGAGAGTCTATATCTGAAGGACAAGCCAGATGTTGATGACACCATTGCTGGAAGTGAGACGACGATTCCTTTAATCCAGGAAAAGTTGGAGCCTGCAAAGAAGGAAAAAGTGGTGGAAGCAACGATAGTTAAAGAGCCAGTTAAAGAAACGAAAGAAGTAAACGTAGAATTGACGCATGAAGAATTGGTCATAGAAAGAAACCCGTTAAGTGAACCACAAAAGACCGACGAAGAGCCAGTCCAATCTAGAACTGAAATAAAGATACCTTTAAAGAGACAAGAGTTGCAAGTCAACAAGCAATCTTATATCACGGAGGAAATAATCGCAAAAAAGAAGCCAATTACGGAGATAAGTACTGTCACTGAAGAGGTTGTAAAAGAAAAATTGGGAGATAATGACGGAGAATTAGAACAGGAATAAAATAAAGTATTCAAAGACATCAATATTAATATCAGTTGATGGAATACCCTTAAAACTTTAGAATTGTAGACTAGCAGTACAGGTACAACATTTTCTCATAAATTTCAATTAATCCTTTTAGTTAATCGTCCTTTCTGACATGGCGTATAATTACGTTCACCACTTTTAATAGCATATGGCAGAATACAGCTGAAAGAAAAGAACACATTTGAAAGAGTCCCAAAAACATCGAGAATCCACTTTTTTCGAATTATCTGCTGATATTTAACAGGTATTTTTAAGAGGTCGAATATATCGACTCGGGTGAATCTCCGATGAGGAAAATCGTTACCTCAGAAAAGAGGCGCTTGTAGGCTTACTATTGTTGTAACTTGCTGAGATTAATGGTTTTTCTCTTGGTCAGGTTCGCTTTCGATGTCCTCGGTTGTTGCAGTATTTTTATCTTCTATGTCTTGCGCTAAGCCCTTGAACCTTTTCTCTGCTATTTCTGGGGGCGGGCCAGATTCAATTACAATTTCTTTGTCGACTATTGATTTTGTTGGATGACGACGGTTTCACCCTTTTCGTTTTCTAAAATAATTTGCAATGTGCTAGCTTGCTTGATGGTACCGCTGATGCCGTTGATTCTTATTTTTTGCCCGGGCTTTAGTGTCGATTGTATATTCGCCGTCCCATGAATGATAGAAGGCAAAATGTCTTTGAGACCATACGCCAGCGCCACACCTAAACCAATGGCAATTGCTCCGGCAACTCCCCAGACAAGCGCAGATATTACTATATTAAGGATTCCCGCTCCTATCTGTAGCTGAGTTATTGCAGTGACAAAAACTATTGTATACAGTATTCCTTTGGCACCGAGACCAATCGCTCTTCCTCCAGGCACTCCTCTTGCTGGTAATTCCCTTTGGGCCCAATTTCCAACGAACTCCGCGATAATTGAGCCAATAATAAGGATGACTATGAATGCTACTAGGTTTGGTATCCATAGCCAAATACTCGTCAAAGCGTCTGCTAGCTGGGTGAACTGAAGCGCATTTACTGCTGCAGTAATAAAGAAAATGTAAATAAACCACTTTGCAACGGTCGAAATAATTCTTGTCATACTCCATCCAGACCGAGAGACGACTTTACCAAGACCAGTATTGCCAAGCGCGTTTTCGAATTTTATGGTTGAAAGAATTTTCGAAACTACCCAACCCACCGCTCTTCCAATAATAAAACCTATTAGAAGAATTATTGCGGCAGAAATCACTCTTGGAATAACTGCTACAATCTGGGCAGATAGCTGATTCAGGGAATTTAATGCAGGACCAAAAATTTCAGAAGCATTTGACTGCATTATAAAAATATTTAACATCGCAATCCCTACTTGAGTAAATTCCACGAATTCCTATAGGACAACATGCCTAATATAGACTGCAGATTTTATCACCGGCACTAATAATTAGTAAAGGCTTGTAACCGTACTATTGAGCTCTGCTTCGTAACCCGTCAGAGTCTCTACCAAAGAAATTGAATTCGCTAAAGAAGTATGTGGTATGTTACCACCACAAAAAGAAAGTTTTTTCTTACAGCTTTGTAATATGTTTGTTCGCTCCACAAAGTACTTTTGCTACAATACAGTTACTGTTTTGTGGCTTTAGATACCATGGTACTGAACACACCTATCTACATTGTATTCGTTTTCATTGTTATAGTTATTATCGTCGTTCCATTGAGATTCTTGTTTAAGCTTGTTCTCGAACATGCCAGGAACCAAGCTCATTAATCCTCGGGAACTTTAAAGTAATAACTGAATCATTAAATAGTTTATTGCCAATAATAAGTGGATGACAGGAACATTCGACAAAATAAAGAAAGGCGTGAAGGAAACGGCCGAGAAGGTTACAGACACTGCGGAAAAAGCTGTAAATCCAGATACCTATACTGGCTCTGAAGAGGAGAGGCAGAACAAGGATTACAATGAGCCGGGAGGAAAGGAACCAATGAACCCTGAAGATATAGCAGAACATGAGCCAACCGCAGTCAAAAGAAATCAAGATACGGGTATTGCCGAAGAGGGTCAATCGGGCACAGATAGTCCTGAAGCACGAGAAAAATTTAAGAAAAAAGGAATGACTGAAACAGGTTAACAAGTAATATTTAACACGTCATTCTATTCAATTTTTTCTAAAATCTCATGAGGCGTCTGACGTTGCCGCCTTTTTATAATTTGTTGTGTAATAATTTATAACCTTACTCCGTTGTACTTCGCCTGACTGGCTTGCGAATTCTTCGGGCAGATAAGCAAGCCTGCCGGGCATAAGTTTTTACTTGCTTCCATTAGTAATGGGCTTGACAAGAGCATTAATTCCTCATATTGTTCAGTTGCCTCACTTCAGTCCGGTTTTCCATTTGGTAACACCAGACCTCATAATCCAGAAAACTACGACAATAATGAGTTTCCAAATAAATTTTTTCCACTTTAGCAATAGAAATTCCTAGTTTGGGATTAGTCTAACAGTGGTCGAGTTGGACGTGGACTAGTTATGTTTCGCACGGTAACGGACTTCCTTATCTTTGATTACTTGTACTGCTTAATCAGGAACTTCATTCATCAGCATATCTATTTCTTCTTGTGTTGGTTCATTTTCTCTCTCAAATTTAGTGCTAACGAGTCCACTAGACACATCAATCCAGAGTGAACTTCCGTCGTATTTAGTTATGTAGGCTTTCGGTATGTAGTACATATGGACGTTAACTACACCTTCTCTTACTATAATAAATTCGTTACCGACCCTATCAACGTCGCCGATGTCTACATTGTCAACTGTCCTACTGTTAAATATTGAACCTACAAACCCTTCCGGAGTAAAAATACCTATGTTTGTGTACAAGCCTAGAGACTATAAAGATAAAATAAGCATTTATTCAGTGTTATCCTTTGACAAAGAACAAATAAAATACTTTGATTCATTAAAACCTGAAACAAAGAAAAAAGTGATTTTGGAACTTTCCGAAGGATTAATTTGGATGAATTTGGTGGTGAGTTTCAGTCCCGAATCAACGCAGAATATTCGTCACATAGGCTTTCAAGAAATAATTTACTTCGATGGTCTATCGAAAGATAGAATAATGAATGCGATCACCAGGACTTTGACGGCTTATGGTTACGTTGTTACGGTTTTACAAAAATATAATATTCATGCATAAGAATCACTTGCCGTCAGCATTTAATAGAATTCTTTTGATTATTGAAATACACGTATCTTGTCATTGGGCCATTTGCTTTATTCCGGCAAACTGGGTCTGATTTTGAAGTTTAGCCCGTCAAAACTCTAAATCATGAAATTTGCTCCGCCTGAGAAATCAGTTTTCCAATATCCTGTTTATTAGAAAGAATTCCTTCCCATGCTCCTTGCTTGCGAATAATGTCAGGAGCATTTATAATCGTAAAATCCGTCGGAAGGACGTCATCTATTTTTTCCCAATCAATTGGCATTGAAACATTCGCATCGGCAGTAGGTCTCAGAGAGTAAACTGAAGCTATTGTTTTTCCCCTGGCATTTTGGTTGTAATCAAAGAACACCTTGCCCTTTCGTTTTAATGTACTCCATTCTAGTGTTACCTTTTTTGGAAGTTTATTAGCCATCGTTTTTGCTATGGCTTCTGCAAATCTCTTGGTCTGCTCGTAGGTATAGATATTTGCGACAGGAACATAAATATGAATTCCTGACTTTCCCGATGTTTTTAGATACGATTTAATTTTTAAATCCTTGAAGGTATCTTTCAATTCGTGAGCAATGTTTACGGCTGCTTTGAAACCGGCTACATTGTATTGCGGTTCCGCTCCTTTTTTTTCTTTACCAGAATAAATATAAGGATCTAAATCAAATACGATATAGTCCGGAAAATTAAGGCCACATTTTTCTTCATACAACTTTGTAGAACTATTGCAGCTACCAAAGTCGTTAATTCTACTGTACCAGGGATGCATCTCTATGCAACCGAGATTTGCTATCCATAGTAACGTTTCCTTATTGTTACATATAATGTAATTTATACTTTCACCTCGATGTTCTGAATGAATTTTGGCTGTAGTAACAAAATCAGGTTTTTTCTGATCCCAATCTTTTTGATAAAAAGACTTGCCTTCAATTCCATTTGGATACCGACTCAGCGATATCGGTCTGTCCTCTAAATGTGGTAAAATAGACTCACTTATTTTTTCATAGTAATCTATCAGGTCTCCTTTTAAAAAAGCCCGATGATTTTTTGTCGCTTTCCAATAAACTTTATTCCGATTAGTGGTGGCTACTTTATCGTTATTGTTTAGTCTATTGTTTTGTGCTACCTTTGCGGTCTTAGGTTCAGTATACTTAGGCTCATTACCAATTTGAGAAAGGTCTTTAATAGGGTCATCTGCCTCTATCACGCAATCTTCAGGTTTCTTATCCTCTCTAATTCGCAAAAAAACTGGGGCACGGAGTATACCGTCAGGAGTCCATTCATCAAACTTGACTTCTGCCACAAGAACTGGCTTTAACCATTTTGTTGCTCTATTAAGGTAAGGAACGCTATCTACGGGCCTAGTTTTTATTTCCAGTTCACTCACCCTTGAATATATTTCGGTCAATGACTGGTCATCGAAGCCCGTTCCTGCATGTCCAGCAAATTTTAGTTTCTTTTGTCTAGGCGAATAGACGGCTAAAACTAAAGAGCCGAAGTGACTAGCGCGGCTTCCTAAACCTTCTGTATAACCGATAATTACACAATCCTGAGTTTTTGTATTTTTTATCTTTAGCCAGTCCCTGGACCTAATGCCCTCTCTATAAATACTGTCTTTATGTTTTGCTACTATACCTTCCAGCTTTAACTTTTTACTACTCGCTAGTATTTCGGTGCCTTTTTCTTCGATATATTCTGATATTTTGATAGTTCCGTTAGTCTTTAAAATTGAAGAAAGAATTTTCCTCCGTTCCAAATAATCCAGACCCTCTACGTTTTGATTCTCTTTGTAGAGAATATCGAATACGTAATACGTAGACGGGTATTCTACCGACAATGCCATAATCTCTTGGATACTTTGGATATGCATTCTGTGTTGATGGGTGTGAAAATCCGGAATACCTTGCTCATTTAAGACCACAATTTCTCCATCTAAAATCGCTGATTCACACGACCTGAGACTAAGCTTGGCAGCAGCTACCACCTCTGGATACCGCTTTGTTATATCGTTTCCGTTTCGTGACTGAATTCTGATTTCCCTGTTATTTTTAAAAAGGATGGCCCTAACGCCGTCCCATTTGACTTCAAAGACCCATTCTTTATTGTCAAATCCTTTTTCAAAAGGATGAGCCAACATTGGCTTTAATAAATGGAATGACTCTACAGATGCGACTATTTCGTCGCCAGTTTCTTTTTTCAATGTAGAATAATTTTTCTTAGTTCTTCGTCTAGAACCCAATATAGCATCGGGTTCAGATTCCATGTCCGAATTCGTTTTACTGAGAACAGATTCTGGGCTGATCAATGTCAAATCATCTTCAGATACGTATTTGTCCCGGGCTTTGATTAGTAGCCACTGGTTTTCTTTTTTAGTTTTTATCAATTTAAATAGGCCTTTTAGCTTGTTTCCGTATAACTGAACAGAGACCTTGCCTGCTTCAACTTGCTTTCCGATCGGTTCTTTACTTGAATAGCTACCCGTATCCCAGACTATAACTGAGCCAGCTCCATAGTTGCCCTCGGGTATTGTTCCTTCAAAGTGCAAGTAATCAAAAGGATGATCTTCTACCATGACTGCCAGGCGTTTTATTTCGGGATTCATTGAAGGACCTTTCGGAACCGCCCACGATTTAAGAACACCATCTTCTGATTCCAGTCTAAAATCGTAATGGAGTCTAGATGCATCGTGTTTCTGAACCACGAAATTCCTCAGCTTTCCCTCCAGGTGTTGTTCGATCAGCTTACCCTCTGGTTCATTTGTCTTGTGAAAATTCCTCTTTTTGTTATAAGCAGTGAGCAATGGCTTACCTTTTATTTATTATCACCTAGAATATTGTTTGATTTGGCTTCTCGGTCCTCGCTAGATATCATTTAATTTTAAACCCTAAAGAGAAGCGGTAACGCATGAAATAAATCATCCCTTGCTTACTTCTTACTTTCTATGCTAGCTTTAAGAGCTTCTAGTAGATCCTTAGTGGGTTTGGCCTCTTTCGGAACAGATGAAACAAATTTTTTGCCCTTACTCTTTGCCTCGATGAGCTTTCTGAGTTCTTTTACATAAGTGTCCGAATAGTCACCGATGTCAAATTGCTTGCTGCGATATTTATCAACTAATATCTTGCCAAGCGAAATTTCTTCAGGATCCAATTTCGATTTTGCGTTAGCCATATCTGGTATTTCGTCTACGGGCTTCATGTCGTCCAGATAATTTAAAACATGCATGACAAGCCCTCTCTGGTAGGGTCTCAAAGCAACGACACTTTCCCTGTCATTGATAATGACCTTGCCTATAGCGACTAATTTATTGTCATTTAATATTCTTACTAAGAGCGCATATGCCTTTTCGTTACCTTTTTTTGTATCTGTAGCCACATAGTAACTATTATCAATCAATATAGGGTCTAAATCTTTATAGTCTATGAATTCTTTTATATCAATGGAGTGAGTAGTCTTCAGTTTTACTTTGTTTAATTCTTCCTTTTCGAATACCAAGTAATTGTTCTTTTCTACCTCGTATCCTTTCTGTATC
>Ga0310810_10006326_pt1 | contig 13363 bp, 9 predicted proteins | sample NCmetagenome_FD_207641 | JGI IMG/M metagenome (GOLD analysis project Ga0310810, IMG submission 207641) | Soil microbial communities from experimental microcosm in Duke University, North Carolina, United States - NC | ecosystem: Engineered > Artificial ecosystem > Soil microcosm > Unclassified ... | reverse complement strand
ACGGGCACGAGGTAGTGCCGTACTTCTTCGGCAACCGGTTCGACGTGCTCTTCAAGGCGTGCGTCGAGCGGAAGGAAAAGACTGGCCGCGGCGAACCGGGGATCGATGCGCTGCTGTGGGCGTCAGAGTTGTCCCTGGCCTACGTGCTCCGCCACGATCCGGAGTGGGTGATCATCGTCTCGGGGATGTTCTTCCACTACGAGGCGCTCAAGATGTTCCGGCAGTTGCGGCGGTCGGACGGTTCGCCCGTGAAGGTGGCGCTCCTGCTCACCGAGTCGCCGTACGACGTAGAGAAAGAGGCGGCGCTTCTGCCGGATGTCGATCTGGCGTGGACGAACGAGCGGGTGTGCGTGCAGTGGCTCCGCAAAGCCAACCCGGAGACGCACTACCTGCCGCACGCGTGGAACCCGGAGAAGCGCGACGAAGCGATGCGGCACGCGCAAGAGGTCGTCCACCACGACGTCGTCTTCGTCGGCACGGGCTGGCCCGAGCGCATCCGATTATTCGAGGCGGTGCCCTGGCAGGCGATGGGGATCGATTTGGGACTCTACGGGCCGTGGGACTTGCCAGAGTCGTCACCGTTGCGTCAGTATGTCCGCGGCGACGCGGTGATGAACGTGATCGCGCTGGCGCTGTACCGCAACGCGAAAATTGGGATCAACCTGTTTCGGCAGGACGCGCACGAGTTCCCGGTGTACGACCCGGACAAGTACGGCCCGCAGCAAGTGCGGCTCCAGGCGGAAAGCCTCGGGCCGCGGTCGTACGAACTGGCCGCGATGGGCTGTTTTCACGTGACCGACTTCCGTGCGGAAGTCGATGAAGTGTTCGGGGCGAGCGTCGTGCCGACGTTCTACTCGCCCGAATCGTTGACGGAATTATTGGAGCAGTACCTACCCGACGCCGCGGGCCGCGAGTCGATAGGGACGCTGCTCCATCAGGCAGTAAGCGGGCACTCGTGGATCGAACGTGCGAAGCAAGTCGTCGCGGACTTGCAGCACGCGTCACAGCGGGAAGCTGTGGCCTGAGCCGAGTGACTGAGGCGGGAGGCCTCAGACTGCCAACCTCACGGACTGCTGCACTCCACGCCGAGGGATTCGACGAGGGGCTGTCGCGATTGACCGCACTTCGATCGAGCATCCGCGCGACCCGCGCGCAGGTGAGCGACGAGGCGCCTCAACGGACGGAGTGAAGCTGTGTCCCTTCCCTATCACGCAAAAGACGCGATGGTGCTCATCGCCTCGGACGGATCGTCCGCTGCGAGTGAACTCCTGCGCGCGAAGGAGTGGACGCTCGACCTCAGCCGCGATCCGGTTGAAGTCACCGCGTTTGGCTCCTTGAACAAGGAGTACGTGCAGGGCTTGCCCGACGTGTCGGGAACGATCAACGGCTTCGTCGAAGAGGACGAGCCGAAGTGGTTCCTGGCAGCGGCGTCGAGCGAGCCGGTCCGCATGTATCTCTACTGGTCCCGGCAGATGACGTCGAAGTACTGCAAGGGGCTGGCGTGGGTGAACGTGTCGCTCAACAACGCGAACACGGGCGCGAACGAAATCTCGATGAAGTTCATCGCGGGCGGTCCGTGGAGCGTCATCGGATTCGACAGCTAGGCACGCGAGCCGAGGATCGATGGAGCTAGAACTAACCGGCAACGACGGCGAGATTCGCGCGAGCTATCAAGTCGCGGCGCGTCTGGCGGCGTGGCGGATCTCCACCATCGGTCCTCGGCTGTTTCAGATCGAAGCCGTGGGATGCACCGCGACTTCGGCATGGCTCGGGTATCGGCCGCTGACGCTGCGTGTGCCCGTCAGTAAGACGATGCAGTACGAGTTCGACATCAACGGCGACGTGGGACCACCAGATCCCGCCGACGAAGATCGTCGAATGAAACTGTTCGCGTCGGGCATGCCGCGGATTGTTCCGCGAAGGTAGGAGCCGCAATGCCACGTATCGCCGTGCAGAAGCCGGAAACGATCCAGATCCCGCTCGAACAGGGCGACTGGATCGAAGTCAAGAAGTACCTGAACTACGCCGAAGAGAAGGGGCTCCAGGGCTCGGGCGTCTCGGGCATCAAGAACCCCGACACCGTAGCGAAGCGATCGTACGAACTCGACTTCGTGCGCCTGTCGCTCGGTCGCTTCGAGGCGTACATCACCAACTGGTCGTTCCTCGGGCTCGATAGCAAGCCGCTCCCGTGCACGCCCGAGAACATGGCCGCACTGACGACGGAGACGGCAATCGAAATCGACCAGGCGCTCGATGTGCACGTAGAGAAAATGAAGGCCGCAAAAAACGCCCCCGCGCCAGAGCCGGTTGGCGCCGGGAACTAGCGATCTGCCGATTCATGCGGTGGAGCTACGAGGATCTGTGTGCCACGCCCGTCCCGGTGGTCGATGAAGTCGAGGCGTGGATGCGTGAGCAGTCGGCCGAGATCGAACGGCAGCGCAAGGCGGCCGAAACCAAACGTGGGAGGTAGCGCGGGCCGATGGACGCGGGCACCGTAGAAGGCGCGCTCATTATGAAGGATCTCGCCACCGCGGTGATTGGCCGCGTGGACGAGGCCTTGGCGAAGCTCGAAGGACACCTGTCCTCGGCTGGCGCCGGCGCGGGCAAGTTCGCCGGCGGAGTGGACGCCGCGGCGGAGCGCTTGTCGAAGATCGGCTCCGCCGTGTCGGACATCGGGACCACGCTCAGCCTCGGGATCACCGCGCCGCTCGTTGCGGCGGCCGGCGTCGCCTTGAAGTTCTCGACGGACTTCGAGGCGGCAATGACGAAAGTATCGACCCTCTCCGGCATAGCGGCGGAGGAGATCGGTGGCCTCTCAGATGCCGTCCTGGCAATGGCTGGCGACGTCGCGAAGAGCCCGCAAGAACTCGCCGCGGCGCTGCTGTCGATCACATCCACCGGGATCAAAGGCGCGCAGGCGCTCGACATCCTCAAGAAATCCGCGCAAGCGGCCACCGTGGGCCTCGGCGACACGAAAGACGTCGCAAGGGCCGTCGTCTCGGCCGTCACCGCCTACTCGAAGTCTGGGCTCGATGCGGCCCGCGCGACCGAGATTCTGTTCAAGGCCGTCAAGGACGGCGGCGCCGAGGCGAGCGAGTTCGCCGGCACGCTCGGCCGCGTGGTCGGTGTGGCCGCGCAGGTGGGTGTGTCGTTCGAGGAGGTGACCGGGTTTATCGCCAGCTACTCGCGCCTCGGTGTCGATGCCGCGGAGGCGACGACATCGCTGCGTGCCACGCTCGTCGCGATCTTGCAGGAAACCCCACAAGCGAAGAAGGCGCTCGACTCGATCGGGCTGTCGTTCAAAGCGGTCAAGGAGGAGATCCGCGAGAAGGGGCTCCAGGCGACGCTGCAAGATCTGATCGTGAAGTTCAAGGGCAACGATGAAGCGCTGAGCGCGCTGCTCGGCAACTCGCGCGCCCTGGCTGGCGTGCTCGGCACCGCCGCGGCGCAGGGCAAGAGCGCGTCGGAGATCATCGCTCACCTGAAGCAGAATACCGACGAACTGGGTGATGCGTTCGCGCAGACGCAAAAGACGTCGGCGTTCACCTTCCAGCAGTTGAAGGCGCAGGCGGAGGCCACGGCGATCGCGTTCGGCAATCAACTTGCGCCGGCCCTCAAGACGGTGCTCGCCAATCTCCAACCGTTGCTCGATTTTGTGGGCCGGATGGTGAAGGCGTTCGCCGAACTGCCGCCGAGTGTGCAGACATCGGCGATCGCGGTGGCCGCTGTGTTCGGCGCCGCCGGACCGATCGCGTTCGCCATCGGCAAGACGATCACCACGATCGCCGAGATGCAGAAGGCGCTCAAGGCGATCGGCGCGACGCAGGGCGCGGTCGCGGGGATCCAGGGCGTGAGCAATGCCATCACGGGCGTCGGGACGGCCTCGACCGTGGCGACGGTAGGCGTGAACCTGCTCCGCGGCGCGATCTCGGGGATCGTGATCTTCGCCGTCATCACCTATCTCGAAAAGGTGATCGAAAAGATCAACGCGCTCGGTGACGAGCACGAGAAGCTGCGCAAGCAGATCGCCGAGAACAATTCGATTGGTGAGACGGCCGCGCTTATCGTCGGTCACCAAGTCGAATCGCTCGAAACGGCGAAGAACGTGATCGCGGCCTACAACGCCGGACTGCAAGGGCTCCAGCCGACGCTAGAGAAGGGAACGAAGCTGTCGGTCGATGTGGCGCAGGCGTGGGAGAAAGGCACGCAGGAGGCCGGGAAACTAGGTCCGGCGGTAACCGGGATGGCGATCCATCTCAAGGGCTTTGGCACCGCGGCCGAGGACGCCGGAGCGTCAACGACCGACTATGTGGCGAAGCTCGCCGCGGTGAATCGAGAACTCGCGGCCCTCGATCCCGCACAGCGCGCACAGATCGCCGCCGCGTTCAAGGTCGGCGAGTCCGTAGAGAACGTTGCGGCGAATCTGCACCACTCATCCGCGGCGATGGAGGTTTATAAGAAGCGACTCGAGGATGCTGCCAGTGCGTCGCAGCGTGCGGCCGATGAAGTGAAGCGGCTCACCGAGGCGTTCTCCGGTACGAAGGCGCTCAACGATCTGATCGTGAAACTCGGCGTCGTCAAGACGGTGTTCGGTGGCGACTTCTCTAAGCTCACCCGCGCGCAGTTGCAGGAATTGCAGACCGACGTGAAGGGCGTGGCCGATCGGTTCGACGCGCTCGGGAAGCAGGTGCCGTCGGATGTGGACGCCGCGGGCAAGGCGATCGAGAAGCAGTTGACGACCCCGATCCGCAACACAATCGAGTGGTCGAATGCGCTCGGGGAGTCGCTGAAGTCGCGGATCGAGCAGGCGGCGGCGCTCGCGGCGACACAACAGAACCGCGTGGGCGTGCTGCTCGGCGACGACAAGATCAAGGCCGCGGCGCGGGAGACGCAGGTGTGGGCACTGGCCCTGGCCGAAGCGACGAAGCGAGGCCGCTCGCTGAACATCGAGTTCGATCAGGCGGCCACGGCCGCGGCCGTCATCGACGCCGGGATCGAGCAGATGCGGGCGAATGGGGAGCCCATCCCCGAGCAATGGCTGGAGATCGTCGATCTGCTCCATAACGCCAGCAACTCGGCCAACGATTTCGCCGCGGATATCAATCACGTGGCGAACGCGACCTCGACGTTCGGGGCGAAGCTGAAGGCCGCTCTCGCGGGCGCGTTCGGTGGCGCGCAGAACTTCGGGAAGGAACTGACGGGCGTCATCGTCGGCGCGCTGCAAGGGGGCGGAGACGTCGGCAAATCCATCGGCGCCACCATCGGGGGCAAGCTCGGGGAAGGGTTCGGCGATGCCATCGGCAAGACGATCGGTGGCAAGCTCGGATCGTTCATCGGCGGTGCGCTCGGTCCGATCGGCACGCTGCTCGGATCCCTTGCGGGCTCCGGCATCGGGAAACTGATCGGGAAGATCTTCGGCAGCGACAAAAAGGAGGGCAACAAGCTCCGCGATCAATTCGTCGCCGCGGCTGGCGGGCTCGACGAGTTGAACAAGAAAGCGCACGACGCCGGGCTGAGCCTCGACAAACTGCTGCACGCGAAGGGCACCAAGGAAGTCAACGCGGCGATCAAGGAATTGCAGGACGGCATCGCGAAGGCCGATCTCGAAGTGGGCAAGCTGACCGACGATCTCGGCAAGGCCGCGGCGAACGGACAGATCGTCGGCAAGAAACTGTGGCAGTCGCTTCTCGCGCACAAGGATCGCGACGAAGTGAAGAAGGCGCTCGCGGACCTGTTCGCGACATCGGTCGATCTCACGGCGTCCGGCTTCAACCGGATCGCGTCGAACATCACCGGGCTGTTCTTCCCGTCCGGCGACGATCTCGATCGGCTGAACAAGGAGATCGAAAACGCGGTCAAGAAGGGCCAGCCGGGCAAGTTCGCGGGCGAGTTCCTGGCCGGCGTGCAGGATCAACTCACGAAGATCGGGCCGCTCGCGGAGGCCGCCTTCGGCGCGCTGCTCGCGAAGGGATCGTCCGTGGTCGAGGCGATCAACGCGCTCGATCCTGGCCTCTCGCGCGTGAACGAGATTTTGCAAGCGACCGGGCTCAGTGCAACGGGGTTCCTCGGGCAGATCATCGGCTGGCAGGGGATCATCGATAAAAACAAGGAACTGTTCGAAGTGCTCGGCGGCGTGGGCGACATGCTCACCGGGCTCGCCAACTCGGGCCTGCTGACACAGGAGAGTTTCGACGCTCTTGCGGGCATCATCAAGGACTCGTTTACCGAGTTGACCGTCCAGGGCGTGAGCGGAGCCGACGCGCTGAAGCTGATGCAGCCGCAGCTACAAAAGCTGTGGGAGGCCTCGCAGGCGTGGAACTTGAAGCTCGACGAGGGCACCGAGGCGCTGCTCGCGCAGGCCGAAGCCTCGGGGCTCGTGGGCGAGAAGTTCAAGCCGGCGCAAGAGCAGATGGTGGACGGGATCAACAAACTGATCGGCCGACTCGACGCGCTGCTCACGGGCCTCGGGATCGATCTTCCACGTGAAGCGGCCACCGGCGCGGCGGGCGTGGAGAACGAGCTTGGGAAGATCAAGATCGGCCCGGTGCACATCCCGATCCGATACGACATTCCCGAACTGCCGGACGGCTACCGCGGCGGCCTCGGTCCGACCGGACCGACGAATCAACCGCCGCTGCTGGCGGCCGGAGGCGTCGTCAGTGGCCGGATGCACGCGATCGTCGGCGACGCGGGGCCGGAAGCGGTCATCCCGCTCGATCGCCTCGAAGGCTGGATCCGGCAGGCCAATGAGGGCGGCGGCGGGTACATGCTCACCGCGGACGATATTCGCGAGGGAGTGCTTGCGGCGTTGCAGTCGAGCGGACTGGCGGAGTTGGGCACCAGCGGCGGCCGTGCGGACGCCGTAGACAAGCACGTCGCGCCGGCCCTGCCGGGCGGCATCGCGCGCAATCAGGAGACGCGCCAGCGGTTCCTGATCGCGTTGGGGCTTGAGGGCTAGATGCCGATCACCTACATCCCGTTCGTGTCCCCGGAGAACATCACCGCGGGGATCGTCTGGACGCTCAGCGCCGGGACGGAACTGCTCGACTACGAGTTGGCGCACCTGACGGACGGCAACCCGCAGCACCCGCTGTCGATCGCCGAGACGACGATCGATCTGCGCGGCGACCAGGGCAGCGCGACGCGGATCGATCGCGTGGTGCTGACAATGCACAACTTCGCAGAGGACGTCCGGCTCCGATTGCAGGCGCACGCGGATACCGCCTCATGGGGCGGCACGACCTCGGTGGACGTCGAGATCACCGTGCCGGCGTGGCTCGGGCGCTTCGCGAAGCACGTGTACTTCGACGTCGCTACGGCCGTACCAGTCGAGGCGACGCGCACGAAGCAGTACCTCCGCGTGACGAACCTCGACGCGAACGCCGCGCCGATCTCCATCGGGTTGATCACGGTGGCGAGTCTCGTCGGACGCTTGAACCGAGGCATGCGGGGCGGGTTGCAGAAGGCCGAACTGTACGGGCGGGCACTCAATCCCTCCCGCGCGAACGTCGCATCGGTGCACGACTACCGCACGCGCCAGCGGGTATGGAGCGGGACGATCGGCCTCGGGGACACGGACGCGGCGACGCTCGAAGCGTTGGAGGACGCGAGCTACGGCGTGCGCCCGTTCCTGATCTGGCCCAACGATGGCAGTGACGAGCCGGTCTACGCGCGCACGGTGGATCCGATCTATGCGCGGCAACTGATGTTCAACGGGCTCACGGAAACGGCGATCGATCTCAGCGAGATCGCGAACGGCGAGGCGTACTGATGGCCGATACGCTGCGCCTCTACACGTTGAAGGGGCCAACCTATCTGAATGCCGTCTCGGGGATCACCGTCACCCGCGGATCGTGGGTGAACCCTGGATCGAACATGGCGCTCCACGTCATGTCGCCGAACAAGGCCGATCAGGTGCTCGCCGGGCAACATCTCCAGTTCGTCTTTCCGAACGGCGATCCAGGGGCGATCACGCGGCAGTTCGTGTACGCCTACCAATTGCCCACCGGCCGCGAGTTTACCGGCACGATGGACCTCGGAATGTGGACGTGGGCCTCGTTCGCCAACGAGCCCGCCGCGCTCGACATGCATCTTGTCGTGCATGCGTACATCACCGACGGATCCACGGGGAACGTGCGCGGGACGTTGCTCAACACCTACAGCGAAGTCACGGGCGTCAATAACGAATCTTCGCCGCTGCACGGCATCCTCGGCATGCAGTTCCTCGCGCCGGTCGGCGTGACGCCCGTGACGGCACAGGCCGGCGACTATCTGGTCGTCGAGTTCGGGTTCGTGATGTGGAGCGAACCGGCGAGTTCCGCGAACATCACCCAGTACGGCACGCGCGATGACTCCGGCAACGTCCTGCCGGATCTCGTGGCCGGAGATGTGTACCACGGCACTCCCGGCCATCCGGCCGCGCTCGATCGCGCGACATGGTTCGAGTTTGCGAGCACGCCCACGCCGCCGCCGGTTCCCACGTGCAGCGGCGGCGTCGTCTCGATCGTCGATGATCCTCCGCCGGGACCGACGTTCGAGGGTGTCGGCCCACACGAGGATCGGGTGTTCATCGAAACGGACATCAACGCGAACACGCTCCGGTGGGCGTTGCAGATCCCGATGCGCGACGCGGGCGACGCGCCGCTACACCCCGGCTTCAAGGATGGGCGCATCGTTTCGATTAGCTCGGTGATCCGACGCACGACGGGCCGCCTCGGCGGTTGGCAGTCCTCGACGTGCCGGTGGACCGCGGACGACACGTCGCGCGAGATCCGGCAGTCAATCAAGGTCAACCAGTGGTACGGCTCCGAGTTCCGCGCCTACCTCGCGAAACGATCCGAAACGGAAGACGCCGGGATGCTCGGGCGGTTCTTCGTGTCGAACTATCCGCCACAACACGAGTTCCTTGTAGACGTCGAAGGCCTCGATCTGATCGGCTCGGAGTTCTCGCTGCTGTCGTTGCAGCGCGACATCCTCGGTTCGGTGCTCTTCGACACGGACCACTTCGACAGCCTGCCGTTGGCGCTGGCGGAGTTGAACCCGCCACAGCCCGTCCCGGTCTACATGGGCCGCTGGTCTGACGAAGCGAGTTCGGCCGACCCGCCCGTCCTGGCCGGATCGCTCGCGCGAGGATCCGCACAGCCCACCGACGGCAGCCAGTTCATCGTCGGCTACGGAAACATGCCGACGGGATCGCCTCCGCCGCCGGATAGCGTCACCGCCACCGCAGTCGGCGGCGGCAGTATGAACCTCGGCGTCACGCCGCACGATCGGATGTTCGTGCTCGTGTGGGCGGAGACGGGCGGGCAAGAGGGCGATCCGTTCCCCTTCTACGCGACGCTTCTGCCGGTGACGATCTCCGCCGACGGTTCCGCGATTCAGGTGGACTGGACGTTCAGCGGCAGCGATCCGGACCACTGGCGCGCGTGCCTTGCGGTCGATTACTTCGGGCCGCGCTACGACCAGATCCTGCAAGTCGCCGGGTCGGCGCGCACGCTCACCTTCACGAACGTCCGATGGGGCGGGGCTGGCGGCGTCACGGTGGGCGCGACCGAGCCGTACCTCAACCGGAGGGAGTTCGCGGTGTCGGCGATCATGCTGGATGGCCGTACGGCGGCCTGCAACCCGATAGGCGTGCAGTTCTACGGCGGCCCCTACCATCGACCCGCCCACGTCTCGTGGCTCCCTGTGGCCGGCGCGCTGAGCTACGAGCTATACACCGCCACGGTGTCGCACCTGTACTTCGGATGGGCCGACATGATCCCGGTGTCGGCGTCCGCGATCGACTCCGACGGGTACGCCTACTACGACTACAACTACGGGCAAGTCGGGACGCCGCTTGAGAATCACAAATTGCCCACGCCGAAGGGCATGCTCCCGGTGTGGGACACGGGCGACGAGGACATCAGCGGCACGATGCACGCGCGGTTCGTGGTGGCGCGCTGGCCGTTCCACCAGTGGATCGCGATCCGCCAGAACGGCAAGGACATCACCGCATCGTGCAAGTACCCGGACGGCACGTGGCCGTTCCCCGATCGGTTCCGCACGTTCGGCGGGTGCGATATGTCGGTGTTCTACATCCCCGCCACGAATCCGATCGTGACGAACTTCCGCGACGGCACCGCGCCGATCTACGTGAGCGCCTGCACGACAGAGGACATCGGCAACGGCCTCGGCTCGACGTTTATCGACGCGTCCGATTGCGTGCAGCACTTGATGACGGAACTGGTGATCAACGATCACCTGACCGGCACGTGGGCGGGGATCCCGCTGTGGGATGATGGCGTGCCCTGGATTCGATCGAGCGACTACGCCAAGTCGAAGATCATGCAGACCGGCCGGATCGGACGGCCGTACCAAGCGCGGATCGCGCTCGACAAACCGACGCCGCTCGGCACGTTCGTCCAGAACGTCGTGCAGAGCTTCGGGCTGCACCACGGGATCGGGAACCACGGGCAGGTGCGCGCCGGGCACTACGACGACGTGATCGACATGGCGCTCAGCTATCCGCACTACCGCGACGTGGAGAACATCAAAGGGCCGATCCGCGTGGTGCCGCGGACAGATGAACTCGAAAACTGGATCCCGTTCCAGGCGAACTACACGCCGATCGAAAAGACGTTCGCCCTGCTGCGCCAACTGGTGAAAGACGACACGGCGATCGCGGCGAATCACGGCAAGCCGAAGAAGGGGCAAGTGCGGAGCCTGCCCTACACCGAGGACGCCGCGTGCATTGCCGACGTGATGCAGCGTGCGCTCTTGCTCGGGCGCTACGTGCAGACGTGGGTCGAAGTGCCGACCGATCTCTCGGGCCTCTCGGTAGACGTGTTCTCAGTGATCCGCGTGACGGACGCCGAAGGGCTCGGCCAATCCGGCTTTCAAGAGGAGTTCATCCTCATCCTGGAGCACGAAGTGAAGCCCGGCGATCCCTCGGCAGGCCGGCCGACCGTGGTGATCCTCAAGGGGCTCAACATTTCCGCCCTGGCCGATGCCGGATGGGTGTGGGGACCGGAGACGATCACGGACTGGGACAGCATGAGCGACACCGAGAAGGCTCTCTATGGGGCGTGGGCCGCGGAGGATGACACGATCCCCACGGCCAACGATCCCGCGAAGGAGTTCCGCTGATGGCTGGCGAGACGTACGGAGTGATCGTGCCGCCGAGCGGCGCCTCGTTCGTTGCCGGACATGCGGCGCGGGCGAGCCAGATCGAACAGGTGCGGCAGAACGCCGTCATCATGGGGAAGCCGCGCTACATCGATCTCGGCGGCTCAGAGATCGATGGGCACGACGACAGCAGCTATGCGCGCTTGCGCAGCGGCAAGGTCGTCCCGCTGTGCGAGGAGGATTACCGCGGGCTCACGCTCACCCTCGAAGTATGGGTCCGCGTCTCGAACGCCGCGGGCACCGTGCAGGTGCGCCTTCGGAGCACCGACAACACGGTCACCGTGGCGGAGATCTCCGCCGTCTCGGTGACGACGACGACGAAAGAAACCGCGGCGTGCACGTTGCCGGCCGGCACGACGCCGAAAGACTGCCAACTCGAGATTGTCCTGACCAGCGGCAAGATCGGGTTCGCGTACGGCCATCTCAAGTTGGAGTTGTGATGCGACGCCTGATCCTCTCCCTGCTCGCGCTGCTCGCTCTGGCGCACCCGGCCGCGGCGCAACCGACGGTCACGTTCAAGGCCGTGGTCTTCAACACTGACGCAGGACCGCAGATCAAAGCGGGCACCGGATCCCCTGTGGGCTCGGTGAATCTGCCGGCCGGATCGCTGTGGCTGCAAACGGACGGCGCCTCGGGCGCGACGTTGTGGACGAATGTCGGAGGAGGCACGGGCGGATGGGAAGCTCCTGGCGGTGCCGGCAGCCTCACCCCGCACAACCTGCTCTCGACGTCGCACGCAGACACGTCCACCGCTGCCGGGTTGCAGGCCTGTCTCATTGTCGCGAATAGCTCGAATCAATGGGCACGCGTCTGCCCAAGCTCAAGCGGGCAGGTACTCCGCTACGGCGGCACGGATACGACGTTCTCCACCGACGGATCGGCGCTGTCGTTCACCGCGTCGAACATGGTCGGGACGATGGCTGCGGCGAACTTCCCCGCGCTCACCGGGGACGTCACGACATCGGCCGGCAGCCTCGCGACGACGATCGCCGCGAGCGCGGTCACGACGGGCAAGATCCTCAACGGGACGATCTTGTTTGCCGACTGGTCGCTGAATAGCTGCACCGCCGGGCAGTTGCCGCACATCAACGCCGGGGCGACGGCGTGGGAGTGCACAGATCCGGCGGCCTCGACGGCGCACAACATCCTCAGCGCGACGCATACGGACACGGCGCCTGCCTCGCTCGTCCAGGGCGACATTCTGTACGTGAACGCGACGCCCGTGCTGACGCGGCTGGCGAAGAACACGAGCGCGACGCGGTATCTGTCGAACACCGGGACGTCGAACGCGCCCGCGTGGGCGCAGGTCGATCTCTCGAACGGCGTGACCGGCAACCTCCCGGTGGCAAATCTCAACTCGGGCGCCAGCGCGAGTAGTTCAACCTTCTGGCGGGGCGATGGCACGTGGGCCTCCGCAGGATCGAGTGGCGCGATCACGGCGAGCGCCTTCACGATGAACACGGCGCGGCTGCTCGGACGCACGTCCGCAAGCTCCGGCGCGATCGAGGAAATCGCGATCGGGTCCGGCCTGTCGATGTCGGCCGGGACGATCACCGCCACGGGCACTGGCGCGGCGAACTCCGATCGGCTCATCGGGATCACGATCGACAACGGCGCGACGGCGATCACCAGCGGCGTCAAAGGCTTCGTCATGGCGCCGATCTCCGGCACCATCACGGCGGCGACGCTCCTCTCGACCGATGCCAGCGTCACGGCCTGCACGATCACGCTCGACGTGTTTCAAGACACCTACGCGAACTACCCGCCGACGGCCATCGGCGACACGATCACGGCGAGCGCGAAGCCGGCGCTCTCGACGGCGACGACGAATCAATCGACGCTGAGCGGTTGGAGCACTGGCGTCACGGCCGGCCACATCTACGGGTTCAGCGTCGAAGCCTCCCCCACGCCGACCTGCACCCGTGTCACACTGATGCTCACGGTGACGCCATGAAGAAGCTGTTCCTGACATTGGTTGTCCTCTCGGGGCTCTGCGCCTCGTCCTCGGCGACGATTCAGCCGATCAACGGCCTCACGATCTGGTCGTTGCCGGATCAGGGCACGCAGAACAACGGGCAGACGATCAATGCCGCTGGCGAAAGCTACGGGATCGTCGGCCGAGTGCGCATTCAGGATGCCGGCACGAGCAAGACGATTTCCGCGGCGGGCAGCGGGCAGATCGCGTGGAACCCCGGCG
>Ga0310810_10006325_pt1 | contig 13365 bp, 12 predicted proteins | sample NCmetagenome_FD_207641 | JGI IMG/M metagenome (GOLD analysis project Ga0310810, IMG submission 207641) | Soil microbial communities from experimental microcosm in Duke University, North Carolina, United States - NC | ecosystem: Engineered > Artificial ecosystem > Soil microcosm > Unclassified ... | reverse complement strand
CCGAGCCAGGACATCGTGCTGGGCCTCTACTATCTCTCGATTCTGCGCGAGGGCGAGCCCGGCCAGGGCAAGGTGTACGGCAACATGTCGGACATCGAGCATGCCTTGAACGAGAAGGCGCTGACCCTCCACAGCAAGATCAAGTATCGCTGGGAAGGGCTCGACGAGAACGGCAAGGAAGTCCAGCGCTGGTACGACACCACGCCGGGCCGGGTGATGCTCGGCCAGGTGCTGCCGCGCTCGACCAAGGTTTCCTTCGAGGCCGCGAACAAGCTGATGACCAAGCGCGAAATCTCCGGAATGATCGACACGGTCTATCGCCACTGCGGGCAGAAGGAGACGGTGATCTTCTGCGACCGGATCATGGCGCTTGGCTTCCATCACGCGTTCAAGGCCGGCATCTCGTTCGGCAAGGACGACATGGTCGTGCCGCACACGAAATGGAAGATGGTCGAGGAGACCCGCTCGCTCGCCAAGGAGTACGAGCAGCAGTATCAGGACGGCCTGATCACGCAGGGCGAGAAGTACAACAAGGTGGTCGACGCCTGGGCGAAGTGCACTGATCGCATCGCCGAGGCGATGATGCAGGAAATCTCTGCGGTGAAGAAGGACGAGAAGTCCGGCCGGGAGATTCCGGTCAACTCGATTTACATGATGGCCCACTCGGGCGCGCGCGGTTCGCCCGCGCAGATGAAGCAGCTTGCCGGCATGCGCGGCCTGATGGCAAAGCCGTCCGGCGAGATCATCGAGAGCCCGATCATCTCGAACTTCAAGGAAGGTCTTTCGGTGCTCGAGTACTTCAACTCGACGCACGGCGCCCGCAAGGGTCTCGCCGACACCGCGCTGAAGACCGCCAACTCGGGCTACCTCACGCGCCGTCTGGTCGACGTCGCGCAGGACTCGATTGTCACTGTCGAGGACTGCAAGACCAAGGGCGGCATCAAGATCCGCGCCATCATCGACGCGGGACAGGTGGTTGCCTCGCTCGGCACCCGCATCCTCGGCCGCACCACGGCGGAGGACGTGAAGGAGCCGGCGACCGGCAACGTCGTCGTCAAGCGCGGCCAGCTGATCGAGGAGCCGCAGGTCGAGGCGATCAGCGCCGCGGGGGTGCAGGAGGTGCGCATCCGTTCGGTGCTCACCTGCGAAACCACCAACGGCGTCTGCGGCAAGTGCTACGGGCGCGATCTCGCGCGCGGCACACCGGTCAACATGGGCGAGGCGGTCGGCGTGATCGCGGCCCAGTCGATCGGCGAGCCGGGCACGCAGCTCACCATGCGCACGTTCCACATCGGCGGCGCTGCCCAGATCAACGAGCAGTCGTTCATCGAGTCGAACTTCGAAGGCACGATCCGGATCAAGAACAAGAACATCATGCGTAACTCGGATGGCGAACTGATCGCCATGGCCCGCAACATGGCGGTCGCCGTGGTGGATCAGGACGGTACCGAGCGCGCGGTGCACCGTATCCAGTACGGTTCGCGCATGAAGGTCGACGAGGGAGATCACATCAAGCGCGGCCAGCGTATCGCCGAGTGGGATCCCTACACGCGGCCGGTCCTGACCGAGGTCGAGGGCACGATCGCCTTCGAGGACCTGGTCGAAGGCCAGTCGATGACGGAATCGCTCGACGAGTCGACCGGCATCGCCAAGCGCGTCGTGATCGATTGGCGCACCGGCTCGGCGCGCGGTCAGCAGGATCTGCGTCCTTCGATCGTGATCAAGGGCAAGGACGGCAAGACCGCGAAGCTTTCGCGCGGCGGCGAGGCGCGTTACCTGCTCGCAGTCGATGCGATCATCTCGGTCGATCCCGGCGCCACCGTCAAGGCGGGCGACATTCTTGCCCGTATCCCGACCGAAAGCGCCAAGACCCGCGACATCACCGGCGGTCTGCCGCGGGTGGCGGAGCTCTTTGAGGCGCGCCGTCCGAAGGAAGCCGCCACGATCGCGGAAATCTCCGGCACGGTGCGGTTCGGCAAGGACTACAAGAACAAGCGCCGGATCACGATCGAGCCGAGCGAGAAGGGTGTCGAGCCCGCGGAGTACCTGATCCCGAAGGGTAAGCACATCCATCTGCAGGATGGCGACGTGATCGAGAAGGGCGACTACATCGTCGAAGGCAATCCGGCGCCGCACGACATCCTGGCGGTCAAGGGCGTGGAAGAGCTCGCCAACTTCCTCGTCAACGAGATCCAGGAGGTCTACCGGCTGCAGGGCGTCGCGATCAACGACAAGCACATCGAGGTGATCGTCCGTCAGATGCTGCAGAAGGTGGAAATCACTGATCCGGGCGAGACCGACCTGATCAAAGGCGACCAGATGGACAAGATCGAGCTCGACGAGATCAACGAGCGGTTGAAGGAGGAGGGCAAGAAGGGCGCCAAGGCGCATCCGGTGCTGCTGGGCATCACCAAGGCCAGCCTGCAGACCCGGTCGTTCATCTCCGCGGCGTCGTTCCAGGAGACCACGCGCGTGCTCACCGAGGCTGCCGTCAACGGCAAGCACGACACGCTCGAGGGCCTCAAGGAGAACGTCATCGTCGGCCGGCTCATCCCGGCGGGCACCGGCGCGACCATGAACGACCTCCGCGAGATCGCGGTCAAGCGCGACGCCCTCATCATGGAGGAGCGCGACAAGGAGCAGGCCGCGAAAGTGGCCGAACAGCAGCCGGCGGCTTTGCCGGCGGCCGAGTAGGCAGCCTCCAACGCGATTTCTGGTGAAAAATCAGGGCCGTCCCACGGGACGGCCCTTTTCTTGTGCTGATCCTTATGCCGTCGGCACGGTCAGCGCCGTCCGCGTTGTCTCGGCGCGGATCGCCTCATCCCGCCGCTTGCGCGCAAGCGCCGCTTCGCCACCGCGCGTCGCGTGAAACAGGTCGAGTGCCTCGTCCTCGTTCTCGCGCAACGGTGTGATCGCGATGTCGGTATATGACGTGCGGTTGGGGTCGGATTTCACCGTCTTCAAGGTGTTGCGCAGGAGGCGCCACGTCGACCAGTATCCACGCAGCTTGCGCGCCATATCACGCGCGAGTTTGGGATAGAACACGAACACGCTCTCGATCGGCAGGCCAGGCCGACGGTCGCGTCGGTGCTTCATCCTGATCATTCCGCCTTCGAGTGGATGGATGCCCTCGAGCGGGATCATGGTGTTGAACCAAAGCAGCGTCGACGTGATCGAATTGAGCATTGCGGGCCGATTCTTCGCGACCCGACGCAGAATCGTGTGCAGATGTTGAGGCGTGTAGAAGGCCTTCCACGCCGCCCGATAGGCATCTTCCCATTCGGCATCAGACATTTTTCCGTGATGCGAAACGCGATGGTTGAGATCGTACTTGTTGAGATCAGCATCCATCCACACCTGCTGGCTCCACAGCACTTTGTGGTCCTCGGAGCCGGGCAGGGGGGTGAGAAAGAAGAATTCGAGAATGTCGATTGGCAGTTCGCGCTTGATGATTTCGATGTCGCGCAGGATCGATTCCTTGGTGTCACCGGGAAAGCCGAGGATATAGCCCGCGCAGACAATGGCGCCGTGATCGCCCCATTTTTGCAGCATCGCGCGATAGTCGGTGATCTTGTTCTGCCGCTTCTTGGCGCCGATCAGGTTGTCGGGGTTGATGTTCTCGAGCCCGATGAAGACTCGTCGAGCGCCGCCCTTGGTCGCTTTTTCGATGAAGTTCGGGATCTTGTGACAGAGCGTGTCGACCTGGATCGTAAAGCCGACGTCCATCTTCTCGTCGACCTTCATCTTGATCATCCGGTCGAACAGCTCCTCCCACATCCCGTTGCGGGCCAAATTGTCGTCCGTGATGAAAAAACGCCGGATGCCCTGCGCGTAGTTTTCGCGCACGGTGCGCTCTAGATCGTCGGCCGATCGCACGCGGCTCTTGCGGCCCTGCACATTGATGATGGTACAGAACGAACACTGGTAGGGGCAGCCGCGGCCGAGATCGATGCTCGACACCGTGCCGATGGTCCGCTTGACGATCTTGTGTGGCAGGAGGGGCGCGGGCGTGCCCTCGAGCGAAGGCAGGTCGTTCATGAAGTTGTAGAGCGGCTTCAGCGTGCCGTTGCAGGCGTCGTACAACACTTCATCGAGCCGGCCGTCCTCGGCTTCGCCTGCGAAGAACGAGATTCCCCTCCGTTGCGCCTCCCGGACTTCTATTGGCAGTTCGGGAAGCATGGCGATGCAGCCGGATACATGGAATCCGCCAATGCAGACCTGCAGGCCCGCCGCCAGGAATGCTTGGGCGAGGTCGACGGCCCGATTGAACTGGTTCGACTGCACGCCGACGAAGCCGATCAGGGCGCGGCCGCCGGCTCGCCGGATCTGACGGATGATGCGCTCCGGCCGCACCCGCCGGTTTGTCTCGTCGAACGTGCCGATCCGGATTTCGATATTGGGACCAAGCACTTGCCGCGCCTGCGCATCCTCGGCGAGGCCGTTCAGGCAGGCTAGTGTGTTCGATGGGATGGCGGATCGCCACCACTGGATTGGGTATCCATCGTCGTCGTAGTGCGAGGGCTTGATAATGACAAAATGAAACAGGCCGGGATTCCCGCCCGAGGCCCGCCCTCTGGACACTGCACCCGTCGCCACGGTGACTGCCCTCATGCCCGATAGCGGAACCCTAACACAGCGGCGACGGGGAAAATGCCTCTTGTTTTCCGTCGCGCGTGAACCATTTTATGACCGTCGTCCGGTGACGATCCGAACAGCGCCGGAAGCACGGAAAGCAGCGATTTTCCTCACCTTTCCGGCTTGACACCCCGGGAATCGGCCTCTACAAACCGCGCACTTTCAGGCAGGCGGTGAGCTTCAAGCATCAATCGGCGCGCCTCGCGCCGCGATGGAGGAAGCTCAGACGCTGCCTCTGACAGCCAAGTGTCAGAAAACGTCAGGTGCACGATCGCGGCTTCTTTCAGCCGTGGTCCTCTGTGAATGGATGAGCGCACTTCCGCTGAAGGGAAGCGGATGGCGCGCTCGTTGTTTTGGCGCGGTTTGTCCGCGCGATGCTTGCGGGACGGAAGTCTCGGAACGAGGGTGAAGGCAAGGCATGCCGACGATCAATCAGCTGATCCGCCATCCGCGGGTAGTTCAGAAGTCGCGCAAGAAGGTGCCGGCGCTGCAGCAGAGCCCGCAGAAGCGCGGGGTTTGCACGCGCGTCTACACGACGACCCCGAAGAAGCCGAACTCAGCACTGCGCAAGGTCGCGAAGGTGCGTCTCACCAACGGCTTCGAGGTGATCGGCTACATCCCGGGCGAGGGCCATAACCTGCAAGAGCATTCGGTGGTGATGATCCGCGGCGGCCGCGTGAAGGACCTGCCCGGCGTTCGCTACCACATCCTGCGTGGCGTGCTCGATACGCAGGGCGTGAAGAACCGCAAGCAGCGCCGTTCGAAGTACGGCGCGAAGCGTCCGAAATAGTGAGCTGAACGATGTCCCGACGTCACAGTGCCGAGAAGCGCGAGATCAATCCCGATCCGAAGTTCGGGAATCTGGTCGTGTCCAAGTTCATGAACTCGATCATGTACGAGGGCAAGAAGTCGGTCGCCGAGCAGATCGTCTACGGCGCGTTCGACGCGATCGAGGGCAAGACCAAGCAGAATCCGGTCGGTGTGTTTCAGCAGGCGCTCGACAACGTGATGCCCTCGATCGAGGTGCGTTCGCGGCGCGTGGGCGGCGCGACCTACCAGGTGCCGGTCGAGGTGCGCACCGATCGCCGTCAGGCGCTCGGCATCCGCTGGATCATCGCGGCCGCGCGCGAGCGGAACGAGAAAACAATGGTTGAGCGGCTCTCGGCGGAGTTGCTCGACGCGTCGAACAATCGGGGGAACGCCGTGAAGAAGCGCGAAGACACGCACCGGATGGCGGAAGCCAACCGCGCGTTCGCGCACTACCGCTGGTAACGGCGAACAGGAAAGATCATGCCCCGCGTCCACCCCATCGAGGACTACCGCAACTTCGGCATCATGGCGCACATCGATGCCGGCAAGACCACGACGACCGAGCGGATTCTCTATTACACCGGCAAGAGCCACAAGATCGGCGAAGTGCACGACGGCGCTGCGACCATGGACTTCATGGAGCAGGAGCAGGAGCGCGGCATCACCATCACCTCGGCAGCCACGACCGCGTTCTGGAACGAGAAGCGCCTCAACATCATCGACACCCCCGGCCACGTCGACTTCACCATCGAGGTGGAGCGTAGCCTGCGCGTGCTCGACGGTGCGGTGGTCGTGCTCGATTCGAACCAGGGCGTCGAGCCGCAGACCGAAACAGTCTGGCGCCAAGGCGACAAGTACAAGGTTCCGCGCATCGTCTTCGCCAACAAGATGGACAAGATCGGCGCGGACTTTTTCCAGTGCCTGAAGGATATCGTCGACCGCCTCGGTGCGAAGCCGGTTGCCATCCAACTGCCCATCGGCGCGGAGAGCCAGTTCAAGGGTCTCGTCGATCTCGTGCGCATGAAGGGCGTGGTGTGGGACGAGGAGACGCTCGGCGCGAAGTATCACGACGTCGACATCCCGGCCGACATGGTCGATCAGGCCAAGGAGTACCGCGAGAAGCTGGTCGAGGCCGCGGTCGAACTCGATGATGACGCCCTGACCGCCTTCCTTGAAGGCAAGGAGCCGGACGAGGCAACGTTGAAGCGCCTGATTCGCAAGGCGGTGATCACGGGTGCGTTCTATCCGGTGCTGTGCGGCTCGGCATTCAAGAACAAGGGCGTGCAGCCGCTACTCGACGCCGTGGTCGATTTCCTGCCGTCACCGCTCGACGTGCCTGCGATCAAGGGCGTGGACGACAAGGGCAACGAAATTGAGCGCAAGCCGGACGACAAGGAACCAATGTCGTTGCTCGCGTTCAAGATCATGGACGATCCGTTCGTCGGCACGATCACATTCTGTCGCATCTATTCAGGCACGCTCTCCAGCGGCACGGGCGTCATCAACTCGACCAAGGAACGCAAGGAGCGCATCGGCCGCATGTTGCTGATGCACGCCAACAACCGCGAGGACATCAAGGAGGCCTATGCGGGTGATATCGTCGCGCTTGCGGGGCTGAAGGAAGTTCGAACCGGCGACACGCTGTGCGATCCGGCGAAGCCCGTGATCCTGGAAAAGATGGAATTTCCTGAGCCGGTCATCGAGATCGCCATCGAGCCGAAATCGAAGGCGGACCAGGAGAAGCTGGGCGTCGCGCTGGCGAAGCTGGTTGCCGAGGACCCGTCGTTCCGCGTCCACACCGACCAGGAGTCGGGCCAGACCATCCTCAAGGGGATGGGCGAACTGCACCTCGACATCAAGGTCGACATCCTCAAGCGCACCTACAAGGTGGAAGCCAATATCGGCGCGCCGCAGGTGGCCTATCGCGAGAAGATCACGCGCAAGGTGACCGAGGATTACACGCACAAGAAGCAGACCGGCGGTACCGGCCAGTTCGCAGCCGTGAAGATCGTGGTCGAGCCGCTGCCCGCGGCGGCAGGATTCGAGTTCGAGAACGAGATCATCGGCGGCTCGGTGCCGAAGGAGTTCATCCCCGGCGTCGAGAAGGGGCTTGCGTCCGTGCTGGGCGCCGGCGTGCTCGCTGGCTTCCCGGTTGTCGACCTCAAGGTGACGCTGATCGACGGCAAGTATCACGAGGTCGACTCGTCTGCCTTGGCGTTCGAGATCGCGGCGCGGATGGCCTTGCGTGAGGCGCTGAAGAAGGGCGGCCCGGTGCTGCTCGAGCCGATCATGAAGGTCGAGGTGGTGACGCCGGAGGACTACACCGGCTCGGTCATCGGCGACCTCAATTCGCGGCGCGGCCAGATCCAGGGCCAGGACATGCGCGGCAATGCCAACGTCGTGACCGCGATGGTGCCGCTGCAGAACATGTTCGGCTACGTCTCGAACCTGCGTTCGATGTCACAGGGCCGCGCGACGTTCACCATGCAATTCGACCACTACGCGGAAGTGCCGCGTGCGGTCGCAGAAGAAATCCAGGCGAAGTTCGCCTGATCAAGTGAAAGCGTAAAGTTAAGGACCAACGGAGACCGCCATGGGCAAGGAAAAATTCAATCGCGACAAGCCGCACTGCAACGTCGGCACGATCGGTCACGTCGATCACGGCAAGACGTCGCTGACGGCGGCGATCACCAAGGTATTGGCCGAGACGGGCGGTGCGACCTACACCGCGTACGACCAGATCGACAAGGCGCCGGAAGAGAAGGCGCGCGGCATCACGATCGCGACGGCGCACGTCGAATATCAGACCAAGAACCGCCACTACGCGCACGTCGACTGCCCCGGACACGCCGACTACGTGAAGAACATGATCACCGGCGCCGCCCAGATGGATGGCGCGATCCTGGTGGTGAGCGCGGCGGACGGCCCGATGCCGCAGACCCGCGAGCACATCCTGCTTGCGCGTCAGGTCGGCGTGCCGGCGCTCGTCGTGTACATGAACAAGGTCGACATGGTCGACGATCCGGAGCTGCTCGATCTCGTCGAGCTGGAGGTCCGTGAGCTTCTCTCCAAGTACAATTTCCCCGGCGACAAGATTCCGGTGATCCGCGGCTCCGCGCTGATGGCGCTCGAAGACAAGAACCCGGAGCAGGGCAAGGAGTCGGTCCTCAAGCTGATGGCCGCGGTCGACGAGTACATCCCGCAGCCGGAGCGCCCGATCGACCAGCCGTTCCTGATGCCGGTGGAAGACGTGTTCTCGATCTCCGGCCGCGGCACCGTGGTGACCGGCCGTGTCGAGCGCGGCATCATCAAGGTTGGCGAGGAAGTCGAGATTGTCGGCCTGCGCGAGACGCAGAAGACGGTCGTGACCGGCGTCGAGATGTTCCGCAAGCTGCTCGATCAGGGCCAGGCCGGTGACAATATCGGCGCGCTGCTGCGCGGCACCAAGCGCGAGGAAGTCGAGCGCGGCCAGGTGCTGTGCAAGCCCGGCTCGGTCAAGCCGCACACCAAGTTCAAGGCCGAAGCCTACATTCTCACCAAGGAGGAGGGTGGCCGCCACACGCCGTTCTTCACCAACTATCGTCCGCAGTTCTACTTCCGCACCACCGACGTGACCGGCATGGTGCACCTGCCCGAGGGCACCGAGATGGTGATGCCGGGCGACAACATCACGATGGAAGTGCACCTGATCGTGCCGATCGCGATGGAAGAGAAGCTGCGTTTTGCGATCCGCGAAGGCGGCCGCACCGTCGGTGCCGGCGTCGTCGCCAGCATCATCGAGTAGCAACCCACTGTGTCATGGCCGGGCGTCATGCCCGGCCATCGACTTTCTTTGGAGATGGCCGGCCGGTCCGGCATGACGCAGAAGAGAAATTGAAATGAACGGCCAGAACATCCGCATCCGGCTCAAGGCGTTCGATCACCGTATCCTCGATACGTCGACGCGTGAGATCGTCTCGACGGCGAAGCGTACCGGCGCGCAGGTGCGGGGACCGATCCCGCTCCCGACCAAGATCGAGAAGTTCACGGTCAACCGCTCGCCGCACGTCGACAAGAAGAGCCGCGAGCAGTTCGAGATGCGCACGCACAAGCGCCTGCTCGATATCGTGGACCCGACGCCGCAGACCGTGGATGCGCTGATGAAGCTCGACCTCGCCGCGGGCGTCGACGTCGAGATCAAGCTCTGAGCTGTTTCGAGGAATTGAGGACCAGAAAATGCGCTCCGGTGTGATCGCACAAAAGGTCGGGATGACCAGGGTGTTTACCGATGCCGGCATGCACGTGCCGGTGACGGTGCTGCGCCTTGCCAATTGCCAGGTCGTCGCCCACCGCACCAAGGACAAGAACGGATACGTCGCGCTGCAGCTCGGCTCCGGCATCCGCAAGGTGAAGAACGTCACCAAGGCGGAGCGCGGCAACTTCGCACTCGCCAAGGTCGAGCCCAAGCGCAAGGTCACCGAGTTTCGCGTGACCGAGGACGCGCTGATCCCGGTTGGCGCCGAGATCACGGCCGATCATTTCGTGCCGGGCCAGTATGTCGACGTGACCGGCACTTCGATCGGCAAAGGCTATGCGGGCGGCATGAAGCGCTGGAATTTCGGCGGCTTGCGCGCTTCGCACGGCGTTTCGATCTCGCATCGCTCGATCGGGTCGACCGGCGGCCGTCAGGACCCAGGCAAGACCTTCAAGAACAAGAAGATGCCGGGCCAGCTCGGCGGCGAGCGCGTCACCACGCTCAACGTCAAGGTCGTGCAGACTGACGTAGAGCGCGGGCTGATCCTGCTTGAGGGCGCGGTGCCGGGCGCCAAGGGTGGCTGGATCACGGTGCGCGATGCCGTGAAGAAGGCGCCGCCGAAGGACCTGCCGAAGCCCGGCAAGTTCCGTCAGGCCGCCGAGGCTGCTGCGGCTCCGGCGCAGGAAGGGGGCGCGTGATGGATCTCAAAGTCACAACCCTCGACGGCAAGGAAGCCGGCTCGGTTTCGCTCAACAAGGACATCTTCGGTCTTGAACCGCGCACTGACCTGATCCAGCGTTGCATTGTCTGGCAGCTGGCTAAACGCCGCGCCGGCACGCATGACGTGAAGAATCGCGCCGAGATCTGGCGCACCGGCAAGAAGTCCGGCCCGCAAAAGGGCTCGGGCGGTGCTCGTCACGGCTCGATGCGCGCCAACCTGTTCCGCGGCGGCGGCCGTTCGTTCGGTCCAACCCCGCGCAGCCACGCAATTGACCTTCCGAAGAAGGTGCGCGCGCTCGCGCTCAGGCACGCGCTCTCGGCGAAGGCGAAGGATGGTGGCCTCATCGTGCTCGCCGATCTCGCCGCGAAGGACGCCAAGACCAAAGCGCTCACTGCCCAGTTCGAGAAGCTCGGGCTCGCGAATGCGCTGATCGTCGGCGGGGCCGAGATCGAGGAAAACTTCGGCCGTGCCGCGCGCAACATTCCGAACATCGATGTGCTGCCGGTGCAGGGCATCAACGTGTACGACATCCTGCGGCGGCAGAAGCTCGTTCTGACCAAGGCCGCAGTGGAAGCTCTGGAGGCGCGGTTCAAATGAGTGTCCCGAGCAATCCGCGACTGTACGACGTCATCCTCGCTCCGGTGATCACCGAGAAGTCGACGATGGCCTCCGAGCGCAATCAGGTGATCTTCAAGGTGGCCCCGACGGCCACGAAGCCGCAGATCAAGGAAGCGGTCGAGAAGCTGTTCGACGTGAAGGTGAAAGCGGTCAACACGCTGGTACGCAAGGGCAAGTTCAAGGCGTTCCGCGGCCGGCCCGGCCAGCAGTCGGACCTCAAGAAGGCCATCGTGACCCTCGAAGAGGGTCACCGCATCGACGTGACCACGGGGCTGTAAGGGTAGTCAGATGGCACTCAAGACTTACAACCCGACCACGCCGAGCCAGCGTCAGCTGGTGATCGTCGATCGCGCAGGTCTCTACAAGGGCAAGCCGCTCAAGGAGCTGACCGAGGGACGCAACTCGACCGGTGGCCGCAACAGCAATGGCCGTATCACCGTGCGCTTCCGCGGCGGCGGCCACAAGCAGAGCTATCGCAACGTCGACTTCAAGCGCCGCAAGTTCGGCGTCAACGCGAAGGTCGAGCGGCTCGAGTACGATCCGAACCGCACCGGCTTCATCGCGCTGCTGAAGTACGATGACGGCGAGCTCTCCTACATCCTCGCGCCGCAGCGTCTTGCGGTCGGCGACGTCGTGGTGTCGGGCGAGCACGTCGACGTGAAGCCCGGCAACGCCATGCCGATGGCGAACATGCCGGTCGGCACCATCGTGCACAACATCGAGTTCAAACTCGGCAAGGGCGGGCAGCTCGCGCGCTCGGCCGGCACCTATGCGCAGATCGTCGGGCGCGACCAGGAGTACGTGATCCTGCGGCTCAATTCCGGCGAGCAGCGCCTGGTCCTCGGCAAGTGCCTCGCGACCGTCGGCGCGGTGTCAAACCCGGATCACATGAACATCTCGATCGGCAAGGCGGGCCGCAAGCGCTGGATGGGCCGCCGTCCGCACAACCGCGGCGTCGCGATGAATCCGGTCGATCATCCGCTTGGCGGCGGCGAGGGCCGCAGCTCGGGCGGACGCCATCCGGTCACGCCGTGGGGCAAGCCGACCAAAGGCAAAAAGACGCGCAGCAACAAGCGCACCCAGAAATTCATCGTGGCGAGCCGCCACGTCCGCAAGAAGAAGTAAAGGCCACGCACATGACGCGTTCGGTTTGGAAAGGCCCGTTCGTCGACGGCTATCTGCTCAAGAAGGCGGAAGCCGCGCGCACATCAAGCCGCCACGAGATGATCAGGATCTGGAGCCGCCGCTCGACGATCCTGCCGCAGTTCGTCGGGCTGCTGTTCGGCGTCTACAACGGCCACAAGCACATTCCGGTGCAGGTGACCGAAGAGATGGTGGGCCACAAGTTCGGCGAGTTCGCGCCGACCCGCACCTTCTACGGTCACTCGTCGGACCGCAAAGCCAAGCGCGCGCCGGGTGCACCCGCGGCGCCGGGCGCTGCGCCGGCGGCGGCTGCGCCCGCGGCATCGAGCTAGTTTGAGGAAGCGAGAGCGATGAGCAAGAAAGCGCATGAGCGCAGCCTCGCCGAGAACGAGGCGCAGGCGGTCGCCAGGATGCTGCGGGTGAGCCCACAGAAGCTCAACCTTGTCGCGGGTCTGATCCGCGGCAAGAAGGTCGCGGCCGCGCTCGCGGATCTGGAGTTTTCGCGCAAGCGCATCGCCAAGGACGTACGCAAGTGTCTGCAGTCGGCGATCGCCAACGCGGAAAACAATCACGAACTCGACATCGACGATCTCGTCGTTGCCGAGGCGCATGTCGGCAAGGCACTGGTGCTCAAGCGTTTCTCGCCGCGCGGGCGTGGGCGCATGGGCCGCATCATGAAGCCGTTTTCCCACCTCACCATCGTGGTGCGTGAGGTCGAGGAAGCGGCTTCGGCAAAAGCGTAACGAGGACTCGCATGGGTCAGAAGGTCAATCCGATCGGGCTGCGTCTCGGCATCAACCGGACGTGGGATTCGCGCTGGTACTCGGGCAAGGGCGACTACGGGAAGCTCCTGCACGAGGACATGGAGATTCGCGAGGACCTGTCCGAAGCGCTGAAGCAGGCCGCCGTATCGAAGATCGTGATCGAGCGCCCGCACAAGAAGTGTCGCGTCACGATCCACTCGGCTCGGCCGGGTGTGGTGATCGGCAAGAAGGGCGCCGACATCGAGAAGCTGCGCAAAATGGTTGCGAAGCTCACCGATAGCGACGTCGTCATCAACATCGTTGAAATCCGCAAGCCCGAGCTCGATGCACAGCTCGTCGCCGAGTCGATCGCACAGCAGCTCGAGCGCCGCGTCGCGTTCCGCCGCGCCATGAAGCGCGCCGTTCAGTCGGCGATGCGGCTTGGCGCAGAGGGCATCCGC
>Ga0310810_10006320_pt1 | contig 13371 bp, 10 predicted proteins | sample NCmetagenome_FD_207641 | JGI IMG/M metagenome (GOLD analysis project Ga0310810, IMG submission 207641) | Soil microbial communities from experimental microcosm in Duke University, North Carolina, United States - NC | ecosystem: Engineered > Artificial ecosystem > Soil microcosm > Unclassified ... | reverse complement strand
GACCTACCGCGCAAACCGTGGAAGCGCATGGGCGGCAACGGCACGTTTATCCAGCTCCTCGGTACCGAAGGATTGTGGGGTTGCTACCTGATCGAAGTTCCCGGCGCCGGTGCGCTCAATCCCGAAAAGCACCTTTACGAAGAGCAGTATCTCGTCGTCGACGGCCGCGGCACGACCGAAGTTTGGGTCGACGGCAATCCCAAGAAGGTCACGTTTGAATGGCAAAAAGGCTCGATCTTCGCCATTCCGATGAATGCTACACATCGCATCGTCAATGCGACATCGAGCCCGGCGCTTTTGCTGGCCGGCACGACGGCGCCCAACGTGATGAACAACTTTGACCATGAAGATTTTATCTTCAATTGTCCTTATCATTTCAAAAATCGTTTCGATCCGAGCGACGACTACTACAAGTACAAAGAAGAAGTCACGCCGGATCCGCTCCGCGGTCTCGCCATGCGCCAGACCAACATCATTCCGGATGTGATGGCCTGCGAGTTGCCCATGGACAACCGCCGGTCGCCGGGTTACCGGCGCATCGAACCGCACATGGCTGGCCAGCAATTTTACATGTGGATCGGCCAGCATGAAACCGGCCGCTACTCGAAAGCCCATGCCCATGGCTCGGCGGCGGTGCTCATCTGCCTCAGCGGCAAAGGTTACACTTACACTTGGCCGTCGAAACTCGGCACTCATCCGTGGGAGAAAGGCACGACGGAAGAAATCCGCCGCCAGGATTATGAGCCGGTTGGCATGGTGAGCGCGGCGCCCATGAGCGGCAACTGGTTTCACGCGCATTTCGGCGCGAGCAAGGAGCCGCTGCGCCTGACCGCCTGGTTTGGCCCCAATGCTCCGGGACGCGATCGCGGCCGCCCCGGCGAAAAGGGTATCGACTACGGCGCCATCGACATGAAAGACGGCGGCACAGCGATCCCCTACAACGAGGAAGACCCGTTCCTGCGCAAAGAGTTCGAAGAGACTCTGGAGAAGGTCGGCGCCAAGTCGCGCATGGAGTCGGACCTCTACACACACTCCTACTAAAAATTTCGTCTTGTGCTCATGTCTAGAGTTTAGGGTTTGGTTAACGCCAGACCCTAGACTCTAGACCCCGAACAATTAACCGACCCAAAGGATTTTCATGGCCACCGCACCGCGAGGCTCGTTTTCCAATGCCAACCGCCACATGCAGGAAGAGGAAAATCTCCAGCTCACCAGCGTGGGCGTGGACATCGGCTCTTCCACCTCGCATCTGGTGTTTTCCCGTCTCGAGCTGACTCTCGAAGGCTCGCGCTATCGCGTCACCAAACGCGAGATATTGAACGAATCGGACATTCTTCTGACACCCTACGTCGACGACACGCGGATCGACGTCGAAGCCCTCGAAGCGTTCATCAACGAGCAATACAAAAAAGCCAAGATCCGGCGTGAGGAAGTCGATACCGGCGCTTTAATTCTCACCGGCGTCGCCGTACGACGGCGCAACGCGCGGGCAATCGCGGAACTCTTCGCCGAAGAAGCCGGAAAATTCGTCGCAGTCAGCGCGGGCGACGGCCTGGAAGCAACCATGGCGGCGCACGGCTCGGGCGCAGTGGCGCACTCGGAAAAAATCGGCGGGGTCGTTTTGAACATCGACATCGGCGGCGGCACCAGTAAATTCGCTGTTTGCAACAACGGCAGGGTTCAAGAGGTTTGCGCCATCGACATCGGCGCGCGTCTACTCGCCTTCGACAAGGACGGCGCCGTCGCGCGCATCGAAGAAGCGGGCCGCAAGCACGCCAGCTGGGCCGGGTTTTCTGTCGCGCTCGGCGAGAAGATCGCGGAAGACAACCTGCGCCGGATGGTTGGCGGCATGATGGACAAGCTCTTCGCCATGTTGAAACCGAATGCCATCACCGAGGATATCAAGAGCCTCTTGCGCCTGCCACCGCTCTCCTATCAGGGCGAGATCGATTGCGTGATGTTTTCCGGTGGCGTGTCGGAGTTCATCTACAAACGCGCAAAAACCAGCTTCGGCGATCTCGGACCGCTGATCGCTGAAGAAGCGCATAAACGGACGGGCAACCTGGGTCTCCTCGTCATGGAGCCCAACGCGCGCATTCGCGCCACCGTCATCGGCGCTTCACAGTACACTGTTCAGGTAAGCGGCAACACGATCTTCATCGCGCCGGAAGACGCCGTGCCAGTGCGAAACATCGCGGTGGTCGCCCCGGAGTTCCCGCTGAACGAAGACGAATTTACCAAGGACGCGGTGCGCGATGCGTTGCTGAGCGCGCTCCGCCGCCTGGATCTTTTGCACGGCCGCCAGCCGGTCGCGGTCGCCTTTCACTGGGACGGTTCAGCGACTTTTTTCCGACTGCAGGCGTTTTGCAGCGGCGTCGCCGAGGGACTCAAGAATATTTTCGCCAAAGGTCATCCGCTGGTTCTGGTAAACGACGGCGATATCGGCGGCATCATCGGTCTTCACTTCCAGGAAGAGCTGCAGCTTGAGAGCCCGATCATCTCCATCGACGGCGTCGCCCTGAGCGATTTTGACTTCATCGACATCGGCGCACTGATCCCCTCGTCCGGCGCAGTTCCCGTCGTCATCAAGTCACTGATTTTTCCCGCCTCACCGGAGCAATAAAGTTCAAGCGCCGCTCAGGGACGTTTTAGACCTGCCAAGACTGGACACGTAGGGACAGCAGCGACGTCGGAGCCGGTCCTGATAGCCTTCGTTATAGATACTCAAAATTTTTACCAGGAACGTGCTCGTTTAACTTGACTTTCGTGCGTGTTGCGCTTAGAAACCGCGGGTATTGAGTTTTTGAGATGTCGAAGTACCGAGCCCGCTACTGCCCGAACTGTAACTACTTCATCGGCTTCGCCGTCGAGAAAAGCTATATTCACGGCCGCGTCACTTCGGTCACCAATTTTTGTCTGAATTGTAACTATAAGCTGCCGGTGTATAGTGTCGTTCGTGGGAACCGAACGCCGACTCGGGTCCCGCGTCGATCCACGCTGCATCTGGTGCGCGGCAAGTCGGATCCGGCCGCGCTCGATTGCGTCGGCCGAAATCGGAACCAGCCGATGGACACAAGAATCAGTCCTGCGGATTATGCGCGCCACCTTCGGGCCATTGGACAGGATTTAGAACATCTCCATCTTACGACGTTCAATCTGGAATACGTCGGCGATTCCTACTTGGTTTGGGTGCGCCAGGAGGAACAGCAAGAAGCCGCCAACCCGCTTTTCCGCATCAGCAAGAATCGCCTGCAAAAACTCTGGCGCAATCGGACGCCGCCGAGAGCCCTCGGCCAGGAAGAGCCTTACGCGATTTCGACGACCCAGACGGGACGGCGCCTGCGTTATGCGGTTCCCGAGCTCGACCGCATCGAACGGGAGCAGCGTGCCCGGCGGCGCCAGCAAAGCGGCAAAGCCGACGGCCACTGTCTATCACAGTTGCTCCGCACCATCGGCGACATGGTCAGCCAGAGGGGCGAGCGCCTGCTAGGAATCGCATGGCAGGAACTTTCGATCAGCGTGGTGATTGAAACGCCTTACGGACGGAAGGAAATCGACGTTTTCAGGCCCGACAACCTGTACGATCTCTGGGTGAGAATGTATTTGAAGCGCGACAACCGCGCTTTCCCCGACACGCCGCACTGAGTAGCGTCCCACGCGATTTCATCCTCGCGACTCCGCGCCGAAGCTTTCGCCGCCGGTGGGCAGTAACAATTGCTCGTGCGCTGCGGCAGCGCTGTGAATCGGTGCGGGAACCTGAACGATAAACGTTGTGCCCTCGCCGACCTGGCTTCGCACTTCGATAGAGCCGCCCAGAAGATCCAGATATTTTTTAACGATGTACAAACCGAGGCCGATGCCGCCGTGCTCCATGCCGGCGTGCGCCCGACCCTGGCGAAATTTGTCGAAGACTTTCGAGGTATCTTCTTCAGGAATACCAGGTCCGGTGTCGCTCACGCAGACTTCCAGCCATTGCTTTCCGGCGAGATAACGCGCTGCCACCGCCACTGTCCCGTGCTCAGTGAACTTGAGCGCGTTGCCGATCAGATTTTCCAGCACACGTTTGAGTTTGGCACGGTCGCTTTCGACCGAAGGCAGATCTCCGGGATAATTCCATACGAGCTTCAGCTCTTTGGCGAGCGGATAGTCGTAGAAGGCTCTCAGCTCGGAGAAAAATTCCCAGAGGTTGACTTCCCGTCGCTCGACCCGCAGTGGCTCCGCTTCCATGCTGCTCACTTGTAAAACGGTATTGATCAGCGCGTGCAGCTCCTTCGATTGCCGCGCGATGGTCTCCACGGCTTTTTCCTGAATCGGCGTCATGACTCCCAGCAAACCCTCGAGAAACATTTCGGAATAGCCGGTGATCACGTTCAACGGCGTTTTGAGCTGGGTGGAGACGACTTTCAAAAACTCGTCTTTGATTTTGTGCGCATCGGTGAGTTCCTCGGCTTGGCGCTGGCTCTGGGTGAAAAGCTCCGAGCGCTGCAGCGCGATTGCTGCCTGGCCGGCCAAAGTCGAGATAAATTCGATCTCCTCCGAATTGAACTCATGTTCCTCGCGGGTTAGGAACAGCAGACAGCCGAGGATGTCGTTGTTTGCGAGAAGCGGTACCCCGAGAAGAGAAACCAGTCCTTCTTCCTCGAAAAAACCGGGATTTCGCACCTGCCGATCGGTAAAAACATTTTGGATTCTTAACGGCGCGGGCTCTTTGACCACCCGCCCGGTAAAACCAAGTAAATCCGTCGCATCGCTCAGGGTCTTGGATCTAAATCCCCTGGCCGCAACAGTCTCAAGCACGCCGCCGTTCCTGAGCCGCACCAAGCCGGCGGCATAGGGCAAATGGATAAGCGCGGTTTCCAGAAACGCAGCGAGGATTTGCGCCTTGTCGGCCGTGGAAGCCACCGACACGTTCACCTCGTGCAGCACTTCCAAGCGCTCGCGCTGACGGCGGATCTCTTCAGCGGTCCTTTGCTGCCGTTTGATCTGCTCTTCCTTATCGCGACCGCTCCGGCGCAGGCGCTCGACTTGCGCGAAGTAGCCATAAAAAAGCGAAATTACGAATGGAAACGGCAAGCGCAGGTACACGCTCGGGTCCACCGGCGCGGCGCTGTTGAAAACGAAATAGCCGTAGGCCAGTGGCGCCAGGATCGTAACCATCAGCAGGCCTCGCGCATCGTTGCAGATGACGCTCAGGACCGCGGTCAAAAGGCAAGCAACATAAAAATCCGAGCTGGCCGCGCCGGTCGTGCTGAGGACCGCGCCGAGCACGATGGTGTCGAAAATCAGCAGCGGGCCGTAAAAATACGGCGAATCGAAGAGCTCATCGGAAAGAAAATATAGGGTTGTGTGGCTGAGGAGATAAAGAATCAGGACCGCTTGGACCTGAGTCGCGGTCAGCAACTCGCTCGGTGAATAGTAAAGCAAATAAGACGAGAGGATCAGCAGCGGCCAGCGCAACCGAATAACGGTGTCCTTCTTCGCCGCGTCAAAAAGGCGATCAAGGCTTCGCGGCCGAGCGCTGACGTGCAATGCATCGATGCGAGATGATTTTTCCACTGCTAACAATCCGCTGAGTTTTCAGGGGTTTCACTGCATATAATATGCCATGTGGCGCTTTGCCGCCCCAGGCCCCGTCGAGGATTTTTTCCAAGGAATTCAGCGAGCTGACAGTGGAAAATTGAGCGTGAACAACAGAGTGGGAACTGAAAAATGCCGCTGTGGCACAATTTTGTTTGGTCGCTTGCCCAACCCCACAAATGTTGCGCGACACGCACGGATTCGCGGGATGAATTGAATTCGAATCAAGCGCCGGAGTGCGCCATCTTGCGCTGCGCCGTGCGCACGGCGCGCAAAATATCCGCGTACCCGGCGCAGCGGCAGAGATTGCCGGACAGATACTCGCGGATGTCTTCGTCGGAAGGATTGGGATTTTCCTCGAGGAAGGATTTGACCGACAGAACGAACCCGGGCGTACAGTACGCGCACTGCAGCGCGCGCTCTTCCATGAAAGCTTCTTGAATCGGATGAAGCGAGCGGCCATCGCCGAGGCCCTCGAGGGTGGTGATCGCATGATCGACCGCGCGAACCGCCAGCAAAAAGCACGAACTGACCGGCCTTTTGTCAAAAAGAACCGTACAACTGCCGCAGGCGCCGACGCCGCAGCTTTCGCGCACGCTCCAAAGCTTCAGCCGATCGCGCAGCACATCGAGCAACGTGTCGGCATCGTCGACCGTCAGCACCTCGACCCGCTGGTTAACCGTCAGTGTGATCTCTCGTTTCATAGGCGGGGCTTCTATCTCGTCGCGACGTCCAATTGCTCTACAGCTTTCCTGACAAAGAGCCGCGCCATGCGACGTTTGTACCATTCCGATCCGCGCAGATCGGCCGACGGCGAAATCTGTTGATCGACCTTGTCGAGCAACCGACCAATCAACTCATCGTCGATCGTCTCATCCGCGACGAAGTGCAGACCTTTGATCAGTATGGGCGTTGCCGCCACTCCGCCCAGAGCGATGCGCAATTCTTGGCAGCGTCCGTTGATCTTTCTCAACAACGCCGCCACACCGAGGCACGGCCAATCGTTTGCCGACAAAGTGGAATAGCGCAGGTAAGCTGATCGACTGTCCGGCCGCATGAAAGGGATTTTGACGTCGACAAGGACCTCCGCCGGTTCCAACGCGGTCTCGTACATGCCGCGAAAAAAACTGTTGAGAGGAATCGCGCGCGCGCCCTTCGGACCGACCACATTCACCTCGGCGCCGAGTACCAGTAGTGCCGGCGGCGGATCGAGGCGATAATCGCCGTGGGCGAGATTGCCGCCCACCGATGCGGTCTGCCGCACACGTACATTGCCGATCCGGCTGAACGCGTCGGCGAGCGCCGGAAACGCTTCTCGGATCAATGCGGATGATTCCACCATGCGATGAGTCACGAGCGTGCCGATGCGCACGCCGTCCGCCTCGCGTTTGATCTCGTTGAGCCCGGGGATCGTCTGGAGATCGATGAGGTAACGATAATGCAGCGCGCGCTGCTTCATGAGAATCACCAAAGTCGTGCCGCCTCCCAGCAGGCGGGCATCGTCTCCATGCTCGGCGAGCATGTCGACCGCTTCAGTCAAAGAGCGCGGCTGCAGGAGATCGAAAGACTGGATGGTCATGAGCGGATAAGTTCGCAGCTAACCCGCTTGACTGAGATAAGTCAAGCTGGGCAGCGCGGTCTTCCGTCGAGTTCGGATTTTCTCTCCACACCCAGACGTCCAACACGAAACCCGAGACCGTTGTCTTCGGCGGTTGACACACACAACCAACTTTGACATGAATCCGATTCAAAGGAGGATGACGCTTATGTTCGCAAGCATCCGACATATTGCGGTGATGACCGAGAACTGGGACCGGGAGGCCAAGTTCTACCAGACGATTTTCGGCATGAAAAAAATTACCAACGGCATGACCGATGAAACGGGTGAGTACAACAAGAACCGTGGTCATCTGAGCGACGGCGTCATCGGCCTAGCGCTGCTGCAGCGGCAGCCGGGTTTTCGCTCGGGCCTCGATCATTTCGGTTTCGCAGTCGAAGACGTCCAGGTCGTGCGCGACCGGCTGAAACAATTTTACCCGGACTGCAACATCCACCAGAGTCAGAGCCACGTGCCATTTGCCGGGCTGCGCGGCCACGATCCGGACGGAAACCAGTGGGATCTCTCGCAGAAAGGCATGAGCAACGTTCGTGAAGGCTACGTCGAGTTCGGCTGGGAGCAGCCGCGCTGGATCAACCATATCTGCATTCGCAGCGGCCGCGCCGCGCATATCGCAGAATTCTACCGCAAAGTGTTCGACCTCAAGCCCATGGAAGGTCTGTCGGGCGACAATAGCTACTATCTTTCCGACGGCAAAGTGAGCATCGCGATTCGGCCCTGGGACATGGTGCAGTATCGCGGCCATATGGCCGGGTTGGATCATTTCGGTTTCAAGGTGGATGATCTCGACCAGACGAAAAAGGATCTCGCCAGCCTCGCCGCCGCCGCGCCGGAATCCGCGCAGCGCAAGATCGCCATCGGACGAGACGGCGAAACTCGCCAGAAAAATCTCGAAGGCTGCAAGCTCTGCAAGCAAAGCCTCGCCGACCCGGACGGCGTGCTGCTGGATTTGACCGACTAAGAACAGAGAGACGGGACCGAGAGCGGAACGGAGACCCCAATGGAGTTCGCCAACATCAACGAAATCAAGCGCAAGGCGAATAACGAGGACAAGCGCTTCGTTCCGCTCTTCGGCAACGACACTTTTCGTTCCTGGATCCTCTACTTCCGACCCGGCGAACAGACCGACATGCACTATCACCTTTCGCCGGAAACTTTCATCGTGCTCGAGGGTAAGGCATCGGTGAAAGGCCTCAAAGGAGAAGAACGGACTATCGAGAAAAACGAAATCGTTTTTTTCGGCGCCAAGGACTACTATCAAATCACCAACGTCGGCACTGAGCCGCTCGTGCTCGTCGGCAATCGCTCGGAAGCTTTCGGCGGCGCTCACGTGACCGCGAACGAATAGTCTCAGCGCTCGGTGCCAGCATTTCTAAGCAAAGCGCCGCCAGCGGATCGATAATGCGGCTGCTGTTTTTACTATTCGCATCGCTTTCCATCCTTCTGTCCTTCTCGCCCCCGGCCAACGCCGTCGATGAGATCAAAATCGCTTCGACCGGCCCCGGTGTCAGCACTTTGCCGCTAGAGATTGCTGCGCGAAAAGGCTTTTTTCGCGACGAAGGTATCGAAGCTCTCGCCATCACCATGCGCACCAATATCGCAGTCAATGCGCTTCTCAGCCGGAGCGTCGACTATGCGACGCCGAGCACTTCCGTGATCAAAGCCGCGGCAGCCGGTCTCCCGGTGAAACTGATTGCCGTATTGCTGGGTCGCCCCGATTATTTTCTTACCGTCAGGAAAGATATTCGCTCGTTCAGGGACTTGAAAGGCAAGCGCATTGCCATCGGCAGCTTCGGCGCCGCCGCCGATCTTGCGCTTCGCGCGGTCGCCAAACAGGAAGGGCTGGACGCCGATCGCGATCTGATTCGCCTGCAGATGGGCGGAGCCGCATCGCGCTACGCTTCTTTGATCGCGGGTAGTGTCGATGCAACGATTTTGACCCTACCCTACAACCTGCAAGCGGAAAAATCCGGCTACAAGGATCTCCTCTGGTTCGGTGAGCGCATGGAACTGCCACTGTCGGGGCTGGCGGCGCGCGACGAAACGATTCAGAAACATTCCAAGCAGGTTTTCAGCGTGGTCCGAGCCGTTGCGCGTGCCATGAACTTCGCCGCCGCCAACCGCGAAGAGACCACGCAGATGATCGTAAACTGGCTCAAAGTCGATCGAGAAATCGCCGCCAAAAGTTACGAACTCGGCAAACCGAGCTGGTCCGCCGGCGGAGTCGTCTCCGACGCCGCGGTGAAAGTCTTGGTCGATCAATCAATGTTGGAACTCAAAATCAAAGATGCGGTCCCCCTCGACAAAGTGCGCAACTGGAACTTTGCCGAGCAAGCGCGAAGGGAACTGGTAAAGTAGGCCAGGATCGAGCCGGTCATTTCATGACAACTTCGGTGGTAGAAGAAATCAAAAGATACGACTCGAGCGCAAGCCTTTCCAACGCTTCTACCCCTCCTTCTTCTTGGTACAACCACCCTCGCATTTTGGAATTGGAGTGTGGCGCAGTATTTTCCCGCGCGTGGCAACTTGTTGGGCGCTTCGAGCAGGTTCAAGTTCCCGGGCAGTATGTAACCGGCGAAATCGCAGGCGAGCCGGTGGCGGTTGTCAAAGGCAACGATAATGTCCTGCGAGGATTCTTTAACGTCTGCCGCCACCACGCGGCGGCGGTGCTGACGAAATCAGAAGGAACAACAGCGAATCTGCGCTGTCCTTACCACGGTTGGACGTACGATCTTCACGGCGCGCTCATTCTTACGCCGGAATTTGGTGGCGTGGAGAACTTTGACCGCGCCGCGAACGGGCTTGTTTCGGTTTCGACTGCGGTCTGGAATGATTGGGTGTTCGCGCAGCTGGAGTCGGGAGCCCCGTCGCTCCAAGATTTTCTTGGCAAAGATTTAATTGAACGCCTTGAAAAGTCCGGTTTCGATCGACTGCACTGGTTCGAGCGACGCAGCTACATGTTGAATTGCAACTGGAAGGTTTTCGTCGATAACTATCTTGACGGCGGCTACCACGTGCCGCATATTCACGGCGATCTGAACAGTGTGCTTGATTACAGCAGTTATACCATCGAAACCGGCGAACGATTTTGCTTGCAGTCAAGTCCGATAGCGGCGAACACAGCGGAATCGAAAACCGCCGAAGTCCGCAAAGGCAACCGCGCGCTTTACTACTGGATCTATCCCAATTTCATGATCAACATTTATGACTGCGTGATGGACACGAATCTTGTCGTTCCCCGTGGAGTCGACAAAACCGAAGTCATCTTCGATTACTACTTTGCCGATGTCACAGAACCAGCCCGCGAGCATAATCTTGCGAGTATCGCCGTAAGCGAGCAGATTCAAGCCGAAGACGCCGCCATTTGCGAAACCGTTCAGCGCGGGCTCAATTCGCGTTCGTATTACACAGGCAGGCTCTCGGTGGGACGCGAAGCGGGGGAACATCTTTTTCACAAGCTGCTGCACGCGGATTTAAAAGCCGCTCTCGCTTCAACTCATACCCGTTCTTGAATCCCGTATCGCGCGCTGATCTTCTGCGCGATCGAGACCAGAATGATCAGAATCGTGAACATGAGCACGCCGAAGGCGCTCAGTTGTTGGAACGAGCCGTTGCTCCAGAGATCGTAGATAATTACCGACGCGGTGCGGTTGCTCGAGCGCGCGAGCATCAGCGAAATGGTCAGTTCGCGGTACGCGTGCACCATCACCCAAAACCAACCTGCCATGAGACCCGGGCGCAGAAGCGGCAAATAGATATGCCTGAAATTTCGCCACCAACCGCCGCCCGCCACCGCCGCCGCTTCCTCAAGCTCGGTGTGAATCTGAACCATCGAGGCCGAAACGAAACGCAGGGCAAACGGTAGATATCTAGTCAGATAAGCGAGACCAATAATGCTCAACGTGCCGATCACCGGCAGCGGTATCAAAAGATAAAGCCAAAGAAAAGCCGAGGCGAGCACGACGCTCGGCAGTGCAATCGGCGCGAAGGCGAGAAAGTCGAGCACCTTCCGGCCGCCGAGGCGGGTTTTGTGCACGAAGTAACTGATCGCGGCGACGAGGAGCATGATAATCGTCGCAGTGCCGACGCCGAGCACCGTGCTGTTCCACAGCGGCTGCAGCGCGTAACCACCCTCGGTGAGAAGTGTTCGGTAATTGATCAGCGACATCGATTCCAACGTTTCGGCCGACGGCGGTCGGAAACGCGGCAGCAGCGAGGCGTAGAGCATGGTGAGAAACGGCAACCCAGTAATGAAGAACACCAGTAACAGACTGACCGCGCAGGTGAGAAATTTCCAGGCGCCTAAATCGATGCGCCGCGGCCGGTAATCCTTACCGGTGATGGTCTGATAGCGCTCGCCGTGCCGCACCAGCCTGAAATAAACGTAGAGAAGACCCAGCGAGAGAAACAGCAGCACCATCGAGTAGGTGCTCGACAAACCCCAATCCGTCGGCATGCGCGACGTGTTGAAGTAAACCTGGGTCGTGTACACCGCCACGCGTGCGCGGCCACCGAGCAGCAGCGGCACCTCAAAGCTTTCGATCGTTTGAATGAACAAAAGCAGCGCGGCGGCGGCCGCAGCGGGCAAGAGCAGCGGCAAGGTGACGCGGCGAAACGTCGGCCAGGTGCCGGCGCCAGCGATGGCCGAGGCTTCTTCGAGCCGCGGATCGATCGACTGCATAGCGGCGGCCATCAACAAATACGCGAGCGGCGTCATCTCGAGCGATTGCACCCAGACCATGCCCCAAAACGAGTAGATGTTGAGAAGCCGCGGCACGCCGATCAGCGAGTTGATGAGATAATTGAGCACGCCGATGCTGGGACTCGCCGAGAGAATCCAGGAGATCGTTATGATCACTCCGGGAATAATGATGCGGCCCAAGGTGATCATGCCGATCAACTTCCCTAGCGGCGTGTTGGTCCGCTCCACCGCCCAGGCCAGAAAAGTTCCGGCAAAAAACGCGCAGAAACTCGACAGCGACGCGAAGTAAAGCGTGTTGAGACTTGCTTCCCAGAATTCGCTGATGCCGTAGGCCCGCGCGTAGTTGGCGAGCGTAAAGCTCAGCTCGAGGAATCCAGGCTCGCCGGGACGGATGGTTTTGAGACTCGTCCAGACGATGAGCAGCAACGGGACGAGAACCTGGTAGCCGAGAATGACGAGCAGGCCGAGAACTATGATCCGGCTTCCGCTCATCAGCGGCGGCCGTGTTCCGGCGCCCCAGCGAAGCGTGCCCGTCGCCATTTGCTCAAGCCACCGAGCGGTTATTTCATCCGGCCGATGGATTGATTCCAGGCTTCGTGCAGTCGCTTGGTAACGTCGTCGCCGACAATATTGTAGGTGACAAGCTTAACGTCGTCGGGCAGGTACGGATGTTTGATCGTGAGCGGCCCGCGCAGAATACTGTTGATCAGATTCTGGCTATCCGCCGAGAGCGTCCAGTCGACGAACAGCGCCGACGCGTAGGGATGCTGAGTGTTCTTGTTGATCACCATGGCGCCGGCAAACGAAAGCACCGGCGCGGTTAGGACCATTGCAAACGGCGCCTTGGGATCTTTCTTTTTGGCTTCCACGCCGGTGTAGAAATAATTGTCGCCCTGCACGGCGTGATCGCCGGTCAGCATCAGTTCCATGCGCTGGGTGTGGCCCTGCTGGATGATCGGCTGGTTCTGGCCCATACATTTGAACCACTCTTTGACTTTTCCTTCGCCCATCATGACGTAGAGGCCCGCCATGAAGCGCGTCTCGGGTGGGTCAAAGGAAACCTGGCCCTTGAAATCCGGCTTGCACAGATCGAACCACGCCTTCGGCGCTTTGTCCGGTTTCACTAGATCCGTGTTGTAAGAAATGCCGTGCTCGGCCCAGTACCACGGCGTCCACCGCCCCTGCGGCTCGATGAAGTTCTGGTACTGTTTCAAAATCGCTTTGGTCGCGGGAGTCGGATAGCGCGCGACGAGATTTTGCTTGAGAATGATCGCCATGTCCGGCACGCCGAGCGTAAGGATATCGGTCAAATGCTTGCCGGCAGTCTCTTCGGCGATGAAGCGCTCAGCCGCATCCTGCGAGCCGATGTCGCCCATCTCGACTTTGACGAATGGGTAACGTTTTTGAAAAAGATTGACGTGGTCGCGCGCGATCTTGCCGCGCCAGGTGTGCACGAAATTGAGGCTGCCTTCTT
>Ga0310810_10006319_pt1 | contig 13371 bp, 7 predicted proteins | sample NCmetagenome_FD_207641 | JGI IMG/M metagenome (GOLD analysis project Ga0310810, IMG submission 207641) | Soil microbial communities from experimental microcosm in Duke University, North Carolina, United States - NC | ecosystem: Engineered > Artificial ecosystem > Soil microcosm > Unclassified ... | reverse complement strand
TCGAACTGCTCCGGCACGCCCGGCGGCAGGTCGAAGTTCGGCACGGAGCTCGACGCCTTCGCGGCCAGCTCGAGCCGTCGCTCGATCTCCCGAATCTCGTCGACGTACTGATTCACGACCAGGCGGTCGGCGGGGCCGAGATCGCTGCGTAGACGCGTCAGCTCTCCGACCAGCGCATCGAGAATGCTGCGCCGCTGTACGAGACGCGCGGCGCGCAGCTCCGGCGTGCCGCCGCTGCCGAACAGGCGCTCGAAGACCACCTGCGGATTCAGCTCCATCGGAAGCGGCGCCGTCCTCATCAGCGGTTCGGTCGATGGCGTCGGCAGACCGATCCACGAAATGGAGTTCGTGTACGAGCAGCTGTAGCCTTCGCCGCAGTTACTCGAGCTGGAGTTCGGATCCTCCACCGCGAGCTGCAACGAAGGCAGCAGCGTGTCGGTGCCAATCTTCTGCGCGATCTGCTGATCGATAGTCGGGCTGCCCACCGTCGCGTCGGCTGCCGCGGTCTTGCGTGGCTTGATGCCGGTCAGGTACGCGGCCGCAACCCAGTGATCGGATCCGGTGGTCCCCTCTGGCGGCTCCGCCGACTTCGACCACAGCCCGGTGAGAACCGTCGTCTGATTCCTCACCGCCTCGAGCGACTCGAGAACGAACGGCAGGGTGCCGGGAAGTGCGCCTTCGACCTGCGGTTCCCACAGTCCTGGCGCCATGCCGTGCGGGAAGAAGATGCCGACAAAGCGCGGCTTCGGCGCGACGGGAGCCTGCGCCATTGCGGGTGTCATCGCATCGAGCAACGGCAGCGCGAGAGTGACGCCGGCGCCGCGAAGGAAGAGCCGCCGGGGGATCTGCCTTTTGGTCACGAATGACATGATGTAATCCTCTGTTCCGTAGAGGCGGACGTGAACGTTCGCCTCTACTCCGTCTTCGTATTCGTCTGGAACGGTGCGCTTCGTACCACCGCGAGCACCAGCGCTGAAAATCGATTGTCCTGCTGCGCCACGTCACGCGCAATCCTGCGTACGAGCGGCATGTCCTGGTACTCCAGGCCCCGGCCGAGCGCGTAGGTCATCAGCTTCTCGATGCTCACCCGCACGAACTGGCCGGAATAGCGCGTCGCCCACTGCTGCAGGGCCAGCGGCCCGTCCACCATGGTGTTGTCGAAGAGCTGGGCGGAGGCATCAATCGGCGACCCTTCGTCGTGGCTGCGCCAGAGTCCGATGGCGTCGAAGTTCTCGAGCGCGAACCCGATCGGGTCCATCATTCTGTGGCACTGCACACAGTCCGCACGCACACGATGCTCGAGCATCTTTTCGCGCATCGTCGGTTCGTGCGCGCGTGCGTCGGTTGCGCGCGCCGGCAGCGGCGGCACGTTTGGCGGCGGATCCGGCGGGCTCATGCCGAAGATGTTCGTCATGATCCACTTGCCGCGCGTCACCGGAGACGTGCGATCCGGCTTCGACGTGGTTGTCAGGAACGCGCCCTTGCCAAGCAGTCCGCGGCGTATCGCCATGTCTGGCCCGAGCGTGACACGGCGGAACTGGCTGCCGTAGACGTTGGGGATTCCGTAATGCGCCGCCAGGCGCTCGTTGACGTACGTGTAATCGGCGGTCAGCAGCTCGGTGATCGGGCGATCGTCGCGGACGATCGTGTCGAAGAGCATCTCGACCTCAGTACGCATCGCCTGCCGGAGCGGATCGTCGAAATCCGGATAGAGAGCCGGCACGGGCGCCACGCTGTCGAGGCCGCGCAGGTTCAGCCATTGCCCCGCGAAGTTCACCGACAGCGCCTTTGCTCTCGGATGCGCGAGCATCCGCCGCACCTGCTGTTCGAGAACTGCGGGGTCCTGGAGGCGGCCCTGTTGCCCCACCTTCAACAGCGTCTCGTCCGGGGGACTGCTCCACAGGAAGAACGCCAGCCGTGATGCGAGTTCGATATCGCTGATGCGATACGTCTGCCCCGCCGCGAGGTTCGGCGGCGGTTGTTCGATGCGATAGATGAACTGCGGTGACGCCAGCACGCGCGCGAGCGCGGTCTCCACACCCAGCTCGAAATCCTTCTCGCGGCGCCCCAACCGATAGAACTCCATGAGCGAATCGACGTCGGCCGCGGTCACCGGCCGCCGGAACGCGCCGGCCGCGATGTTCTGGACGATGCGGCGCGCGCACGATTCCTCCTCGTTCGGCCGCGCGGGCGTGCAGATGAACAGCTTCCGTCTGCTCGGCGAGCTGGTCGCGTGCGTCGCGCTGAACGGACCCTCGATGCGGACCGTGCCGACATGCGGAAAGAAGGTGTAGCCGGGCGTCGGGCCGGTCTGAATGGTCGAACGGCGGAAATGTTTGTCGAGGTCGAGCAGCGGCGCATATTGCGTTGCGAGGAAGGTGACGCCGACGATGTGGCGGCCGGCAGTGACATGCGTGCGCACACGCATCGGCGCGCCCTTGCCGAAGAACGCCTCCGGCCCATCCTGTCCCGTTCGCACCGCCGCCTGCGGACGGCCGCGGCACTCGGTCGCAGGCGCGCGTCCTCCTCCGTTCCAGTCAACGAGCGCCAGTCGCTCGGAGTCGAGCAGGAACTCGAGCTGCTCGCATGGTACCGAGCCGAAGCCAACCGGCGTCATGTTGTCGCCGAATATCGGTGTGGCCGTGATCGTGTACTCGCCATCAGCTGGAAACAGGTGTTCGACCAGCAGTCCGCCGCGCGTGCCGAACGGCAGCCCTTCGATCTGATAGTCCTGGGATGTGTCCTCGCGGGTGCGGTAGACCACGAGGGTGGGGTCCTCCGGCTCGCCGACCGCGAGCCTGCTGATCTTCTGCGCCGCGGTCACATAGGCCTCGACCAGCGTCGAGGAAATGCCGAGCGCGCCGGCGATGTTGTCGAAACCCGACGTCGAATCGTCGGATGGCAGGTACTTCGCCGGATCGATCGGCAGATCGAGCAGATCGCCAATCGAGTTCGCGTACTCCGTCCTGTTGAGACGATGAAGTCCCGGCGGCGGCGTGTAGGGCGCGGCACCGCGATCGAGCGCGTCTTCGAGCCACGTGATCATCGCGTCGAACGTCGCCGGATCGGGCCGCCGCATGTCGACCGGCGGCATCATGCCCGCACGCAGCTTGCGTGCGACCAGCTCCCAGGTTTTCGCGTCGCGATGTACGTTGGCGGTGTCGAGGGCATCGAGCGCGAGCTTGCTGGCGGAGTCGATCCCCGCCGCTTTCGCGCGCTGGCTGTGGCACGCGTAACAGAACTGCTGGAAGAGCTGCTGTTCTCGCGCAGCGGTGATCACAGGAGGCGTCGGTGCGGGTGTTGCCTGTGACGCCTTCAGAACGGCGATCGAAAGACTGCTGGCGGAGACGATCCCCGCCAGCAGAAGGACGCGAGTTGACACTCGCATCGGATTCCCTAGAAGAGGTACCTCAGCGCGAACTGCATGATGCGCGGGCTCGCCGCCGTCGAGAACGACGTGATCCGCCCGAACGTCGCCGAACTCAGATTGTTCCCCGGGTTCCCGAGAAGGAACCAGTTGAACGCGTTGAACGCCTCGATACGCGCTTCGACCTTTTGCGTGCCCGACAGCGAGAATTGCCGCACTAGAGAAAGGTCGACGGTCTTGAAGCCCGGTCCGTCGTATCCGTTGCGCGGCGAGTTGCCGTAGGTACCGAGCGCCGGCAGCGCGAACGCCGAAGCGTTGAACCAGTTGTTGATGCTCTTGTCGCCGTAGACGTTGTCGGAGACCTGACTCGCACGCTGCGTCGTCGCCTGGATCCCGGACAGCGCGCGATCCGCGCCCGCCTGAATCGTCAATGGCGCGCCCGATGAACCGCGGAAGATTCCGGCCAACCTCCACCCCGACGCCAGCATCCGCGCGGTCGTGCTGGTGAACCGCGGAGATTCGACGCTCGCGGTCACATTGAAGATGTGTTTCCGCCAGGAATCGCAGCGGCCTTTATCCTGCTCGAAGACCTGCTTGGTCTCCGCATCGGAGGGCGGATTGATCATCGAGACGGGAATCATGTAGCCGGTCGCGACGTTCAGCGGCGACTGCCCCTGATTGATCAGCCCCTCGCATTTCGAAACGGTGTAATTGGCGCCGGCGCTGACGCCGTGCGAGAGCCTGCGCGTGACATTCAGCAGTAGACCGTGATAGTCCTGATACCCCGCATCAGTCACCCAGTCGAGATAACCGAAATACTGGCCGATATCTGGATTGAGCTGACTCAACTCCCGCCGGAGATCCTGCGTTGCCGCGGCAGAACAATTCGGGAATGTCTGCGTGCCTCCGCCAGGCGTCTTGAGCGTGCACGGACCGGTCGGCGAGACGCCCGGCGGTATCACCGCAGGGTTGCCGTCCACGATTCCCCACACGTGATACATGTGGTTTCCAAGATAGGTGGCCGAAACCGCCGTACTGTCGCCAAGCTGACGTTGAATCGAAAGATTCCACGCGGCCTCGCGCGTCGTCTTGATGTCGTATGGAACCTGGATGTAGAGCGAGTAGAGCGCCAGATTGTACGGGTAATTACTAAAGTCCACCGGGAAGGGGTTGACCCGTCCAACCGATCCCCACGGGTCATCGAGGCTCGCGCCGGTGAAGCGCTGTTCCAGGCCGTTCGGCGGCGCGGAACGTGAGTCGAAGAACGTCTGGCCGGTGACGAAGTCGCTCGTGAGTCCGAATCCCGCGCGCACGGACGTACGTCCGTCGCCGGTCAGGTCCCACGCGGCACCCACTCGCGGCGCCACATTCCCCCACTGCCTCTTCATCCCCGCTTTCGTCGGGAATCCGGGGTCACCCGGGTAGTAGAGTCCGGGATACGCCTGTGGATGCACCGTGCTGCGGGTACCCGCCTTCATCCGGTTGATGTCGAAGCTGTAGACGGACAGGTCCTGGCTTTCCTGCGGGAACCAGGGCTCCCAGCGCATCCCGTAGTTCAACGTGAGCTTGGACGAGGCGCGCCAGGTGTCCTGCGCGTAGAGGCCCATGTAGAACTGCGTGATGTCTTGCACGAACGGCGCCGCCTGCCGGTACTCGAACACCTTGCCAAGCAGGAAGTCCGCGAGCGGAAGGCCGGTCACGGCGCCGTTGAAGGAGATTGGTCCCATCGAGCGAACGTTTGACTGGGTGTTCCAGCCCGACCACGACATCGCCGCCCCGAATCCGTACTGGTGATTGCCCCGCACCATCGACAGGTCATCGGCGAGACCGGTGGTATTCGGCTTATAGAACGAATAGGTTTCGGTGCCCGTATTGACCGAAAAGGCGCCCGTGATGGTGATGTTCATGTAGTGCGGGATGTAGCTGTACATGTTCTTGATCCCGATATCCTCGGGGCCGAACATGTCGGCGTTGGTGCGAATGATTTGGGTCCGATCGACGAACAGCCGCGCGCTGTTGACGACGTTCGGGCTGAACACGTAGGTGTCGCCAATCACGAGCGACTGCTGCTTGTTGTCGCGCCCGCCCGCGCCAGCACCGCCCGCGGGACTCGCCGCCGCCAGGATGTTGCCGTTGGCGTTCGCATACGCCGGATCCCATTTCGTCGTCGTGAGCATGTAGCGGCCGAAGAGCTGATGCTTCTGACTGAGCTGGACGTCGACGCGCCCGATCGGCTGCTGCTCAATCGGCTTGGTCGTCTGCGAATACGCGATCTGTCCGCAGGGATCGCTCGTCTGCGGCAGCATCTTCGAAATCTTCACGGCGGCTGGACTGAGAAGCGCTGGATTGATCTGGTTGTTCGCGAATCCGAGCGCCGCCGGAAGCACGAGGTTGCCCTGCGCACGGCACTGCGCCGAGGCGACCGTCGAGAAGTCTCCGTTCAGCATCGCCGCGGTCGGAATGAACGTGATGATGTCGGCGGGGGTCTGCTTGACTCGAGTGCCCTGATACGCGCCGAAGAAGAAGACGCGATCCTTCAGAACGGGACCGCCAAGCACGCCGCCGAACTGATTGCGCACGAGGCCATCGTCGAACCGCTTGCCAGTCTTCTTGTCGACGGCGGCAAATGGGCTCGTGGCGTTGAACCGGTGGTCGCGCGCGAACTCGAACATGTCGCCGTGGAATGCGTTGGTGCCGGCCTTGGTCGCAATGCTTGCCGTCCCGCCCGCTTTGTACCCGTTCTGCGCGTTCTGCGAGCCGGTCTCCACCTTGAATTCCTGCATCGCGTCGGGGAACGGCAACGGGAGGTTGTCACCGTCGTACACGTTGTTGTGCAGGGCGCCGTCCAGCAGATATGCGACACCGAAGGTCGAACCTCCGCCGATCGCAATCCCGCGCGTCTGGGTGAGGCTGCGGCTCGATGGATTGCCGGTGTCGACGGCGGCGCCGACGGTCACAACCAGCGATGCCACGTTCCGCCCTTCCATCGGCAGCGCATCGACCTGCTCGTTGGTGATCACGTTTCCGACTGCGGGGTTGCGGGTCTCGACAAGCGGCGCCTGGCCCTGCACGGTCAGCGTCTCGGCAAGCTCACCGAGCTGCAACGTCACCTTGATAATCGGGTTGCTGTTGACCTGCAGCACGATTCCGGTCTGCGCGAAGCTGCGGAACCCCTGCAGCGAGGCTTCGAGGCGGTACGGTCCGATCGCCAGGTTCAGCAGAGCATAGTTGCCCGCTGCATCCGTGACTGTCTCGCGGCGGAGACCTGTGTCGGTCTGTATGGCAACAACGGTAACGCCAGGCAGCACCGCTCCACTCGAATCCGCAACAGTGCCGTTGATTTGTGCCGTAGCCTGCGCCCACGCATTTGTGGCCGCCAGGAGAAGGACCGCGCCGACCAGGACTCCCGTAAACCGATTCATTCAAAGCCTCCTCGAAGGGTTCAGAATCACGAGTGCAGCCGAAACAATGAAAAACTCTGGCCGTACGGCAAGAAATTGGCGGGCAGTATACACCCGCCCCGCGAGATACACCCGCCTAACGAGGCGGCAGTCCGAGCAGTTGGGCGGGGTTGCGCCGCGCCATCCGGTCGATGTCCTGTTCGGTGAGCCCACGGGCCTTCATGGCGCCAAGAAACGCCGCAAAACCGTCGGTCGGCAGCGGATTGCCTTTCTGGCCAAGGTCCGAGGAGAGAATGCAGAACTCCGGGCCGATCTTTTTGATGGCATCGCCGAAGCGGTCCATGCGCCCCTTCCCGTCGGCGTCCCCGATGTTGCCGCCGACGAATTCCACGAAAGCGCCCAGTTTCGCGGCTTCCTGCATCTGCGGCACCGTCATGCGGATCGGGTCGTTCATCGCGTGCGTCACGACGATGTGCTGCACGCCTTGACGCTTGCCTTCGCGTACAAGCATCAAACCCTCCTCGGGTGACACGTGGCCGGTCGCCAGCACGAGACCGTGCTTCGCGATAGCCGCAATGACCGCTTTGGTCGCCGGCAGGAGCTCCCCGTTCTTGGACACACTCACGAACGGACGGTTCTCCTTCGAGAAGCGCACCTGGTTCTCCGCATCGAAAGTGGACATCCACACCAGCTTGCCGCGCGCGCCGGTAGTGGCGGCCATGTATTCCACCGCCGCGGGATTCATGCCGCCGACGGTGAGATTCAAGTCGACGCCGCCGAACACGTCGATGCCGGGCACCTGCTTGCCGGCAATGTAGGCGAGACCGGACGTGTACTCGTAGTGGTTCTTCAGCACGATCGCGCGCATGCCGTTGGCTTTCGCCTGCTGCACGGCTTCGATCGCGTCGACGGATCGCGGACGGCTGTCCGGCTCCGCGTGCACGTGAATGTCGATCGCGCCGCGAAGCACGGTATTCCCACTGGCGGCCGCCGACTGCGGCGCCTGCGCGATCGGCTCGAGGCCGGTCTCCCGGACGACAGCCGCGACTGCCGGCGAGGAGAGGAACTGGATCAGCCGCTTCGCGGCGGCGGCGTTCTTCGCGCCTTTTGGAATGGCGGCGGCGAAGATTGTCACCTGCTGGGCGCCTTCGGGCAGCGGAGCGACGATCGTGATGCCGGGCACCGGCTTCAGCTCGCTGACCTGCTGGAAGCCAACCTCCACGTCGCCCCGGGCGACCGCGTCGCCGACGCGCTCGTACGCCTCGACGACTTTACTCTTCGACTTGATCGCCTCGGCAATCCCCATCCGCGGAAACAGAACGGTGCGCAGGTAGACGCCGCTCGCGCTGTCGGAGGAGCCGATCGACTTCGCCTGCAGCAGCGTGCGTTTCAACGCGTCGACGGTGCTGATGTCCGGTTTCGGCGCGCCGGTGCGAACGGCCATGGCGATCAACGAACGAACGAGGTCGACGCGGCTGCCGGGTTCGATCTTTCCCTGTTTGGTCAATTCCTCGAGTCCGGGAGCGGCAAGGATGATCACGTCGATCGGTTCGCCGCGACTGAGGCGGTTGGGAATCGCATCGGGCGTCGCACCCATGGACGCGCCAAACGCGCTGACGACATGAATATGGGTGTCGCGCTCGAACTGCGGCACGAGCTGCTTATACGCCTCGGTGAATCCGCCGGAGGTGACAACGTGGACCTCCTGCGCGGAGGCCGCGATCGCAACCAGCAGCGCAATCGCGACGAGCACCGGCGTTCTGACTGAGCGAATCGTCTCGTTCATATTCCCCCGTAGGGTCCGCCTTTGGGCGGACCCTCCTTGCTGTGCCGCCGTTGCATGGTGAGATACGTCACGGTGTCCCACGCGTTGTGAATGCCGACAAAAACCAGGACCAGTGGCGCCACCGCACACGCAAACAGCGCGGGAACGGGAGCGTGCGTCATCTCAATCGCCGCCGCCGTCAACGTGACGTACGAAGCGAGCGGCAGTATCGAGTGCCACAGCCAGTCCTCGAACACCGGCTTGTAGTCCTCCTGGGTTTTCGCATGGTGCGTGACGAGGCTCGTGTATATCACGCCCGCGACGCCATAGGCGGCGATCGCCACGCTGGCCGCGTGGAGCGAGGGCCACGGCGCGCTGAGCGTGGCCGACACGAGCAGCGACGCACAGAAGTGCACGATGTTCGGCGTGCCAAACGCGGCAATGGTGCGGCTCGAGCCCGGCACGTCGGAGTCGCTGATCAGCGTCATGACGACGAACATCAGACCCGTCAACGCGGCGGCGGAAGAACCGACGATCACGTAGTAGCTTTCCCACCCGCGCAGCAGCGACTCCATCGTCGTCCATGTTATATATCGAGCCCGTGAAAACCTGGTTCGTGATTGCTCTTCTGGTGCCCTCGCTCGCGTCGGCGCAGACCAATCCCGCGGCGCAGGCCGCGCGCCAGTGGCGGCAGCAGCACGAGCGCACGATCGTCGACGAGTTCGTCGCCCTGCTCAAGGTCCCGAACGTCTCGAGCGACAAGCCGAACATCCAGAAGAACGCGGAACTGATCGCCAAGATGATGGCCGCTCGCGGCATTGCGGCGAAGCTGGTGTCGGTCCCCGGCGGCAACCCGATCGTGGTCGGCGAGATTCGGACGCCCGGCGCGACCCGCACAATCGGTCTGTACGCGCATTACGACGGCCAGCCCCTCGATCCGAAGGAGTGGGCCTCACCCCCGTTTGAACCAATACTTCGCAACAAACCGGTTGAAGACGGCGGCACCGCGCTCCCGCTCCCCTCGCCCGGGACACCCTTCGACCCCGAATCGCGGCTGTACGCACGCGGCGCCGGCGATGACAAGGGCCCCATTGTCGCGATGCTCACCGCGCTCGACGCCATCCGCAGCGCCGGCATCGGCATGAAGTCGAACGTGAAGTTGGCGTTCGAAGGCGAGGAGGAAATTGCCTCGCCCAATCTCGAAGCCACGATCGCCGCGAACAAGGAGACGTTTGCCGCGGATGTCTGGCTGATCTGCGATGGCCCGGTTTACCAGACGCGCCAGCAGTCGCTCATCTTCGGCGCGCGGGGAATCACGTCGTTCGAAGTTACCGTCTACGGCCCGCGCGTCGAGCTGCACAGCGGGCACTACGGAAACTGGGCGCCGAACCCGGCGACGGATCTCGTGATGCTGCTGACGTCCATGAAAGATGGCGGCGGCCACGTCACGATTCCCGGCTTCTACGATCAAGTGGACGCACTTGGCGCGTTGGAGAAGAAAGCGATCGCCGAGGCTCCTGCCATCGAGGGCGAACTGCGGCGTGAGTTCTGGCTGGGAGCGCCGTCCGCGTCTCAGAAACCGCTGAACGAACTGCTGACGCAGCCATCACTGAACATCCGCGGCATGGCCAGCAGCCGCATCGGCGCGCAGGCGAGCAACGTCATTCCATCCACGGCGACTGCGACGATCGACATCCGTCTCGTGAAATCGATGGACGTCAAACGGACACAGCAACTGCTCCGTGACTACGTCGCGAAGCAGGGATTTTTCGTGGTCGACAGGGAACCGTCCGCGGACGAGCGCCGCAGCCACGAAAAGGTCGCGAAGGTCACCTTTACGCCCGGCGTCACGGAGGCGCGGCGGACGCCGATGGACCTGCCCATCGCGCAGGACGTCGTTCGCACGGTCGAAAGCGCGCGTGGGACAACGGTCAAACTCCCGACGATGGGGGCAACCGTCCCGCTCGACGCCATCGAACGGCCACTCGGCACGAGGACCATCATCGTGCCCATGGCGAACCATGACGACAACCAGCACACGTTCAACGAGAACCTGCGCATTCAGAACCTGTGGGACGGCATCGAGCTGATGGCTGCGCTGTTGACACTCTGACCGGCGGTCAGGTATCGGGTGTCGGTATCAGCCGGGGTCCAGGTATCAAGCGCAAAAGGGATCTGCGTACGATCTGAGGCCTGGACCACCCCTGAAACCTGATACCCGAAACCTTCTGTTCAGTTCGTCGCCGTCGCCTGCTTCTGCTCCAGTCGAATCTGCGCCGCGCGCGCGCAGTTCTGCATCACCATGAAGTAACGCTGGACCAACGGCTCACCAACCTCGTACGGGTGTGGCCCGTTGCCACGCCCTGCAAGCATCCGGTTCTTGTTGTAGGCGTCGTCGAATTCGGAATGGTTCGACAGGACCACGGTCGCGTGGACCGCCGCCGCCTTCTGCGCCATCTTCTTCTGCGAGTCGATATAGGTCTGGAAATTCTTGATCCCCGGGTTGGGAGTGTTGTTGACGAAGTTGAACGCCGTCCCGCCGGAATAGGCGATATTGACCGTGCGGCCGCGATCCAGCGCGGTGAACGTATACGACAGCGTTCCCGGCGTATGCCCCGGCGTCGTCCAGATCGTCACCGTCCGCCCGCCGAGCGTGATCTTCATACCGTCGGTGGCGACGATGTCACGCTTCGGCGCCATCGTCTTGTAACGGTTCGGATATTTCTCGACGGTGTCCCAGTCCGGCGCGCCCATGACGACGCGGGCGCCGTATTTCTTCTGGATCATTTCGGCGCCGCCGATGTGATCGGTGTGTGCGTGCGAGATGATGAGGTACTTGATCTGCTTCGGGTCGAGCCCAAGCTTCTGCATGCCGCCGACGATCAGTTCCTCGGAGTTGTAGGGAAAGAGGGTGTCAATCAGGATGATCCCGTCGCGCGTGGTCAGGGCCCACGACGAATGAATCTTCCCGCCGACGAAGTAGACATCGTCGAACACTTTCGCGGGCTCTGCGTACCACGAGTCGCGCGGCGGGACCTTCGCCGGATTGGCGACGAAGTCGGGCACGTTGTCGGTCGTGTTCTCGCCGCCGCTCTGCGGCAGCAGGCACGTGCGGACGAGGGTCCCGAGCCACTCGAATCCCGCCGCATCCTTCGCGGCCTGCACCGACGTCCGGTACTCCGCGTCGAAATCCCGTCGGCCACCTGATTGCGCCGACAGGCTGACGAGTCCGAAGACGACAGCTGCCGCGCCACACGAGAGAATCAATGCGGATTTCATACAGCCTCCTCAACCACCATTTGACGTGACGCGCGAACCAGCAAACGCGGTGACAAGCGGAAACGCGTGCTGCACCTGGGCGCCGCCGCCGACGCCTCCCATCCGGAACGTCGGATAGGCGCGCATGTCGAATGTCGCGCTGTCATCCGTCTGGCCATTCGGCACAAGCGTGAGGCGCGAGTGATCCGGGAATCCACTCCGCGGCGAGCCGCGCGGCGTCCACGGCAGCGAGGTGCCGCCGGCAGCGAAGTTGGCCGGATCGAAGGGAAAATCCCCAATGCTCGTCAGCAGCAGAGCGGTCGTCCGATCCGGCAGCGCTGCTTTCGTGAGATCAACGGAATTCGCAATATCGACACCCTTGGCAATGCACAGCGGTCCAAGCTCCCATCGAACGGTGACGCGGTCGCCTTCACGGCCGACCGCCGTCTTCATATCGCACCGCCGCGACCGTTGGATTTCGGGCGCCGGAAGATTGTGGACGGTGACGTCGAGGCACTGATCGAGGTCCTCACGCAGGTCGATCGTTGCCGAGACATCTTTCAATCGATCCGGTTTCGTACGGTTCCACTCCAGCGGGTCGTCGGCCGACGGATTCGCGGCCAGCATGCCCAGCGGCAGAACATGTGCGGCGTCGGCGTCCAGGCTCAACAGAAGAACCACCGGAGCATCCATCGCCACCCCGCCCGTGAGTGCGGTGAGAAACGGATACAACTGCGTGCGTCGCACGGGTTCGCGCCGCGCTTCGAAGTCGGCAGCGCAGGTTCCGGCTGCACGTAGCTGCGGCGGTGCCATCGCACGCGCGGGAACGCGATCGAAGCGCCACTCGACCGTCAGGGTAGTGAGTGCGGTCTGCGAAAGCACTTCCCTCTGGTGCTTCGCGTCCGCTGCCGCCGTACGCTGTTTCTCGTCCGCCGCGGCCTGCGCCGCGGCGCGATCCTGCACGCGAATCGACGCGATGCTCACGGCGAAGCCGGCCAACGCGAGCGTTCCGGTGACGGCATCGGTCTTCGTCAGCCGCCAGTTCGCCGCCCGCCATTTGGTCGCGATGCTGAACGCGACGGAGCCAAAGGCGACGAGGGCGCCCAGATATCGGAGGAGTGTGGCGGTGTCCATCCTTCTCAGCGCTGTCGTCGGAGGTGGTCAACCGTAACACGATTGCCGTAGAATCGCGCCCATCCATGTATGAGGAGATGGTGCGTGCGTCGATTCTTGTCAGAGGATGGTGAGCGCGGAAACCTGCGTCGGCTCGTCAATCGACGCCAGGCGGCGATGATCGCGGTGGCGTCGCTGATGTGCGCGTGGTCGATAGCGACCGGAGCTCAAGACGACCCCGGAATTGTCGACGCACGGCCGCAGTTCCCGCCGGGTCCGGCACACGCGGGCAGCCACGCGGTGCCGAACCTTGCGTCATTGCGATCGGGCCAGGAGACGCCGCCGATACCGGGCGGCCTCGGCGCCGGCACGATTTACAACCAGGGCGCGCTGCCGGTGAACAATCGAGCCGAACTTTCGACCCAGATGATCGTTCATCCGAACGGTATCGACGTGCCCAACTGGAT
>Ga0310810_10006318_pt1 | contig 13373 bp, 12 predicted proteins | sample NCmetagenome_FD_207641 | JGI IMG/M metagenome (GOLD analysis project Ga0310810, IMG submission 207641) | Soil microbial communities from experimental microcosm in Duke University, North Carolina, United States - NC | ecosystem: Engineered > Artificial ecosystem > Soil microcosm > Unclassified ... | reverse complement strand
CAGGAGGCGAAGCAATACGGATTCACGGTGATCTTCGTTCCGCCGTGCTATACGATGGACGCCGTGGAAGCCGTCGCAACGACAGCCGTCCGGGTCGGTATTCCCATCGGGTTTCCGCTGGGAGGGCACAGCACCGCTGTCAAAGTCGCGGAAGCCATGGAGGGCGTCAAGCAGGGCGCGACGGTGCTCGATATGGTGATCAATGTCAGCCGGTTGAAGTCCGGCGATCTCGATGCCGTGCGTCAAGACATTGCGGAGGTTGTGCGCGCCACACCCAACGCGGAACACAAAGTGATTCTTGAAACCTGCTATCTGACCGATCAGGAAAAGATGACCGCTTGCAGGCTCGTGGTGGAAGCGGGCGCCGATTATGTCAAAACATCAACCGGCTTTGCCGCGGGGGGCGCCACGGCGGTGGATGTCAAACTGCTCAAGGATTCCGTGGGCGGCCGGGCCAAAGTCAAAGCGTCGGGCGGCATCCGCGACTGGAAATCAGCCCAAGCCATGCTCGAAGCCGGAGCGGACCGGATCGGCACTAGCGCAAGTGTGAAAATCGTGGCGGAATGGTCGGCGGCGACAGGACGATGAGAAGCCATGGCGTTACGTAGAGACGTGCGCTACCAGGTCCGATGTCCGGCGACCTTCGTCGTCGACGGAAAGCCGGGCGAGGGCGTCACCTTCAACCTCTCCCGCGGCGGATGCGCCATCGAAACAGAAATGTTTACCGCCGTCGATGATCCGATCAGCCTGCAGATCATCGTCTCGAGTCAGTCGACACCCATCATGATCGAGCTCGGCAAAGTGCGCTGGTCGACGCGCAAGGAATTCGGTGTGGAGTTCATGGTTGTGGAAAATAAGTCCAAACGCCAGCTCGATGATTTCCTGCTCGCCGTCGCCAAGGAAAAGCTGACCTCATAGACGACCCTGACACATGTCTCGTCGATCATGATACCGTTTGCGGGTCCATCCCCATCTGCTATAGTGCGCCCATGATCAAACGTGTGATCTTACTTGTCGTCGACGGCCTCGGCGTCGGAGCGACAGAAGATGCATCGGCCTACGGCGACGGCACATCGCATACGCTGGCCCATCTAGCTGAATCGGCCGGGGGGCTCAGTCTTCCGACGTTGGAATCACTCGGTCTTGGCCATGTGAGCGCGATTCGCGGTGTGCGATCCATGGCACAGCCGATGGGTTGTTTTGGACGGATGGGATTCATCAGCAAAGGCGTGGATTCTCTGGTGGGTTACTGGGAGATCGCGGGATGCCTCACCGAAGAGGAAGGCCGCACATTTCCACAGGGCTATTCGACAGAGGCCCGAGCGGCTCTGGAGAACGTCTTCGGCCATAAGATCGTCGGCGGGCAGGTAGCTTCGGCGCAAGAAGCGCTGAAGGAATTCGGCAGCGCCCACCTCTCGACGAAGTCGCCGCTCGTCTGGACCGATGGACGTCAGACCTGCCATGTGGCTGCGCACGAGCAGGTGTGGAGCGTCGATGTGCTCTACCAACGGTGTCGTGACGCACGAAAGGCATTGAAAGATGCGTGGGGCATGCGGCGCTTGGTCGCACACCCGATTGTGGGAACGGCTGGAACCTTGACGTTCCGCGACGGTCGTCGAGACTTTGCCGGAGAGCCGCCCGGGCCAACCATGCTGGACGTGTTGAATCGTGCAAGCCAAATTCTCACCGGCGTCGGCAAGGTCGGTGATTTATTCGGAGGAAGAGGGCTGACCAGATCGGTGCTCGCCGCACGGTGGACGGCTGCGCTCGACGAAGTGGTGGGCATGTTCAACAAGGTACCCCGAGGGTTGATCTTTGCCGGGCTCGATGTGATTGGAGCGGATGCAGGGAACGCGGCCGCCGCTCTTCAGGATTTCGACCGTCGGCTTCCGGAACTGCTCGATCATTTGCGCCCGGGCGATCTGTTTATCGTCACGGGAGACCACGGCCGAGATCCGAGCAAGTCCCATGCGCTTCCCACACGGGAGTGCGTTCCGCTGCTCATCACCGGGCCGAAGCTGGCCCAAGGGGTCAACCTCAACATGAGGTCGACAGCAGCGGACTTGGGGCAGACGGTCGTCGAGGCACTCAAGGGCGACGCCTTGACCGTCGGGGAAAGTTTCCTCGACGTGCTGAGGCCAGGGTAAAATTATGGGTTACGAAGACAAATTGAAATCACTCGGGTTGGAACTCCCAGAGGCCCCGAAGCCGGTGGCCACCTATGTGCCCGCCGTGCGGGCGGGCAATCTATTGTTTCTCTCCGGCGTGTTGCCCATGCGAAACGGCCAGCTGGCCTATGCGGGCAAGCTTGGCCGGGAATTGACAGTGTCTGAAGGGACCGAGGCGGCAAAGGTCGCCATCTTGAACGCGCTTGCTATTGCCAAACAAGAAATCGGGAGTCTTGATCGGATCACTCGGGTCGTCAAAGTCGTGGGGCATGTCGCCTCGGCCGAAGGATTCACCGATCAGCCCCAAGTCTTGAACGGGGCATCCGATCTCCTGGTGGCGATCTTCGGGGAGGCCGGTCGGCATGCGCGGGTGGCGACGGGAGCTGCGGAATTGCCGCGCCGGGCCGCGGTTGAAATCGAAGTCATTCTTGCCGTGTCTTGACCCCTCTTTGGCTCTTGCCGGCGAACGTTGCTTCAGTTTCGTCGGCTTGACTCTCGAAAAAACTGCTTGTTATAGTCCGTGGTCCCTCGCTTCACGCTGCACCCCGGTAGTTCCTTCCCGACTCGTGCGTGGGGTTCTCGTGCCACGCAGGGCCTTTACAACATTGTGCCATACAGGGTTGATGTGTTTCGGAGCCGTCTCACCATAAAGCGCTGGATCATTGCCGGAGGAACGAGTCTGGTGCTGGCTTGCTTTGGCACTGTGCCGGCATTTGCTGCGCCGTCCAAGGCAGAACTGCAACCGAATTCCGGCGTGCCTGGGGCGACCGTCTCCATCGTCGGTAAAGGACTGGGGCAGTTTAAATCCACGCAGGTCAATCGTGTCCTCTTCGCCGGAGTCCCAGCCCTCATTCAGCGTTGGGACCAGGATGTCGTGGAGGTAAAAGTGCCCTTCAGGGCACAGAGCGGTCCGGTTGAAGTGATGATCGGCAAGAAGAAACTACCGGCGGGGTCCTTCACCGTCGTCTATCCGAAAATTCTCTCTATTCATCCCGCGTCGGTGGAGCCCGGTCATACCATCGAGATCGTGGGTGAGCATTTCGGAATTACCGCGGGACCGCGCGATCCTAACACGATGTTCGGCGTCAATGACGTCGTCGTCGGCAACCTGACGGTCAGACCGCGCCGATGGAAGGACGATAAAATCGAGGTGGACGTTCCTGCCAACGCGACGTCGGGAGACATTGCCGTGCGTCTGGCCTCCTCCGATCCGCTTCCTGACGGATCTTGTTGCGCACCCGTGCAGCGCACCGTGAGCAATGCCGTCTCATTGAAGCTGATACCCACTGTGCAGGTGGATCCGGTTCGTGGACCAGTGGGGACGAAGGTCGTCCTGTTCGGTCAAGGATTCGGCGTCCAGAAGGCCAAAGAGGACCGTGTGTTGATCGGCGGACATGAGGCACCTATTGCCCAATGGAGCGATCGCGCGATCGTCGTCCACGTGCCGGTGAACGCGGAGAGCGGGCCCGTTGTGTTAAGCCACAAGGGACAAGACCGATCGGTGGGCAATTATACAGTCGAAGTTCCCAAAGCGACCGGCATTACGCCGGCCAGCGCTCCAATAGGTACCCTGGTGAGGATTAATGGCGAGCACTTCGGAGCTTATTCGGAGAGCGGCGCCACGCCATACAACTATACGGATTTTGATACGGGTCAAAATCGTGTAGAAATCGGCGGTGTCCCCGCAGTGATTTACCGCTGGAATGACGACCGCATTGACGTATGGATCCCCTTCAGCGCGAGAAGCGGCCCGGTGGTAGTCAAGCGTGGAGCGCCTAAACCAAATGCCGATGGCTCCTGCTGTGCGGAGACCGAAATCGTTTCGACGGAGGCTGGTACATTCACATTGGTCGTGCCGACGATCGAATCCTATGCTCCCACCTCTGCGGGATTGGATGACGTTGTGACGATCAAGGGCTCGGGCTTCGGCTCCTTCATCAAAACCACCGAAGCCACGCAACCGAAGCTCGGCGTGGAAGCGTTCAAGCGCAGCCAAATCGAGCTCGGCGAGAACGTGTCGCGCACGGAAGTCCTGTTCAACAATATCGGGGCGATTGTCCTGTCCTGGACCGATACCGAAATCAAAGCTCGGGTTCCGCATCGGCATTTGTTCGGGATCGGCAAGCCTGGACAATTCAATGCCGACCTGTCGACGGGTCCGCTGGTCATTCGACGGGGCTCCTGGGATCTGCTCCCGGATGGCACCTGCTGTACGCCCAAGAAATGGCTGACGCTCGAAGCGGGTACATTTACGATCGAGGCCAAGGGCATGCCCGATCAAAGCTTTTTCCAGTCTAGGCCTGAAGGCGCCACGAACGACTAGCAGGATGGTGAAAATCCTTCTCGCATCGCTTAGAAACGTACCCCTCATTGTGCTTTTGAGCATCCTCATCGTTCAATCTGCACGAGCGGCCGACCCTTCCCTCAAGACTGCCCCGCAAAAGACTGGGACTGAAGTCACGCTCATGAGCGTGTTTTTCCGCGATGCCAATCTCGGATGGGCGGTTGGCTCCGGAGGCACCGTCCTCAAGACGATCGACGGCGGCCAAAAATGGAAAAAACAAACCAGTGGTACGCCGGCGCAGCTGACCGGCGTGTTCTTCGTCAGCGATAGACAGGGCTGGGTCATCGGCGTGAATGGAACGATCCGGCATACGGACGACGGAGGTGTCACTTGGAAGCCTCAGCCCGTCGATACGGTGGCGCCCATCTATGGCATCTCGTTTGTGTCGGCGCAGCAAGGATGGGTCGTGGGAGGCAACGGAACCATCCTTCACACGACCGACGGAGGAGCGCATTGGGCGGATCAGTCCAGTTCCACCACGGCGGCTTTGTACGCCGTACAGTTTTTGACCGCCCAGCGAGGGACCGCCGTGGGGGCGGTTGGAACGGTGCTCGCGACCGAGGATGGTGGCACGACCTGGGCCGCGCAGGAAACCCAAGGCTCGGTCACGCTGTTCGACGTGTATTTTTCAGACCCGTTGACCGGATGGGTGGTGGGAAATGCAGGCGCCATGTTTCAGACGACCGACGGGGGCAGTCGCTGGATCGACCGCACCTTGCCTTGTTCACGAACCTGCACCCGACTGACCGATTTGCTTCGCATTCGATTCACAGATCCTAAAACGGGATGGATCGTAGGGGAGCGTGGAATGGCCTATCACACCGCGGACAGCGGATTTACCTGGGAAGAGCAGGGATCCTTGGCGAGTGTCTCGCTGTTCGGCTTGTCGTTTCCCAACTCCGTGCACGGCTGGGCCAGCGGCGAAAAAGGGACGATCGTGCACCTCAAGCTCGGGAAGTAATGCAGGAGGAGGACGCCGGATGGTCGCCTCCTGTTCAGCGAGGGAGAAATCGCTCCCGCGACTTACCCCAATCCACCCAGGCGGGACTGCAGCACACTGATCGCGGCGATGGCCGCGGTTTCCGCTCGTAGGATCCGTCGTCCCAAGGTGACGGCCGTGTACCCCTGTTGAAGCAGTTGCGCGAGTTCCTCGTCATCCCATCCGCCTTCGGGACCGACCAGCAGCCAGACCTCATTGCCCGCTCCCGACAATGGCGCCGTCGTCAGCGAGGTGCCGTCTGACCGTTCTGCCAAGATGATTTTCGAGGTGGCGGACTTCGAGCGTGTCAGCAATTCTGGCAGCGTGACCGGTGCATCAATGACCGGTACGTTCCAGCGCTCCGATTGCTGGGCTGCTTCCAGCGCAATCCGCTGCCATCGCTCACGCTGATGCTCGATGCGGTCGGCTCGTGGCCTCACGATACTGTGCTTGGCCAGCGCCGGAACGATTCGCTCGACTCCAAGCTCCGTCGCCTTTTGAATCACCCAATCCATCTTTTCGCCTTTGAGCAGGGCTTGAGTCAGGATGATGCTGGGAGCGGCAGTTAGCGGAGCCGACATCGTTTCGAGAATGCGGCCGACCAGCTCACGGCCCGTGACCTCGGCAATCTCGGCACGGTACCGTTTGCCGCGGTCATCCGTGATCGAGAGAATTTCACCCGGCTGGAGACGAAGACTTTCACGGAGGTGATGGAGTAAAGGGCCGCTGATGCGGACAGTCGGAGGGACAATGGCCTCAGCCGCCACAAAAAACGTAGGCATGGAAGACAAACCCCGATCCGGCGGGATACGGCGCTATTCGAAAAAGGTCTTCATCTTGTCGAAGAATCCGTCGCCGTCGGCTTCCATCGACATGCCGCTTTCCTTCGCGAACTCCAACAAGAGCTCGCGCTGCTTGGCGGTCAGTTTGGTGGGAATATGAACCTTGATCGTGAACAATTGGTCGCCGGTCGTCTGGTTTTTGAGGCTGGGGATTCCGAGGCCCTTGAGACGCAACACTTTGTCGGGTTGAGTGCCGGCTGGCACCTTCATAACGGTCGTGCCCTTGAGCGTCGGGACTTCGATCTTTCCGCCGAGCACCGCGGTGACGAAGCTAATCGGCACGTCGCAGATGATGTCGTTGCCTTTGCGCTGGAAGACCGCATGCGGTTTGACCGTGATGGCCACATAAAGGTCACCTGGCGGTCCGCCGTTGACGCCATGCTCGCCTTCATTCGAGAGCCGGAGGCGCATGCCGGTTTCGATGCCGGCCGGAATATGGACGGCGATGGTGTGCTCTTTGTAGAGACGTTGACGACCTTGGCAGGTGGAGCAGGGCTCGGTGATGATCCGTCCGGAGCCTTCGCACTGTCCGCAGGGTCGGCTGACGCTGAAGAATCCCTGCTGTAACCGAATTTGACCGGCGCCTTTGCAGCTCGGGCAGGTCTTGACGGCGGTCGCCGACTTGGCGCCGGTGCCTTTGCAGTCCGTGCAGGATTCCCAGCGCGGGATCTTGAGTTTGGCTTCCTTGCCGTAGACCGACTCTTCGAACGTGATTTCGAGGTTGTACTGGAGGTCATTTCCGCGCTCGGCCCGCGTGCCGCCCCTCTGGCCGCCGAAGAAATCTTCGAAAATATCGTTGAAGACGTCCCCGAAGCCCCCCCGTCCTCCGAAGTCGAACCCCTCGAAGCCCGCCCCGCCTTGGGTGCTGGCATGGCCGAACATGTCGTAGCGTTTCCGCTTGTCGGAATCGCTGAGGTGTTCGTAGGCTTCGTTGATTTCTTTGAACTTCTCTTCGGCCTGCTTCTTCTGTTGATCACCGCTCTGCAGGTCGGGATGATGTTGGCGAGCGAGCTTGCGATAGGCCTTTTTCAAATCCTCGTCGGACGCGTTCCGGTCGACGCCCAACGTTTCGTAAAAGTCTCGTTTCGACACGGAAGCCATTGTCCCCTAGAGTGGTGATCGCAGAAAGACCGAGTCTCGCGTCCGGCGAAACTCGGTCCCTCGGCAGCCGTATTCTATCTTACTTTTTATCTTTGTCCACTTCTTCGAATTCGGCGTCCACGACTTTTTCATCCGTCTTGGCGCCGTTCGGACTTTCACCGTCGGTCGGTCCCGCACCGGGCGTCGCCGAAGCCGAGGCTTTCTTGTACATCTCTTCAGCGAGCTTGTGCGCCGCGCTTGTCAACGTCTGCGTCGCCGACTCGATCGCGTCGGGATCGTTGCCTTCCATCGTTTTCTTGAGCGCGGTGACAGCTTCCTCGATCTTGGTTCTGTCGTCGCCGGAAATTTTGTCGCCATGCTCCTTCAGATTCTTCTCCGTTTGGTAGAGCAGGCTGTCGGCCTGATTCTTGGCTTCGGCCGCTTTCCGGCGCTTCTTGTCCTCCTCCGTATGCGACTGAGCGTCCCTGACAAGTTTTTCCACTTCCTCCTTGCTGAGACCGCTAGAGGCCGTGATCTTGATGGATTGCTCCTTCTGCGTGGCCAGGTCCTTGGCCGACACGTGTACGATACCATTGGCGTCGATGTCGAAGGTGACTTCGATCTGCGGCATCCCTCGGGGAGCCGACGGAATGCCCACGAGATCGAATTGTCCGAGCAATTTATTGTCGTTCGCCATCTCGCGTTCGCCTTGGAAGACGCGGATGGTCACTGCCGTTTGGTTGTCGGCCGCCGTCGAAAAGACCTGGCTCTTCTTGGTCGGCACGGTCGTGTTGCGCTCGATCAGCTTGGTAAAGACACCTCCGAGCGTTTCGATGCCGAGGGACAACGGGGTGACGTCCAGCAGGAGCACATCTTTGACGTCGCCCTTGAGCACGCCGCCTTGGACGGCAGCACCAATCGCGACCACCTCGTCGGGATTCACGCCGCGATGGGGCTCCTTCCCGAAGAAGTCCTTGACGACTTGAATGACCTTGGGCATGCGGGTCATGCCGCCGACGAGCACGACCTCATTGATGTCGCGCCCCGAGACGCCGGCATCGCCCAATGCTTTGCGGCACGGTTCGACCGTCCGCTGAATCAAGTCGTCCACCAGCTGCTCCAGCCGGGAACGGGTCAGCTTGATCACCATGTGCTTTGGACCGCTGGCATCCGCCGTAATGAACGGCAGATTGATTTCCGTTTCTTGAGAGGACGACAACTCGATTTTCGCCCGTTCGGCCGCTTCCTTTAGCCGCTGAAGCGCCATGCGGTCTTTGCGGAGATCGATGCCCTGATCCTTTTTGAATTCATCGACGAGCCAATCCATGATGCGGAGGTCGAAGTCGTCGCCGCCCAAGTAGGTATCGCCGTTGGTCGACTTGACTTCGAAGACGCCTTCGCCGATCTCGAGGACCGAGACGTCGAATGTTCCACCGCCGAGGTCGTAGACCGAAATCCGCTCATCTTTCTTCTTGTCGAGCCCGTACGCTAACGAAGCGGCCGTCGGCTCGTTGATGATGCGCAAAACGTTCAATCCCGCGATCTGGCCGGCGTCCTTGGTCGCTTGCCGCTGGCTGTCATCGAAATAGGCGGGAACAGTGACGACGGCTTCCGTCACCTTCTCGCCGAGATAATCTTCCGCCGTCTGCCGCATTTTCTGCAGGATCATCGCGGAGATTTCCGGCGGACTATACCGTTTGCCCCGCAGTTCGACGTGAGCGTCACCATTGTCTGCTTCGACAACCTTGTACGGCAGCCGCTTGATGGCTTCTTGGACTTCTTTGCTGCGGAACTTCCGGCCCATGAGACGTTTCACGGAAAAAATAGTATTCTCCGGATTCGTAATGGCCTGTCGTTTGGCGATCTGGCCGACGAGCCGTTCACCCTTGTCGGTGATCGCGACGACCGACGGAGTCGTGCGCGCGCCTTCCGCGTTGGCAATCACCACGGGGTCCCCGCCGCTCATGACGGCCACGCAGGAATTGGTCGTGCCTAAATCGATGCCGATGACTTTACCCATGTTTTGCTCCTTCCTAGCGCAGGCTGCTGAAAAAGCCCGTCGTTCTTACCCGTCCGACCCCGACGCGCCAAGACGCGTTTTTCTTCACAGGGTTCGTTCTCCGACGATCTTTGAACAGCCTGCAGTCTCTGTCCTGTTCAGATTTCATTATCCACTTCGTTCGATCCCGATTGTGCACCCGATGACACCGTGACCATGGCGGGTCTGAGAATCCGGTCGTGCAGTCGATAGCCACGTTGAAACTCTTCCACGACGTGTTGGTCAGGAACCTGCGGCGAGGGCACCGACGCGACGGCCTGATGACTGGAAGGATCGAACGGCTGCCCCATCGTCGGAATGGATTTGACGCCGAACTTGCCGAGAACCCCCTCCAATTGTTTGAGAGTGAGGTCAACGCCTTGAACCAGACCGTCGGCCGACTTGCTTCCCTTTGCCGCCTTGATCGCCCGTTCCAGATTGTCGACGACCGGCAAAAGTTCCTTCAGAAGCTGCTCATTGCCGAACCGGATCTGGTCCCGCTGGTCCCGCTGCGCAAGCCGCTTGTAATTGTCGAATTCGGCCGCCAGGCGGAGATACTTGTCATTCAGCGACTTCATCTCCTCGTCTTTCGCCGACGAGGCCTCCGAAGTCGGAACAGCATCACCAGAATCAATATCTAAGTCTTCGATTGTATTAGGGTTTAGTTCTTCGTCCGCCACAATGTATCCTATTACCTGGCCAGATAGTCACCTCGAACCATAAGTCAACAGTAGTCCATAGGATTAATTGCATTAATCGCGAAGATGTTGGAGTCGGCGATCCTTACACCCAGCTGAGGGCAGAGGAGCCGCCTGTGGCCCGGTGATAGAGCAGCGCTAAACCTTCCAGTGTCAGCAGGGGTTCAATCGCCTGAATCGAGCTGCTTTCCTTGGCGATCACACTGCTCAACCCCCCGGTTGCGATGACGTAGGCAGTGCGGCCGAGTTCCTGCTCTATGCGTCTGACCAGGGTGTCGACAAGGCCGGCGTATCCGAAGAGCAGCCCCGATTGGATGCTGGTGCCGGTGTCCGTCCCAATCACCGTCTTCGGTCTGGTCAACTCGACTTTCGATAGCTTCGCCGCACGGGCGAACAGGGCCTCGGCGGAGATGCCCAGTCCTGGCGCAATGACCCCGCCGAGATACTCTGCTTCCTTGGTGACCGCACAGAACGTCGTCGCCGTGCCGAAGTCGACGATAATCAGATCCCGGCGATATTTGTGAAAGGCGGCCGCGGCATTGACGAGTCGATCGCTGCCGATCTCTTTGGGATTGGGATAACGTATCGCGAGGCCTGTATCCGATTCCGACGTCACGAGCAAGGGCCGCTGACCGAAGTATTGCTCGATCAGTGCCTCAAATGTCCCGGTGAGGGTCGGCACTACGCTGGATATAATGGCCCCGGTAGTTTGGGCCGGAAGAATGCCCATCGAAGCAAGCAGGTTGGTGAAGAGGATTCCGTATTCATCGGCGGTCGTCTTGGCATCTGTCGCCAGACGCCAATGGGCTTTCAAGACGGCACCGTCATATACGCCGAATACGACGTTGGTATTGCCGATGTCCACGACGAGAAGCATGGCGTATTCTACGGGGTTGGCGGTCAAATCGCCACCCAAGCCTCATCGCAGGTGGGTGATGTCCGCCGCGCGCAGCTGCCGGGTGGCCGAGGCTGGAGCTCCACCCTGTTGGGGGAGGTCCCGAAGCGTCAACGATCCGTCATGCCCGATCCCTTCGGCGACACCGAGGCATTCGTTGCCGTCGGCCAGCATCGCCTTGACGGTTTTCCCGATCGTCGCGCATCGCTGGCGATAGGCAGAAGCCAGCCGTTCCGCGCCGTCAGCGAGGAATTCCTCCAGACAGGATTCCACCTTCTGCATCAGGTGGACGATCAATTGATTGCGATCGATGGATTGCCCGGTCTCTTCCCGAAGAGTGGTGGCGGTCTCGCGCAATTCTGGTGGAAAATCCACCGGTGCTCCATTGACGTTGATACCGATCCCGATGACTTGAAACGGTCCGAAGCCGGACGACGTTCCGCTTTCACAGAGGATCCCGCCCACCTTGCGGTCGCCGACCAACAGATCATTCGGCCATTTCACGGCGATGCGCGCAGCTCCGACGATCTCGATGGCTTGAGCGGTGGCCAACGCGGCCACTAATGGCAACCAGGACAGCTGCGTATGCGTGTGAGCTCGGACGATGAGGGAACCGTACACGTTGAGACCGGGGGGCGAAAACCACGGCCGGGCCATTCGTCCTCGCCCTGCGGTTTGTGCATCGGCCAGCACCAGCACTCCATGCTCGGCACCGGCTTGCGCCAATGCGACGGCTTGACGATTCGTGGAATCCAGGCGCTCGTGGAAGTCGATACGGCGACCCAGACGTTTGGTCGTGAGATGCTCCTCAATGGCCTGCAGGTTGAGTGGTGAGGAGTGCGGCACTGATTAGCGATGCCTTCTACGTGAAGCGGTCGCAGGCGCAAGCTCGAGCGTTATGGCAGCGGCCGGAGCGGAATGGGTGAGAGCGCCGATCGAAATTCGGTCGGGACCTGCCGCCGCCATGGCGCGGACGTTTCTCATGGTGACACCACCAGATACTTCTACCAGCGCACGTCGATTGATCATCCGCACAGCGTGTTTGACCATGGCGGGCGTCATATTGTCGAGTAGGATAATATCCGCCTGTCCGGCAAGGGCCTGTTTCACCTCTGCCAGTGATTCCACCTCCACGATCAGCGGCAATCGGCTCCGCCCTCTGCCTCTGGCGAGCCTGCATGCCTCAAGGACCGCTTTCGTGTGGGCCAGCAGGCTGAGATGATTATCCTTGATGAGCATGCCATCCGCGAGCGAGTGTCGATGATTGGCTCCGCCGCCGAGTGCGACCGCCCATTTCTGCATCGCTCTCCAGCCAGGAATCGTCTTTCTCGTATCCAAGATCGCGACACGATACCCGTGCACGGCTTCACGAAATTGGCTCGTGAGGGTGGCAATGCCAGACAGATGCTGGAGGAAATTCAAGGCCACCCGTTCCGCGGTCAGGATTGACCGGCCGTCTCCCTCGATCCGCAACAGCGTGTCGCCGCTTGCCGCGCGAGCACCATCTTTCTTTGCGACTTCTAAACGCAGGGAGGCATCCACAGCGAGAAAGGCCTGCACCGCCGCCGCCATGCCGGCGACAATGAGTTCCTGTTGCGCGATGATGCGGCCTCGTGCACGAACCGCGGCTGGAAACAGCGCCGCCGTCGTGACATCGCCTTTTCCTGCGTCTTCTTCCAAGCCGTGGCGGACGGCGCGTCGGATTTCTGCAGCTGGCAGGACGGCCATGTTCAGGTCCCAAGCAGCGCGCGAAGCTGCTGTTCGCTGTTGGCCAGCATCGCCAGATCGTGCTGCAGATTGCGCAGACGTGCGCGATGTTCCGTCAGAACTTCGGCAGGCGCTTTGGCAATGAATTCACTGTTGTCGAGCTTGCCGGTGAGGCGGGCGAGGTCTTTCGCTCGCTCCTCCCGCTGCTTCGCGAGGCGATCCAACGCCTTCTTGAGGTCGACATCACCCGAGACGATCAGCCCGATGGTCAGGCCCTCTTGCACCAGCCGAAGACGTTGTGCCGGCGACCAGGCGGGTTGAGATCCGATCTCCGGCGTCCCTCGAGCCAGGTGCGCCAGAGGAGACTCGAGGTGTTGAAGCTGCCGCTGCTTCGCGGCGTCATCATGCGCGACGCCGAACGCCATCTGCTGTCCAGGCGGATAATTCAACAAGACGCGTCCCGTGCGGACGAGGCTCACCGCTTGCTCGAGGAGGAGAAAGCGCTGTTCGGCGTCTGGGGCGTCCCACGCCTCATCAGCGACGGGATAGCCCTGAATGACGATGCTTTCGCCTTCGTGGGGAATTGTCTGCCAGATTTCTTCGGTGATGAACGGCATGAACG
>Ga0310810_10006317_pt1 | contig 13373 bp, 13 predicted proteins | sample NCmetagenome_FD_207641 | JGI IMG/M metagenome (GOLD analysis project Ga0310810, IMG submission 207641) | Soil microbial communities from experimental microcosm in Duke University, North Carolina, United States - NC | ecosystem: Engineered > Artificial ecosystem > Soil microcosm > Unclassified ... | reverse complement strand
AGCATCGCGAGATACACCTTGCCGTGATCCGCACCGTAGCTGTCCTTGAGAAACTTCGGCAGCCAGGTGACGTAGAAGTACCAGCAGTAGCTGAAGAAGAAGTACTGCGCCCAGAGCAGCCAGGTCGTCCGCGAGCCGAGGAACCGGCGCCAGGGCACCTGGCCGTGGCGGGCAACGGGCGGATTCCCTGCGAGCAGCGCGCGCTCGGCTGCGTTGACCGACGGCTGATCGCCGGGTTCGTCGCGAAACCAGCGGTAGAAAACGACGGCCCACACCACGCCGAGCCACGCGAAGATCGAGAACGACACCCGCCACGACACCACTGCCAGCACGCCCGCGACCAGCAGCGGCGTGAACGCGCCGCCCCATCGGGCGCCGAGCCAGAGAATGCTTTGTCCGCGTACCCTTTCCTCAGGGCGAAGCCAGGTCGAGAAGGCGCGCGTGAGATTCGGGAAGCACCCGGCCTCGCCCATCCCGAAGAGGAACCGCACGGCGATCAGCGACCCGAGACTCCAGGCCCACCCCGTCGCGGCGGTGAAGAAGGACCACCAGAGCACGACACGCACGAGCGTCGTTCGCGGTCCATGCCGGTCGCCCAGCCAGCCCGTCGGCATCTCGAACAACGCGTACGCGATCGTGAAGGCGCTGAAAATCCAGCCGACCGCATCGTCGTGCTCCGCTCCCACGAGCCCGAGTTCGGCCCGGATGTCCGGCATGGACCATGAGATGCAGACGCGATCGATGTACTGAATGACGGCGAGTGCGATGCCGAAGTAGAGAACGCCAAACCGGACCCGTGTGGGGACGAGATCTGCTTGTGCAGCGGCCATGCGAACTGGAATCCTACGTCAGATCGACGATCTGGCCGTTCGGCTCCTATTTGACAGCCCGCGCCGCTGCCGACAATACTCCGCTCGCTCGTCAACGGTGGCCGCAGTTCGTTCCTCCCCAGCGCGATGCGATCCTGGACGCGCCGTACGAGCGGGAGGTTGACATCATGCAGAGATCGAGCGCTGCACCGCGCGGACGCGGGACACCTGTCTCGCGCGGCTTACGGGTCTTACTCGTTGCCGCTGCACTCATTGCATCCGGCACAGCCATACCCCCACCGTTACGTGCTCTCAATGCACAGGCACGGACGCCAGTCAGAGAGGATCTGGTCAGGAAACTCACCGGGAAGAAGATTCGCGTGGACAAGCAGACCGGGCAGCCCCGAGCGGCCTCGGAAGCTGAAGCACGCGCGACTGTGCAGCAGCTGACGACGCTGCTCGAGCATCCCGCCGGCCCTCCCACGGTCTCCGATCGGAGCAATGGGATGCAAGTCGCCAGAGTCGACGGCTATCTGAACCGGGTGATCGTTGGACGGCCCCTTCCGGACGGCCGATTCGAGACGCGGTGCGTATCCACGCTCGATGAAGCGGTCGCATTCCTGGGTGGCGATCTCGCGGCACTCGAGGACCGGTAGGAGGAGCCATGACCTGCACCCAACTCGTCTCCTGCCTTCGAGCGCTCTCAATGGTGTCGGCCGCCGCGGTGCTGGCCGTCCCGACTCCCGCGTATTCAGCCGCGAAGATCACCGTCGTCAACGCCGACGGGCCTGGCGAGGGATTCAACGATCCGACGCCCGTTGCGCCGGTTGGTGGCAATCCTGGAACGACGCGCGGGCAGCAACGGCTGATCGCGTTTCAATATGCCGCGGACCTCTGGGGCGCGACGCTCGACAGCAATGTGGAGATCGTCGTTCGGGCCGTTTTCGATCCCCTCGGTCCCAACGTGCTCGGGAGCGCGTCAACGGTGAGCGTCGTCGCCAACTTCCCCGGGGTTGGCGCATTTCCAGGCGCGGCATTCGCACAGACGTGGTACCCGTCGGCGCTTGCCGACAAGCGCGCCGGGACGGAGTTGCTTCCCGGCATTCCGGACATCGTTGCCAACTTCAACAGCGACTTCGATTTCTACCTCGGCCTCGACAACAATCACGGCGCCAGGAATGATCTCGTCGTCGTCGTGCTCCACGAGCTGGCCCACGGTCTGGGCTTCTTTTCCCTCGTCGATCCGAGCAGCGGACAGAACCTCCGAGGCAAGACGGATGTCTTCTCGCAGTTCACGCTCGACACGGCCGACCACACGTTGTGGAGCGACTACGGCAGCGGGCAGCGGAAGGCCTCGGCCTTGCGGGTGGATGGCGTGGTGTGGGACGGCGCCAACACATTCGCTGCGGTGCCGCACGTGCTCGAGTTTGGACGGCCGCAGCTGACGTTCAACTCGCCCGTGCTCAGCGATCCGGTGCGTGTCGGCACGGCTTCCTTCGGTCCCGAACTGACGGCGGGCGGGGTCACAGGTGATGTCGTGCTCGCCCTGGACGGAAGCACTGCTCCTGCTCCGACGGGAACGCTCAGCGATGCTTGCCAGCCTCTCACCAACGGCCCTGCCATGGCCGGTCACATCGCGCTCGTCGATCGCGGCACCTGCACGTTCGTCGTGAAAGCCGCCAACGCGCAGGCCGCTGGTGCCATCGCGGTACTCGTCGCCAACAACGTAGCCGGGGATCCGCCGCTCGGGCTCGGCGGCGTGGATCCCACAATCACGATTCCGTCGGCGCTCATAACGTTGGCTGAAGGCAACGCCATCAAAGCACAACTCGCGCTGCCTGCCGTCGTCAACGTCACGCTGGGGCTCGATTTGACCGTGCGCGCCGGTGCCGATGCCGCCGGCCGCCCGCAACTCTTCGCGACTAATCCGGTCCAGCCGGGCTCGTCGATTTCCCACTGGGACCCGATTGCGTTCCGCGACCTGCTCATGGAGCCGGCGATCAATCCGGATCTGACACACGAGGTGATCCCGCCGTTCGACATGACGCTGACCCAGCTGCGCGACATCGGGTGGTTCCTGGACGCGGATCTCAACGGGATCACCGACCAGACCGTGATCCTGGGCACCTGCAACACAGGTCTGCCTGACGTGCTGCTTTCGAATGGCGCGGCACTCGCCGATCAGGCGCGCGTCTGGTACCGACTGTGCTCGGGCACGAAGAACGTTGGTCAGTTCTCTTCGTGCGTCGGCAAGCTGGCAGCCGACGCCAGGAAGGACGGCTTGATCACGACAGCGCAGAAGGACGCCATCACCGCCTGCGCGAGCCAGACGTTCGGCACTCAATAGCGGGCAGGGACGGGCGCGGGAGCATCTCGCGCCCGTCGTCTCACAATTATCGGACTGCTGCGTCGGTAATCGCCAGCGCGCGGTCGATGATCGCGAACCCGTCCCGTAGCTGCTCCTCGCTGATACAGAGCGGCGGATTCGTGAAGAAGGTGTTCCAGCGCACGAAAGTGTAGAGGCCCTCTTGTCGAAAGAACTTCGACACGGCGACCATCTCGGGCGAGCTGGCGTTGAACGCGGCCATCGGCTCGCGTGTGGCCCGATCGCGAATGAGCTCGACAATGCCGAAGAGGCCGATGGACCTGACCGCACCCACTGACGGGTGCCGCGCCGCCAGATCGGCGAGCAACGTCGCCATCAGTCCGCCCATCCGCTTCGCGCGCGCGATCAAGTCGTCTTCCTCGTAGACCGCAATCGTCGCAAGCGCCGCCGCGCACGCCAACGGATGGCTGTTGTAGGTGAGCCCGCCGGCAAAGACGCGATTCCGGAAGTGGTCGGCGATAGGGCGCCGCAGCCCCACAGCGCCGAGCGGCACGTACGCGCTCGTCAGCCCCTTCGCCATGGTCAGCAGATCCGGGACGACCTGCCAATGATTGACGGCGAACCATTCCCCCGTGCGGCCAAAGCCCGACATGACCTCGTCGGCGATCAGAAGGATGCCGTGCTTGTCGCACAGCGCGCGAACTCCGGAGAGATACCCGTCAGGAGGAATCAACACGCCGTTCGTTCCCGTGACGGGCTCGACGATGAACGCCGCGATCGACGCCGGCCCTTCGAGCTGGATGATCTCGTCGAGCCGTGCCAGCGCATCCTCTGTCGAATCCCATCCGCGTTGAATGCCGTGGTACGGGTCCGGAACGTGGACCACTCCCGGAATGCCAGGCTCTGAGGCCCAGCGGCGGGGATCGCCTGTCAGCGTGATGGCTCCGGCCGTCCCACCGTGGTAGGAACGATAGCGGGCGAGGATCTTGTGGCGGCCCGTATACCAGCGCGCGATCTTGATCGCGTTCTCGTTCGCCTCCGCGCCGCCGTTGGTGAAGAAGAAGCTATCGATGTCGGCAGGGGCGATCGTCGCGAGCTTGGCGGCGAGGCGAGCGCGCGGCTCGGTGGCCATGAAGGGACTGGCGTACGGAAGGACCGACGCTTGCTCATGAATGGCACGAACGACGCGCTCGTCGCCGTGGCCGATGTTGACGCACATCAGCTGACTGTTGAAGTCGAGATACCGTTTGCCTTCGGGTGTCCAGAAGTAGACGCCCTTGGCACGCGCGACAGGAACCGGGTCTACAGCATCCTGCGCGGACCACTCGAACAGCGTGTGCCGCTTCGAGAGCGCGATCATCTCGTCGCCGGTCATCGTCACGAGTGGCGATTGTATCGTCAGGATGGTCTGGTCGCTGCCGAAGTCAGGATCGAGGCTTCGGCGGAAAGTGTTTCTCGTACCAATCGATCGACCGATCGATCTGATCGACGACGTGCTTCGATTCGCGGATGCCGTGCCCTTCACGGGGATACCGCACCATCACGACTTCGGTGCCGACGTCCTTCAGCGCAACGTAGTACTGCTCCGACTCCGCGATCGGCACGTCGTTGTCGTTCTCTCCGTGCATCAGCAGCGTCGGCGTGTGCGCGTTGGCCACGTGGCGGATCGAGGATCGCTGCAGCAACGTGTCCATCAGGTTGCCCTGATGTGGATATACGCCAAACTCCATCGCCTCGTACTGGTTGTAGTAGGTCATGTAGTTGTAGCTGACGATGTTGGTGATCGCCGCGGTGGGAATCGCCGCCTTGAAGATGTTCGTCTGCGTCGGTAACCATGTCGATAGCTGACCGCCGTAGCTGGTCCCCTCGACGCCGAGCCGGTCGCGATCGATCCATGGGTAGCGCCGCATCGCCGCGCTCAAGCCGTAAAGCACGTCCTGGCCCTCGTTGCCGTTCTGATCCGCGAAGACGGCGTCGGCGAACGCCTGGCCGTAGCCGGTCGAGCCGCGATAGTTGACCATCAGCGTCGCCCAGCCGCGGCCGGCGTAGACCTGGTTCTTGAAGTTGAATCCCGGACCCTGCTGGCCGTGCGGGCCACCGTGGATGTTGACGATCAACGGATACTTTCCCGACTGCGAGAGACCGATCGGCTTTGTCAGGAACGCTTCGACCTCGAACTTGCTGTCGTTGGACACGAACGTGAACGACTCGACCTCGGCGAGCGGCTTGTCGCCGAGCAGCGACGCGTTGAGATCCGTCAGCTTGCGGCCGGCGACATACAGCGCCGGCTGATCCGACGGCGTGGCCAGCGTGTAGGCAATCGTGTTGTTCGTCGCCGTCGAAAACGATCCGACCGCGCCTCGCTCGTTGACGAGGACCTCCGGCTTGCCACCGCCCGGCGTCACCGGAACGCGATAGAGCCGCACGTTGCCGCGTTCCTGGACAGTGAACATCACCGCGGCGCCATCGGAGGTCCACTGCGGCACCCCCTGACGGTTGTCGATGGCGGCGCCAACGTCTCGCCGGCCCGTGCCGTCGGCGTTCATCACCCACACATGCGTATCCTCCATCGTCGTCTCGCGGTCGGTGAGGCCGCGTCTGGTCGCCTGGAACGCGATCGACCTGCCGTCAGGCGACCAGGCCGGGTGATATTCGTTGCTTTCAGTCGCGCTCAGCCGGCGGATCGACTTGTCGGCGAGCTTCAGCGCGTAGACGTCGTAGTTGAAGAACTGGTCATCGTCGGCGTCGCGATTCGTGAGGAACAGCAGCTCGCCACCGTCCGGCGACCAGGCGACGGAATGCTCGTAGCCGTTGCCGTCGGTGAGTTGTTCGACTTTCGATGACGCGACCTCGGCGACGAAGAGGTGCAGCCGGCGGTTGTCGTTGAAGTGCGTCATGCCCTCGGCCGCGTCCGGCTTGTAGAGATACCGCGTAACGACCATCGGATCGCCATTCGACTCGGCCGTTTCAGGGCCAGGCGTGGCGGAGACAAACGCGATTCGCTTGCCGTCGGGCGACCATGTCGGGCTCGTGCTGCTGCCGGGGAGCGGCGCGTTCGTGCCGGTCACTTCCGCGAGCAGCCTGGCACCGCTGCTGTCCGGTCTGGCAATCACGAGGCCGCTCTTCTCGCCGACGCGGCCGCGATACGCGATCCACTGGCCGTCGGGGGACCAGTGCGGATCGTCGGACGAGTCCCTGTCTGCGCCGAAGCGCTGGCTCTTGCCGTCGGCAAGCGTCATCACCCAGACCTGACCGTAGGGGCGGCCCGGCCCGTCGTTGTTGTCAACGACGTAGGCGGCTCGGGCGCCGTCGGGTGAGAGCTCGACAGCAGTCACCGATCGCAGCTTCAACAGGTCGCTGCTCTGCAGATGGGTCTGCATTGGCGCGGTCCGCGGGACGGCGCCCAGGAGTAGTACGGCTGTCAGGATCAAGCCAAATGGCCGCATCAAGGTCCTTTCGTGTGGCGATGCATTCTATCGCCTCCTTTTAAGGACCGCGGCGGCCAGTCATTCAGCGTCGTAATCTGTGGCGTAAAAGATTAGCTACCGAACCATTCCTTCGATTGCGTCGACTACGAGCAAGGTCCCAACCGCAAGCTTGACGAGATCCCCGTCGAGAATGCCGTATCGATAACCTGGTGGGGCGGACCCGATCCTCACAGACAGCTCCACCGGGAGCTCCTCGACAACGATCCCGGGCGGCAGCGGGTGGCCGATGACGTAGCGCTTCTTCGCCTGTCCGGGGGGCAGGCAGCCGTTGTGCTTCTTGGCCAATCCTGGTGGACAATTCCCCCGGCCATGTTCCTTGACGAAGTAGGAGCGAGCGGCCTCCCGTTGAGTGGAGCTGAAGACGACGGTCACCTGGGTCTCATGCGCCTTCTCTTTGTCCTTCTTCGGCTTCTGTGCAGACAGGGCAATGGGACTCACGAGAGAAGACGCCAAGGCAAGTGCGACGAGTCGTCTCATTTCATTTTCCTCCGCAACAGACAGGGCATCAGCGGTTCGAGGGAGCGGAGTTGGTGAGCACGGCCAGGAAGCAGAGACAGCCGAACACCATGGCCGCCACGCCCGCGAGAAGCATCATACCGACTCCGAAGCCGCCCAGGTCGTAGTGCCCCCTGACCCGGCTGATGACGGCGAGGGTGGCCATCAGCACTCCCACGATGCCGGCCAGGCGTCCGATCGAAAGCAGCCACTTGTCCATCTTTGTGTGCTCCAACCTTGGCCCCATCGCAACCACGGGTGTGACCGGGACCAGCGTCACCACGTCCGAGACTCACTCATACGCTCCGCGATGCGGATTGGCAAGCCGAGGCCCCGGCCCTTGGCCGCCCCCGTGAACTACGGGGCGCTGCCAGCGGCCCGAGGCGGACACACCAGTCCCGGAATCGGACAAGAGCGGGCTCGGCTCAGCTGCAGGAATCGGCGGAATGCTGCCGATTCTTCGTGGCACCGGCGTTGCTCACTCTCGTCTCGTTCGAGGGATCAATCAAAGGGGGCCAGCAGGCTGATTCGATATCGACCGCCAGGTGGGACGGCCCAAAGCTCACCATCGTCACGAAGATGGAGATGGACGGCCAGGTGACCGAGTCCACTCAGGTCTGGACCGTTGAGGGCAGCACGCTGACGGTGGAAACCACCAACGCGCGCGGCGCACAGAAGCGGGTCTACAAGAAGCAGCTGCCGGAGCGGCTTCAAGGGTCGCCATAAAGTCTGGTCCCGGGCAGACCGATACGTTCCAGCACTAGCTCCCTGGAGGTTCCACTGGCGGGTCGTGCCCAGCACAACGGCCACGTCGTCCTACGCGCTGTTCTGTGCGCCGTCGCGTCCGGTTGCGGGGCACAGTCACCTGCCGCTCCGGACCGCGCGACGCCTGCCGCGATCGAGGGCTCAGTCGCCCAGATGGGATCGCCGGCTGAGGCCAGCGCCCCGGCGCTGGCACTAGGCATACCCCGGACGTCCTATACCGTCAACCTGCTGCAAGGCACGATGTCCCTGACCCTGTCCGACGGGTCCAGGATTTGGGGAACGTACCACGGGACTGCCACGGTACCGAGCGTGGGGCAGTCGCACGCGACGCTCGAAGGGGAGGTCACCGGTGGCACGGGAAGGTTTGCCGGAGCCACCGGCAGCCTCGAAGGCGCGGGTATCGGCGAGATCGCGAACGACGGCGAGTTCTCGCTGAGGCTGCGGGCAACGGTCTCGACGGCCACCGACCACTCGCTGGAATTGCCAGTCGCGCTGAACGGCATCTCGAGGTCGACGTGCACGACGACGGCACCGCCGCGCGTGGCGCTCGACGGGACGGGCAAAGCCAGGGGTCTCGTCAGCGCCGCCCACCTCGAACACAATCTGGGCGCCCAGATCTGCGCGATCATCATCGAGTGACAAATTGCCTGTCCGCGTCGATGGGCGATTGTCGTTCTACTTGCGCCGCCGGTTCAAAATCTCCTGCACCTGTGCTCGCCCCACGGGAAGCTTGTCGATGTTCTCGCTCAGCCAGCCAGTGAAGTCCTCCTCGATGGCCGGGGTCCACGCAGCGTCGATTTGGCCCGCCGTGTACTTGCCCTCGCGCAGCCGTTGATGGCCGAACAGATCCCGGAGGTGTGTCAGCTCGGAGGATTGCACCACCTGTTCGGCGAGTTGCGGCGGGATGAAGATCACGCCGCCGTCGCGGCCGAGCACTACATCGCCGGGGACGACGGTCGCCTGGCCGATGCGAATCGGCGTGTTGATGCCAATCATCGTCGAGTTCAGCCGCGGGCCACTGGTCGAGAAATGGTGCGAAGGATCGTAGGCGCGCACGAACGACACGAAGTCCTCGAGTTCGTTCAGGCCGCGGATGTCGCGCACCGCGCCGTCATAGACGATGCCGTTGTGGCTCCGGGCGTAGATGGCGTTGCCCACGTTGTCGCCGATCGACGGCCCGTCCTGCTTCAGACCGAAGTGGTCACAGACGTACACATCGCCGGGTTGCAGCATGTCCACCGGCCACGCGTTCTGGCCGCCGATGCGTCCGTCGCGCTTGCCCTGCTCTTCAATCACCTTGTGGATGTCGGGACGGCCGGGCAGCCACTGCGCCGTCAGCGCACGGCCGACCAGCACCTTCCCCGGATGAATCGCCAGCCATCCGTCCTCGTACTGATGGTTGAATCCGGCGGCGCGCAGCTCGGCCCATGCCTCTTCGAGCGTCACGTTCTTCATGCGCTCGAGGATCCCGTCCGGCACTTTGGGCCGACCGTCGGCAAAGCGTTCCCCGGTCCAGTCGGGCGTGTATTTGATCAACAGCTCGCGCGTGAGAACTCCTGGTTGGGCGGAGGCGTCTCCGACACCCAGGAAAAGCAGAGCCGCTGCGAGAGAACTGATGCACAGGACTAAAGTCCTGTGCCACTGGTTCGCCAATCGCGTCGGAGCGCCGCAAAGGTCGAAACGCATGGGGGCCTCGTCAACTCCGAGTCGCCGGCTCGAACCACGGTGTTCCGGGCACTTGCGCTTTTCGCGCTCCATCCTCGTTCATTTCCACGCCGAGCCCCGGCCGGTCCGGAGGTGTGATGTAGCCCTTCTGCAAAATATCTCCTTCCTTCACCCAGTTACGCCAGTGGTCCAGCGAATCGATCCAGTGCCACTCCTGGGCGAGGAAGTTCGGGATCGCCGCGCACACGTGCGCGGTGGCCATCATGCCGATTGGCGACGTCACCGCGTGAGGGGCGACCGGCACGTAATACGTGTGTGCGAGGTCCGCAATCTTCCGCCCTTCCAGCAGGCCGCCGCACTTCTGCAGGTCCGGCATGATGATGTCGGCCGCGCGCTTCTCGAGAATCTCTCGAAAGCCCCACCGCAGATAGACGTTCTCGCCGCAGCAGATGGGCGTGCTCGTGGATTCCCGGATGTCGCGCATGGCGTCGATGTTCTCCGCGGGTACGGGCTCTTCGAGGAACATGAGCTTCAGGGGTTCGAGCTCCCTGGCCACGCGCTTCCCGGTGCCCGCGTCGTAGCGCGCATGCATGTCCACCGCCAGGTCGAAGTTCTTTGGATAGAGGTCGCGCGTGAACGCCACCTTCGCGACCATGTGGTCGATCTCGCCATTCGACGCTGTCCAGTTGACACGGTCGAACCGCGCCGGATCATCCGCGTCGTCGATGTCGATCTTGGCCGCGGTGAAGCCCAACTCCTGGATCTCCCGGATACGCGCCTTCGATTGCTCGTCGCCGGGGATCATCTCGCGCGAGCCCGAATCGCAGTAGACGCGCACACGATCTCTCACCTTGCCGCCGAGCAACTGGTACACCGGCAGTCCCACCGCCTTGCCGGCAAGATCCCAGAGCGCGATCTCGATTCCGGTGAGCGCCGTGACGTATTGGCCGGCTTGCGCTCCCGCGAAGACGCCAGAGGTGCGGATCCGCTCGAAGGCCGCCTCGATGTTGAGCGGATCCTGGCCGACGAGCAGGCGCGCAAAGGACCGTATGAGCGGCACGTTGCCCATGGCGGCGTCGGTGGTCTCGCCCTGGCCGACGATCCCCTGATCGGTGTAGATGCGGACGTGCACCTGATAGCCGTGCACGCGGACTTCGGCCGTGCGGACGTCGGTAATCTTCAACTTGGGGCGGTTGTAGGGCGTGCTGGCCGTCTGCACGGCCGCCGAGAGCGATGGCAATCCCGCGATGCCCGCGATCGACAGCAGTCCGGACTTCAGCAGCGTTCGGCGATCCGGTTCTGGCATGGAGTCCTCCGTACCGTACCGGACCATAACCTAGTTCAGGGCCTTCGCGGCCGCAAGGCCGGCCTTGTCTGCCGAAAGAAGTCGTCGAGCGCCTTGCGAACCTCGCCCGGACATTCGAGGTAGGCGAAGTGTCCGCAGTCTGGGAGCGTGACCAGGCGGGCGTTCGGAATCGCTCGCGCGATGTGCGCCGCGATCTCACCGGGAATGAAGTCGTGACCGCCAGTGATGATCAGCGTCGGAATCCTCAGCGTTCGCAGCCTGGGCAGGAGATCGTAGCCGTCCACGAGCCACGTGTCTCGCATCAGCCGGTCCTCGACCGCTCGCGCCTTCACGATGCCCGCTTTGCCCTGGCTGATGAATGCGGCCTTCATCGTCGCCATCAGCCTCTCGAAGTCCGCGGGTCGCGCAAGCGCGTGCCTGAAGTGAAGACGATAGCGCGCAGCGACGGCCTCGGGGTCACCTTCCTTGTAAGCGGCGGTGGCGACGATCTCCCGTTGGCGTTCCATGTCGGCGCCCAGTCGCCCGGTGTACGCCTTGCGAAACACTGCGAGGTCGCTTGCAGACGCCGGCGCGGGGTTCATCAGAATCAGGTGAGACACGCGTGTGGCGTGCCGACGCGCGTACTCCAGTGCGAGAACCGCGCCCCACGAGTGCCCGAGCATCGCGGATGATTCCAGTTGGAAGTGGCGCCTCACCTCGTCGAGATCGGCGACCTCGGATGCAAGCGTGACCTCTTCTGGCCGCACACCGTCCGCCGATTGCCCGCGTCCCCGTTGGTCGTAGTAGATGAGCCAGAAGGCGTCCGACAATCGATCCAAATCGGGCAGGAGATAGCTGTGGTCGAAATCGGGGCCGCCGTGGAGGACGATGATGGGTTGTCCCCGGCCGATGTCTCGGGCGTAGAGCGACGCATGTCCGACCGGGATGCGGCTTTCGCGCGCCGCCGCGTTGCGCACGGTTCGCAACGCGCTCGCTGAATCCGACGGCGACGCCATCACGAGCGCGGCCGCGACGCCGGCGGCGATGAGGTGAGATCTCATGGACCACCAGCCTGTGACGCGTCCGCTGGGGCGCATTAGCGGCACAGCGTGACATCATAGCGCCAGGCTCCGCGCATCCATCCGGCGATTCCCCAGCAGTTCGACGCCTTGTGGCGGCCTTTGCTTTGCACCGTGCCGTGCCTGAGGAGCGCATTCCTGTGCCGCTCAGCAACAGTCCCATCGAGCCGTTCCAGACAGCCTGCCCGTCGTGCTGGCGCAAAGGGAAAGCCCGGCCACCTCATGAGGGTTGGAGTCGGCACTACTTGTGCGCGGACTGCGGCGCGGCGTGGGTTCTAGTCACACTCGTGCCACAGCGTGCACTCGACCGCCGTGCGAGCCTGAAGACGGGCGCTCGACCAGCGTCTGGCGGTGCTCCGAAACATCGACACGAGTAGTCTTCTGCTAAGCTCCGCCCTTATCGGGTAACGTCCACCGATTCACGGCACACTTGGCCCGCCGGAGGACGTCACACCAAGAGTACGGAGGCCCCGTTTGTTGTGAGGATACCGGACACCTTGCAGGACGTCTTTCTCATCGAGAAGGACAGCAAGAAATTCCCCGCCACGAGCGGATGGGCCTACGCCGTGTTCGACTACAACCCAACGTCCGACACGTTCGCGCCCAACAAGACCGGGGCTGTAAATTGCGGCTACGCATGCCATACGGCAGTGGCGAAAAAGGACTACATCTTCACCGCGTACGGAAAGAGGTGACGCGAGCGCCCAGGTAGAACCCTGGAGGCCACTATTTGGGGTCCTGCCACTCCGGCGTTGCGAGTGAGACCTCCGGAACGTCGGCACCCTCGCCCGGGTGCAACCGGCGAAGGCGGACCTGGAGGCACATCGGCGCGGAGTCAACGATGCCGCGGCCGCGGAGTCGCCGAAGCGCGGCTGTCACCGAAAGCGAGTAGCTCCCTGGGTGGTCCGGAGGATAGACGCCAAGGCTCGAGAGGCGCTCGGGTTGCCAACTCTTGCCGGAATCGGGACACGGCGCCAGGGCCGCGTCCAGCGACAGGGGAATGAGAGTCGGATTCCTGATTGCGCTCACGCGGAGCACGATCACCGAGGAAGCGGTGGGCCTGGGTGGTAGCGGAAGACGCGCCTCGGGGCTGGCCGTAGTGAGGCGTGTGGGCTCAGGCTGATTCGCCTGGGCCCGACCGTCGAGCACCAGCGCGGGACAACAGAGCGCCAGACCGGCGGCCAGGCTGAACCACCCGAACGAATAGTGCCGGGCTCTCAACATCTCGTTCGCTCAATCATTTCACTCGTGCAACGCTCAGTGCCATCCTTTCAATAGTAAGACGCTGGCCTCGAGCGTCGTGTTTGTCGTAGGGCACCGGAACGAGCGTTACGTCTGTCGTATCCCCCGGCAACGCCCCGGCGCGATTCAGGCGCCGGAGGGCCCCGCCCAGGTCGACGAGGTATCCGAACCGCTCATCGGCCTTCATGTTCGGCATGGAGGCCATCGCGGGATCGCTGA
>Ga0310810_10006316_pt1 | contig 13375 bp, 10 predicted proteins | sample NCmetagenome_FD_207641 | JGI IMG/M metagenome (GOLD analysis project Ga0310810, IMG submission 207641) | Soil microbial communities from experimental microcosm in Duke University, North Carolina, United States - NC | ecosystem: Engineered > Artificial ecosystem > Soil microcosm > Unclassified ... | reverse complement strand
AAATCCAGAGGACAACGGCGTTACGCGATTGATGGCGAAAGTGCTGTTGAAGGGAACGAAGACGCGTACGGCTGAGCAAATTGCCAATGAACTCGAATCCGTGGGCGGTTCCATTTCGAGCGACGCTGGCAACAATTCCTTCAGCGTGTCAGTCGATGTCATGAAGCCTGATGTGAAATTGGGCGTGGACCTGCTCTCTGATGTGTTGCTCAACGCCACGTTCCCGGAGAAAGCGATCGCGCGCGAAAAAGAGATCCAGATCGCCGCGATCCAGCAGGAGGACGAACAATTAACCAGCGTAGCGCGCAACATCATGCGGCAGGCGCTTTTCCCGCAGCACCCGTACGCTTTGCGCACGAACGGCTCGGTCGGAGCTGTGCAGCACCTGACGCAAAAAGATTTGGTCGATTTTCGTGACCGTTACGTAGTCGCGAAGAACGGTGTTATCTATGTCTTCGGCGACGTTAAGGCAGCCGAGGTAAAGCAACTCATCGAGCAAACGCTCGGAAAAATGCAACCCGGAGGGCTTGCTCTGACAGACGCAAAGCCGTCCATGCCGCTGAGCAAAACGGAGACCGTCGAAAGCAACAAGGACAAAGCGCAAGGCGTACTCATGGTTGGCTTCCGCGGGGCGAGCCTCTCCAGTCCCGACCGCTACGCACTGGAGCTGATCGATGAGGCGAGCAGCGATCTCGGGTCGCGTTTCTTCATTCGTATTCGCGAGCAAATGGGTCTGGCCTATTACGTCGGTGCCAGCGAGATGCAGGGGCTAGTGCCGGGATTGTTTGCGTTTTACCTCGGAACCGATCCGCAGAAGATCGAGCCGGTGAAAGCCGCTTTCCTGGACGAGATTCACAAGCTCGCTAACGAGGGCCTCACGCCTGTGGAGTTACAGCGCGCCAAAAAGAAAATAATTGGCCAACAAGAAATCGCCAATCAAAGCAATGACGCTTTCGGTTATCACTGCGCACTCGACGAGCTTTACGGCCTCGGCTTCGATTATTACAAGCAACTCGAGCACAACGTAAATGCCGTGAGCCTCGACGACATCAAAAAGGTGGCTGCGAAATATTTCCGCGATCAACCGTACGTCTTGGCAACCGTGCAACCATCCGCGAAGACTACGTCGGCCAAGCCCGGCAAAAAGTGATCCGCCTCCGTCAAGACTAAGGCGGACACGCAAGTGACGAAAGAACCGGTTCGTGATACACTAGGCGAACTGATCACTCGTTACCCATCACTCATCACTTTTTCATATGCCTGAAGTCCAAAAAACTGTTCAGACCGGCGAGATGACCCAGCGGTTCATCGAATTCGTGATGATGCACGCGCAAAACGCCGCGCTGTTTCTCGGTCAAATTCCAAATCCAAAAACCGGCGAAGCCGAAATCAATCTGGATCTCGCGCGAATGTTCATCGATCAACTCGAGATGATTCAGGAAAAAACGCGCGGCAACCTAACGAACGAAGAGGCGATGGTCCTGCGAAATGCCATTTCCAATTTGCAGATGGCGTACGTCGAAGCAGCAGGAGAGCCTGGTAGGGCGCGACCGCCGGGCGCGCCGGAGACTGCCGCACGGCCCGAAACGCCTGAGTCACCATCCTCACAACCGCCGGAACAACCGACCTCAGTCGCCCCCGAGCGATCTCCACCGGTCGCGTCATCCGAGCCCGAGACAGAATCGCGGAAGAAATTCACGAAGAGCTACGGGCCGTAGCTCGATAAGCATCACAAGACTAGTTTGGTGCGGGGTTGATGGCGTTTAATCGCGGCGTACAATCACAACAGTAGGTACTTTGTGCGAAGGATGACGCATGCGCTCTACGATTTGTTGCGCGGTTTTCGGCCTGCTCATTTCGAGTGAAGCGGTCCTGCCAGAGGCGCACGCCGCGCCGCGGCCATTGGCACGACCACGGGTGAGAGTGGTGGGCGTGCGTTGGTTCGGAGCGCGTCCGCCGATGTTCATTCCATACTGCGTCCCTGTTCCATTCCCGTATCCTGTTCCGGATCCCGTTCCGTATCCTGTCTGGAATTTCATCACGCCATCGCCTGCATACGTGTTTGTCGGCAGCGCCTCGCCTTCCCACCCGCAGCTGGTGTTCAAAGATGGCACGACGTACACCGTGACGGACTACTGGCGCGTCGACGATCAGCTCCATTTTATCACGATCGAAGAAGGCGGAACAAAGTCCGTACCGCACACCGTTCCGTTCGGGGACCTCGATGTACAACGGACAACTGACACGAATGCAGCGCAAGGGTTTCGGTTCGTGGTAAGAGGCGAACCGATCGAACAATGGCTCGAGCACCACTCGCAGCGCGCGCCAGAGCGGCACCCCCGCGACAACGGGGCCGGTTAACTACGAGGTCGATGGAGGCCCGCCGAACGGTATCCAGCCCGAGTGGCAGTGGCTTTTGAAGCAGAACTTTAGGAACTCCGGCTGCGTTTGCCCCTTTTCGCGATTGGCGCAGTGTTTGGCTGATGGAAACGGGAAGCCATGTGCCGGGCCACTGGGTTGAAGCCCGACATTAGCGCAGCTATTCAGCCTGCTTGCCACGACACCTGCCGTGGCTTATCTCTTTCTCGTTAGGCCGATGAAAAATGCGCTACCCACAACGTTCGTCGCAATAATTTTCGCGACGATGTGGCTTTCATCCGGATGTGAGAAGAAGACTGCCGCTACAAATCTTACTTCTCAAAGCACACCAGGAAGCACAAAGCCCCTGGAGGCGGCAGATCTCGTTGGGTACGATGGAAAAAGGCTCAGGAAAAGTGTCGATGGCATCAAGGAGGCTAACGAGAAACATAACCAGGAACTAGAGAAGATGGCCGGCGGTGGCCCTGACCAGTAACGCCCGTTTTTTACTTCAGTGAGGTTGCCACACGACTGTCGTGGCTTCTCTCTGAGAATCATCTTATCGGCTGCTGGTGCGCGTTCTGGGAGTAGCCTGCGGTTTTGCTTTCGCGGTTTTCCGTACAGTGATTGTTCCCTGGCCAGGGGCGGGAGATGGTGACGCTTCGGCGTACTTTTTTGTCGAGGGCCAAATCAGACGCCAGGGCTGTGTTTTAATTGTCTCGCTGAATTGCTTGATGTTTTCACCAGCCGGCTGGAGCTCGGTTGTCGCTACCTTTAATTTCTCTGACGACGACCGTAGGTTTTGCAGGGTCACTTTGATGTTATCGTTCTCCGTTAGGCTAGTGCTGATTTTTTCAATGTTGGTTAGCGAATGCGAAAGCGCGCTATCGGGCGCGGTCAGACCGGACAGGTGTTCGCCGAACGTCTTGAACTGGGTGAGAGCGAGATTTAGTTCGGAATCTTTGTCGGTGAGTTTATTGAGATTTTGGGCGGTGTTCTGAAGGTCTTTCATGGTGTTGGTTGCTTCGTTGGCAACCGGTTTGATGACCTCAAGCATTTTCGCCGCGGCCTCGCCGAGATCGGGTGTGCGCTCGCCTGAAAAGCTTTCGCCGTTCTTCGCCCGACCTGACTCTTCTGTGCCCTGGGTAAAATCGATTGCCATATCGCCTAACAAACCGAGCTGAATCATCTGGACTTTAGCGTCGCGATAAAGCCTGGCGTTTTTGTCCACCTGCACATCAACGCGCGCTTCAAATCTCGGAGTTGGGGAGGGGCTCGCAGCAGGTTCGGCGGGATGAATCTCCGCCGCGGCTTGCTGCGCCTGTTTTTCTTCGGCAGCGGTAAGTGGTGAATACAGTTTTTGCACCTGACCAATCTTTCGACCGGCCAGCATTACCACCGCGCCCGGTTTAATTCCGGCGGCATTATCGAAATACACCTTGTAGGTGACCAGCGGCCGAAACAATCCCGGCGCGCCGAGCAAGACCAGAAGAAAGGCGATTATGCCGATCGTGCCGATCACGAGCAGACCTGTCAGGACTTCATTTCTTTCTAATTGCATCGAGTGAGCCTTCCAGAATCGGGCCTTCCGTGCTGCCGCTCAGGAACTGTGCAACAACCGGATTCTTAGATTGTTTCAATTTTTCGGGTTCGCCTTCTTCAATGATCTTCCCTTCGTACAGCATAGCCATGCGCGTGGCGATACGAAAGGCGCTCTCCATTTCGTGCGTCACAATGATAGAGGTCGCCTTCGATTTCTGAGTGAGGCTGATAATTAATTCGTCCACGACTGATGCAATGACCGGGTCGAGGCCTGCCGATGGCTCGTCCAGCAGGATCAGTTCGGGCTCAAGCACGAGCCCGCGCGCAAGGGCTATGCGTTTGCGCATGCCGCCGCTAAGTTCGTCCGGCAGTAAGTCCTTCGTGTCTTGCATTCCTACAAGGTCGAGTTTTTCATCAACGATTTTGTCAATCTCGCTGAGGGACTTGTCGGTAAGCTCTTCCAATGGCAGCGCCACATTCTCACGAACCGTGAGCGAGCTTAATAGCGCGGAATATTGATATACCATCCCGATGTGCTGTCGCACCTGTTGAAGTTTTCTGCGCTTCAGCCGGTTGATCTCAAACTGTTTGAAAAAAACCGAGCCGGACTCGGGGCGAAGTATGCCAAGAATCAGGCGCAAAATTGTGCTTTTGCCACTTCCGCTCTGGCCCATGATTACCAGCCGCTCCTGCGGCTGCACGTCAAGTGAGACGCCTTCGAGCACTTTTTTTTCCTCGAACTGCATGTGCACATCGCGCAGCTTAACCATTTGCGACTGCGTGCTCACGTCGGGTAGAAGTTGGTGTAAATGACATTGTAAACCGTGTCGGTACCGATCACGGTTGTAATAGCGGTAACCACGCTGGAAGTCGTGTTGGTGCCGACCCCAGCGGCGCCGCCCTTCACAGTCAGTCCCCGGTAGCAGGCGATCGAGGCGATGAGCAGACCGAACATGAAGCTCTTCAATATCCCGGTGATGATATCGCGAATGAGCAGTGAATCCTTTACCAGATCGAGAAAATACGGAAACGCGATGCTGAAATACGCTTTACAAACCAGACTGCTCGCAAAAACGGCTGCAAGGTTTGAAACCGTGGAGAGACACGGCGTCAGCAGAAACAGCGCAAGCATCCGAGGCGCGGCGAGAAACCGCAGCGGCCCGATGCCCATGGCCTCAACCGCTTCGACTTCCTCGTTGACCTGCATTGTGCCCAGTTCGGCCGTAAACGCGGCACCGATGCGTGCAGCGACCATAATCCCGGTGAGCAGAGGTCCCAGTTCGCGGGTAAAAGCAATGGCCACCAGGCCGGGAATGAGCCGCTCCGTTCCGAAGCGTTGCAGCTGATACCCCGTCAATAACGCCATTGTCAGCCCGAGAAAGAAGCAGACCAGTCCTACCAGCGGCACCGAATCCACACCAGCCCGTACGCTCTCCCGGAAAAAGCTGGCGGCGCGGAATGGGGCGCGCCCCTGTTGCACGCGTTCCATGCTTTCCTGGAACGTGTTCATAATGAACCAGAAGATGCCTCCGACCTCGCGCAGAAAACTGCGCTGGATCTCAATGACCTCCAGCGGTCCTGGCGTCGTGCGACGTGCTTCAGCATTAGGCATGGACGAGACTTTGCCTCACTTCGCCATAGGGAAAAGGGCAAACTTACTGGCGCCGAAGTGGCACAGCCATCCTGGCTGTGTGGCTGGCGGGTATCTTGCCTACAGGATCATAGTCTCAAACGCTTCGACATTTCGCAGGCTCCAGCGTTACGTTTGAATCCATGAAAACGGCTCGGGCTTGCGCAGCCAATTGCTTCTTTGCTTTCATGCTCTTTAATGCTGCGGCGTCTGGGCTTGCCGCGGAAGCCGAGCGGTCGGTTACGCCGTCAGGGGAAAAACGGCCCGATAACAATCCAAACATGGAAACAAAGAGAATTGGACTCGCGATTCACGGTGGTGCCGGAACGATTGAGCGTAGCAACATGACACCGGAAAAGGAGCGTGAATATCGAGCAGGACTTGAGCGGGCGTTGACTGCTGGTTACGAAATTCTGAAGCGGGGCGGATCGAGTCTGGATGCTACCGAAGCAGCTGTGCGAGTCCTCGAGGACGATCCGCATTTCAATGCCGGCCGGGGTTCTGTCTTCACCAGCGCCGGGACAAACGAGATGGACGCATCCATTATGGACGGAAAGACACTTAGAGCTGGTGCAGTTGGCAGCGTGCAACACATCAAGAATCCCATCATTCTCGCCCGGCTGGTGATGGAAAAATCTCCGCACGTCATGCTCGACTGCGCGGGGGCGGAAGCGTTCGCGCAGGCAAACGGGATGGAACTGGTGGACCAAAAATATTTCTTTACCCAGGAGCGTTGGGACGCGCTGCAGAAGATGAAGGCTGCGGAAAAACAGCGCGCGAGCGGCGACGGGAAAAGCTTTATAATCACCGATCAAGATCGACACGGCACAGTTGGTGCCGTTGCGCTTGATAAGGAGGGTAATTTGGCCGCGGCGACTTCGACTGGTGGAACAACAAACAAGATGCCCGGCCGAATCGGCGATACGCCGGTGATCGGCGCGGGTACTTACGCGAACAATCAGACTTGTGCGGTCTCCTGTACTGGCGACGGAGAATATTTCATTCGTACTGCTGCGGCGCATGAAGTTTCAGCACTGATGCAATACCGTGGGATGAAGTTGCAGGAAGCGGCGCAGACTGCTTTGGACGCGATAAAACAACTCGGCGGCGCCGGCGGTTTGATCGCAATCGACAAGAACGGCGATATTGCATTGCCGTTTAATACAAACGGCATGTATCGCGGCTACGTCGATCCGAAGGGCAAGTTTGTCGTGGAGATTTACAAGTGAGTTCGTGCTTGTTGAAACGTCGACACTGTTGAAGCGGCCGCCAGGAAAAATAATCAGAGATTCTTCGCTTCGCTCAGAATGACAATTCGTTTTCCCCTTCAACGCTTTGACGTTTCAACACTTTAACGATTCTCATGCTACCGCCATTTTCGATCGTCATTCCATGTTATAACGAAGAAGCCCGAGTCGGCCAGACGCTGCGGCTCACGCTCGACTATCTCGCCGCCAATGCGCCGGAAAGCGAATTGATCGTTGTGAATGACGGATCAACCGATGCAACAGGAGCAATCGCGCGTGAAAGATTGAAGTCGGCACAGGTCGCCACACGTTTGGTGGAGAATTTTCCGAATCGTGGAAAGGGCGGTGCGGTGCGCTCTGGATTACTTGCTGCACGAACACCAATCGGGCTTTTTTCCGACGCCGATCTTTCTACGCCACTCGAGGAAACGCCGAAGCTGATCGAACCCATCGCAAATGGCGAAGTGGACATCGCGTTTGGTTCGCGCGCTCTGGATCGCAGCTTGATCGGGGTGCATCAACCGTGGCGGCGAGAGCAGGCCGGCCGCATTTTTAATTTACTGGTGCGAGTCGCGACTGGATTGCCGTTTTGGGACACGCAATGCGGATTTAAAGCCTTTCGTCTCGAGGCGTGCCGGCCGATCTTTGAAGCGGCGCGGATCGAAGGGTTCGCTTTCGACGTGGAGCTGCTTTATCTCGCGCATCAGGCCGGTTTGCGGATCCGCGAAGTTCCAGTGCGGTGGAACCATGCCGAGGGCAGCAAAGTTAGCTTTTTCCGCGACAGCCTGCGCATGCTGCGCGAGGTGATTACGCTACGCGCGAGGTCATGATGTAGCCGCTTCGCTGTGTGAAGCGCAACGCTGGTTTTGTTTTCGACGTAGTGCACCGCGCGTCTCGCAGAGACGCGGCTACAGGGATTGAGGTAACTTTTCTTTCTGCTGACGCGGACTAAATTACTGGTTCCGCGTTTTGCGGTTTCCTGTCCATGGAGTCATTCCAATTTCATCCCGCGGTCGCTCGGTGGTTCGAAAAAACATTCGGTTCGCCGACCGAACCGCAGATGCGGGGTTGGCCGGCCATTAAATCCGGCCGGCATGCGCTGATTTCCGCGCCGACTGGCTCGGGCAAAACACTGGCGGCTTTTCTCGCTTCTCTTGATGCATTGTTTCGACGAGGCGCGGAAGATCATTTGCCTGATGAGACGCAAGTCGTTTACGTCTCGCCGCTCAAGGCGTTGAGCAACGATATCCGGAAGAATCTTCAGGAACCGTTATCCGGGATTCGTGCGTTACTGAGCGAGGCAAATGGTCACGACATCGATGTTCGCGCCGAAGTGCGCACCGGCGATACCACTGCCGCACAACGCCAGGCGTTGATCAAAAGGCCGCCGCATATTCTGGTTACCACGCCGGAGTCGCTATATCTGCTGCTAACATCCGAATCGGGTAGGGGGATGTTGCGCACCGCGCGCACCCTTATCCTTGATGAGATTCATGCGGTGGTGGATGACCGCCGCGGGGCGCACCTCGCATTAAGCGTCGAACGTTTGGACGCGCTCGTGCAAGGTCCGCTACAGCGAATTGGTTTATCCGCAACGCAGAAACCGATCGAGGAAGTGGCTCGTTTCCTGGTTGGCACTCGCGCCGTGGACAAAGCCGGCGCGCCGGATTGCGAGATTATCGACATCGGCCACCGGCGTGAATTGGATCTGGCGATCGAAATGCCCAAATCGCCGCTTGAGGCCGTGATGTCGAATGAAGTTTGGGAGGAAGTCTATCATCGGCTCGCAGGGTTAATTGAGGCGCATCGAACGACTTTGGTTTTCGTCAACACGCGGCGCATGGCCGAGCGTGTCACACATCACCTCAGCGAACTGCTCGGCGCTGACGCTGTCACTTCACATCATGGAAGTCTTTCTGCAAAACTGCGGCTGGAAGCCGAAGACCGGTTGAAGTGCGGCGAATTGAAAGCGCTCGTCGCCACGGCGTCGCTGGAATTGGGAATTGATATCGGCTCTGTCGATCTCGTTTGTCAGTTGGGCACGACGCGCTCGATAGCGACATTGCTGCAACGTGTCGGTCGGGCTGAGCATAAGCGCGGCGGTTTGCCGAAAGGTCGAATTTTCCCCTTGAGCCGGGATGAATTGATCGAGTGCGCGGCGCTGCTGCGTTGTGTTAATCGTGGTGAACTCGATCGTCTGACGATTCCCGAAAAACCGCTGGATGTGCTGGCGCAGCAAGTCGTTGCCGCAGCTTCGACGGAAGATTGGGATGAGAATGCATTCTTCGAGCTTGTCTGTTCAGCCTGGCCATACCGTAATCTCACGCGCGCTGAGTTCGGCCAGGTTGTGGCGATGCTTGCCGAAGGTTTCAGCACAAAGCGTGGACGGCGCTCGGCGTTGATTCATCATGACGCGATCAATCATCGTTTGCGCGGTCGGCGTGGAGCCCGACTAACTGCCCTGACATCCGGCGGCGCAATCCCTGATAATGCCGATTATCGAGTGATCCTCGAGCCGTCGGAAACCTTCGTGGGCACAGTCAACGAGGATTTCGCCGTCGAAAGTCTCGCTGGAGATATCTTTCAACTTGGAAACGCATCGTGGCGAATCCTGCGGGTGATTTCCGGGGTCGTTAGGGTGGAAGACGCAAAAGGTCAGCCACCGGGAATTCCATTTTGGCTGGGCGAAGCTCCCGCGCGAACCAACGAGCTGTCGCATGCAGTTTCTAATTTGCGGATGGAAATCGAAAGACGTTTGCCTGTAGGGGAAGCTGACACCTTCCCAACTAAGATCGAAGAGTGGCTTACTTACGAATTCCCGTTGCCAAAAGACGCCGCGGAACAGGTCTCCGCATATTTTGCGGACGCATATCGTTCGTTAGGCACGATCCCCTCACAGCAAACGCTGGTGCTGGAGCGCTTCTTCGATGAATCGGGCGGTATGCAGCTCGTTTTGCATGCGCCTTTCGGCAGCCGAATCAATCGCGCATGGGGTTTGGCATTGCGAAAACGCTTTTGCCGTTCGTTCAATTTCGAGCTGCAAGCAGCAGCGACCGATGACGCGATCGTGATTTCGCTCGGCACGCAGCATTCATTTCCGCTCGACGAAGTTTTTCGGTATCTCAATTCCAAAACAGTTCGAGACCTTTTGGTTCAAGCGTTGCTCGACGCGCCGATGTTCACGATTCGCTGGCGCTGGAACGCAACGCGTTCGCTTGCCGTGCCGCGTTTCCGTGGCGGCGCGAAAATTGCCGCGCCACTGCAACGGATGGAATCGGAAAATCTTTTGGCCGCAGTTTTCCCGGATCAGCTCGCGTGCCTGGAGCACATCGTGGGCGACCGCGAGATTCCGGATCATCCACTCGTAAAGCAAACGATTGATGATTGCCTCACCGAAGCGATGGACATCGATGGATTGGAAGAAGTATTGCGCAGAATCGAGCTTGGCGAGATCCGCTGTATCGCGCGCGATTTGCCGGAGCCGTCGTCGCTCGCAGCGGAGATTCTGAATGCGCGGCCGTACGCATTTCTCGACAACGCGCCTCTTGAAGAACGCCGCACTCAAGCCGTTTACACACGACGCGCGTCGGACAGAAACGGAAGCGACGGCCTCGGTATTCTCGACGCCGCCGCAATTGAAAAGGTTAAAACGGAAGCGTGGCCCGAAGCAACGAACCCGGACGAACTGCATGACGCGCTGATGTTGATAGGAGCCATGACGCCAGAGGAACTTCAGCGGAAAGCGCACAATGGTGACGCGGAGCATTTCATTTCCACGCTCATCGCTGAGAACCGGGCGACCCGTATTCTCGTGTCCTTAGAGCACGTCAGTCCGGCGACCAAATCTTTTTACATCGCTGCGGAACGGCTTGCGATGCTTCGGGCGATCTATCCGAACGCTGTCTGTGAGCCGGAATTGATCTTCCCCGATTCCGTGCGCGAAAAGACTTTGGAACGCGCCGATGCGATTCGCGAATTGGTTCGCGGTCGCATGGAAATTTGCGGACCAATTACCGTCAGGGAGCTCGCAGATACTCTGGTTTTGCAACAGTCTGAAATTGACGCGGCGCTGCTCGCTCTCGAATCGGAAGGTTTTGTGTTGCGCGGCAAATTTCATCCCGATGCAGCCGTGCAAGAATGGTGTGATCGCAGATTGTTAGCGCGAATTCATCGGCTCACGATTGATCGATTGCGTGCGGAAATTCAGCCGGTCTCGATTCATGATTTCTATCGTTTTCTTTTCGCGTGGCAGCGAGCCGACCAGGAACATCGGGTCGAAGGTCTGGAGGGCTTGCAATCCGTCCTGGAACAGCTCGACGGTTGTGAGTTGCCACTGGCTGCGTGGGAATCGGCGGTGCTTCCGGCGCGTGTGACTGATTACGATCCCGAATGGCTGGACCGGCTCTGTTTTTCTGGTCGGGTTGGCTGGGGACGTTTGAGCACACCGCAGCATCCGAACGCACGAACGTCGGCGCCGTTGCGGACAAGTCCAATCGCGCTTTATCTCCGCGAAAATCTGGCCGATTGGCTCGCGTTGACACAGCCAAACTCGGCAATCGATCTTTCGGTCACCAGTCAAGCTGTTTTTGAAGCCCTGCAAAGTGGCGGCGCGCTTTTCTTCAGTGAGTTGCTCAACCGCAGCGGTCTGTTGCCTTCCCAAGTTGAAGAGGCTTTGTCGCAGCTCGCGGCGCTCGGTCTCGTAACTTCCGACAGTTTCGACGGGTTACGCGCGCTTCTCGTTCCTTCAAATAAACGTCCGACCTTTGGCCGAAATATGACAAAACGCCGGCGCAGAACAAACCTCGCCAGCATCGAGTTTGCAGGTCGCTGGTCATTGTTGCCGAGGAGCGGCTGCTTTCCAGCTGCCGCCGGAGATTCAAACGGCGCGGGCTCGCGCGAAGCGGCGAACGAAAAATTCGCGCGAGCATTGCTGCGCCGTTACGGGATTGTTTTTCGGCGATTGCTCGAGCGAGAGAGTTTCCCCATTACGTGGTATGAGCTGGGGCGAATTTATCGGCGATGGGAAGCGCGTGGAGAAATTCGCGGCGGTTATTTCGTTGGCGGCATTAGCGGCGAACAATTCGCGTTGCCAGAAGCGATCGGTCTGTTGCGGTCGATCCGCAAGAGCGCGTCAAGGGGTGAGCTGATCACGTTGAGTGCTGCCGATCCCTTAAATTTGCAAGGTATTCTCACACCGGGAACGCGAATACCTGCGTTCACCACGAACCGCATTCTGTTTCGCGATGGACTGCCTGTCGCTGCGCTCGAGTCAGGGGAGATTCGAAAGCTGTCCGACGAGCAAATTCCTGATTCCCAAATCGAAAACGCTCTTCGAGTGGGGAAACTGCGGCCGTCGCTGCGGCCTTATTATAAGTAAGCGTCGATGCGCGCAATCTGGGTAGCGCACGCGTCCCGCGTGTTGGTTTCGGCGTCGCGCCGAAACAATCTTTTTCTGAAAAATTTCCGACTCGACAGATTGATCGATCAGAGAAGAAGTTCGCGATCGCGAGACGCGCTCGCCAGGCACGCGAGACGCATGCGCTACCCAAGTCGCAACGCGATCGCTACAGCTATTTCTTCACGATCTCGGCGTTCTCGATCATTGCGATGCCGCCGCGCTCGGCCATTTTTCCCTTCAACGTGATCGTCTTTCCGCAGTACTCAGCCAATTGATCGTTCATCGGCTTGTGTTCGCCGACGACCAGATACGCTTTACCGTCGCTGACGATCCCTACCGGACCGCCGTTCTTGACGCACTTTGCTCCGCAAGATTGCCCGTGCTTCTCCCCGACAGCGTTGTGATCGATATAGCACATCATATCCACGACTTCGCCGGTCACTTCCTTCGAAGAGGCTGTGTCGCCACCGTGTTCGTGTTGCGCAACCGCCAGAGGCGAGAACGTCAGTGCTGCGATGAATACCGCTGCAACGGCGATTTTCATCAGTGTAGGTTTGTCGTTGCTTGAATTGAACATGAGGTGAATCTGGCCTGCTCGGCGGACCGGTCAATCATTCGTTATTCGAGCTTCGTCACTACTTCTGTTTTTCGATTAGCTCAGCGAACTGGTCGAAAAAGTAGGTGGCATCATGCGGCCCGGGCGCAGCTTCAGGATGATATTGCACACTGAAGATCGGCAGTTCCTTGTGACGCATTCCTTCGACTGTGCCGTCGTTTAAGTTGATGTGGGTCACTTCAATCTCGGAGGGGAGCGACTCCGGATCCACGGCGAAACCGTGATTTTGCGCGGTGATCGCCACTTTGCCGGTGCGCAAATCTTTGACCGGCTGATTCGCGCCGCGATGGCCAAATTTCAATTTGAATGTCGATCCGCCAAAAGCGAATCCGAGAACTTGATGACCAAGACAAATCCCGAAGATTGGTTTCTTGCCCATTAGATCGTGTACCGTTTTGTGCGCGTAAGAGAGTGCCGCGGGATCACCTGGACCGTTAGACAAAAAAATTCCGTCGGGATCGAGGGCCAGCACTTCTTGAGCCGATGTGCCGGCCGGGACGACGGTCACCTCGAAACCCTTCTGCCGAAGCAGGCGCAGAATATTTTCCTTTATGCCGTAGTCGTATGCGACAATTCGGGAGCGT
>Ga0310810_10006315_pt1 | contig 13376 bp, 18 predicted proteins | sample NCmetagenome_FD_207641 | JGI IMG/M metagenome (GOLD analysis project Ga0310810, IMG submission 207641) | Soil microbial communities from experimental microcosm in Duke University, North Carolina, United States - NC | ecosystem: Engineered > Artificial ecosystem > Soil microcosm > Unclassified ... | reverse complement strand
AGTCCAAGCTGCAGCCGGAAACGGCTACAGGGTAGGCCCGGGCTGGCCGAGCGCGTGCTCGGCCAGGCGGTGCACGATCCACTCGTAGGCCTCGTCGATCGAGTCGGTGCGGAACATGAGCTCGATGTCGCGCGGCTCGATCATGCCGGCGCCCGCGAGCTTGTCGAAGTTGATCACGTCCTTCCAGTACTCGGTGCCGAAGAGCACGATCGGCATGGCCTTCCTCAGCTTGCCGGTCTGCACCAGGGTCAGCAGCTCGAACAGCTCGTCGAGCGTGCCGTAGCCGCCGGGGAATACCAGCACCGCCTTGGCGAGGTAGGCGAACCAGAACTTGCGCATGAAGAAGTAGTGGAAGTGGAACGCCAGCTCGCGCGTCACGTACGGGTTGTCGAACTCGGTGCGCGGGATGGAGATGGTGAGGCCGACGTTCATGCCCTGCGCCTCGGCGGCGCCGCGGTTGGCCGCCTCCATGATGCCCGGGCCGCCGCCGGTGCAGACGACGAAGCGCTTCTCCTTGTGGTCGAGCTCCTTCGACCACTTGGTGAAGCGGAACGCGAGCTGGCGCGCCGCCTCGTAGTAAGCCGACATCTTCACCGCCGTGCGCGCGTGCTCCACGTCGCCGCCGGTCGCCTCGGCGGCGCGCAGCGCTTCGTCGGCGGCGGCGCGCGAGAGGATGCGCGCCGAGCCCATGAAGACGATGGTGTCCTCGACCTTGTGGTAGTCGAAGCGGCTCTTCGGCTCGAGGTACTCGGCGAGGATGCGCAGCTCGCGCGCGTCCTTGCTGTTGAGGAAGCCCAGATTGCGGTAGGCGTGGTCGGGTCGCTTGCGTTCGCTCATTGCATAATCGTAGCGGATGACGCCCTTCCGGCTTGCCGTCGCCGAGCGCGACCTCGATGATCTCAAGGAGCGGCTCGCGCGCACGCGCCTGCCCGACGAGCCGCCGCTCGCCCCATGGTCCACCGGCACCAGCCTCGCCTACCTGCGCGAGCTGGTGCGGTATTGGGGAACAGAATTCTCCTGGCATGCCCAACAGGAAAAGATCAACGCGTTCAGGCAGTACCGCGTCGCCCTCGGCGGCATCGAGCTGCACTTCATCCACGAGCCCTCGCCCGAGCGGGACGCGATCCCGCTGCTGCTCATGCACGGCTGGCCGGGCTCGATCGTCGAGTTCCTCGAGCTGATCCCGCTGCTGCGGGGCGCCTTTAGCATCGTCGCGCCTTCCCTCCCGGGCTACACGCTCTCCTTCCGGCCGGGGCAGCCGCGCTTCGGCGTCGAGGAGATCGCCGACGTTTTCGCGGAGCTGATGCAGCGCCTGGGCTACGAGCGCTTCGCCGCGCAGGGGGGCGACTGGGGCGCCTTCATCGCCTCGCGGCTCGCCGCGAAGTATCCGGAGCGCGTGAGCGGCATCCATCTCAACCTGCTCGCGGTGCGGCGCGATCCCAAGATCCCGGCGTCTTCCCCCGAAGAGAAGGCATACCTGGAGCGGCTCGCCTTCTGGCTCAAGGAAGAGACCGGCTACCAGTGGATCCAGGGCACGAAGCCGCAAACGCTCGCCTACGCGCTCGCCGATTCGCCGGCCGGCCTCGCGGCGTGGATCGGCGAGAAGTTCCATTCGTGGAGCGACCGGCCGGTGAACCGCGACGCGTTGCTCGCCAACATCACGCTCTACTGGCTCACCGGCGCGATCGGCTCGTCGTTCTGGCCCTACCACGCACGCATGCACCGCGGCTGGCCGTTCGAGACGGTCGCCGTGCGCACCGGCTATGCCGAGTTCCCGAAGGAGATCCTGCGCCCGCCGCGCTCGCTCGCCGAGCGCACCTACACGCGCCTGGAGCGCTGGACGGCGATGCAGGAAGGCGGGCACTTCGCGGCGCTCGAGCAGCCGCGCGCGCTCGCCGCGGAGATCAGCGCGTTTTTTGGTCGATCAGGCCGCTGACCGGCAGCAGGCCGGGGCGGCTCGGCGTGGCCCCGGTATCGACCACGCGGTTGCCGGCGCTGCAGTGCTCGCAGCGCGCGAAGGTCAGGCCGTCGCGCGTTTTCTCGAACGCCTGCACGTTCGAGAGCCCGCCGCATTGCTTGCAGATGAATTGCTGGGCGCGCACTGGGGAAGGGCCATGCTAGCCCGGGGGACGCCGCCGTCAAGCGAAATAGCGCCGCGCTGCGGTAGGATGCCCGCAGGAGGTGGAATAAATGACCGGAAGAATCGCCCGCGCGTGGCTCTGCGCCGCGCTTGCCGTACTCGCGCCCCTGGCCCAGGCGCAGTCGTATCCCTCGGGGCCGATCAGCCTCGTTATTCCGCTCGCCCCCGGCGACGCGACCGACACCGCGGCGCGCACGATGGCGGACGCGCTGGCGAAGGAGCTCAACGTGCCGATCGTGCCGGTGAACAAGCCGGGCGCCGGCGGCGCGCTCGGCACGCAGTTCGTCGTGCAGGCGCCGAAGGACGGCCACACGATCAGCCTGACCAACAACGCGGCGCTCGTGTACCGCTCGATCCTGGAGCCCCAGGTCGCGTCCTACAACGCGCTCACCGACCTGACGCCGCTCGCGCTGGCGATGCGCTCGCCGTCGATCCTCGTGGTGGGCGGCGAGCAGCCCTTCAAGACCTTCGGCGAGATGGTCGAGTACGCGAAGAAGAACCCGGGCAAGGTGCGCATCGGCACCGCCGGCCTCGGCTCGGTGGGCGACTTCTGCGTGCGCACGATCAACTCGCTGACCGGCGCCGGCATCGTGATGGTGCCGTTCAAGGGCGCGGCGCCCTCGGTCACGGCGATGCGCGGCGGCCACATCGAAGGCGTGGTGCTCGCGCTCGGCACGATGGTGCCGCTGCTCAAGCAGGGCGTGGTGCGCGGGCTGGTCATCTCGACCAAGTGGCCCGACCTGCCGCAGATCCCGACGATGGGGGAGCTCGGCTACCGCCAGCCGCTGTTCGACGTGTGGACCGGCTTCTTCGCGCCGGCCGGCGTGCCGGCGGAAGTGACCAAGGTGCTCGTGCCGGCGCTCGAGCGCGCGATCAGGGCGCCCGACGTGGTGGGCCGCCTGAAGGCGCTCGGCATCGCCGCGGACTACGCGCCGCCCGGGAAGCTGGTCGCCGACATGAAGGACGAGCACGCGCGCGTGCTGGCGATCGCCGAGAAGGCCGGCCTGGTGAAGAAGTGACTTTGTTGCTTTGAATCGCGGGCGGCGCGCGTAACATCGGCCGCATGGCGACGCTGCCGAAAGCCTTCCAGGAGCGCATGGCGCGGCCGAAGACCGTGCTGGTGATCGACGACGACCGCTCGATCCGCGAGCTGCTGAGCCTGCACCTCGCCAACCGCGGCTACGACGTAGCGGTGGCGGAGGACGCGGTGGTCGGCGGCCGGCTCGCGCTGAGCGCCAGGCCGCAGCTCATCATCATCGACGCCAACATGCCGTACCTCGACGGGCCCGAGTTCGTGGCGGCGATGCGCAGCGATCCGCAGACCCGGGACATCCCGGTGGTGTTCCTGTCGAGCGACCCCGACCTCGGCGATCGCGCGGCGCGGCTCGGCGCCGTCGCCTGCCTCACCAAGCCGATCATGGCCGACCGGCTGCTCGACGTGGTGGCGCGCGTCGTCTAGCGGGTGAGCGTCACCCGCAGGCTCACCCCGCCGCGCGGCAGCAGCGTGACGCGCGCGACCGGGTGCGGGTCATGGCCTTCCACCGGCGAGAAGCGCGCGTGCTGGAGCAGCGTCGCCAGCATCGCCGTCGCCTCGATCATCGCGAAGGCCATGCCGATGCAGATGCGCGGCCCGGCGCCGAACGGCAGGTACTGGTAGCGCTCGATCGCCGCCTCGCGCTCGGGCGAGAAGCGCGACGGATCGAAGACGTCCGGCTCGTCCCAGCGCTTCGCGTGGCGATGGATCGCGTAGATCGGCATCACCACCGACATGCCGCGGCGCACCGGCACGCCGCCGAGCTCGCCGTCCTCGATCGCCTGGCGCGCGATGAGCGGCGCCGGCGGGTAGAGGCGCATCGATTCCTTCAGCACCTGCTGCACCAGCGTGAGCTGCTCGATATGCTCCGCCGCCACCGGCGCGCCGCCGGTCACCGCGGCGATTTCCTCCTCGAGGAGCGAGTGCCATTGCGGAGAGCGCGCGAGCAGGTAGAGCGTCCAGGCCAGCGCGCGGGCCGTGGTCTCGTGCCCGGCGAGGTAGAAGGTGAGCAGGTTGTCGACGAGCCGCGTGTCGTCCATGGTGCGGCCGGTCTCCGGATCGCGCGAGGCCATCAGGCGCCTGAGCAGGTCCTCGGCCTGCGCGCCCGCCGCGCGGCTTTCGCGCAGCACGGCGTGCGTCGCGCGCCGCAGCGCGGCGGCCGCGCGGGCGCTCGAGAGCATGCCGGGGCGCGGCAGCCAGGACGGCATGCCGGTCGAGGCGTAGAGGATTCCCCAGCCGGCGCCGCGCTGGAAGGCGGCCATCGAGCGCTCGAACACCTGCGCGACCCCGGCGTCCGCCGAAGGCAGGAGCGTGCTCGAGATCACCTCGAAGGTCGCGCGCGTCATGTCGCGGTCGATCGCCTGCACGCCCGGCGCGGCGCGCCAGCGCTCGACGAGCCGCGCCGCGGCGTGCGCGAAGGACGGCACGAGGCGCAGCAGGTCCTGCTGGCGGAACACCGGCGCCGCGGCCTGGCGCTGCCATTTCCACTCGGCGCCTTCGCTCGTCAGGATGCCGCGCCCGAGCAGCGGCCCGAGCAGGCGCAGCGTCGAGAGCTTGCGGTAGCGCTCGCGCTCGTCGAGCAGCACCGTGCGCACCAGGGCGGGCGCGGTGATCCACACGCGCGCGCCGTACGGCACCGCGTCGCGCTCGTAGACCGACCGCGGGATCGCCTCGAGCGGGTTGCGCACGAACGCGGCGACGAACGCCAGCCGGCCGAGCGGCGCCTCGGGCGGCGCGACCCGCGGCGGAACGAGGCGCGCTAGCGTAGCGACGACTCCAGGAGCTCGAGCGCGCGCACGGCGAAGGCCCACATGTTCGCTTCGCGATCGGCGCTTCTCGTCTCCACCGTCAGCGACCGCTCCACGGGACCGCTGATCGCGATGCAGGCGTGCCCGGCCGGATCGCCGTAGCGGTTGCCCGACGGGCCGGCCGCCCCCGTTTCGGCGAGGCCCCAGGTGGCGCCGAGCTTCTCGCGCACGCGCTTGGCGAGCAGCCGCGCCATGGGCTCGGTAGCCGACCTTATCCCAGCGATGTCTTCTCCACGGATATCGAGCAGTCCCGTTCGCGCCGCTCCGGTGTAGATGATCGCGCCGCCGAGGTAATAGGCGGAGGCGCCCGGCACGGCGACCAGCGCGGCATTGATCAGGCCGCCGGCCGACGACTCGGCGACGGCGAGCGTCTCGCGGCGGCGGCGCAGCAGCTCCGCCGCCGCCGCGCCGAGCGCGCTCAGGCGATGTGCTGCACCAGCCATCCGACGCCCCAGGCGGCGGCGCTCGCGATCGAGAAGATCAGCAGGCCGCGCGTCATGCCCTTCGGGATGTCGTTGTCCTCCATCCAGCGTTTCACGAAGTAGCTCGCCGCGAAGAAGGCGAGGGTGGAGGCGATGAGGCTCGCGATCATGAGTTCAGCCAGGCTTCGGCGGCCTGCTCGTCGGTGAAGGTCCTGAGAGTGTAGCCGCGGTTGACGGCGACGTTCTCGAGGTAGGACAGCACCGGATCGGGACGGCCGAGCAGGGCGATCCGGAAGGTGCGGCGCACGCCGAGGCTCTCGGCCTCGTCGGCGTAGCGGACGGCATTGATGTACATGTCGGCGAGGTCGGCGTCGCGCAGGTCGAAGAGCACGCGGTCGCATTGCGTGCGTGCGGCGAGCGCGCCGACGTCGCGCAGCATGCCGCTCGTCGACGCGGGCTCGGGCTTGCCCTTGTACACGGCGCGGATGATGCCGCGCTCGTGCGCGATGCGAATCTCGGGTGGCATGGAAGCCGCGCACCATACAGCACGGACGCTCGGATAAGTCTTAGGCTGCCTCGCTCAAGCGCGGCGCGGCGGTCGCGCCGGATACGTCGTCGGCGAGGAAGCCGCCCGACTGGTGCCGCCACAGCTTCTCGTAGTGCCCGCCGAGGCGCAGCAGCTCGGCGTGCGAGCCGGTTTCGACGATGCGTCCCTGCTCGAGCACGATCAGCCGGTCCATGCGCGCGATGGTGGAGAGGCGGTGCGCGATGGCGATCACGGTCTTGCCGGCCATCAGCTCGAGCAGCTCCTCCTGGATGGCGAGCTCGACCTCGCTGTCGAGCGCGGAAGTGGCCTCGTCGAGCACCAGGATGGGGGCATCTTTCAGCAGGACCCGGGCGAGCGCGATGCGCTGCCTTTGCCCGCCGGAGAGCTTCACGCCGCGCTCGCCGACGTGCGCGGCGTAGCCGGTATTGCCTTTCCAGTCTCGTAAATGAACTATGAATTCATGGGCCTGGGCGCGCCGCGCGGCCGCCTCGACCTCGGCGTCGCTCGCGCCCGGCCGGCCGTAGCGGATGTTGGCGGCGATCGAGCGGTGCAGGAGCGAGGTGTCCTGCGTCACCATGCCGATCGCCGCGCGCAGGCTCTCCTGGGTGACGAGCGCGATGTCCTGGCCGTCGATGAGAATGCGGCCCTTCTCGACATCGAAGAAGCGCAGGAGCAGGTTGACGAGCGTCGACTTGCCGGCGCCCGAGCGGCCCACCAGGCCGATTCTTTCTCCTGCCTTCACCTGAAGCGCAAGGTGGTCGATGACCGGCGAAGCATCTTTGCGCCCGTAGCCGAACGTGACGTCGTCGAAGCGCACCTCGCCGCGCGACACCTCGAGCGGCCGCGCCTGCGGGCGATCGACGTGCGTGTGCGGCACGGCGATCGACTGCATGCCTTCCTGCACCACGCCGATGTTCTCGAAGATGCCGGTCACTTCCCAGCTCACCCAGCCCGAGACGTTGGCCACCTGCCAGGCGAGCGGCAGCGCGGTGGCGACCGCGCCGGCGCCGATGGCCGACGACGCCCACAGCCCGATGCCGATCGCCGCGGTCGCGACGAGCAGCGCGGCGTTCATCACCGTGAGGGAGAAATGGAACTGCGTGATGAGCCGCATGTGCCGGCCCATCGCCTCCTGGTGCTCGTCGACGCTTTCCCGGACGTAGGCGTCCTCGTCGGCGAGCCGCGCGAAGAGCTTCACCGTGAGGATGTTGGTGTAGCTGTCGACCACGCGCGCCATCACCAGCGAGCGCACCTCCGAGCTCGCCTTCGCCAGGTCGCGCATCCGCGGCACGAAGAATCTCAGGAACAGCAGATAGCAGGCGAACCAGGCGAGCATCGGCAGGCCGAGCCGCCAGTCCACCGCCGCCATGAGGCCGAACGCGCCGACGCCGTAGGCGCCGATGTAGAACACGGCGCGGATGCTCGCCATCGTGCTCTCGCGCAGCGCGTGCGCGGTGGTCATGACGCGGTTGGCGATGCGCCCGGCGAAGTCGTTCTGGAAGAACGGCCAGCTCTGGCGGATGACGTGCCAGTGGCTCTGCCAGCGGATGAGCGAGGTCGCGCCGGGGATCAGCGCGTTATGCCGGATCGCGACGTCGCAGAGCAGCACCAGCGGCCGCACCACCAGCACCAGCCCGACCATGCCGAGCAGCAGCGGCCATTGCGCGTGCAGCGCCGCGACGCGGTCGGCCGCTTCCATGAGCGAGACCAGCCGGCCGATGAACAGCGGGATGACCGTGTCGAGCAGGGCGACCGCCAGGCTCGCGGCGAACAGGGCCGCGAACCAGCCTTTCGCCTGGCTGACGAAATGCCAGTAGAACGCGAGCAGGCCCTGCGGCGGCGCGCCCGGCCCTGGGCTCGCCGTGCCGCGGATGCTTCCGTGGAAAAGCTTCAAGACTTTCTTTTCGACCCCCGGGCCGACGATACCAGAAGGGCCGAAAAGCGCTGCGAACTATCCGACGAGCGGGCGCAGCTCCGGATGCTCGACGATGAACTTCTGCTTCTCCAGCCAGCCGTCGAGGCCGAAGACATGGCCCGCCTGCTTGAGGACCAGCAAGCCGAGGATCGCCATGTAGACGATGTGGTAGTCGAGCAGGAAGTTGACCTTGGTCTCGATGTACGGGAAGTCCATGTGCGCGGTCCAGTACATGCCGAGCAGCAGGATGCCGAACACGCTGCTCACGCGCACCAGCAGCCCGGCGAGCAGCGACAGGCCGATGAGCAGATGGCCCCACTTCACCGCGAAGCTGATGATCGGCGCCCACTGCGCGGTGGCGAACACCGCGTACGCCTCGTGGAAGGTCTTGGTATGGGTGAGGAACGGGATGACGCTGAAGTCCGAGAAGAACACCTGGCGCAGCCCGGCGTAGAGGAACGTCCAGGCCATGGCCAGCCGGAAGAACAGGATCAGGCCTCGCTCGATTTTCGCTTCGTTCATGGCAGCCCCTTTCTAGAAGTGGCTGCAGCATCGCAGCGCGGAGCGACGCGCGCTTGACGCAGGTCAAACGCCGGCGGCAATCGGACTTTTCCTACCGCTCGCGGTAGGGCGGACTTTTCCTAGCGCTTGCGGTAGGTCGGCCGGCGCGGCGCGGCGGAGGGCGCGGGTGCCTCGTCCTTGTAGCGGAAGCTGATGCGGGCGCGCGTCAGGTCGTAGGGCGACATCTCCAGCGCGACCTTGTCGCCGGCGAGCACGCGGATGCGGTACTTGCGCACCTTGCCGGAGGCGTACGCGAGCACGCTGGCGCCGTTCGAGAGCAGCACGCGGAACTGCGTGTTCGGCAGCAGCTCCTGCACGACGCCGTCCATGGTGAGCATCGCTTCCTTGCTCATGCGGACTTCTTCGTGCGGCGCACGCCGGGACGGTGCTCGAGGATGTCGTCGCACAGCGCGGCGACTTCCGACTCCTTCAGCTTCTCGGCGTTGGCGCGCAGCGCGCGCAGCTCGTCGGTCGACAGCTTGTCGAGCCGCTCGCGCGTCCAGGTGGCGACCCGGCCGCGCGGCAGCAGGGGGGCGTCGTTGCGCGCGTCCTTCATGCCAGGCGCAGGTTCGCGGCGCGCGGGCCCTTCGGGCTCTGCTCGACGTCGAACTGCACCTTGTCGTTCTCCTTGAGCGACTTGAAGCCGCCGCCCTGGATCGCGGAAAAGTGCACGAACACGTCCTTCGTGCCGTCGTCCGGGGTGATGTAGCCGAAGCCCTTCGCATCGTTGAACCATTTGACTTTGCCGGTTGCCATGTCTTTGCTTCCTGTGTGGATTGGGGATTTGCTGCCTGCGGGAACGTCAAGGAAGAAAAACTACCGGTGAGCACGACACGAACGACTACTGCAGTCCGACCGTCTTCACTGCTTGAGGAATCCTGCTCCACTCTTATACCGCACTATGGCCCGCAGGTCCAACAATTTGATACACACGCGCCTGGTCCGGACGAATACCATGCGCGCAAAACGGTCCTTTCGGAGGGAGGCAGCATGATCGCTCGCGCATCCGTTCTCCTGGCCGCCGCGTTCCTGCCGGCGATCGCCCCGGCGCAGGACATCGGCCGCGTCACGCGCGTCACGCTCTATCCGGGCAGCGCCACCGTCGAGCGGGCGGTGCGCGTCGCCGCCGGCAGCGGCCGCGTCGAGATGACGGGCCTGCCGGCGAACTTCGATCCGCGCACGCTGCGCGTCGAAGGCGATCCGGGCATCAGGATCGGCGAGGTGGCCGTGCAGGACATCGCCCGCTCCGAGGCGCTCTCCGCGCGCGAGGGCGATCTCGAAAACCGCATCCAGGGACTGAAGGACGACAAGGCGAGGCTCGACGTCGACGCGAAGACCGCCGAGCTGGTGCGCGACTACCTCGCTTCCCTCGGCAGATCCGGAGACGGCGACCACGCGCGTCCGGCCATGGATCCCAAGGCCGTTCCGGCCATCGTCGATGCGATCCGCAAAGGCGGCGCCGACGCCTACGGCACGCTCCAGAGGGTGGCGGTGAAGAAGCGCGATCTCGACAAGCAGATCGCCGCGCTCGAGCGCGACCTTTCGCGCCTGCGCAGCGGCGCGCGCGACGCGCGCAGCCTGTGGATCGGCTACAACGCCGCGAAGGCCGGCGAGCTGCGCGCGGCGTACCACGTGACGAACGCCGGCTGGCGGCCGCTGTACCGCGCCGAGCTCGACTCGAGCGCCTCGCAGATGGACCTCGAGCGGCAGGCCGCGATCATGCAGCGCACCGGCGAGGACTGGCGCGGCGTGACGCTGCGGCTCTCCACCGGCGCGCCGCGCGCGACGCAGGTCGTCGAGCCGCAGCCCTGGCAGCTCGTCATCCGCCCGCCGGCCCAGCCGCTCCAGCGCGGCATGGTGTCCGAGATGGCGGCCGCGTCGGCGGCGAAGGCGATGCGCGCCGACCAGGCCGGCGAGAACGTCGTCGCGCAATTCCAGACCACGTACTCGACCGAGTTCGAGGTGCCGGGCAAGGTCGACGTCGCCGCCGACGGCAAGCAGGTCGTGGTCGCTCTTTCTACGCAGAATGTGTCTGTGAAGCAGCAAGTGCGGGTGGTGCCGCGGCGCGGCCTCGACGCCACCGTCACCGCCGAGGCCGAGCAGCCCGAAGGGGTGTGGATCCCCGGCGAGGTGCAGCTCTATCGCGACGCGAGCTACATCGGCACCACCTACTGGAACGCCAGCGCGAAAGACAAGATCGTCCTGCCGTTCGGCCGCGACGACCGCGTCGTGGTGAAGAGCGACCGCGTCAAGAACCGCGGCGGCGAGACCGGCCTCCTCACGAAGCGCGGCGAGCGGCAGATCGCCGACCTCTACACCATCACCAGCCGGCACAAGGTCGCCGTCGACCTGCTGGTGCTCGAGGCCTCGCCGGTGGCCGTGTCCGACCAGATCAAGGTCGACGCCGCCTTCCAGCCCGAGCCGAAAGTGAAGGAGTGGGAGAACAAGCGCGGCGTCGTCGCCTGGCAGCAGCCGCTCAGGCCCGGCGAGACCGCCAACTTCACCGTCGACTACACGATCAGCTATCCGAAGGACGCCAACGTGATCGGACTGCCATGACCTCGCCGGCGATCCTGGCTAGCGAAGTGCCCGGCCGCACGACCAGCGCATACCCCGAGCCTTTCGCCTCGCGCACGAAGGGCAGGGTGAAGCACGCGCTCGGCGACTTCTTCGGCCTGAAGAACTTCGGCGTCAACCTCACTCGCCTGCCGCCCGGCAAGATCTCGTCGGTGCGCCACACGCACGTCAAGCAGGACGAGCTCGTCTTCGTCCTCGAAGGCAACCCCACGCTCGTCACCGACGAGGGTCGCACCCCGCTCAGCCCCGGCATGTGCGCCGGCTTCCGCGCCGGCAACGGCAACGCGCACCACCTCGTCAACGAAACCGACAAGGACGCCGTCTACCTCGAGATCGGCGACCGCACGCCCGGCGAGACCGCGACCTACCCCGACGACGACCTCGCGCTCCAGGTCATCGACGGCAAGTTCCGCTACTTCCACAAGGACGGCACACCGTACTAATAGGAGATCACGCTTTAGAATTCCTTCGACAAATTGTCGGAGGGAAATATGGCCGGTGAATCGGTCAAGGTAGGCGAGAACCGCTACCGCGAGCGCTACGGGCGGTACTACGAGGACTTCAAGGAGGGCGATACGTACGAGCATCGCCCGGGGCGGACGGTCACGGAGGTGGACAACACCTGGTTCACGCTCCTGACCATGAACAAGCACCCGCTGCACTTCGACGCCGAATACGCGAAGCACACGGAGTTCAAGAAGCCGCTGATGAACAGCGCCTTCACGATCTCGCTCATCACCGGGATGAGCGTTTCGGACGTGAGCCAGAAGACGATCGCCAACCTCGGCTGGGACAAGATCCGGCTGACGAATCCCGTGTTCGCCGGCGATACGCTCTACGCGGAGTCGACCGTGCTCTCCAAGCGCGAGTCGAAGTCGCGGCCGAACGCGGGCATCGTGACGATCAAGACGATCGGCAAGAACCAGCGCGGCGAGCAGGTGTGCGAATTCGAGCGCACGATGCTGATCCCCAAGCGCGGCTACGACGTAGAAGAAAAAGCGGGTTACTGATGGACCGCGAAATCCTCGCGGCGATCGACCGCTGGCTCGAGCGCGAGGTGGCGCCGCACGCGGCGAAGCTCGAGCACGACGACGTGTGGCCGGAGAAGATGGTCGCGCAGATGAAGGAGCTCGGCCTCTTCGGCGCGACGATCTCGCCCGACTACGGCGGCCTCGGGCTCTCCGCCGAGGTCTACGCGCAGATCGTGGCGCGCATCTCCGAGGTCTGGATGTCGCTTACCGGCATCTTCAACTCTCACCTGATGATGGCGCTGCTGGTCGAGAAGTTCGGCAGCGAGACGCTGAAGCGGAAATACCTGCCCAGATTCGCGAGCGGCGAAATGCGGGGAGGGCTGGCGCTCACCGAGCCCAATGCGGGCACGGACCTGCAGGCGATCCGCACGAGGGCGCGCCGCGAGGGTGAGGGTTATGTATTGAATGGCACCAAAACCTGGATCTCGAACGGCATCCAGGGCCATTGCTTCGCGGTGCTGACGAAGACCGATCCCGACGCCAAGCCGAGGCACAAGGGCATGACGATGTTCCTCTGCGAGAAGGGGCCGGGCTTCAAGGCGAGCCGCAAGCTCGAGAAGCTCGGCTACAAGGGAATCGACTCGGCCGAGCTCGTGTTCCAGGACTACCGCGTGCCGGCGGAGAATCGCATCGGCGAGGAGGGCGCGGGGTTCCTGCAGGCGGTGGGCGGCCTGCAGCTCGGGCGCATCAACGTCGCGGCGCGCGGCGTGGGCGTCGCGGCGGCGGCGCTCGCCGAGGCGGTGAAGTACTCGCAGCAGCGCGAGACCTTCGGCAAGCCGATCTGCGAGCACCAGGCGATCCAGCTCAAGCTCGGCGAGATGGCGACTCGCGTCGAGGCGGCGCGGCTGTTAGTGAAGAACGCGGCCGAGATCTACGACCGCGGCGAGCGCTGCGACATGGAGGCCGGCATGGCGAAGTACTTCGCCACCGAGGCGGCCTTCGAGAACGCGCACGAGGCGATGCGCATCCACGGCGGCTACGGCTACTCGAAGGAGTTTATGGTCGAGCGCCTCTACCGCGACGCGCCGCTGCTCTGCATCGGCGAGGGCACGAACGAGATGCAGCGCATCATCATCGCGCGCCAGCTGATCGAGCGGAATCGGCTCTAGCGTCGCCGCCCGCGAGGGCGGCCTCGAGCTCGCGCAGGTCGACCGGCTTGGTCAGGTGCGCATCGAAGCCGGCATCGCGCGAGCGCTTCTCCTCGGCGCGTCCGCCATAGCCGGTCAGGGCGATGAGCAGCAGGTCCTCGCCGAGCTCCGCGCGCGCCGCCATGGCGAAGCGGTAGCCGTCGATCCCCGGCAGGCCGATGTCGACGATTGCCGCGGGCGGCCGGTGCCGCTTG
>Ga0310810_10006314_pt1 | contig 13377 bp, 6 predicted proteins | sample NCmetagenome_FD_207641 | JGI IMG/M metagenome (GOLD analysis project Ga0310810, IMG submission 207641) | Soil microbial communities from experimental microcosm in Duke University, North Carolina, United States - NC | ecosystem: Engineered > Artificial ecosystem > Soil microcosm > Unclassified ... | reverse complement strand
ACAATCGCGCGTCGAGTCCGAATTCGGCCAGCCGGTAATCGCGCCAGGGTCGCGTGACGTTGGCTGCGGCGCGCAGCCAGCTGCGCATGCGCTCTTCGGCTTCCTTGCTCAGCGGCAGACCGCAGTGCCGGTATACGGCCCGGACCGAGTCGAGAGGTTGCGCCACGATATGGCGATAGTTCAGATGCAATACCGAAGCGTCATCCGCCAGTGCGCCCATGCGGCGTGCGCCCTCGATCCAGGAAGCGCTCACCTCGCGCCCGATCTCCATGCGATCGATGCTGCGCGCGAACGGGCGGCGCAGCACCTCGGTGAGTTTCGCGACCGAAGCGAGCACGCGCACCGGATCGCGATGGACGAGCACCAGATGCGCATCGGGGTATACCCTGCGGATGTCATCGAGAGCGAACAGATGATCGGGAGACTTGAGGATCCATCTTCCTCCCGGCAGCTGCGCATCCAGATGCTGCAGAAAGCGGCGATGAAAGCGATAGGCGTCGAGGAAGCCATTACGCTCCAGCCAGCTGTTGTAGGAGGGCACCCGGTACATGGCATCGAACCGCAGGCTCTGAAACACCTGCGCGGTGATGTCGGTGCACTCCTCCGGGGACTCGACCGCCACCGGGTGGAGCGTGTTGAGCTCCGGGGCGATCATGCGAAACAGGGCCAGCTGCAGGCTGACCCAACGCTTGCGTAGCGCGGTGCCGAAACCAGCCCGCGAGGCATAGGGATACACCAGCTGAAACAGCCGCGGGGCGATGGTCCCCGGATCCTGCAGGATCAGGCGGTGGAGGAAGGTGGTTCCACTGCGCGGCATGCCGGTTATGAACACCGGGGCGTAAATGGGACGCGACAGCACGGCGGGGCAGTTGGCCTCCATCCGATCGAAGTGCAGCAGATTCCGCAAGCAGCGCAATACGTCGATTCTCAACGCGTGTCTACCGAAGGAGCTGAGATCCGCCTCTTCGTTGCAGGCCTTGAGCAGAAGCTCGAAGTGACGGATGAACGAGCGGTCGGCGAAGTCGCTTCGCTTACCTCTCCTCAGCGCGGACTCGAGCAGCTCATCGGCGCGCAGCAGGGGCCTGCGGATCGCCCCAGCCGCGATCAGGCGCGCGCCATTGTTTGGGTCTGCCATGCTCAGGCTCCGCAAGCTGTTCTGGAACTCGGCGGCGAGCGCGCGCCAAACCCCGCCGCGTGTGCCACTCGTTCCCGGCAAAATCGCAAACATATCGCTTCTGCCCCGTGCTGAGCACTGGCCGAAAGTACCATGCTCCGTAGAGTGGCCCGATGCGCTCAAGGCCAAGCCGTCCACCTCGGTGGGAAGGCTCGCACACAAGGAGCCCTCCAGTCCGACCCGCTCAATCGCCGAACGTCACGAGCGGCAGCCGAAGCGCGTTAGTATCTGGTCGATAACGAGCGTGCAGTAAGGCCGTGGCCGAATCCGAGACACGAATTCTCAGCACTCCGCGCGTGGACGACCTCGGGCTCAGGCCGCTGCGCAACCGGTGCGGTTTTCAGATCAGCCTCCTTCCCAATGGCGCAGTTTTCTCCATCGAGCATGTGGCTGAAAGCCGCCGCGTGATGGTCAACCGCTGCTTTGGCTCATCGATCGCCGGCAGCATGGGCCGGCTGTATGTGCGCTGCGGTGGTCCCGGGGCCCCGGTAGTCCCCGTTGCCGGCGCGCCCTCGCGCTGCTTTACCGCGAGCACGGCGGAGCACTTCCTGTGGCAGGGAGAGCGCAATGGAGTCGTGCACGAGGTGACATTGCGTCTGCATCCCGATCGACATCTCTGGCTCTGGCGCGTGGCAGTGCGCAACGACACCGGAGGCGGCCTCGCTTGCGACGCCGTTCTCATCCAGGACCTGGGGCTGGGAGATCCCGGTTTCCTCATGAACAACGAGGCCTATGCGAGCCAGTACCTCGACCACTACGTCGGGCAGCATCCGCAGCTCGGCGCGGTACTCATGGGACGACAGAATCTGGCGCAGAGCGGCCGCTATCCATGGGTGGCGCACGGCTGCCTCGAAGGCGCACACGGGTATGCGACGGATTTTTGCCAGCTCATGGGCCCGGCCTGGCGCGACGCTGACGATTTCAACATTCCTTTCGGCACGCGCCTCGCCTCGGTGCGTGTGCAGCACGAAACCGCCTGTGCTGCGTTACAGTCGCGAGCCGTCAGCCTCGCTCCCGGCGCCCGTGCATCCTGGACGTTTTTCGGTGCCTATCGCGAGGATCATCCGGACGCCTCGGGCGAAACGGACCTCGCAGAGGTAGCGTCGATCGCGAAGGCAGTGGCGGCCCTGGCGGCGGGGCCAGATGGTGGACTTCGGCCGTCCGCGCCGGCACGCAGCGTTCTGCTCGAAGCGCGCTGCGTAGTCGCGAACGTTTCGAGCGCGCAGTCGTTACCGCGGCGCTACCCCGAGCCGACGCATCCGGAGCGGCGCGAAACGCAGCTGCTGTCCTTCTTCACAGGCGCGGGCACTGAGAGCCGCCACATCGTGCTGCGTGACAAGGAGCGCAGCGTGCTGCGCAGGCATGGCGCCTTGCTGGTGAGTGGATCGCGTATGCTGCCCGATGAACGCACGATGTGCGTGACGTGCTGGATGCACGGGGTATTCGGCGCGCAGCTCACTCTTGGCAATACTTCGTTTCACCGGCTCTGGTCCATCTCCCGGGACCCCTACAACATCACGCGCGGCAGCGGACTGCGAATGCTGATTGACGCCGGCGACGGATGGCAGTTGCTGACGGTGCCGTCCCTTTTCGAGATGGGACTCGCCGATTGCCGCTGGATCTATGAGCTCGGTAGCCGGACCGTGACGGTATCGGCGGTGGTGTCCGGTGAGGACGCCGCGGTGCAGTGGCGAGCGGCGGTAGAGGGAACACCTTGCCGGTTCCTGGTTTTCGGACAGCTCGTCCTGGGAGAGCAGGAGCTCGCCAACGCATCGCAGCTCGAGATCGACGTCCCGCGGAAGCGCTTCAGCTTCCGGCCGGAGCCTGGGAGCCTGTGGGGCCAGCGCTACCCCTCCGCCGTCTACCACCTGGTAACGAGTACCCCGGCGTGTATCGAGGCGCTCGGCAGTGACGAGCTGCTTGACGCCGACCGTGCCGACCGCTCGGCGCGCACCGGCGGCTATGCGGTGCTACGGAGTGCGCCCACGAATGAGCTCGTGTTCGCGGTCGTGGGCTCCCTCACCGAGCCGGGCGAAGCGGCAGCACTCGCCGCGAAATACGCAAACAGCGTGGAAGACAGTGCAATGCGCGGGCGGGTCCTCTCGCACTGGCGCAGCCTGACTCGGGATATCCGTGTCGTGAGTGAGGTCCCGGATGCCGGGGTGCGCGCGCTCGACACGACCTTTCCGTGGCTGGTGCACGATGCGATGGTGCACCTCACCGTGCCGCATGGGCTCGAGCAGTACACCGGGGGAGCGTGGGGCACGCGCGATGTCTGTCAGGGCCCGCTCGAGCTGCTGCTGGCGCTCGAGCACGACGATATCGCCAAAGCGATCCTGAAGATCCTGTTCGCCCAGCAGTACGCGGAGCGCGGCGACTGGCCGCAGTGGTTCATGCTCGAGCCCTACTCGGTCATACAGGCTCGCGAGTCGCACGGAGATGTGATCGTCTGGCCGCTGAAGGCGGTGTGCGACTACCTGGAGGCGACCGGAGATTTCGCCCTGCTCGAGGAGCCGGTGCCGTGGCGGCGCGAGGACAACCTCGAGCGCACCGACACGACAGCTTCGATCGCGGTACACATCGACAAGCTGATCGCAACGGTACGGCAGCGCTTCGTACCGGGCACGAGCCTCATGCGCTACGGCAACGGCGACTGGAACGACTCACTGCAGCCGGTCGATCCCGCCAAGCGGGACTGGATGGTGAGCAGCTGGACGGTGGCGCTGTTGTATGAGCAGCTGTGCCGTTACGCGGAGGTGCTCAGACGCAGCGGGTGCTCGGACGGCTCGAGCGAGCGTGCGCTCGCTGCGGCAGTGCGCGAGGACTTCAACCGTTACCTGATCCGCGATGGCACCGTGGCGGGCTACGGTGAATTCAATCCACGTGGGGGGCTGCCGGAGCTGCTGCTCCATCCACACGACCGCCGCACCGGAGTCACCTATTCGCTCCTGCCGATGACGCAGGCGATTCTCGGCTCACTTTTTACTCCCGAGCAGGCGCGGCATCACCTCGCTCTGATTCGCACCCAGCTGAGTTTTCCGGACGGCGTGCGTCTCATGGATCGACCGCTCGTCTACCGCGGCGGTCCAGAGGTCATTTTTCAGCGGGCTGAATCGTCGGCATTCTTCGGGCGCGAGATCGGACTCATGTACACCCATGCACATCTGCGTTACGCGCAGATGCTGGCCCTTCTCGGCGAGGCGCAGGAGATGTGGCAGGCTCTTACGATCGTCAATTCGCTTGCCTCGACCGATCGCCTGCCGCAGGCGACTCTCCGCCAACGCAACGCCTACTTCAGCAGCAGCGATGCCGCTTTCCTCGATCGGTATCAGGCGAGCGCCGAATGGTCGAGGGTGCGCGAGGGGACGATCGCTCTGGAAGGTGGCTGGCGCATCTATTCGAGCGGCCCCGGCCTGTACGTGCACATGCTGATCAGCCGCGCGCTCGGGGCGCGGCGGCAGTTCGGCGTGCGCTCGTTGAGTCCCTGCCTGCCGGCCTCACTGCAAAGCGTCAGGCTTCAATGGCAGGGCGGGCCTTACTGCGCTGCGCTGCTGCAGTGATGAATGCCGCGTAACTCCAGGACAGGTGTCGCGCGGAGGTCTGCACACCGGTCGTCTGATCGAACTGCTCCGAGAGCTCGCCGCTCTCCGGTGTGAACGCGCGCACGGTGCGCATGATGGCATCTCCGCGCGCGAGCGCGAGGCGTGCGAGCTCCCGCGTATCGCGCGCTCCTTCCGCTCCGAGCCGTCGCCGGAAATGCGAGTTCTCCGGCGTCGATGCCAGGGTCGCACCGTCCCCGAAGGCCTGCGCCAGTCTGAAATAGAATTCCGCCGCGGCGAGGGTTGCGAGGTACCAGGCGCCACCGCCGTAGTAGCGATCACCGCCGTAACGGCCCAGGGCCGGTCCACGGTCGGCGGGCCGCCCGCGATTGATCGCGTATCGCGTCTCGAAGAGCTCTTCGAGCGCGCTCACCGTGGCCTGCAGCTTGGTATCGAGCACGCCGTGCCGGATACCAGCCCGTCCGGCATGCAACACACCGAGAAGCACCGAGACGTCGAGCTCTCTTTCAGGGTCACAAGGCTCGGTGAGGGCTCGCGCGCGGTAATGGCGCGCAGCCGGATCCCAGAAACCATCGAGCCGCGCCAGGGTGTCCTCTGCGGCACGATTCCAGCTCCCGTCGCGGTTGAGCTGTGCGCTCTCACGCCACTGCGCGCCGCACTGCAGCGCCTGCGCCTGCAGCAGTTGAGTGTAGTAGTGATAACCCTCTCGTTCCTCCCACACATCGCCACTCGGTCGCCGAATGTAGGCGAGAGTGAAGGCAAGGTCGGCGCTCAATAGCTCAGTGAGCGCCGCATCGAGCTCCGCATCTGAGTCCTCTTCCATGAGCTGCCGTCTCCAGCGCAGCAGCGCGATGCTGCGCAGCGCCGGTCCATCGGTCTGCGGGCGCGACCAGCGAGTGAAATCGAGCGTGCCATCGGCGTTCACACGCGTGTCCGCCCGTACAGTGTCTCCGTTGAGTGCGCTCAGGTCCTCGTCGGAGCGCAGGTACTGGCGGAATGCAGGCGCTACCGCGGCGCGGAAATCACCGTGCCGCAGAAATTCCCGTCCGTCGATCGATTGCAGCGCGAGGCTGAACTGCACGAACTCGCGGAATCGGTCAGTGGCCGAACGTTCGATGTAGCCGGCAGCGATCGCGACACGCAGCGCGTCGATGACGATCGCGGAGTCGCGGAACCAATGGAAGAAGTAATCCGGGTCGGGGTCATAGTGGCCGGGCACCGGCGATGCCAGCACCGATCCCGGATGTGGAATGACCCGTTGCCGGAATGCGCTGCGCTCCATGACGAGCGCGGTCGCCGAGATGGCGCGCGTCATGGTGGTGGCAGCGTAGCGCGCCTGAGCGGCGATCCACTCCTCGAGCCCGGCCATGGCTCACGACACGTGCGGACTGCGGAACCCGAGTTTCTTCAGCCCCGCCTGGATCTCCGCGATGCCCATGAACAGCTTCCACAGCAGCCCACTGCGGTAATTCTCGATCATTACCACGATCGGACCCTGGCTGATCGCGAGGAATGTGTCCGCATACCACCCCTGCTGCTCGCTGAAGCCGTCGACGAAGCCATAACGTCCCCAGATCCGATCGCCCAGATCCTGGTAGAAGTGGCGCAACGCACTCATGGCCTCGCGCGGTGCATAGGGGAAGCTCGACAGCGCCGCCGAAGGATTGATGACGCCCAGGTCGTTGTCGGGTGCATGCGCGGCATAGCCGCCGGGGGTATCACCGGCGCTCAGGCCCCAGCAGTCAGGTCCGTATCCGCGGTAGCCATGCGGATTGCGCAGGCAGTAGTTGTAGTTGATGCGCGTGTGATTGACGTTCTGCTGCCAGTAATCGGCGTACCGGTCGCTCAGGCCACGAGGATCGAGGCCGCAGAAGGAAAAATGCGCGAGAAAGAGCGGCCCACCCCAGGGCGGCCCGAGCGGCAGCTCGATGCCCTCGAACGTGCGCCGGTTGATGAAGTCCCGGCTCATCGCCCAGCCCTCGTGATAGAGCTCGACCGGCACGCGGTAGCGCGGCGCACTGACGGCGAGCAAATAGGTGATGAGGCATTCGTTCCAGCCGCGGATCTCGTTGTTCAGTGAGAACCCGTTATTCGGGCTCCAGTGCCAGGTGAGCACCTTGCGTCCACCCTGGGTGTACCAGTCCCATTCCGTCTCGCGCCACAACCAGCCGATGCGCTCGCGCACGCGCTGCTCGTGCGGGTCCTCGGCATCGAAGTAAGCACGCGCGCACAGCAGTCCCTGAAAGAGCAGGGAAGTCTCTACCAGATCGGCACCGTCGTCCTTGCGGCTGAAGGGCACGGTGGCGCCGCTGTCGCCGCGCACGAAGTGCGGATAGGTGCCGTGGTAACAGGTGGCCTTCTCGAGGCAATCCAGCATGAGCGTGAGGCGCGACAGCGCCTGCTCCCGGCTCACCCAGGCCCGCTCGCACGCGACGATGAGCGCCATGATGCCGAAACCGCTGCCACCGATGGAGACCGGGGCGTCCGGCTGGTCGGCGCGCCGGTGACAGCGATCGAGGGCCAGACCGCTCACCGGATGTGCGCCTTCCCAGAAGTAGCGGAAGGTCTGGCGCTGGACCAGGTCGAGCAGCTGCTCGTCCGACAGCGGATCGGACGCCTTCTCGAGGGCGGAGTGCGATGTGGCTTTCGGATTCGGCATGGCAGTTGGGCCTACGTCATGAGGGTTGCGACGCGGTCGCTCGGGCTGAAAGTCGGTCCCTGCGGGTCCACCTCGAGCTGCATTTGCCGCGTGAAGAACTCTTCGGAATGGCCGTTCGTGGCGATGTTGATGAGACCGATATCGGTAAGCTCGCGGCTGAAGAGAGCCTTGACGCGCTGCCGCGATGCGCCATCGAGCAGCTCCAGGGCCCCATCCAGTACGACCCACTTTGGTCGTTGCAGTATGACGCGGGCAATGGCCAGACACTGCTTCTCATCGTCGTTCAGGCGCTGGTCCCAGCGCTCGGTCCGATCGAGCAACGGCTGCAGCCATTCGAGGCCAACCGCTGCCAGCGCGCGCGCCGTGGCAGCCTCATCGAACTCGTCGCTGGTGCACGGGTAACAGAGCGCGCCGCGCAGGCTCCCAGGCGGAACGTACGCACGTCCCGGCAGGAACATCACCGACGCGCGCGCGGGGCGTGTGATGTGGCCTCTGCCCCAGGGCCACAGTCCGATCATCGCCCGGAACAGCAGCGTCCGCGCCGCGCCGCGCTCGGCGTTGATCAGGACCCGCTCAGCGGGTGCCAATTCGACGTGCTGCTCGTTCAGGTGTATGGCACCTGTGGGAGCTGCGACCTGCACTTCATCGAGGCGTATCGCGGGATCTTCGCTCTCCTCGAGCTCGATGTGGCTCGTGCTCTCACCCAGCTTATCCATGGTCGTCACCGCACCGCGGAAGCTGGCCACGCGCAACAAGGTAGCGCGCCAGTCCGCAATGCTGGAGAAATTGTCCACGAACCAGCGCAGCGAGGTCTGTACCTGGTTGAAGGCGCCAACCACCAGCATCAGCTCACCGAAGCTCATCCCGCCGGTGAGGTAAGTCGGTGCGGCGACCAGGATCGGCGCCACGAGCGTGAACCAGCCGTAGCCCGAGGTGATCCAGGTGAGCCGCGTGGTCGCCGTGACGATGCGTCGCGATACCTCCAGCACGGTGTCGAATACCCGATTGAGGTGCCGCCGCTCATCGGCTTCACCACCGTAGATGGTAATGCCTTCGATTTCCTCGTTGGCGCGCACCAGCGCAAAACGCAGATCCGCCTCGCGGGCATAACGCTCGGCGTCGAGTGAGACGAGTGGACGACCGATGAGCCAGCTGAGGAACGAGGCGGTGCCCGCGTAGAACAGCGCACACCACACCATGTAGCCGGGCACATACAGGCGATGTCCGGGTAGCGGCAGGAACATGTGCTGCGAGCGCATCCACAGGACGCCGATAAACGACAGCAGCAGTAAGGTCGACTGCAGCAATCCTATCCCGAGGTCCGTCATGAGCTCGGTCAGATGCTGCGCGTCCGCATGCAGGCGCTGGTCGGGATTCTGGCCGATGACACCGGCATTCGAGAGACGGAACGCACGCAGCGGCTGGAGCCACTCATTGAGCAGGTCGTGGACCAGGCCCTGACGCAGCACGACACGCGAGGTCTGGTTGAGCCACACCTGACCGACATTCAGCACCAGCAATACGGCGGCCAGCTCCGCGAACACGCCCAGCTGTTTGATGAAGGCGGGGATGTCCTTGTGCGTCAGAGCGTCATAGAAGGGCTGATTCCAGGCGTTGAGACGGATCTGCAGGTACGCGGTCGCTGCGACCACCAGTACGAGTCCCGCGGCCAGCATCAGCAGCTGGTTGCGCTCGCGTGAGGCCCAGAAGGCACCTGACAGCCGCGTGATCTGGCCGAACAGGCTATCCTTGCTGAGGGCGGCTGCGGCAAGGGAATCTACGGTCTGCGGTTGCGGGGCGGGCACGCCCGCGCCGCCGCTCGCGGAGGGGGATTCGCTCGGGGGTTGCGTCATCGTATCGATCCGTTCCGTTTCGCCATTCAGCTCAGCTTAGCGCAAGGCAACAGCATGGGACGTATCGAAGGATTGCTCGCCGCGATGACGCTCGCGGAGAAGATCGGGCAGCTCAACATGGCGGCATCGTTCCGCGCGGTCACCGGGCCCGGCACGCGGCGCGATCTGGAGGAGGGCATTCGCAGCGGCCGCGTAGGTAATGTGCTCAACCTGTGGGGTAGAGAGCAGGTGCACGCTCTGCAGCGCGTGGCGGTAGAGCATTCACGGCTCGGCATCCCGCTGCTCTTCGGTTTGGACGTCGTGCACGGCCACCGCACGATCTTTCCGGTGCCGCTGGCAGAAGCCGGTGCGTTCGACCCTGACCTATGGGAGCGGACTGCACGCGCAGCCGCCGTGGAGGCTGCCGCCGATGGCGTCAGCCTGACGTTTGCACCGATGCTGGATGTAGCGCGCGATCCGCGCTGGGGGCGGATAGTGGAAGGTCCCGGCGAGGACAGCTGGGTAGCGTGCGCGTTCGCGGCGGCGAAGACGCGTGGCTTCCAGGGCAGTGAGCTGCGCGATGCGTCCAGCATTGCGGCGACTGCGAAGCATCTGTGCGGGTACGGTGCGGTGACCGCAGGCCGGGAGTATGCCTCGGTCGATGTCGCCGAGCGCACCTTGCACGAGGTCTATCTGCCGCCTTTTGCCGCAGCGGTGGCAGCGGGCACCGCCGCAATCATGCCCGCCTTCATCGATATCGCTGGGGTGCCGATGACTGCCAATGCGCCGCTGCTGCAAGGATGGCTGCGTGGCGGCCAGGCGTTCGATGGCCCCCTCATCAGCGACTACAACGCCATCGCAGAGCTGTGCAACCACGGTGTGGCCGCCGACGCCGCCGAGGCCGCAGCACTCGCCCTGAGGGCGGGAATCGACATTGACATGGCGAGTGACAGCTATGCGCGGGGTTTGCCCGATGCACTCGAACGTGGCCTCATCAGCGCGGCGCAACTCGATGCCAGCGTAGTGCGCGTGTTGCGGCTGAAGGAGCGGCTCGGACTCTTCGATGAGCCCTACCCGGGCACGCCAGCGCCAAGTCCGGCGGATGCGACGCGCGCATTGGCGCGCGATGCCGCGCGGCGGGCCATCGTCCTTCTGACCCACCGCCGTGCCGTGCTGCCGCTTGCTGCGCAGCTGCGGCACATCGCTGTCATCGGTCCACTGGCATGGTCGCAAAAGGAAATGTTGGGTCCCTGGGCTGGCGACGGCCGTCCCGAGGAGGCGGTGAGCATTCTCGAAGGACTGAGGAGCGCCTTGCCTCGCTGCCGCATCGAAAGTGTTACAGGTATCGACATCGATCGACCTGATCAACGTGGCATCCCCGCAGCGCTCGAGTGCAGCCGGGCGGCGGAGCTCACGATTCTGTGTCTGGGGGAGCCGGCCTCCATGAGCGGTGAAGGTGGCAGTCGCGCTGATCTGAGCCTGCCGGAGGATCAGCGCGCACTCGCGGAGGCGGCGCTCGGGCTCGGCAAGCCCCTCATCGTGCTCTTGACCTGCGGACGGCCGCTCACCGCTCCGTGGCTTTTCGAGCGTGCGGACGCGGTGCTCGTGACGTGGTTTCTCGGAAGCGAAGCCGGCAACGCGATCGCCGACGTGCTGACAGGAAAATTCAATCCCACCGGAAAATTGCCGGTCACCTGGCCGCGCCACGTCGGGCAGGTGCCAATTTTTTACGGCCAGCGGCCTACTGGCCGGCCGGCGAAGGCCGGCGAGCGGCTCAGCAGCTCATATCTCGACCTTGCGCCCACCCCGCAATTTCCTTTTGCGCACGGCCTTTCCTACAGCAGCTTCAAGCTGCACGAGCTCAGGTGTAAGCCGCACAGCGTCAAAGCGACCGGAGCCGTCGAGGTCACCGTGTCGTTGCACAATGACAGCGAGCTGCACGGGGAAGCGACGGTGTTTCTTTTCGTGCACGATCCGATCGCCAGCATCTCGCGACCGCTGCTCGAGCTCAAAGGTGTGCGGCGGATTGCGCTCGCTTCCGGGGAGCGTGGAAATGTGAGCTGGCAGTTGCCCGTCTCGTCGCTGGCCTTCCTCGGTGCTGATCTCGAGGCGGTCGTGGAGCCCGGCCGCTTCGAGATCTACGCAGGACTGAGCGCGCAGGCGGACGGGCTGCTCGGCTGCAGCATTGAAGTTGTGCCATGAAGCAGATGAGCTCCAGCATCGAGTGGAAATGGCCTCTGTTACCAAACGCGAGCAGAATTGCGGCCATCGACCTGCACACCGGCGGCGAACCGCTGCGGGTGATCACGGGCGGCCTGCCACCGCTTCCAGGCCGGACCGTGCTCGAGAAGCGTCGTTATTTCCGCGAGCACCTCGATCATCTGCGCACTGGGTTGATGTGGGAACCCCGTGGGCATGCGGACATGTATGGCGCAGTGATCACGCCCTCGGAGGATGCGGACTTCGATGTGTTCTTCCTGCACAACGAGGGCTACAGCACGATGTGCGGTCACGCCATCATTGCCCTCACGACGCTCGTGCTCGAGGCTGGGCCCGCCCCGTTCGATGCGAGCATCCGCAAGGCCGCGGCCGATCGAGAGGTGCAGCTGAGTTTTTCCGTTCCGGCGGGTGTCATCCATGCACGCGCTGCGATCCGGGACGGCAAGGTGTGCGATGTGCGCTTCCGCAATGTCGCATCGTTCCTCTACGCCCGGGATCAGTATGTTCAGGTCCCGCACATCGGCCGGGTGCAATTCGATGTGGCCTACGGCGGAGCGTTCTATGCGATCGTGGACGCGGCCTCGCTGGGTCTCGGGTTCAATCCAGAGGAGCTCAATCGGCTCATTGACTACGGACGGCGCATCAAGCGAGCCGTGATGGGCACAGTCACGATTGCTCACCCATTCGAGGCGCAGCTGAGCTTCCTCTACGGAACGATTTTCACCGGCCCTGCGCAACAGCCCGGGTCACACAGCCGCAACGTCTGCGTCTTCGCCGACGGGGAGGTCGACCGATCGGCTACGGGCTCGGGGGTGAGTGCACGCGCGGCGCTGCATTACGCCAGGGGCGAGTTGGCGCTCGACAGGCAGATCACGATCGAAAGTCTCATTGGTAGCACCATGACGGTGCGCGCGGTCGAGGAGACCCGGTTCGGTCCTTTCGATGCGGTGGTGCCCGAGGTCGGCGGAACGGCTCACATCATCGGCAGGAGCGAGTTCTTCTTCGACCCGGAGGACCCTCTGAAGTCGGGGTTCATTCTGCGCTGAATGCCGTTCCAGGTCGCATTCAGGGTGGTGGCGGCGCGCTTGCGCGGACCTTGGCATCGAGAAAATCTGCGGTTCTGCCGTAAACCCGCAGCCAGGACGCGTGTCGGAGGAAGCCGTGGATCTCATCCGGCAGTACCAGCTCCTGGTACTCGACGCCATGCTTGCGCAGCGCTTCGGCAAGACGCACCGACTCGGAGAAGGCGACATTGTGATCGTCGTCCCCGTGCACGATCAGCACCGGAGAGCGCCAGCTTGCCACCGAGCTGATGGGCGAGGCCGCGAGCGCGCGGCTCAGCACCGCGGGGGAAGCGTCGAGATCGTAAAGCGGCTCGTTGTTGCGAACCGTCGAGAGTGTCCAGTGGTGCCAGTCGTGCACGCCGTGCAGGTCGACGCCGGCCCTGAATAGATCGGAATTGCGCGCCAGTCCGAGCGCGGTCATGTAGCCGCCGTAGCTGCCGCCCCAGAGGCCGAGGCGCGCCGGATCCACATCCGCGCGCGCCCGCAGCCAGTCAGCGGCCGCCAGCAGATCGTTGTACTCGCTCGCGCCGTTGGCTCCGATGTTATCCGCCTCGCGAAAGTCCAGCCCATAGCCGATGCCCGCGCGGTAATTCAGCGCGAGCACCACATAGCCGCGGCTCGCGAGGTACTGGTTGAACGCGTAGGCGTTGCTGTAGTAGTCCATGTAATGCCAACCGACGAGCATCTGCCGGATGGGACCGCCGTGCATGAAAATGACCGCCGCATGTCTGTCGTTCGCACCCTGCGCGGCGGGCAGGAACAGCACCCCGTGCGCGGATACCCCGGCGCGCGGTGGCAGATCGACGGCGTGCGGCTCGACCAGCTCGGCCGCCGGGAACTCCGGCGGCACTCCTTCGGCAGTTAGATC
>Ga0310810_10006313_pt1 | contig 13380 bp, 10 predicted proteins | sample NCmetagenome_FD_207641 | JGI IMG/M metagenome (GOLD analysis project Ga0310810, IMG submission 207641) | Soil microbial communities from experimental microcosm in Duke University, North Carolina, United States - NC | ecosystem: Engineered > Artificial ecosystem > Soil microcosm > Unclassified ... | reverse complement strand
GATACGCTCCGGCATTGGGCTGCGGCTCGGCGCCAATATCGGCTATCTCAAATATACCCCGCGCGCGACCTGGAACCCGTTCTGACCTTTTCCCGGGCAGTGGAGCCCGATCGGTTCTGATTGCATCAGAACCGGGCTCCAGTTTTTGTTTTGACGCGTTTTCTCGACGCGAACCGGGGTCCACCTCCCTCGAAAACGCTGTGGAACGCCAAGCGCCCCGATACAGGTTGACGCGGCATTGGGCTGGCCTTTTGCCGGTCCCCCATGGCATTGTGATTGACGAATTTTTTGCAGTCGCGGGGAGCAACCATCCATGATCGAACCGATCATGTATCTGGCGATCGGTTTTCTGGTCTCGATGCTGTTCGGTCTGATGATCGTGCCGCTGGTGCATAACCGCGCGGTCCGGCTGACGACCCGGCGACTTGAAGCGGCGACGCCGTTGTCGATGGCCGAGATCCAGGCGGACAAGGACCAGTTGCGCGCGGAATTCGCGATGTCGGCGCGCCGGCTCGAGATGAGCGTCGATCAGCTCAGGAGCAAGACCACCAGCCAGCTTGCCGAACTCGGCAAGAAATCCGATGCGATCAACCGCATGAAGATCGAGCTCGGCGAGAAGAACGCCACGATCTTCGGGCTGGAGGCGCGCGAGAAGGCGATGAAGGAGCAGTTGCGCGCCACCGAGGAGGAATTCGCGGCAAAAACCGAGATGCTGCGCAACGCCGAGAAAGCGCTGACCGACAAGCAGGGCGAGCTTGCAAAAATCAATCATGAATTGTCCGACCGTTCGATGATGGCGGACAGCCGCCAGGTCGAACTGGTCGCGGTGCGCGCGCAGATCGACGAGTTGAAGAACCGCGTCGGCGACGCCGAGAAGGAATTCGCGGCAACCCAGGCACGGCTTGCGCAGGAGCGCCGCGATTCGGAAAACGCCACACGTGAACTGAACGATGCCCGCGGCCGGGTGGAAAATCTGAGCCAGCGCGTCACGGATCTGGACCGGCAATTGGTCATCCAGGTCAAGGAAGCCGAAATGCTCGGCAACCGCGTCAACGATCTCGAGGCGCGGCTTGCCACCCAGGGCAAGCTCCTGGCCGAACGCGAATATGAAAACACCCAGCTCAAGCAGGCCAGGGACGCCGCCGAGCGCACGGCGAAGGAATTGCGGCTCGAGGTCGATGCCCTGAGCCTGGGCGGCAATTCGGCGGCGTTCGAAAAACTGCGCAGCGAGAAGGCCGCGGTCGAGGAACAGCTCCGCGTCGCGCGCGACGAACGCGCCAGACTGCAGCGCGACATCAACGCGATCCAGCAGCAGGCCGAAAGCTCATGGGCCACCGAGCGCATGGAAAATGCGCTCCTTCGCGAGCGCATCAACGACATCGCCGCGGAGGTTGCGAAACTCGCCATCCAGCTGGAGGGACCGAATTCGGCGATCGAGGCCATGCTGGCCGCGGAACCGGCGGCGCCGAAAGCCCCGGCCCCCGCCAATGACACGGTTGCAGCCTCCGCGCCCGAGGGCGGCGGCACGCTCGCCGAGCGCATCCGGGCCTTGCAGTCGCACGCTTCCCGCGCCCGCCAGCAAGGGGCGTAATCTTTGTTTTGCCGCGTTTTCTTCACGCGAACCGGCCTCCACTTCGCCTGAAAACGCTACGTCCGCCGCTTTGATCGCTTGACACTATGGGCTCCCGCTTCGTAAATCGCGGGCTCTGACGGCGCGTTTTTCGCGAAAATCCCGGACGCATAGCTCAGCGGGAGAGCGTTCCCTTCACACGGGAGAGGTCCAAGGTTCGATCCCTTGTGCGTCCACCATTTTCGTCCGCGCAGGACGACTTCGGATTTCAATTTCAAACCACCCGGCTTCTAGACATTCAGCCCATGCGCGATCGCCTTGCGCATGACATTGGGCAGCGCTTCACCGGCAAGGGTCGCAACCGGCACCCAGCGCATGCCCTCCGGCGCGCGGGTGCGCGCGGCGACCCTGGCCGTGTAGACCACGAGTTCGAGCGGAAAATGCGTGAATACATGCGTGACGACGCCCGTCTTGCGATGCCACTTCGCAATACCCTTGAGCGCGGGCGCCTGCTTCAACGCCGCCTTGTCGTCGTGGCCGGCGAGCCAGTCCGAGCCCGGCACTTCGGTCATGCCGCCGAGCAGGCCTTTTTCCCCGCGCGTGCGGACCAGCAACTCGTCGCCGCGCGTGACGATGAAGGCCGCACCCCGGCGCAGCGTTCCCGTCTTCTTCGGCGCCTTGCGCGGAAAGCTCTCCCGGTCGCCGCGCGCGCGCGCCGCGCAGTCGTCATCCAGCGGGCACAGCGCGCAGGCCGGCTTCTTCGGCGTGCAGATCGAAGCGCCGAGATCCATCAGCGCCTGGGCGCTATCGCCGGCGCGAGAAGGGCCCAATAAGTTCGCCGCCAGTTGCTGAATCAGCGGCTTGGCCTGCGGCAGCGGATCCTCGACGGCGTAAAGCCGCGACACCACGCGTTCGATATTGCCGTCGACCGGCATCGTGCGGCGGTCGAACGCGATCGCCGCGATCGCCGCTGCGGTATACGGCCCGATTCCGGGCAGCGAACGCAGGCCTTGCTCGGTGTCTGGAAACACCCCGCCATGGTCGCGCAGCACCGCAACCGCGCAGGCGTGCAGATTGCGCGCCCGCGAGTAGTAACCGAGCCCGGCCCACATCCGTAGCACGTCGTCGAGCGAAGCCCGCCCCAGTGCCGCGACATCGGGCCAGCGGGTGACAAACTTTTCAAAATACGGCCCGACCGTCTTGACGCCGGTCTGCTGCAGCATGATTTCCGACAGCCAGACCCGGTACGGATCGGCGCGCTCGCCGGCCGGCGGCCGCCACGGCAGACGGCGGCGATGGCGGTCGTACCAGTCGAGCAGCCGCGCGGGGCGATCAGCCGCGCTTTCGGCGGCGATCTGCTTTTGCTGTTTGAGGGCGCGCAATGGGGACACGGCTTATTTTAGGACCGGAATCGCGCCGTGACCAGAGATTGAAAGCTATAACGTATTGCGTTATAGTCGGTCATGATTCAGGGCTTCGCCGACCCCGAAGCGGAATTGATCTGGTCGGGGCGGCGCAGTCGAAAATTGCCGCCGGACATTCAGAACGTCGCGCTGAGGAAACTTCGTCTTTTGAATCAGGCCCGCGTGCTCGGCGATCTGCGTGTGCCACCGGGCAATCGCCTTGAGGCGCTAAGGGCTGATCGGCAAGGACAACACTCGATCCGCATCAATGATCAATGGCGGATATGCTTCGTCTGGGATGAAGGAGGACCGGCGCATGTCGAAATCGTCGACTACCACGTCTAGGAGCGGCCTGCTTCGCAACCCGCATCCTGGCGAAATCCTGTTCGAAGAGTTCCTCAAGCCGATGGGTCTGAGCCAGAACGGCCTGGCGCGCGCCGTCCACGTTGCACCCCGCCGCATCAACGAGATCGTGCTCGGCAAGCGAGATATCACCGCCGACACCGACCTCAGGCTCGCGCGCTATTTTGGGATGACGGAAGGGTTCTTCCTGGGACTTCAGATGGATTACGACCTGATGCAGCGGCGGCGGGAGATCGACCGTGACCTCAAGGCGATCCGCCCGCGCGCGGCATGATCCGGACTGCCGCCGGCTGGTAGTGATGCTATAAGCCCCCATGGCAAAACCTGGCCCGATCTCGGCAAAACCGCTTTCCGTCCTGCTCGGCGACGTGTTTTCGGACGCCTATGCCAGGCAGGGGTTTGCCGCGCGCGAACTGGTGACGCGCTGGGCCGAGATTGCGGGCAAGGACGTTGCCGCCCATTCCGAACCCCTGAAGATGCAGTGGCCGCGGCCGGTGGAGGGGCAACCGCAGGAACCGGCGACCCTGGTGCTGCGGGTGGAGGGCCCGATGGCGCTGGAAATCCAGCATTCCTCCGACGTGATCCTGGAGCGGGTCAATCGCTTCTTCGGCTGGAGCGCGGTCGGACGGCTGGCGCTGCGGCAGGCGCCGTTGTCGCGCCGGGGTCAGCCGAAGCCGTCGCCCGCACCGGACCCACAGGATGTGGCCGAGGTCGCCAAAACCCTGTCCTCGGTCGAGGATGAGGAACTGCGCGCTGCACTGGCGCGGCTGGGCGCCGCGATCAAGCGAAATTGAGCCTGTGGCGCGGTTTGGGCGCCGCAACCCGCCATTGCCACAATTATCGTTTCAAGCTAGCCAAGGCTTCGTTTTCGTACTGGTTTTTCGCAAGTTCCGGCGTGACCGCGCCAAATCGGGAGCAGACCTTGATCATCACGCGCCGCGCCTTCACCGCCGCCCTGTCGCTGACCGGGCTTGGCCTGCTCGCAGGCTTCTCGCCGTTGCGGCTGATCTCCGGCGCACTGGCGCAGGGTGCTGCCGACGTCGCCAAGCCGCAATCGCTGCCCGACATGGCGCTGGGTCCTGCCAACGCCTCGGTCACCATCACCGAATACGCCTCGATGACCTGCCCGCATTGCGCGGCCTTCACCGAAAACGTGTTCCCGAAGATCAAGGCCGAATTCATCGACAGCGGCAAGATCCGCTTCGTGTTCCGCGAATTCCCGCTCGACATCAAGGCCGCCGCCGGATCGATGCTGGCGCGCTGCATCGCCAAGGACGACGCCCCGAAATATTTCGCGGTCATCGACTTGCTGTTCAAGCAGCAGGGCGAATGGGTGATGAAGAACACCGCGGAGACGCTGACCCGGATCGGCAAGCAGGCCGGCCTCACCCAGAGCCAGGTCGAGGATTGCCTGAAGGACCAGGCGCTGCTCGACAAGATCGCCGCCGACCAGAAATTCGCCGCCGAGGTGTTGAAGGTCAATTCGACGCCGACCTTCTTCATCAATGGCGAGATGGTCAAGGGCGAGCAGAGCTTCGAAGAGTTTTCGAAGCGCATCAACTCGATGCTGAAGAGCTGATCGGCACGACTGCGTCACCCCTCATGGTGAGGAGCCGCCAACGGGTCGCGCGAATGCGCGCCCGATGACAGGCTCCGCGGCGTCTCGAACCATGAGGCCCCAGACGGGCCCGCATCCTTCGAGACGCGCGCAAGCGCGCTCCTCCAGCGACAACGGCAAAGCCGTTGCGCGGGGATGAGGGGTCTTCAGTTTGAGCCGCGCGTCGCAAATCTGTTGAAAACCTGATTCGCGCACAGGATTCATACGGTCCCGTAAGCCCTGCAAAAACCTCGACAAAAGGCTTGGAAAAACCCGTCGCGCCCGTTGCCCTTGGGCCCCGGCCTCGCCATTGTCGCCCCGTATAGGAGCCGCATCCGCGACTCGTCCACACACCGACATTGCCTTCTATGGTATTGTCACGGCAGGGAGATTCGCGCCCTGCCAACAGAGAATCGTGTTCATGAAACTCACGCGCCTTCGCCTTCACGGTTTCAAGTCGTTCGTTGAACCCACCGACTTCATGATCGAGCCGGGCCTGACCGGCGTGGTCGGTCCGAACGGCTGCGGCAAATCCAATCTGGTCGAAGCGTTGCGCTGGGCGATGGGCGAGACCTCGCACAAATCATTACGCGCCTCCGACATGGACGCGGTGATCTTCGCCGGTTCCGGCAACCGTCCGGCGCGCAACCACGCCGAAGTCGTGATGACGATCGACAATGCCGATCGCTCGGCGCCGGCGGCGGTGAACGATCGCGAGATTCTGGAAATCTCGCGCCGGATCGAGCGCGAGGCCGGTTCGGTCTATCGCATCAACGGCCGCGACGTTCGTGCCCGCGACGTGCAGATCCTGTTTGCGGATGCCGCCACCGGCGCGCGTTCGCCGGCGCTGGTTCACCAGGGCAAGATCGGCGAGATCATCCAGGCGAAACCCGAACAACGCCGCCGCGTGCTGGAAGACGCCGCCGGCGTCGCCGGCCTTCACGCCCGCCGCCACGAAGCCGAGTTGCGGCTGAAGGCGGCCGAGACCAACCTCACCCGCGTCGAGGATGTGATCGGCCAGCTCGCCGGCCAGATCGACGGCTTGAAGAAACAGGCCCGCCAGGCGATCCGCTTCCGCGAAGTCGCCGCCCGGGTGCGCAAGGCCGAGGCCATGCTGTTTCATCTGCGCTGGCTCGAGGCCAATGCCGACGTCGGCGAAGCCGCACGGACCCACGACCTCAATGTTCGCGAGATGGCCGAGCGTACCCGCGAACAGGCGGAAGCCGCCCGCATCCAGGCGATCCGCGCCTCTGAGCTGCCGGCGCTGCGCGAGGGCGAAGCCCGCGCCGCCGCGGGCCTTCAGCGGCTCACCAATGCGCGCGAACTGCTCGATCGCGAGGAAGAGCGCGCCAAGGAACGCGTCGCCGAACTCGACCGGCGGCTGACCCAGTTCGCCGCCGACATCGCCCGCGAACAGCAGCAGACCTCGGACGCCGAAGTCGCGCTCTCGCGGCTCGACACCGAAGATTCCGAAATCAAGGAAGAGATCAAGTCGCGGGTCGAGAAGCGCAGCGGCGTCGATGAGCGCGTCGCGGAAGCGGAAGCAACGCTTGCCGCCGCCGAGCGCATGTTCTCGGAATTGACGACCGTTCTGGCCGACCTCACCGCCAGGCGCAACCAGCTCGAAGCCGGCGTGCGCACCCACCGCGATCGCCTCGCCCGGCTCGACCAGGAAATCGCCAACGTCCAAGCTGAGGAAACCAAACTCGCGCAGGAAACCGGCAATCTCGGCGACATCGACGCGCTGGCCGGCGCCATGGAAACCGCGCAGGAAACGCTGGCGGCATCGGAAGCCGCAGCGCAGGCGAACGAAGCCGGCCACGTCGCCGCGCGCGCAAAGCTCGAGGCGTCCCGCGCGCCGCTGGCGGAAGCCGACAAGCGCGTGCAGCGGCTCGAGACCGAAGCGCGCACCATTTCAAAGCTCGTCAACGGCGAGACCAAGAATTTGTGGCCGCCGATCATCGACGGCGTCACGGTTGCGAAGGGTTATGAAAAAGCGCTCGGCGCCGCGCTCGGCGACGATCTCGACGCGCCGGTCGATCCGTCCGCGCCGATGCGCTGGACCGATGCGGGCGCGACCTTCGACGATCCGGCGCTGCCCGCCGGCGTCGAGGCGCTTGCCGCCCATGTCGAAGCCCCGTCCGAACTGACGCGGCGTCTCGCGCAAATCGGCGTCGTCGCCAGGGAGCGCGGTGCGGAACTGGTGTCGCAGTTGAAGACCGGCCAGCGGCTGGTGTCGCTGGAAGGCGACGTCTGGCGCTGGGACGGCTTTGTGGCCGCAGCCCACGCACCGACCGGCGCCGCACGGCGTCTGGCCGAACGGGCGCGCCTGGTCGATATCGAACACGAGCTGGAGCAGGCCCGCACCGACGCATCAGCCAAGCGGCAGGCGCTCGAAGACGCCGAGCAAGAGCTGAAGATGGCCTCACACGCGGAGTCCGCTGCCCGCGAGGCCTGGCGCGCCGCGCAGCGCGAGGCCGATGCCGCGCGCGAACGCCATGCCGCCACCGAGCGCGAGATCAACCGCCATGCCGCGCGCAAATCGGCGCTGACCGAAGCCCATACCCGCCTTGCCGCCGACCGCAGCGAGGCCGACGCCGCGCACGAGAACGCCAACGCGGCGCTGGCCGATCTGCCGCCGAGCCTCGAGACCGAAACGAAACTCGCCACTGTGCGCACCGACATCGAGGGCCACCGCCGCTTCGCAGCGCAGGTGCGCGCCGAGGCCCAGGCGCTGGCGCGCGAGGCGGAACTCGCCGACCGCCGCGTGCAGGCGATATCAGCCGAGCGCAATGAATGGCAGAACCGCAAGCAGGGCGCGGCTTCGCAGGTCGCCACCATCGAGGCCCGCGTCACCGAAGTGACCGCCGAGCGCGCCGAGCTCGACAACGCGCCGGCGCTGTTTGCCGAGAAGCGCCGCGCGCTGATCAACGAAATCGAATCCGCGGAAGGCGCCCGCCGCGTCGCCGCCGACGCGCTGCAAGCCGCCGAGAACGTGATGGCGGAAACCGACCGCGCCGCAAAGATTTCGCTGGAGGCGCTCTCCAGCGCCCGCGAGGCCTGCGCCCGGGCCGAGGAACGCATGGAGGGAACAAAACGCCGGCTTTCCGACATCGAGCGCGAAATCCACGACATGCTCGAAGTCGAGCCGCATGCGGTGGCGGCGCTCGCCGAGATCGAGCCCGGCGCGGAATTGCCGCCGCTCGCCGAAATCGAGGAAAATCTCGAAAAGCTGCGCCGTGACCGCGAGCGGCTTGGGGCCGTCAATCTGCGCGCCGAGGAAGAGCTGCGCGAGGTCGAGACCCAGCACACGACACTGACGACGGAGCGCGACGACCTCGTGGAAGCCATCAAGCGGCTGCGCCAGGGCATCCAGAGCCTCAACCGCGAGGCGCGCGAGCGGCTGCTGACCTCGTTCGAAACCGTCAACGCGCACTTCAAGCGGCTGTTCACCGAACTGTTCGGCGGCGGCGAAGCCGCACTTCATTTGATCGAAAGCGACGATCCGCTGGAAGCCGGCTTAGAGATCATCGCAAAGCCGCCCGGCAAGAAGCCGCAGACGCTGTCGCTGCTCTCGGGCGGCGAGCAGGCGCTGACCGCGCTGGCGCTCATTTTCGCGGTGTTCCTCACCAACCCGTCGCCGATCTGCGTGCTGGACGAAGTCGACGCCCCGCTCGACGACCACAATGTGGAACGGTTCTGCAACCTGTTGCACGAGATGACGGCCTCGACCGAAACCCGCTTCATCATCATCACGCACAATCCGATCACGATGGCGCGGATGAACCGGCTGTTCGGCGTCACCATGGCCGAACGCGGCGTCTCGCAACTGGTCTCGGTCGGGCTGGATGATGCGGTGAAGATTCTCGATCAGGACGTGGCGTAGCTCGTCTTCCCTTCTCCCCTTGCGGGAGAAGGTGGCGCGAAGCGCCGGATGAGGGGTTCTTTCCGCGGAGACAGACCCCTCACCCGTCACGAACCCGCTTGCGCGCGTCCGTGCCACCCTCTCCCACAAGAGTTAGACAGTGCTGGAGTGCACAAAATTCATCGGGTGGGTCGCGCGGCCCAATAGTTAAGTGCACTGTCACCGTAACCTCTGTCACCGTAACCTCGTAACCTCTACGCGCTCGATCAAGACGTGGTGTAGCTGTCTTCCCTTCTCCCCTTGTGCGGAGTTACGGTGACAGTGCGCAAAATTGATCGGGTGAGTCGCATCGTCCAATAATTAACTGCACTGTCACCGTAACCTCTGACTCTTTCTAATCGGGGAAGTGCCGGCGTCTGGATTTCTGGCAGCCGATGAGCGCCAAATGGTTAGGAGCACTTAAACGGATCGGGTGTCGGACAAACATCATTTCCCTGAAGGTCGTGCTTGGCCAGGAAGTCATTGATGACAGTCACGCTGGCCGGCGGAATGGAGATTTTGGCCCCGCTCTTCTTGGCGTGTGCGATGAATTTGGCAGCACGCTTGCGATCATGCAGCATGCGGACGAAGTGTACGACCTTGTGCAGGGGCACTTTCGCATCTGCCTTTTTCTTCGCTGGTGCCTTCTTGGCCGCCTTTGCCTTCTTCGCCATAGCTGTCTCCCTTAAGTCGTGTTGATATTAAAGTGCTTCTGATCTTTAGGGTGGCGTCACGATCTGGACTTGCGGACTCTTCGCCTGGTCGTTCGCGATCACGGCCAACCGTTGTGAATTGGTGCCCCCGCCAATGACTCTGTTACCGATGAAGAGGCCGCTGCCCGTGAATGCGGCGGGCCTTGCCGCAACCAAAGGATTTCCGTTGCGCCGGTCGGAGAACAGATAGCCTCGCACCGGTGCAAGATCAGGAACGTCGTCCTTGTCGATCGCGACGCCAACGATGACCTCGTGCACGTCGGAGCGCTTGAAACTCCCCATCAGCGAAGCGTCAGAGACTTGCAATGACCTTCCTAACGGAGTGAACGATATCGCAGGATTCACTGAAACGCTCTTGGTGGTGGTGAAAACCAGATCGTCGGTCATCGCTGGCGGCGTACCCTTACTGCCCAATCCCTCGAAAAGCGTCAGGTTGATAAAATCATGGATGACCTTTGCCACACCGATTTTCCCGGCAATCGGGTAGACAAAGTTCTCCTGGACAATGAAGCCCGAACAGTAGCGCCGGCCGCGTACTTCAACATTTAGCTTCAACAGAGATTCGAACGTATCGGTGCTCGTGAACTTGCGTTCATTACTGCGATCGAGAAGGAGTCCGGCTCCCACGCCGAGGGTGAACTTGGGCTGCGGCGGCGACGGCCGCAGTAGATTCACACTATTGGGATTGATGTCATTGAATTCAGCCATCTTGAGGTCAAACGTGTATGCAACTCCGGCGCCGTAGAACAGTTTGACCAGCTGGTACGTGGTCTTGTAGTAGCCCTTCGTCTGCGGAAATACCTCAGGTTTAAACTCGCTGATTGTTTCGGGATAATCATCGTATCTCGCCAATAGCCGCCGTGAGATGGGGTCGGTAGGCGCCCGGACGGCAAGAAACTTCTTCACCTGATCGATGACAGCTTCCCGCGCTTCGCACCGGATTTGGCGCACGATGTCGGGCGTATCAACGCCCGTAACATTCTCGGGCAAGGGATGAATGGCACACCCGGGCAACCAAAGCGCCGCAACGGATAAGACGAAAAATCGATACATGATCCGCCCCCCAAAACGAAAAAATACACCCGGGGAGGGAAATGTCTGTAGCAATTCTACCACAGGTTAAGTAAAACAATACGCCCGTAGCCCGTAAGGCGGATTAGCGCAGCGTAATCCGCCATCCTGGTTGAGACACAGCGGCGGATTACGCCTTCGGCTCAATCCGCCCTGTACCCTTCTTGGCGTTCGGCGCCGGTCTAACGGTGTAGACTGGTAAGCGGCGGACTACGCCTCCGTTTGATCCGTCCTACGCTCTCACGCAGCCTTGTAGGACGCGATCTTCCTGATCTGCGGCGCGAGTGCGTCTTCGGCCGTTTCGAGATCGAAGCGTGCCTGAATGTTCATCCAGAATGCTGCGCCAGTGTTGAAGAATTTGCCGAGCCGCAGTGCGGTGTCGGCTGTCACCGGCTTTTCCTCGCGCGCGATGCGCTCAATCCGGGTGCGCGGCACGTGAAGCGCCGCCGCGACCGCGTAGGGTGTCAGCTTGAGCGGAACGAGAAATTCCTCCCGCAGGATTTCGCCGGGATGAACCGGCGGAAGCTTCTTTGCCATATGCGAAACTCCTGCCCGGCAACCACGTTCGGCCGGGTCTAGCTAGTGATAGTCGATTATCGAGGCGGCTGGAGCCTCGACGAGGTCGCCGATGCAGAAATTAGCCATGTGCGCGACAGCCTCAGCGCTGTGGTAGTCACCGAATTCGGCAGTGGCTTCCTTGCCGGCGTACATCCGGGCTATTCCGGCGCCACCGGGATGATGGGGTGCCCATTCGGTGATGTCGTAAACCTTTCCGCGGATGATGACCCAACAGTCGTCTCGATTGTTGTGCCGGGCGACCTCTTCCCGCGTGACGGGGCGTGTACCGCTGGCGGGAGAAGCTGGCTTCCACAGCGCGCCGGTAACCGTGGCGTAGTTGGACCTGGCGGCCCGGCGGAAGTCCCACGGTCCCAGTCGCTTGTAAGGCAGCTCAGTGCCGATATTGCGGGCGTCGTAGGCATAGATCCAGGAGTCGTCCTCGCCGCCGCGCTTGTCGTGGGCAAAGGCCGGGCTCACCCGTTCGTCGAGCTTCTCGAGCAGCGCTTTTTGCTCGGCGGTGTCCCTGGCCCGCAAGTGGTCGAAGGCGAATTTGGAGCCGAGCTGGAAGCGGGTGGCGCGGTAATGCCGCACGCGCTCGTAATGCAGCATCGCGGTCGCCACATCGCGCTTGTGCAGGGCGAAGGCGCAGCCAAGCGCGGCGGCGTCCTCGAACGACTGCGCGGCGCCCTGGCCGAACGTGGGAAGCATCGGGTGCGCCGCGTCCCCAAGCAGGCAGATACGGCCCTGCACCCAGGTCTCCAGCGCGTCCCGGTCGTAGAGACCCCACTTCGTCGGACGAACGATCGCCCCCGCCAGCGCGAGCAGATCGTCCCTGCTGGCGCTCCCCTCGAATGCCTCGCCCACCTCGCGAAGAATCTCCTCCCGGCCGACGGGAAACCAGTCGCCCTCCTCCTGTTCGAACGCGGCCGAGTCGGGCTCATAGCGGGCGATCCACACGTTCAACAACTCGCCGCCGCGCACCCAGTACGTCGTCGCGCCACTTTTGTCGTTGCGATGGCGATCCATGCTGAAGGAGTCGATGGGGTTGTTGTCCAGCGGGCGGCCGTCAGCCTTGCGGAGCGCGGCGACCGCCGTCCGCGGAATCAGTCCACGAAAGCAGGTCACCTCGGTCCAGCGCTTGGGACGCGGGTTCGGCCATGCCAGTTGCAACGTGGCGGAGTTGATCCCGTCGGCACCCACGAGAACCTCTGCGCTGGCGGTTCGACCGTTCGAAAAACTCGCCGTCACCTCGCCTTCGGTCTGACGCAACGCTGTCAGCCTGCAGTCCATGTGCACGGCGATCGGGCACGGCGCCCCGCTGTCGGGACCGAACTCGAACACCCGCTTGTACAGGCACATCAACAGGTCCAGCCTGTGCATGTGATGGAAGCCTGCGCCGTCGCCGGCGGCGGTGACATGATCGAACGGCCGCTTCGTCACGCTGCCATCCGCGTTGAACTGCCGTGTCGATTCCAGAATTGCCGCCCGGCCACCGTCGATCGCCGCGTCGGGGCCCTTGCGATCCCCGCCATCGAGGTCGACGCCGAGCCACCGGCATAACCGCGCCCCGTTGGGCGGGATGTTCAACCCGGCGCCGGCGGTAGAGGGCACCTTCGTTTGTTCGTAGATATCGACCGATGCGAAGACGCCGGACTGCCGCAGCGCCAATGCGGTCATCAACCCGCCCATTCCCGCACCGACGATCACGGCCCGCATCCTGTCGTCCTTTTCGAAGTCAGCGAACGCACCGATTTCCCGCCACACGGCGGAAGCAAGGTGGGTGTCGCCCGAACAGATGAATCGAGACTAGCCGCAGGCGGTGCGGCAATAAAGCGGCTTCTCGCGTGACGGGAAGTGCCGGTTCCACGATCGCGCGCGAGCCTGCGGCCGCGCCCGGCGCAGCCTCCTGACGCGCCGAAGTCCGCCTCCGGACGCAGGCGGTTGCCGACTTGTCCGCCGTAGCTCAACGAGCGAAGGCGGAAGCCGGGGCAAGTCACTTCCGATATACAGAAATCGTGTCAAGCCCCGAAATAAAAAATATTTCGCTTTATCCGAAAGCCAAATCAGGGCATACCTATCGCCATCCCGTCCCGACCAGAGGGGCGTATCATGATCGCCGTGATCGTGGGGCGGGTCGCGGTGGACGCTGGCAGTGCCGATAGCGAACGGCATGAGAGCGTACGGTGAAGTCGTGTGGTCCT